>Ga0335396_10002868_pt1 | contig 20433 bp, 15 predicted proteins | sample FRY02_FD_205743 | JGI IMG/M metagenome (GOLD analysis project Ga0335396, IMG submission 205743) | Freshwater microbial communities from Lake Fryxell liftoff mats and glacier meltwater in Antarctica - FRY-02 (spades assembly) (version 2) | ecosystem: Environmental > Aquatic > Freshwater > Ice >... | reverse complement strand
GGGTGCTCCTCTAAGTGCCGCAAGACCCACAAGGTCGCCGAGCTCGAGAAACTCGAGCGAGGCTCCCCCGCCGGTTGAGACGTGGTCGACTTGATCTTCTAAACCAAACTGCGCGAGCGCCGCGGCCGAGTCTCCTCCGCCAACAACAGTGAACGCCTTAGTGTCGGCGACCGCCTGCGCCACCGTGCGCGTGCCCGCCGCAAATCGTTCGTCTTCAAACATCCCCATCGGGCCGTTCCAAAACACCGAACGCGCATCCATAATTAGGTCGGTGAAGGATGCCGCCGACCCCGGGCCGATGTCGAGACCCTTGGCGTGCTCGGGCAGGCGCATTCCGAATGTTGCGTACTGCGAATTCGCATCGAGCCCGACGATGTCCTCTGGCAGATGAATCGGCGTGCTCCCGGCCAACAACTTTTTACAGTTTTCGATCTGGTCGGGCTCGCACAACGAATCGCCCACCGAATAGCCCTTGGCGGCCAAAAATGTGAAGCACATTGCGCCGCCGATCAAGAATGCATCTACAATCTTTGACAGCGCTTCGATAACGCCCAACTTGTCGCTGACCTTAGCGCCACCCAATACGGCAACGAAGGGGCGCTTAGTGTGCTCGCGCAATTCACCCAACACTTCGATCTCGCGCTGCAAGAGCCGCCCACTAGCTGACGGTAGGGTCTTGGGCGGGCCGACGACCGAGGCGTGTGCCCTGTGTGCCGCGCCGAAAGCGTCATTTACGTACATATCAAAACCGGCGACCAATGATCGGACAAAGTCCGGATCATTTTTCTCCTCGCCCAAATTGAAGCGCAGGTTTTCCAATACTTCAACGCCCGGCGCGAGCTCGTCGAGTCGTTGGCGAATCGGCGCCATCGAGTATTTGGCGATGGCCGCGCCCTTTGGGCGCCCGAGGTGGCTGGCACAAACGACCGTGGCGCCGCGCTCGAGCAGCCAGTTGATGGTTGGCAGCGCAGCGCGAATCCGAAAGTCGTCGACGATAACTCGGGCGTTGTCTGGCCCAGACATCGGCACGTTGAAATCGGTACGCACGAGCACGCGTTTTCCAGCGACATCGCCGAGATCCTCGAGAGTCGGCACGCGTGTCATCGAAGCTGTTTCAATAGCAGACGGCTAGCGATTTTTGGCTACGTGCAATGCCAGATCGACCAACCGATTCGAGTAGCCCCACTCGTTGTCGTACCATCCGAGAACCTTGACCATCGTGCCGAGACTCATCGTCAATTCGCTATCGAATACGCAGCTGTGCGGGTTGTGCACGATGTCGCTAGACACGATCGGCGCGTCGGTGTACTCGAGGACGCCCTTCAACGAACCATTTGCCGCGCTCTTGAACGCGGCGTTGATCTCATCCTTCGTCGCGGAGTTCTTTAGGTTGACTACAAAGTCCGTGATCGACCCTGTCGGCACGGGCACACGCAACGATGTGCCGTCAAGTTTGCCCTTCATCGCCTCGAGCACGAGGCTGGTGGCCCGCGCGGCGCCAGTTCCAGTCGGCGTGATGTTGATCGCGGCGGCGCGCGCCCGACGCATGTCGCTGTGTGGCCCGTCTACAAGTTGCTGGTCGCCCGTATAGGCGTGCACGGTAGTCATCAAGCCCTGCACGATTCCGAATGCATCGTCGAGCACCTTAACCATCGGCACAAAGCAGTTAGTTGTGCAACTGGCGTTCGAGATGATCTTGTGCTTTTCGGCATCGAAGTCCTGATGGTTGACGCCGTAAACAAACGTAGCGTCCGCTCCGGTGCAGGGAGCCGAGACGATCACGACTGGTGCGCCTGCACTAAGGTGCGCTGAAGCCTTCTCGCGCTCGGTGAAAAACCCGGTCGACTCAATCACGACGTCGACGCCGAGCGACTTCCAGGGCAGATCTTTGGGGTCGCGCATTTGCAACACTTGGATGACTTTGCCGTCGACCGAAATACCATCATCGGTGGCAAAGATCGTGCTCGGCAACTGCCCCATCACCGAGTCGTACTTAAGCAAATGGGCCATCGTCTTAATCGAGCCGAGGTCATTAACGGCGACGATTTCAATGTCCGCGTTTAAGGCCCGACTCGCCCTATAAAAGTTTCTACCGATGCGGCCGAAGCCGTTAATTCCGATTCGTATAGTCATGGCAGATCACTTTAGTCGTTCAACGCCACTCGATCTAAGCCGCCTCGGCTGGCTATCTGGCGATGTCGCGGTGCGTAATTCGTGGTCGGTGACCCTGCGTCTTAAGCCATAGTCCGACGGCCTCGGCGATAGCCACCGATCGGTGTCTGCCACCAGTGCAGCCGAACGCAATCGTCAGGTAACTCTTGCCCTCTTGCACGTAGGCGGGTATCAACATTTCCAGCAGACCGTGCAGATGGCGCAAAAAACCGACTGATAGCGGTTGACTCATAACGAAATCACGAACCGCATCGTCGAGACCAGATTGCGGGCGCAATTCCGTGTTCCAATGCGGATTTGGCAAGAAGCGCACGTCGAAGACCATGTCGACATCGAGGGGCAGCCCGTGTTTAAAACCAAACGAAGTAACCGATACCTGCATCGCGGCGTCGTCGTCAAATCTAGTAAATAGATCACCGATATGCGACTTGAGCTGGTGCACATTCATCTCGCTGGTGTCGATAACCAAATCAGCGGCGCCCTTAACCGGTTCGAGCAATACGCGCTCGTGGTCAATCGCTTCGGAGACGCTGTTGTGCAGGTGCGCGAGCGGATGCTTGCGACGAGTCGCGCCGTAACGCTTAACCAGTTCGGGCGTGGCCGCATCGAGATACAAAATCCGAACGCGATGGCCGCTCTCGCGCAGACGGTGCACCACTTCAACCGCCTCAGTTTGGTGCGCAGCGGTGCCGACCACGAGAGCCAGTTGCGACTGCACGGCGATATTCGTGCCCGCCAGTTCGACGACCTTGTCGATAAGCGCGACGGGCATGTTGTCAACAACGAACCAACCAAGATCCTCGAGATCGTCGGCGGCCTGCGAGCGCCCGGCGCCCGACAACCCGGTGATGAGCAAGATATCTGCCACGTCTTAAGGCTACTTAGCGCCTAGCCCCGTTTGTCGAACTAGCTAAGCGCCGTAACTTGAACGTGGCAACGCTCAAACACTGCGTCGGCCACCGAATCCGGAAGCCAAGATAACGCTCGTAATGCCTCCCTATTAAACGACTTGATTCCAGTAATTCCCCCACATTCCGCAAGCAGTCTTCTTCTACGCTCGACACCAAGGCCTGGAATTCCGTCTAAAACACTCGTGCTCATTCGTTTCCCGCGTAGTTGGCGGTGAAACGAGTTGGCAAACCTGTGCGCTTCATCGCGAATTACTTGCAGCATAAAAATGGCATCGCTACCTCGCGGAATCTCCACCGGGTTCGAAAGTCCCGGAACATAAACGTCTTCAAAGCGCTTCGCCAGTGAAGCAACCGGAATCTTGTCTTCCAGACCGAACTCTTTGAGCACCTCGACGGCCACGCTCAATTGCCCCTTACCTCCGTCTACTAATAGCAACTGCGGCGGGTAAGCGAACTTGCCTGGACTGAACCCGCGGTCACTCACCGGTTGGTCACGCTCATGTACGTACGCAGTCAAGCGCCGAGTAAGAACCTCGCGCATTGCGGCGTAGTCATCGTTGCCACTGACGGTTTTAACCTTGAAGCGGCGATACTCGCGCTTGTTGGGAAGCCCGTCCTCGAGGACAACCATCGAACCTACGTAATCGGTGCCGTGAAGATGGGCCATGTCGTAGCACTCGATTCGTAGCGGCGCCTTTGGCAGACCGAGAAGGGTTTGCAATTGTGTTAGGGCGCGGCTGCGGCTGTTGTGATCCGACGAACGCTTCATCCGATGCCGACTCAGTTCGGTCTGCGCATTCTTGGTCACTGTCTCAAGCAACGTTCGCTTATCGCCTCGCTGCGGAACGCGGATCTGCACAGCCGACTTACGTCGCTGCGACAAGAACTCTTCGTAGATCGCCGGGTCATCCGGAAGGGTCGGCACGAGCACTTCCTTCGGGTATCCGAGCGCAGGCTCTTCGCCGTAAAATTGCTCGAGTATCCGATCGATGAGGCCAGAACTAGTCACGTGCTCAACTCTGTCGACGATGAATCCGTTGCGACCGACGACTCGGCCCTTGCGAATGTGAAATACCTGCACGGAAGCCTCGAGATCATCCTCGGCGACGCCGATCAGGTCGATATCTTCGCTGCGCTCGCCGACCATCTGCTGTTTTTCTAACGCCTTATGCACGGCCGCGATTCGGTCTCGCAGAACAGCCGCTCGCTCGTAGTCGCGAGACTCGGAAGCAATGCCCATCTCGGCCTGCATACGTTGCACCACCTCTTCGCTCTCGCCGCCGAGGAACGCCATAAATTCGCGCACGTGTTTGTCGTAGTCGCTGGCGCTGACCTCGCCGACGCAAGGACCGCTACATTTCTCGATATGAAATAGCAGGCATGGCCTGCCGAGTTTCTCGTGCTGGGCAAACTTCGAATCAGAGCAGGTGCGCAAGGGAAACGTTCGCAAAATCAGGTCGAACGTCTCTCGAATCGCCCAGGCATTAACGTACGGCCCGAAATATCGCGTTCCCTTATTTTTGCGGTTGCGTGTAACTAGGGCCCGCGGCCACTGCTCGCCAACAGTGACGGCCAAAAATGGGTAACTCTTGTCATCGCGCAACCGAATGTTGTAGCGCGGCTGATGCTCCTTAACCAGGGTGAACTCGAGTATCAACGCCTCTAGTTCGTTGCGAACGACGATCCACTCGACCGAGTCCGCGTCGGCGACCATGCTCGCCGTCCGTGGGTGCAGGGTCTTGGGATTCGCGAAATAACTGCCGATACGCGAGCGCAAGTTAGCGGCCTTGCCGACGTAGATAATTCGCCCATGCTCATCCTTGAACTGGTACGAGCCCGGGCTGTTGGGTATTGATGCGGCCGGAACTTTGGAAATCATGTCTTAACGAGTATGTCCTTTAAATACTTACCCGTGTAGCTGGCCTTGACCTTGGCGACAGCCTCCGGGCTACCCTCTGCCACCACCTTGCCGCCCGCATTTCCACCCTCCGGGCCGAGATCAATGACCCAGTCGGCCGTCTTGATCACGTCAAGGTTGTGCTCGATCACAAGCACAGTGTTGCCCTGATCGACGAGTCGTGCCAAAACTGTCAACAATCGGCGCACATCCTCGAAGTGCAAGCCTGTCGTCGGTTCGTCGAGCAAATAAATCGTGTGGCCGGTGCTGCGCTTGGCTAGTTCGGCGGACAATTTGACGCGTTGCGCCTCGCCGCCCGAGAGTGTCGGCGCCGATTGCCCGAGTCTCACGTACCCGAGGCCGACGTCGACCAATGTTTGCATGTGCCTGGCAATGCGCGGTTGATTTGCGAAGAATTCAACGGCGTCAGATATTGGCATGTTCAACATGTCCGAGATGTTCTTACCCTTGAACTCGATATCGAGCGTGTCGCGGTTATAACGCGCGCCCTTGCAGACTTCGCACGGCACGTAAACGTCTGGCAAGAAATGCATCTCGATCTTGATTGTGCCGTCACCCGAGCAGGCCTCGCAACGACCACCAGCAACGTTGAAGCTAAACCTGCCAGGCATGTAGCCGCGGACTTTCGACTCTGGAGTCGACGCAAATAATTTCCGAATGTCGTCGAACACTCCCGTGTAGGTCGCCGGGTTAGATCGCGGTGTGCGCCCGATAGGCGACTGATCCATGTCGATAACTTTGTCGAGGTGCCCAATGCCGTCGACGGCCGTGTGACGTCCCGGCGCGTCCTTCGATTTGTAAATTTTTTGCATCAACGCCGGCAGTAAAATATCGCGCACAAGTGTGCTCTTGCCGCTGCCCGAAACGCCTGTGACGGCGACGAAGCAGCCGAGCGGAACTTTAACTGTGATGTTCTGCAAGTTGTGTTCGCGCGCGCCGCGGATTGTCAGCCATTCCTTGTTTGGCTCACGACGCATCTTTGGCACCGCAATCGAGCGCTTGCCCGAGAGGTACTGCCCCGTCACCGACGCGGCTACTTTTAAGATGCCCTTCACAGGCCCGCTGTAAACGATCTCGCCGCCATGCTCGCCCGCCCCGGGACCGATGTCGATAATCCAGTCGCTGGCCATGATCGTGTCTTCGTCGTGTTCGACCACGAGCACCGAGTTACCGAGGTCGCGCAAGCGCTTCAGAGTCTCGATCAGGCGATGATTGTCGCGCTGGTGCAGGCCGATGCTCGGTTCGTCCAAAACATAGAGCGTGCCGACGAGGCCCGAGCCGATCTGGCTGGCAAGCCGTATTCGCTGCGCCTCGCCGCCGGCCAGCGTCGCCGCCGCCCGCGACAGTGTTAGATAGTCAAGCCCAACGTCGAGAAGGAAGCCGAGTCGGGCGTTGATCTCCTTGGTGATGCGCTCGGCGATGATCTTGTCGCGCTCGCTTAGTTCTAGCCCGGCCAGAAACTTGGCGCTATCGGCGATCGATAACGCGCAGACCTCGCTGATGTGCAGATCGTTGACGGTCACGGCGAGGTTTGCGGGTTTTAGTCGCGCGCCCTTGCAGGAGGGGCAAGGCACCTCGCGCATGTAACTCTCGAACTGCTCGCGCTGCGTGTCACTCTCGGATGACTCGTGGCGACGTTTGATCCACGGGATGACGCCCTCGTACGACGTGCTGTACTCGCGCACGCGCCCGTAACGATTGCGATATTTGACCATCACGTTGTCGGTAACGCCGGTCATTACAAGTTGCCGATGCTTAGCCGACATCTTCGACCACTTCTTATCGAGGTCGAGCCCGAACTCTCCGGCGACGGCTTCGAGCATGCGCGTGAAATATTGCGTGTGCGCCGAACGCCATGGAGCAATCGCGCCTTCGTTGATTGACATCTCTGGATCTGGGATCACCAGTTCGGGGTCAACCTCGAACTTGGTGCCTAGCCCGAGGCAGTTCTCGCAAGCCCCGAACGGCGAGTTGAACGAGAAATTTCGCGGCGCAAGCTCTTCGTAACTGGCGCCGCACTTCGGGCACGCCAAGTGCTGGCTGAATGTCAGAGTTTCTTTTTCTCCAGCCATCAATTCGACCTGGGCAACGCCCTCCGCAAGTCGCAATGCGGTCTCGAGACTGTCTGTCAGTCGACGCTCGATCCCATCGCGACGAACCAGGCGATCGACGACGATCTCGATCGAGTGATTCTCGTAGCGGGCCAGCGGCGCGGCCTGCTTCAAAAATTCATTAATGTCAATAATCTCGCCATCGATGCGGGCCCGAGCGAAGCCCTGCGACGCGAGGTCTGACAACAGAGTTGCGTATTCGCCCTTGCGTCCACGCACGATAGGCGCCAATACCTGAAATCTCGTGTCTTCGGGCAGTGCCAGAATGCGATCGACAATTTGTTGCGGGGTCTGGCGCTGCAACCGCGTGCCGTCCTTCGCGCAATGTTGAATCCCGATGCGCGCATACAACAATCGCAAATAGTCGTAGACCTCGGTAATCGTGCCGACGGTGCTGCGCGGGTTGCGCGACGCAGACTTCTGATCGATCGAGATCGCTGGCGATAGACCTTCGATGACATCGACGTCGGGCTTATCCATCTGGCCCAAGAACTGGCGCGCGTAAGCGCTGAGGCTCTCGACATAGCGGCGCTGCCCCTCGGCATAAATAGTGTCGAAGGCGAGACTGCTCTTGCCCGAACCTGACAGCCCCGTGAGCACGACGAGTTTGTCACGGGGTATGTCGACGCTGACATTTTTGAGGTTGTGCTCGCGCGCGCCGCGCACAATTATCTGGTTGTGGTTCGAAGACATCGAAAGCAGGCTACCGATCGCTCAACCCGCGTCGCGTAACTCGCGCCGTAACTCTTTAACCTCGTCTCTGAGACGGGCGGCATACTCGAAACGCATCTCGGAGGCCGCCAGGGTCATCTCTTCTTCGAGGGTCTGGATCAGCCGCAACAGTTCCTGTTCTGGCAGTGAGCGCAACTCGCGCACGACCTTGTCACGTTCGCGTTTCTTGCGACTTCCCTTGCCCGGAAGCGGCGCACCCTCGTCGGGGCGGAGCAGCGAAAGAATGTCACCGACGGCCTTGCGAATGGTTTGCGGGTTGATGCCGTTAGCCAGGTTGTAGGCGACTTGACGCTCGCGGCGACGCTGCGTCTCGCCGATGGCCGACTCCATCGCCGCGGTCATCTTGTCTGCGTACATGATTACCTGACCGTCGACATTGCGGGCGGCGCGCCCAATCATCTGAATCAGCGAGGTCCGACTGCGCAAGAAACCTTCCTTGTCTGCGTCCAAGATCGCCACGAGCGACACCTCAGGCAGGTCGAGGCCCTCGCGCAGCAGGTTGATACCCACAAGCACATCGAATTCGCCGAGCCGTAGCGCGCGCAAAATCTCGATGCGCTGGATCGTGTCGATGTTCGAGTGCAGGTAACGCACTCGTAGGCCCTGCTCGATCAGGTATTCGCTGAGATCCTCGGCCATCTTCTTGGTCAAGGTCGTTACCAAAGTTCGATCGCCGCGAGCGACGACAATGTTGATGTTGGCGATCAGGTCGTCGATTTGGCCCTTGGTCGGCTTGATGATCACTTCCGGATCGACCAAGCCCGTCGGCCGCACGATCTGCTCGACCACTTGCTGGCTGACCTCGATCTCGTACTTCGACGGTGTCGCCGAGAGAAACACGCACTGATTGATTCGCTGCATCGTCTCTTCGAACTGCAGCGGGCGATTATCCGACGCGGATGGCAACCTGAATCCGTGTTCGACAAGAATTGCCTTGCGGCTGCGGTCACCCGCGAACTGACCGTGCAGTTGCGGCACAGAAACGTGGCTCTCGTCCATTACCATCAAAAAATCGTCGGGAAAGTAATCGAGCAAAGTGAACGGTGGCTGCCCGGGCACGCGCCCGTCGATGTGCATCGAATAATTCTCGATGCCGTTGCAGTAGCCGACTTCGGCGATCATCTCGAGGTCGTGTTGGGTACGCATCCGTAGCCGCTGGGCCTCCAGCAACTTGCCCGTAGTCTCGAAAAACTTGAGGCGCTCTTGCAATTCTTTCTCAATCGCTAGGGTCGCCACCCGCATGCGTTCAGCGCCAGCCACGTAGTGGGTCGCCGGAAACACGAGTGCCTCACTAAGTTCGCGCAAAGTCTCGCCGGTGACCGGATCGACCACCGTGATTCGATCGACGGTGTCGCCGAACATCTCGAAGCGCAGCACCGTCTCGTCGTAGGCAGGATGCACCTCGATAGTGTCGCCGCGCACACGAAAGTTGCCGCGCCCGAGGGCAATATCGTTGCGGTCGTACTGCAGGTCCACAAGTTTGCGCAAGATACTGCGCTGGTCGTAATCGACCCCAGTGTGCAACTCGAGAAGGTGCCCGCGATACTCCTCGGGATTGCCCATGCCGTAAATACAACTCACCGACGCCACGACGATCACGTCGCGACGCGTCAACAGCGCCGCGGTCGCAGAGTGTCTAAGCCGATCGATCTCTTCATTGACGGCCGAGTCTTTTTCGATGAAAGTGTCACTCGAGGCGATGTACGCCTCTGGCTGGTAATAGTCGTAGTAGCTGACGAAGTACTCGACACGATTATTGGGGAAGAACTCCTTCATCTCTTGCGCCAATTGCGCCGCGAGGCTCTTATTGGGCGCCAGGATCAACGTCGGTCGTTGCACCTGTTCGATGGTCCAGGCGATTGTCGCCGACTTGCCTGAGCCGGTAATACCCAGCAGAGTTTGAAATCGATCGCCGCGCTCGATGCCAGCTGCCAGGCGCTCGATCGCCTGAGGCTGATCGCCGGCTGGCTTGTAGTCGGCGACGACCTCGAAGCGATGCACGCTCGTGGTCTCCACTACGGGACTAAATTTCCGGCACCTGGTTGAGCCGGCGGTAGGTTCTGCATCCACTCCCAAGCGTGATCAACCTCTAGTTGCAGGTTTTGCTGATCGCCAGAGTTATCGATGATTCTGTCTGCGATAGCAAGGCGTTGCTCACGAGACGATTGCCTCGCCATGCGGGCGTCAATGTCATCTCTTTTCATCTGGCGAAAGTTGATGAGTCTCTCGCGCGCGACCTCGGGGTCGATGTCGACCACGACGATGCCGCACAAACCCGTGCGCGGGTTCTCTGCCAGCAACGGCATGTCGAGAACTACGACACGATCGCCGCTCATCTCGGCATCGATGCGGCGGCGAATCTCGATTGCCAATGCTGGGTGCACTATTGCATTGAGCGCCGCCAACTCCTGTGGTTGCGGAAACACGATCGCCGCTAACGCGGCACGGTTGAGTTGACAGTCAGCGTCGATCACGTCATCACCGAATCGCGCGACGATCGCTTCAAGCACCGGCGTACCAGGTTGCTGCAATTCGCGGGCGATTACGTCGCCGTCGATTATCAGTGCGCCCTTGGCGGCGAGCAACCTCGAAACTGTCGACTTGCCCGAACCGATGCCGCCGGTGAGTCCGACCAGAATCATTTCAGGCCAGTGCCCGCAGACTTACGACTGCGGAGCGTCTTGGTTTGGCGCCTCGGCGACAGGTACTTCGGCGACAGGTACTTCGACCGGTATTTCGATTGGAGTTGCAGCTGCTGCACCGTCGAAGAATTCGGACCACGCCGCCTCGCGCGTAGTATCGTCGCCGCCAACCCAGTTGCCCTGATCGTCGACCTGGAACTGATCGCGATACTCTTCGGCCAGTTCGCCACCCTCGGCGGCTTGCTTGATCGAAAGGCTGATGCGGCGACGGGCCAAGTCAAGATCGATGATCTTGACCCACAACTCTTCGCCCGGTGTAACAACTTGCTCGGGCGCCTCGACGTGATGTGTCGACATTTCGGAAATGTGCACGAGGCCTTCGATGCCGTCTCCGACCTGAACGAAACCACCGAATGGCACGAGCTTGGTGACACGACCGTAGACGAGCTGGCCAACCTGATGACTGCCGGCAAATTCTTGCCAAGGATCCTGCTGGGTGGCCTTCAACGAGAGGCTGATGCGCTCGCGCTCCATGTCGATCTCAAGAACCTTGACGGTGATTTCGTCACCGATCGCGACAACCTCTGTTGGGTTTTCGACATGCTTCCACGACAACTCCGAAACGTGAATGAGCCCATCCATGCCACCGAGATCGACGAACGCGCCGAAAGCGACAACCGAAGATACGCGACCCTTACGAATCTCGCCGATCTTGAGATTGGTCAAGAACTCGTCGCGAGCACCGCGCTGATTTTGCTCGAGCAGTGTGCGGCGCGAAAGCACAACGTTGTTGCGAGCGCGGTCGAGTTCGAGAATTTTCGCTGTAATGCGCTGGCCAATGTACGGCTGCAAATCGCGCACGCGACGCAACTCGACGAGCGATGCCGGCAAGAAGCCGCGAAGCCCGATGTCGACGATGAGGCCACCCTTAACAACTTCGATGACAAGACCTTCAACTGTGCCGTCGGCCTCTTTGACTTTTTCGATGTCTCCCCAGGCGCGCTCGTACTGCGCGCGCTTCTTCGAGAGGAGCAGACGACCCTCTTTATCTTCAAGCGTGAGCACGAGAGTTTCGATCTTCTCGCCAAGTTTGACAATCTCGTTCGGATCGACGTCGTTACGGATCGAAAGTTCACGCGAGAGGATTACGCCCTCTGTCTTGTATCCGATTTCGACGAGCACCTCGTCGCGAGTGATGCGCACGACAGTACCGGTTACGAGCTGGCGCTCTTTGAGTTCTACGAGTGTGTCGTTGATCGCGTCTGCGAACGTTGTCGAGATGTCACGCTCGGTGATTTGGCGAGGGGTGTAATTGCCTTCTGCGTCGAAGGTTCCCATCGGAGGGGAGGCAAGTAAAGTTATGTCGGACACGGTGGTTCTTTCGGTGGATAGGAGAGATGGGCACCGCACCTTGTTACCAAGATTCGGCAGCTCTACCGGCGGCAGAACAGGGTTGAAACGATAGCACCCGTACTACTACTTGGCGCTCGCCTACTACTTGGCGCTCGCCTACTACTTGGCGCTTGCCCAGGAATCGCCCCAGGCAGAATTGACCTCCAGGGGAACCGAAAGCTTCGCCGCCGTGATCATTGCGTCTAAAACGAGCGTTTCGACGGCCTGCTGCTCGCTCAATGGGGCCTCAACGACGATCTCGTCGTGCACCTGCAGGATCACCCTGCTTTGCAGGCCGGCAGCGGTCAGTCGCTCATCGACCCGCACTAGGGCAATCTTGAAAATATCGGCGGCCAGACCCTGGATGCCAGAGTTCATGGCCTGACGCTCGCCCACCTGACGAATTCGATAGATCGGGCTCGACAACTCAGGGATCGGGCGGCGGCGATGAAAGATCGTCTCGGTGTAACCGCGCTCTCGCGCCTTGGCAACCGTCTCGTCCATGTACTTCTTAACATTAGGGAAAGCATCGAAGTAGGCGTTAAGAATCACTGCAGCTTCGTCGACGCCAATCGCAAGTCGTTGGGCCAGGCCGTAAGCCTCCATGCCGTAAGCGAGACCGTACGAAATCATCTTGGCCTGACTGCGCTGACGCGAACTGACATCTTGCGGCGCAACATTAAACACGCTGGCCGCCGTCGCCGTATGAATATCTTCGCCGTTGAGAAACGCCTTCGTTAAGCCTGGGTCGTCAGCCAGATGGGCGATGCAGCGCAACTCGATCTGGTTGTAGTCGGCGACGAGCAAACGATGCCCCAGTGATGGCACGAATGCCTCGCGAAAGACCTTGCCCTCTTCGGATCGAACCGGGATGTTGTGCAGGTTGGGTTGATCGCTGCTGAGGCGACCCGTGCGCGCGACAGTCTGATTAAACGTGGCGTGAATCCTGCCGTCCGAGCCGACAACCTGCAGCAACCCCTCGCCGTATGTCGAGCGTAACTTTTCAAATTCGCGGTAGCGCAAGAGCGGCTCTATCAGTTCGGGCCACTGCGAGCGCAATTTCTCGAGGGTCGCGGCGTCGGTACTCAGATTAACTTTGCCGCTGACTTTTCCCTTGGTTTTCTTAGTAGAAGCGAGTCCTTTTTCTACGAACAAGATCTCCGCTAGTTGCTTGGGCGAGTTGACATTGAACCGCTTACCCGCAACCTTTTGAATCTGCTCGCTCAATTTCTCGACTTCAGTTGTCAGGTAAGAATTTATGTCGCGCAATCGGACCACATCGACGCCGACACCAAGAACTTCCATCCGCGCCAACACCCGCACAAGCGGCAGCTCGACGTCGCGAAATAAACCATCGACACCCTGATCCTGGAGCGCCTTTAATTGCACGGGCACGATCGCGGCGACGGCCAACACAGCAACGGCCGTATTCTCGGCAACTTGCGATTCGGATACTAGAGAATTCGGCGCCAGATCGAAATTGAGCTGATCGGTTGGAGGCGATGATGATCCCTCAAGATCTAGGGCCGCGGCCGACATCGTGAGATTTGTGTAGCGGGCGAGCACCTCAGAGATCTCGTAACTACTCATCGATGGGTCCAACAAGTAGGCGGCGATAGCGGTATCAAAATCGATCTTGGTGACGTCGACGCCGTTCTCGAGCAGGGTACGCAATAAGGGTTTGAGGTTGTGGCCGCGCACCGCTTTCGCGCCGACCAAGGCTTCTGAGACATTTGGCTCAAACAACAGACTGGCAGGCAACCAGGCAGCCTTGGAGCTATCGGCGGCGGTGACCGTACCGACGACCGTATCGGTGATAACGGCGACGCCCAGTAGCGGCGAGCGGCCCTCGGCGCCTTGCCAAGCGGCACCTATATATAACGTCTCCTGCGAAAGCGCCAAGACGGCCTCTTTCGCCGTCGACAGCACTGTCAATATCGGAAGCAACTGGGTCTGATCCGTTGCGGTGACTCCCCCGTCGGGTTCGCCAGACGGCGGTGCCAGGTGCAGGTACTTGATCGCCTCTAAAAAGCGCGCATTCATGCTCCGGAACTCGAGCACCTCGAAAAACTTCTTGGCGGCGACAAGGTTCGGCTTCGGGGTGCAGGCCGAGATGTCGACCTCGACTGGCGCGTCACGACGCAGGACCATCAGTTCGGCGTTACGAATAACTCGCTCGCGGTTAGCGATCAGGGCCTCTTTAAGCTTTGGCGTCTGCTCGTGCGCATGATCGAACACATTGACCAGCGAGTCGTATTTGTTGATCAGCTTGGCCGCGGTCTTCTCGCCCACCCCGGGCACACCGTCGAGGTTGTCGCTCGGGTCGCCACGCAGAGCCGCGTAGTCGGCATATTGCTTGGGCGTGACGCCCGTGCGCCCAAAGATGCCAGCCTCGTCGTACAGCGCGTAGTCGCTGACGCCGCGTTTGTTGTAGAGCACCTTGATATGCGGATCAGCAACGAGCTGGTACGTGTCTCGGTCTCCCGAGACGATTAGCACATCGTCCCCGTTTAATTCACCACGTTTGGCGATGGTGGCGATCAAGTCATCACCTTCAAAACCGGCGGCGTCAATGGCCGTGATACCAAGATCTGCCAGCAGTTCGCGAATGATCGCCAGTTGCTGATAAAGAATGTCTGGTTGCGCCTCGCGTTGTGCCTTGTACTCGGGGGCCGCGATGTGGCGAAACGTTGGTTCTTTGCGATCGAAAACAACGATCACGCCGTCGGGCTTCTGCTCTTTCAAAAGAGACAGCAGCATGCTCGTGAACCCATAGACAGAATTGGTCACTTGCCCCGCCGCGGTAATCATGTCGGTCGGCAAGGCGAAGAAGGCGCGGTACGCCAACGAGTTGCCATCGAGAACCATCAACTTCATTTGGGACCGCGTTCGTTATTGATGCTGCTCACGGACGCAGTTCGCCACTGATGATCTGATCAGCGATAACCCGCATCTTGGTGCGACTGGTCATCGCCTGCTTTTGAATAAATTCAAAAGCATCGTGCTCGGACAGCAAGCATTCATCGATCAAGATTCCCTTGGCTCGATCGAAAACCTTGCGCGTCTCGAGTTGCACGCCTAACGCCTCGACCTCTCCGCTCAGTGCCTTGATCTCTTCAAAACGACCAATTGCAAGCTCTATCGCTGGCACCAGATCGTTGCGCTGGAAGGGCTTCACAAGATACGCGAGTGCGCCGGCATCGCGGGCCTGCTCAATAAACTCGCGCTGGCTGAAGGCGGTCAACATCACGACCGGACAAATCTTTTCGGTAGCGATAATTTTGGCGGCTTGTAGTCCATCTAGACCAGGCATCTTGACATCGAAAATTGCCACATCGGGCTGATGCACTCGAACGAGTTCGACCGCGAGATCGCCGCGACCAGTGTCGGCGACGACCACATAGCCCTCTTCTTCGAGTGTCTCCTTGAGATCTAGACGAATTATCGATTCGTCTTCGGCGATCACGACCCTGACAGCGTTACGAGGCATCGTCTATCTCGCCAACTTGTCGAGCAGCGAATCTTGTCGCGCACCGAGCACCGCGATTTCGCTCACGACATGGGCGCGATGTTGGGTTAAGGCATTCACATGACCCAATGCATCGCGATGTTCGAACGACGCGATCGGCGTCTCGGAAACGAGACTGCGCAGTTCCTTTTCGGCGGCCTCGTCGACCAGTGCATCGAGCTGCTCGTCGACGATGCGCAGCTCTTCGCGCAACTGACGCATCGTCGCAGCCGCACGGGCCAAGCGACGCTCAATGAGGCGCTCTCCAAAAGTTGTCACGACTTCCATTATTGTGCCCGGGGTGGGAGTCGAACCCACACGCCCTTTCGGACAACGGATTTTGAGTCCGTCGCGTCTGCCATTCCGCCACTCGGGCAGAGTGTCGCTGCCCCCTCACGCGATGAGGCGGTTACAGCGTACCTACGGGTAACGGGTAATAGTGAATGGGGTCGCGGAGGTTCTACGATGTAGCGAGACGAGAGGGATTTCCAGCTACAGATGCTTGCTTTTACATTTCCCGGACAGGGATCACAGCGCCCCGGAATGGGTCGGCCTTGGGTCGAGCACGAGAGTTGGGAGCTGGTCTCCGAGGCGTCCGAGATCTGCGGTCGCGACGTCGGCGCGTTACTACTAGATGCGACCGACGACGAACTTAAAGACACCCGCAACGCGCAGTTGACTACATTCGTGCACTCGCTAATGGTCCTCGACGCAGTAGAGCGACTCGGTATCGAGCCGAGTTTCTGCGCCGGTCACAGCCTCGGCGAGTACACCGCATTGAGCGCGACGGGCGCACTCGGGTTCGACGACGGTATTCGCTTGGTGGTCGAACGCGCTGCCGCCATGCACGAGGCCGGCTTACAGTCGCCGGGCGTGATGTCGGCCGTGCTCGGTCTCGACGATGAGGATGTCGAGATCGCCTGTCGACGTGCCGACAGTGACGTCTGGGTTGCCAACTTCAACGCCCCTGGCCAAGTGGTAATCGCGGGATCGCCTGCGGGCGTGGCGGCAGCGACCGAGCACGCCAAACAGCTCGGGGCCAAAAGGGTTATACCGTTACCCGTCTCGGGCGCCTTTCATACACCGTTCATGACCTTCGCCCGCGATCGCCTGCGCGACGCGATTGCAATAGCGAAACCCCGCGACACCGAAGTACCAATCGTTTCCAATGTCGACGCTCTGCCACACGACAACGGCGCCGAGTGGTCTTCGCTATTGTCGGCCCAACTTTCAAGTCCCGTTCGTTGGAAGCATTGCTTACTGACCATGTCGCAGTCTGGCGTCGTCGGCTTCATCGAACTCGGACCAGGCGGCGTACTCACCGGCATGGCCAAGCGCACGATCGATGGCGCCCGCACGATTAGCGTCGCCACGCCTGACGATCTCGACAAGTTGATCGAATGGCTCGGCACGGTTATCCCCACAGCTTCAGTTGCTCCCAAATCGCACGAAGGCGAACACCTCTTCGCTGTAGAGCGCCTCGTGGTCAGCCCCGCCGCGGGGGTCTTCGTCCCGAGCGGAGATTTCTCAAGCGGAAAACACATCAATGTCGGCGACGTCATCGGCCGCGTCGGCGACAACGAAGTGCGTTCACCATTTTCGGGAGTGATGCAGAGTTACATCGCCGTCGCCGGCGAGCGCGTGACGCCACACCAACCAATAGCCTGGCTGCGGACGCACTGATGCCGAAAATACCCGCCACGACTCGCGGTGCCGAGATAATCGGCTGGGGTACCGCGCTGCCCGAGCGCGTCGTGACCAACGACGAGCTTTCACTAACGCTAGACACCAACGATGAATGGATCCGGGAGCGCACCGGCATCGCGCGCCGCCATATCGGCGGCTCGACCGCAAGCCTCTCTGTCGAATCGGCTACCAAGGCGATCGCAATGTCCGGACTCGAACTCAATGACATCGACGCCTTGATACTGGCAACCACATCACCAGATCGAGCGATACCCGCGACCGCCTCAACCGTTCAGCATCTGCTCGGCGTACGCTGCGGCGCCTACGACATTAATGCCGCCTGTTCTGGATTTGTCTACGGATTAGTCACCGCTCACGGATTAATTGCGATGGGCGCCAAGAACGTGTTGGTGATCGGCACCGACACGCTTTCGCGCCTCACCGATCAAACCGACCGCAACACTGCCATACTGTTCGCCGACGGCTCTGGCGCAGCCGTTGTACAGGCAGTTGACGGCGCAGGTCAGATGCTGGCGTGGGATATCGACTCGGATGGCTCAGCCGAAGATTTTCTGTATGCCGAGATTGGCCAATACATGCACATGAACGGCAAAGAAGTTTTTCGTAAAGCGGTTCGCGTGATGGTTGATTCGGCGCAGAAGTCGATGGCCATTGCCGGCGTGTCGGCAGATGAGATTTCACTCGTGGTGCCGCATCAGGCCAACATCAGAATCATCAGCGCCGCGTGCGAGCGTCTCGGCGTGCCTATGGAGCGCACCGCCATTGTTCTGCACGAAACTGGCAACACTTCTTCGGCATCGATCCCGTTAGCGCTGTTCAATGCCGCCGATAACGGCCGAATCAATAAAGGCGACCTAGTGCTGCTCGTCGGTTTCGGGGCTGGCATGACGGCGGCGAGTGCGATTATTAGATGGAGCAACTGATGACGTCAAACGCGCAAGACCAGAATGTGCACGACACCAGATCCGAAACTGGACGCGTCGTTCTCGTGACTGGGGGCGCCCGCGGTATCGGCCTAGCCTGCGCACGGCACTTTCAAGCATTGGGCGATCGCGTGGCGATCACCTACAACTCGACGCCCCCGCCGCCAGAATTCTTTGCCGTCAAATGTGACGTCACGTCAGGCGCGCAGGTCGACGAGGCCTTCACCGCAATCGAAAAACATTTCGGTGCCGTCGAGGTGCTCGTGTCTAACGCGGGCATCACGCGCGACATGTTGCTGTTGCGAATGTCGGAGGATGATTTCTCGGCCGTTGTCGATGCCAACCTCACGGCCGCGTTTCGGGTTTGCAAGCGCGCCACGAAAGGCATGCTGCGGGCCCGTTCTGGTCGCATAATTTTGATGTCGAGCGTGGTCGCGTTATTCGGATCCGCCGGCCAGGCCAACTACGCCGCATCCAAGGCGGGTCTCGTCGGATTGGCTCGCTCGCTCGCCAGAGAGTTGGGTTCGCGCAGTATCACGGTGAATGTTGTCGCACCGGGGCCAGTCGATACAGACATGACAGCCGCGCTCTCAGACCAGCGCTTGGCCGAACTCACCGCCGCCATACCTCTTGGACGCACCGCCACGGTCGACGAGATCGCCGCCGTGGTCACATTCCTCGCGTCCGACGGGGGGGCCTACATCACGGGATCAATTATCCCAGTTGATGGCGGTCTCGGCATGGGGCACTAAACTAGACACAACTAAGATCACTATTCTGGATCACTATTCCGGATCACTATTCCAGATCACTAATGAGGAGCCACAATGGATCAGCAATTGTTCGCGCGTTTCACCAAGTGCGCAGTAGAAGTTCTTTCAGTAGATGCCGACCAGGTAAAGCCCGAGGCCAGTTTTGAAGCCCTCGACGCCGACAGCCTCGACCTCGTCGAGTTCGTGATGGCACTCGAAGAAGAGTTCGGCATCGAAGTGCCCGAATCTGAACTTGAAGGAGTCGACACCGTCGGCAAAGCCTTCGCGCTCGTCACTTCAAAAGTTAAGTAACGACGCCCGATCGCCGTGCAAGGTTTAGGGCACCGCGTCGCCATTACCGGCTACGGCGTTGTCGCACCTTGTGGGATCGGTAAAGAGGCTTTTTGGAAGGGACTGCTGGGTCCAGGTTCGACCGGAGTTCGTTCGGTCGAGTTCGCCGATTGGGACCCTCAACCATATTTTGACTCACCCAAAGATGCCCGACGCGCGGATCCTTGCGTGCAATTTGCGTTGGCCGCAGCCGGCGAGGCTATCGAGCAATCTCGTTTCGTAACTAACGGCGAACTCGCCTACGACCCCGCGACCGTTGGTTGCATATTCGGCACAGGCATCGGGGGCCTGCGCACGTTAGAAGAACAGGTAATCGTCCGCTTCGAAAAAGGTGAGCGCAGGGTGTCGCCGTTTCTCGTGCCGATGATGATGTCGAATGCTGCGGGTGCAGCGATCTCGATGCGCTACGGCCTGTGTGGACCCGCCGAAACAATCTGCACGGCCTGCGCCGCCGCAACACACGCGATCGGCAACGCGGCGAGACTAATCGCCTGGGGTCTTTGCCAGGCCGTCGTTACAGGCGGCACAGAGTCGGCTGCAACCCTTACGGCCCTCGCCGGCTTCAGCAACATGACTGCGCTTTCTAATTCGATGACCAGCAAGCCCTTCGACGCGACGCGCGATGGTTTCGTGCAGGGCGAAGGCTCGGCCGTGTTCATTTTAGAAAGACTCGACCTCGCATTACAGCGCGGCGCGACAATCCTGGGCGAAATACTCGGCGCCGCGAGCAATGCCGACGCCCACCACATCACTGCGCCCTCCCCCGGCGGGGTGGGCGCGATCGCCTGCATGCGCCTGGCGCTCGACGACGCGGGTTTACAGCCCGACGATATTAAGCAGATCAACGCCCACGGCACGAGCACGCCTCTGAATGATGCGGCAGAGTCGCAAGCAGTAACCAAAGTTTTCGGGCCCAAATCGCCGCCAGTTGTTTCGATCAAGGGCGTGACGGGTCACCCGCTCGGAGCAGCGGGAGCGCTTGAGGCCGCCGCGGTGTTGCTGTCGTTCGAAAAAAAATTGATTCCCCCGACTCGGGGCACAACGGTCGTCGACCCCGAGATGACGATCGATGTTGTGATCGGCGAGCCGCGCGAATGGGAGCCCGGACCGACAATCTCAAACAACTTTGGTTTTGGTGGCCACAACGGCTCTGTGGTTATTGCGCCGTTTAAATAACCCGAGAATTACTTACGCGTCGACGACGACGAACAACAGATCGCACTCGCAAGCTAATCCGCCGTTTACGGTTACGGTGCCGGTGCCCTTGCCTGCCCGTGCCGACATTCGCGATATCTTGGCGCTGATCTGCAGAGT
>Ga0335396_10002866_pt1 | contig 20436 bp, 14 predicted proteins | sample FRY02_FD_205743 | JGI IMG/M metagenome (GOLD analysis project Ga0335396, IMG submission 205743) | Freshwater microbial communities from Lake Fryxell liftoff mats and glacier meltwater in Antarctica - FRY-02 (spades assembly) (version 2) | ecosystem: Environmental > Aquatic > Freshwater > Ice >... | reverse complement strand
GCCGGTCGCGGTCTGCACCACTCCCGAGTCGTTCCTGCCAATGCCCCAATAGCCAGTGGCATCGCTCCACATGGTCGGGGGGCTGCCGATATCCGTGCCCCACAGAGCGTTGGCATCGCGGGTACTCGTCGTCAGCGCTACAAACTGGACCGGCTGACCCCCGACCTGGTCCGTGCCGTAGGACCACGGGTTGCTGCCGCCGTTGTTCGCGATGTCGAAATCGTCCGCCAGAGACCAGAGCGTCGCGGCCCCAGCCGTGCCACTGAAGCAGGCGAGGATTCCGGAGGCGTAGAGGGCGAGGTGTTTTCTAGTGGGTGTTTTCATCATGGTTTTGGATTTGGTGGGTTTGTTGTAGTTCATTTTTAAAAAATTGATTTATGACTGATTATCACGCTGATTACTTATATTCAGGAAATCTGGTGGAGGTCAACCCTCAATCGATAAAATCGCGGATTATCGTCTTTAACCCTTGTATTCAGGGCATTCACTTGGCTTGACCCTTCTGGGAAGGGTGGTACAGCTTTGATGAGTTTTAGCGATTTTCCCCGGTGATCCCGGTAGTAATCGAAGGCGTCATTGAGGGAGTCGAACTCTTCAAAAGGGATGATGTGAAAACGTTAGGGTTTGAGGGCAACGTGGAGCCGGAAAAATTTGCGTGAGTCCTCGCTCTCCCGAATCGGCGACCGGGAACGAAACCGCTGGGTGAATGTGCCATTCCCATTGTCCCGACTTGTGAGTGGGATGAGGCCAAGGGCCGACCAGTGGTCCAGATCAAGTGATTCCTGAATCCGGGAAACAATGCCACCGCCAGCCGTATTTCGATGCACTGTGAGGACGAGATAATCCGTCCTGATACCCTCAAGAAGGAAAGGCTCGATGGAAACTCCGGGAAGGTGTTCGGCCGGGGTTTCGCTTCCCACCGCGAAAGCGAGCATCCGGTTCACCCCGTCCCCATCGGGGTCCGCCAACGGATCATTCCCGGCGAGCCATTGCGCAATCTCGAGCTGGTCACTCTGCCCAGGGCTCCCGCCGGAAGTCGCTGACGGACGCCAGCTGGCAGGATTGTTAAAGTCGGAACTCTCCAGGCCGGGCCCGGGATTGATGAAAACAAGAGCAGGTCCGGCACCATCAGGAGAATCAGGCCAAGGCGCGGCATCGTTGTAAGTAAATCGCCAGATCACCTCGCCGGTGGCATCGGAAAGAAGAAGCAGCTCGCCATCGTCACTCAATTTCCCATCCGAAAACACCCCGAGCACTTTGACACCGGAGCCATATCGTTGTGCAAAGGCCGCAACATTGGAGACGATGACCCCGCGCTCACCGGGAGCGAGCTCAAGACGCTGATCAGAGGGAAAAACGAATGAAACCGCTTCGGACACCCGCACTCCGGCGAGTGAAATACCATCCGGACCGACGTTCATCAGCTCCAGGTATTCGAAGTCTTTGCGAGCCTGAAATCCTGCGGAAACTTCGTCGTTTGTCGGCGAAGCCGGGCGATAGTTCAGCTCGGAGATCACCAGATTGTTCCGGGAGGCCGGGGACGCATCAACCGTGAAAAAAGCTTCGTTTAGTGCCGACCAAGTGCCATCGGGCGCCCGGTAGCGGGCTTTCAGGGAGGCACTTTGAGCCAAGGTCGCTCCGAAGAGCGAGGTCACGCCAGAGAGTTCAACATCCACCCCAAAATCACTGCTGGTGGCGCTGGACTGATGAACCTCGACCGCGAGCACGTTCATCCCCTCTCGGAGGACTCCAGCAGGAACATTGTAGGAAATAGAGACGGGATCTCCTTCATCATCATTGTTTCCGGATGCGACCGAGTTGTAATCCAGATTCCCCGCAGGAAGATTGAAGCGTCCCATTTCAAAACCATTGATGTAGAGGATCGCAGCATCGTCAGCAATGAGGCTGACATTGAGCCGGGCGACCTCCGTCGGACTGGAGAGTGCGAACTCCTTCCGAAAATAGGCTGTGACATTTTTGGGATCGAAAATGCTGCCCGCGCTCGAAGGGATCTCAGTCCGGGTGATGCGGCCATTGACGCGCCCGTATCCGAGAAGGGCCTGTCCGTCAGCCCAGATTTCATCATCAAAATCAGGATGCTTCCAATCTCCGTTGTTATATGAGGGATGAGGCATCGAACCATCGGCGATCTCGCTATCACTCAGTCCGGTACTCGTCGTCAGGTATTTCCACTCGCTTGCTTCGAAAGGGATGAGAACATCACCCGCTCCGGCTCCCACGCTGGTCGCCGAAGGATTGGGCTCCCCTCCGACGAGCCGGGGATCGCTTCCATCGAGAGTGTAGAAAATACTCCCCGACGAGATCTCCTCGAACGCTACGAAGTTTCCGACAAGCGAGCCTCCCTGCTGGGAAAAAACCGGAGCTTCGACCGGAGGATAAAGACGGGCCGTCCGGAAATAGTTCATGGCATTCTCGCCACGATTTGGCAGGAAGTTGTTGAGAATCTGTTTGGTATTGTTGATCCAATGATTGCGGGTGAAATTGCGGACTCCTTGACGGGTATTGGGATTGTCACCCCAACGGGCGGCCTCGGCCCCGATTGCCGGATCGAGACGGGAAGTCATCCCCAAAAAGCGTTCGACCATCGCAATTTCACTCAAGGGTCCACTATTGAAGACATGCCGGTGAAGACGATCACCAAAAAGAAGGCGAAACTCCGGATTGTTTCGTACTCGACTGAAGAACCGGGCAGGAGTGCGCACACCACTGACACCCGTCAGATTAATCCCCACGTCTTGCAAGCTGTATTCGGAATCCCAGGGCACGAATTTGAACCCGCCGTCGGAACCATCGCGCTTTCCAAAGGCATACCAGTTCTTGGCCGGCCAATCGATGTTGGCGAGATACATATTGACGATGAGATAATCGGCAAGCGCACTCATATCAACATACTCGCTGAGCGCTTCGTAATTGCCCTGATCGTTCTGGTTGGCACCAGAGAGATTGAGAGCGGCCAAGTAGCGGTCGGAACTTCCATCGAGCACTTCCCAATCCTCGGTGACCGGATTTCCCGGTGCGGAAAGCCCCTTGTGTTTGAGGGCGTCATAGTCTTCGGAATCCCCTCCGTAATGGCTCGCGGCGTAGTCGGCATCCGGACGCTCGGTGGGATTGTAAATCCCCCAGTAGAGCCCGTTGATATAGAGGTGAACAAAGGTCCCGCGCGAAGCAGCACCTCCCATCGCGAGAAAGGTTTCGCGGACAAAAGGATCCCGTAGGTATGTCGCCGGGCGGGCATTATCGACCCAGCCATCGCTGAAAGTGGCGCGAAGATTCACTCGATCAAATTCATCGACTTCACCCTCGCCGAAGAGGGGAAAGTTCCACTTGGTCGCCCCAAACACGCCCTTGAAAGAGAGCCGCAATGACTTCTTGGGAGTCGCGCTCATGTGACGACTCCATCCCCCGATCAGGCGGGCTCCACAATCGACCTGATCTTCGAGAAGTCCGTCCGGCTGGAACCATTCAATTGAGACGGGGCGTTCCTTGACGAATTGATCAGCCGCGAGCGTGTCGCGGTAGGGACCGGTTCGATTGACGTTCGCAAAAGGATTCACATAAATTCCTTCATTCGAAAAAATATGGGCAGGGTCACCGACCAGTGAGATCGTCGGGAGGAAACGAAGAGCGTCCTTCATCGTCTCACGATTCCCGGTATTGAAGGCCGCTTGATTCATGAAGTAGTCCGCCGGAACGGGTTGGTTCGCAGGACTTCCATTGGCGCCGGTGAACTTCCCCCAGGTCGAAGGGAATCCTGCCGGGGCAGCCGGCTGATCGATGATATTTTCGAGAAAAAGATAGGTGTTGGTATCGACATTCGTGGGCGCAAAACCGGGAAGGAAAGCCATGGCCCGCAGGGTCGTGGTCGAATTGACAGAAATATCCAACGAGGGCGATTCTCCCGGCTCCGGCGTGAAAGTGGTCCCGTGCGACACGGAAGGCAGTGACCCGTCGGTGGTATAGGAAATCGAAGCCCCGGGAGTGGCCGAGGAGATTGTGATCGACACCAGTGACTCATAAAATCCGCGACCGATTGAGAATTTGGTATCCTCTACGAAGCCATTCACAATCGGTCCATTGTCTCCAAGCGGAGTGGGCACCAATTGATATCCACCTCCCGGACTCCCCTCGCTGACACCCCACGAAATATCCCGACGTTGCGGGATTCGATCCGGGAATTCCTGGAGTACCGTGGCACCATCACGATCGAGTAAACGGAGGACTTCACCATCGGCCGAAAGCGCAAAATTCGTATGAAGGTAGCCAGCGGGATCGATATAGTCGTTCGAGTTCTGCCCGGAAGCAAAGACAATGAGATACTCTCCGGCGGCCAGTTCGCGGGAGGGAAAGCTCCACGAATTGGAACTGTCTTGCAGGATGTAGCCGGTCAAATCGAGAGAAAAGACGTTGGGATTTTGAATCTCAATCCAGTCCTGAAAATCGCCATTTCCGTCCGCGAAAACTCCGCCATTGCTCGCCAGAAACTCAGTGATGATCGGAGGACGGGCAGGCGCCAGCCCCTCATCCCGCAATTGCTTGATGGAGGCAGGCGAGAGGACTTCATCGTAAACAAAGACGTTGTCGATCGCGCCCTGCCAGCTTTCGTTGTTGTTTCCGGGACTGAGACCACCAATCGAAAAGGTCGAAGTAGACGAGCCGGCTCCCGATTGAAAAACAGCTCCACTTTCACTCACGATCTGAAGTGGGTCATCAATCGTCGAAGCATCCAAATCCAGATAGAGGACGACCGTTCCGGAGGCCTGATCGTAGCTCGCGGCAATGAACGTCCAATGCTCCGCGCTGACCGGCCGGGCACCGAGATCTCCATTGGCATTGATCTCAGTAAAATCAATGACCGGACCTCCGCTTCCCGTAAAAGAGGTGTAGCGCAGCCAGCTTTCACCGGCAAGATTCGGGAAGCCCTCCGCTTCAAAACGATCATCCAATCCGACGACACGATCCCAGCCACCGTTGTCGCTGCCCAAAATTTTTCGTCGTCCCGTCCCCAGATCATCGGTCCGCACCCAGGCTCCCCAGGTCATCTTTGGCAACGCAGCGGGATTGGTGTTGATGGGAGCAATGAGTTTCCCATCTGAAAAATCATATCCACCGGAACCCTCCCATCCTGTCGTCGATCCCCAACTCAAGGCTCCATCTGCTCCTGTGAGGGTGTTTCCATTGCCCGAATCATCCCTGAATCGAGCAAGGTTGTCATCAAATCTGTAAGATGCAATTAAGCCAGCCTGTAAGGGTTCTTGCAAAGAAATCAGATAGGTAAATATGGAAAAAATGCGATTCATGTCATGAGGAAAAGAAAAACTGATCACTCAAGTCCTGAAGAATGGCCATTCTTCAGGACTTGAGGAGTGGTTCTGCGGAAAAAACCAAGAATACCCCTCTTTTGTGATTCCCGAGATTAGGTTGAACATCACTCTCCCACAATCGTATTTCCTGAAATAATTTAGGGCCCTCACCTCCTGATCCCCGGCAGGTTCTCTCGCACGTTGAGATCAGGTGAGAGCTTCGGACCGTCGATGACGTGACCGTAACAACCCGGAATCGTTTCCAGTCGAAATTCTTGGCCGCAAAGCCGGATTTCCACGTTTCGTGATACGCGAGGATCTTGCGAAGAAATGAGGTCTGGATCGGCTTCTCGCGATAGACCGGCATGGTGCCACGATCCACTTCGAGGCAATACACACAAACTTCGTCTCCTCGTGAGAGCGCAAAGATGTAGTCGGGGATCACTCCAATCGAGAGGTCCTGGTCCCGATACTTAATGGGAACTTTCCACTGAACTCCTTCCTTCGGTGTGAACAAGACCCGGAATTCATCCGAGTGGTAGAGTTCAACGTCGGTCGGCAAGCTAAGCTGCAAATCGATCATGAAGTCCGCGACTTTCAGGGTGTGGGCGAGGTAGAGAATCTTCACCTCCTTTTCCTGCTGACGGTAAGAATACAGAATTCCCTGGGAAGTGAGGTATTTCCGGCCACTGGGTCCGAGGGCATAGACCATCCCTTTGAACCCCGGCATGGCAATTTGAACGTTCACTCGCTTGGGCCTGGCCAAGTAGCCATGGTGAAAGAGCTTCGCCAAACGACGAAGAATTCCCTGCTTACTGCCATCGAACAACTTCGTAATCTGATCCGACCGGAGGAAACGAAACCTACCGACGGCGCGGATAATTTCCTCATCCCGCTCGGTGAGAAGAATGGGTGTTGGGTCTTTGACCCGCTCGTAATGAGATGTATATGATTTCATCCCTGAAGCATAACAGGCTCTTTTCCAGCCTGTTTACGGTCCTGTGGAAAACTTGACAGGCTGGACAAGATCACGGACCAGCTCTACCTGAACTTCCTCGCAAACCACTGGTCCTGCTTCTCGAGTATTTTCTCGGTAAGGACAGAATTCCTCTCGCTGCTCATTTTACGAATGGCCGCTGAATAGTCCACCCCCTCTCTTGGAGGAGGCAAAGTCCTCATGGTAAGGGGGGTGTTTTGTTTCCCATCTACCAGCAATCTGATCACGGCTGAATAGGAAGGGAGTCCTGTGAACCTGGAAACCTCCCAATGATACCCATACTCCCGGTGGAAGATCTCGCCGTCCTCTGCGCCCATGCGGAAAAGAATGTGAGAGCCAGTGTTCCCAATAATGGCCGCATGGATCGAATCCTTGAGCTGCGACCCGAACTGATGACTCACGACAATGGCAAGCCCATATTTCCGGGCCTCGGAAAGCAGAGAGCAAAAGGCTTCGCTCGTGAAGTTCTGGAACTCATCAACCAGCATGAGAAAGGTCTTTCGCTGACTCTCCGGAAGCTCCTGCCTGGAAAGCGCCGCCGAGGTGAATCCGGAAACCAAAAGCGCCCCCAGAAGATTCGAACTCATTTCACCCAATATTCCTTTCGAGAGATTCACCAGGACCAATTTTTCTTGGTCCATCAGCTCTCTCGGGGAGAAGCTCGATCTTCGCTGCCCGAGGATGGCCCGAAGAAGAGGGTCAGAAAGACACTGCCCGATCTTATTCTGAATCGAGGAAATTGCCTCCCGCTGAAAACGAGCATCCCAGCGATTGAACTCATTGATCCAGAATCCCTTAACGACAGGATCACTCACCTGTCTCAAGAGCCAGTCCCGGTATCCCGAATCCGTCAGGACTCTTTGAACTCCCAGCAGCGTTTCTGTTTCAGCATCCATTACCAACCTCACCGCATTGTAGAGAATGTATTCGAGCCTTGGCCCCCAGGAATCGATCCAAACCGCTTTGAAGGCACCGACAACTTCCTGTGCCACTCTTGGTCGTTCAGTCTTACTAACTCCTCCCAATGGATTCCAGCCCACCGACCGCTCCCCCGGTTCAATGAGGACCACGTCCGAACGACGCTTTCGAGGAACACGCTTCAAAATGTCTTCGTAGAGATCGCCATGGGGATCCAAGAGTAAAAGCCCCCCACCCTGTTTGATCCATTGGTCGGCGATATTGAGGAGGCAAGTTGTTTTCCCTACCCCCGTCTTTCCGAGGACGTAGACATGACGCTTGAGATCGGATTCCTCAATGAAAACCAGACTCTCAAACGTCGTCGTCCGCCCCAGATTAATTTCTCGGATTTCTTGACGCATCGCGCAAACCCCACTCGTCCCGATACATCCGTCGTGTTGAAACGAGCACCGGGCGAGGACAGGCCTTGCGCAATGGGTAAAGACCATCCGAGGTCTACTATATCACCTGCTCTCCGCAGGTCTCTGGGGAAACCGTGATACCATGATGAATGGACTAGAACCCACACCCATGAAATCAAACATCATTCAAATTGACGATCTCAAGTTCAAGCTTGGACACCTCGTCTCAACCACAAAGGCTGCGGCTCAAATTCCTCACAGAGAAATCGACAACGCCATCAGACGCCACGCTGTTGGCGACTGGGGAGATCTTTGCGAGGAGGACGTCGCCACGAACGAATACAGCCTCAAGCATGAGGGTCGCCTCATGTCGGTTTACAAGACTGACACCGACATCACCTTCTGGATCATCACCGAATGGGACCGCTCGGTCACGACCGTGCTCCTCCCGGAAGACTACTGAAATGACCTTCAGACCGACTCCTGCCAAGAGTCGGTCTTTTCTCCCCATACAGATGCCAAACCACCCAGGTAGGATTCCAAGCAGATGAACACCATTTACGAACTCAAATTCCACACCAACCACGTGGAATTCTCGCGCAGAGCCCAGCTCGCCTTTCAACCGACTGAAGCAAATGCTCTCATCGAGCGACACTTTTCCGGGGATTGGGGTTATCTTGACGAGGCCGATATCGACCGAAACGAGGAATCCCTTCGAAAAAAATCGGGAATAGTTCACTCGTCCTTCCAATCGGACCTCGGCGACCAAACCATGATTGTGGAATCTGACCTAACGCTGCATTTCACTTCCGCATTTCTCCTTGGAGAGCAGGAATAGTCGGCCTTCCCATCCCAAGCTCAATGTTCCGGCATTGTGCTTTTCTTCATTCCCTCAAAAGGACACACCTTAAAAGCCACTCGTTCAAATCCGTGAAACCAGTATTTAAAAGGACATCCATCGTCAGACTCCGTAAGCGGTCAACAGAGCCCCTCTGACATTTTTGCCATAGGTCTGGCATCTCTGGCTGCTACGCAGCGTCGCTCTGGTCGAGGGCTGCTCCAGGGGTGCGTCGGGTGGCCACCCAGTTGACGGGAAGGAGTTCTTCCGACGAAAAAAGATAAGTCTGAGTCAATGACATTGAACATTCTCCTTCTTTTGTGATCGTGAAAGCTCTCACTATCGTCGTTTTTCCGATCTGAAGGAGAGCAGGTTTCCCTGCCTCGGTACGGGTGCCGTTCTTCAGCGATGGCAAGGTTCCATCCGTGGTGTAAATCACCGAAGTTCCCAAGGAATTACAACTCAGCACAAGATTGAAGGGTACTTGGTAAACCCCTCCTGGACTGGAAAAATTAGGGTCTGACAGATCGGGCTGATTGTTTTTCTGAACACCAAAGTTCGGAGGTGAAGACTCCTGCGCAATAGCAGGGTTTAGCAATGCCACTTCACACGCCATCATCAACCGCACGAAAGCTCTTTCATACCCTGATTTCTTCATTGGGTGGATGATGAACTAAAATCAATGCTTTTTCCAGCGACAACTAAAACTGACCCCTTCCGCCCCACCTCAGCGGAGCCTCTTTTAGGGGTTCAAGGTGCACCAGTCATGCCGCTGCTTCCTTGGTGGAGGGCGAGGGAAGGGACTCGACCGGAACCAAGGATGCGGCGGGCGGGTTCGCCCCCTGCGGCGATGGCGTGCCGCTACGACCCCTTCCCCTTTGAGCCGGGGGAAGCCTTCCCCGACTCCTTTATTTTGTCCGCTCCAGTGGCCTTTTGGATGCGTTGGCTCGGGCCGTCAAACTCCAGGATGATGGCGTGATGCCCCAGCCGGTCAATCGCCGCCATCGTCGTGATCGGGTCTTTGAAAATCTGATCCCATTGACTGAAGACCAGATTCGAACTCAACAGGACACGGCGTCGCTCTTGATCTCAATCCGGTAAGGGCCGGGATGGTGGAAGATCCGGCAGATTATCGTTGGAGTTCGTATGGAGAGGCGGCAGACGTGGCGCGAAGAAAGCGCAGGAAGGCTTGGTGCGGGCGATGTATTCCTTCGGAAAAAACATGCCAAGCTTGAATGGCATCCTTATCCTTCGACGACACTCTTGACCTCTCCCGCTGCGAGGCGTGTTGTGAGTTGATCCCCACGAGCGAGTTTCCCCGCGTTCTTCACAATCGCGCCTTTGCGGTCAAAGGTGATCGAGAAACCACGTTCAAGAACATTCCCGGGGCCCAGGGCCTTCAAAAGAGAAGAGAGCCGCTGAATCCCATTTTCTTTTTCTCGAAGAGCATGAGTCGCCGCTGTTAGGAAAACGACCTGACGTTCATCAAGCTTCTCTTGACGGCGCCGAAGAATCTCCTGGGGGTGGTAGTGCTTCCAGTTCGACTGATAGTCCGCAATCATGGCTTCCCGTTCACGGAGGGAATCATCAATCGCGCGCCGAAATCGAATCCCGGCTTCCTCAATCCGAAACGTCGGACCTTGTAGCACACGGTCAGGCGACTGCCCCAAGATCCCCCGTTCATAATAGTCCAGTTGATCAGCCATCCGATCCAGACGACCTTCGACAACTCTCGTCAAGCGATTGCCCAGTCCGATCATCCGGTCGCGCAATTCCTGTTGATCAGGCACAACCAGTTCCGCGGCCGCACTGGGCGTTGGAGCCCGAAGATCGGCCACGAAATCCGCAATCGTAAAGTCAATCTCATGACCCACCGCACTCACCACCGGAATCGGGGAAGCCTCAATGGCCCGCGCGACAATCTCCTCGTTAAAATTCCAGAGATCCTCCAGGGAACCTCCGCCACGGCCCACAATGAGAACCTCGGGCTGGGGCAATCCCATCGCCTCGGTATTTCCAGCACATTGTATGGCATGGGCGATCCCCCGCTCCGCCCCCTTCCCTTGCACCGCAGTCGGAAAGAGGACCACCGTCAGCCACGGCGCTCTGCGCCCTAAAACATTCAGGATGTCCTGCAAGGCCGCTCCGGTGGGCGAAGTGACAATGCCCACGACCCGGGGAAACGTCGGCAAGGGACGCTTCCGCGCCTGATCGAAAAGCCCTTCCTGATCCAGCTTGCGCTTGAGCGCTTCAAAGCGGGCCTGCAAATCGCCCAAACCCACCGCCCGGGCCTTCTGAACAATCAACTGCGTGCTGCCACGGGCTTCATAAAAACTCGTCTCTCCGAAGACCTGCACCTTGGCCCCGTCTTCAATGACCTCGGCCCCGGCCCGGCGACGAGCTCCAAACATCGCACAGGAAATCTGGGCCGCGCCATCCTTGAGCGAAAAATACCAGTGCCCACTCGCCTGCTTGCGAAGATTGCTGATTTCCCCTTCAACCCAAATCTCCCCGATTTGAATCTCCAAGAGATTCCGAATTCGCCGGGCCAACTGGGTGACCGAAATCGCCTCAACGTCGCTCACAGCTTGCTCTCTTCGTTGCTATTTAACTCCGCAAAGACCATTTGCCCGGCACTGGTTTGCAGCTTGCTAATGACGGTGACATCTTGCGTGGTCCCTATCCTATTGATGGCGTGATTGACCACGATCATCGTTCCGTCAGGCATGTATCCGACAGCCTGGTGGTCATCCTTACCGGCTCTCACCAAGGCAAGTCGAACCGTTTCCCCGACCACCACGGATGGCTTCAGCGCATCGGCAAGATCGTTGAGGTTCATGACATCGGCCCCTTGAAGATGGGCAACTTTGGTGAGATTTTCGTCGGTCGTGATGATGCGGGCCGAAAGTAATTTGGCCATTTGCACCAACCGTCCTTGAAACGAATCATCCTCGGCCATCCCGCGGGAATCTTGAATAGATATGGGCACAGCAGGATTCTTCTGCAGGAGATCCAAAACCTCCAAGCCACGTTGACCGCGTTGACGTTTTCCAGCCGAGGGCGAATTCCCCATCACCTGCAATTCTTCGAGAACAAACTGCGGCACCAAAAGCCGTCCGGTGAGAAAACCCGCCGCCATCAACGCCGGTAAACGTCCGTCCATAATGACCTCACCATCCAGTAACAACGGCTGACCAGATGTCGCATCTTGACGAAAACGAACGTAAGGAATGATGAACGAGAAGTCCTCCTGGTTACTTCGCAAGGCGAGAACCGCTCCCAGAAACGCCAGGCTGGCGTAGATTGTCACGTTGAGCGCCAAGGCCAGTGACTCGCCAAGGTCTTCATTGTTCAAGGGCGTGACCGCCAGTTTCACGAGATCCGAAATACCCACGCGATTGAGAAGAAAGGCGCAAATCAGTCCCACCGCGATGCCAAAGGTCGCGGTCGAAAACCCCCTCAAGGTCGAGTCCTTCATCAGGCGCTCCACCACGATAAAAAAGCCCGCAACGATCAATCCGCCGAAGAGGCCGGCCCAAAGCGGAATGTGAGGATTGCTGAGGGCGATGGCCAACCCGGCGAGTTCGCACAGGACCAGATAGGTCAAGCGGGCAACATTTACGGAAGCTGGGGAAGGTTTCATTGGTGATCCTGATTATGTCATCAGACATCTCACACCGCAAGATCTCTAGCGGCCTTCGCTTGGCCACACCAACTCCTGCGGCCCCTCGGCCTTCTTGCCTGGAATTTCGTCACCAATGTCTTTGGTCGTGATGAAGAGCATGAAGCCAATCAAAACAAGGGCACAGCCTGTCTGAACGACTTCGAGAAACTTCACCGGAAGTGGCTTACCCCGAATCCACTCGGAAATCGCCATGACAATATGACCTCCATCAAGAACCGGCAGCGGCAACATGTTGAGCACGGCGAGATTCACGTTGAAGAGAACGAAGAACGCCAGAACACGGAGCCAACCATGGTCTTCCTTGAGAAGGAGAAACTTGGTCTTGGCGATCCCAATGGGCCCGGCCAGTTGATCGACGCCCACGTGGGAGTCTGGGGAAGAGACCGTTTTGATCGTGATCCACATCGTCTTGAGACTATTGCGAATCTGCTCCACAGGATTGGGATGAATAATCTCGGTAGAAACCATTCCCTCATCGCTAAAGCGAATCCCAATCATAGGTTCCTCATAAAAGTCGCCCACCGGCTTCAAGGGAGTCATTTGCAGTTTCACGATCTCGCCGCCACGTTTGACCGAGAACTCGCTCTCCTTCCAATCATGCTCTGCGAGCAACAATCCAATTCCAGCCGGACTATAAACGGTCTTACCATTCACGGCGACAATCTCATCACCGGGCGTCATCCCCGCCCGTTCGGCAGGACTTTTAAGTCCGTTTTTGTCAGTAATCAACTCGCCGACAATCGCCGGGACGTTGGGAGCGATCCCGACTTGCGGCATAGCCCTACGCTTCCACATCGGGGTCTCCTCAATCTCGAACTTCGATTCGATGGTCTGAACCTTTCCATCCCGCTCGATCTCGAACGTCACGCCATCCCCTTCGGTCAGCATGATGCGGGTCCGGATGTCGTCAAAAAGTCCTCCCGCAAACCACTTCACCGGCTCGCCTTCCACCTTGAGAATCTTGTCTCCCGCCTTCAGTCCCGCTTTGTCAGCCGGGCCGTCTTTCACGACCGCGCCAATGATGTTCGATTTAATGGTGTCCTGTGGTTTGCCCAAACCCCACACCGCGAAAGCAGCGATGAAGGCGAGCGAGAGGCTGAAAAAGGGTCCGGCAAAAGCGACGATGATTTTATCCAAGGGCGAAACCGGGGGGAGTTCATCAGCACTACGATTTTCCCCTTCGACCGACTCCATCGTCACCATCTGGGGCAATGCCACAAAGCCTCCAAATGGCAGCCAACCGAGACCATATTGCACGCCCTTAATCTCCTTCTTCCAAATAGGCTTACCAAACCAAATCTGGAATCGATCGACCTGAAGCCCCCTCCAACGAGCTGCCAGAAAGTGCCCGAGTTCGTGAACGAAAATGATGATATTGAAAATCCCAATCACCACGAGGATCAGGAGCGCTGAATAAAAGAAGTTAGCCATGTCGAAGGTTGATGGGCGGAAGCTAGACCACAGCAGCGATGGGTGCCAGTGGCATTTTTCGGGAAGATTGCGGCCCCTTGACCACGAGCCATCGGGGTGAGAGGTCGGCAGAAAGCTTCATCTCAAGAAGAAGAAACCTTCCTAATTCAATCTCACGCTCTGTTTTTTACTCAAGCGGAGAATCTGCCCCGCTGAGCCTTCGAAAGGAGCCATCGGGTCAGTCAATTTCTCGCCGTCGAGCTGAATCGCGCCCGTGATGATAAATTGCTTCCGGATCTCTCCGTTGGACTTTTCGATCTCAAAGACATCACGGAAGACCTGCGAAACAACCTCCAACAAGGTTCCTTGCAGCGAATCCGCGGCGATCTCGGGAAGATCGGCGGCATTGAGATCACGCTTTGAAAAGCGGGTTTCCCAGTCTGCCCGGGCGGAGTGCCCTTCCTCATCGCTGTGGTAACGGGCCACGATGAGACGGGCCAATTCCTTCTTGGACTCCATGGGATGCAGCGAGGCATCGCGCGCCTGCCCCAAAAGCAGGAGGTAGTAGCGATCCATCAGCTCATCGCTGATGCTCATGAGCTTGCCGAACATTTCGATGGGAGGCTCGTTCACGCCAATGTAATTGTGGGCGCTCTTCGACATCTTTTTGACGCCGTCGAGTCCCTCCATAAGCGGCATACAAATGATCGCCTGCTGGGCCTGTCCTTCCTCCTTCTGGAGGTCGCGGCCCACCAGCATATTGAAAAGTTGGTCCGTTCCGCCAATTTCGACATCAGCCTGCAGTTCCACCGAATCCCAGCCCTGCATGATCGGGTATTGCAGCTCGTGAAGACGAACCTCGGTCCCTTTTACAACCCGCTCTTTAAAGTCTTCCCGCTGCAACATTTGCTGAAGGGTGACCCGCGCATTGAGCTTGAGAACCTGCTCGTAGGTCATCTTACGAAACCATTCGCCATTGAAAACAATCTCGGTTTTCTCACGATCCAGCACCTTAAAAGCCTGATCGGTGTAGGTTTCGGCGTTGGCGAGAACCTCCTCGCGGGTCAAGGGAGGACGCGCAGTGCTCCGTCCGGTGGGATCTCCCACGGTGGCGGTGAAATCTCCAATCAAAAGAATGGCCTGATGCCCCATTTCTTGAAACTGGCGCAGCTTCTCAAGCGGCACGGTGTGACCGAGGTGAATATCCGGCGCGGTGGGATCGACCCCGAACTTGATTCGCAAAGGGCGTCCTTCCTTAAGTTTTTCGTCCAGTTCCTTCTCCGAGAGGACTTTCGAAGTTCCTCCCACCAATTGGGCCAGGGAAGGATGCGTGGGGCTGGGACTGACTGCGTCGCTCATGTGGGCGTGAGTGAAGCGGGAGGCGGAAGGGATTTCAAGTATTGTGGCGGGATTCTCACCTTTCCCCGCCCCCTCGAAAGACGGCTCCCTTTCCCGTGCCGGAAAATCCCCCCCGACCCGGGTGACCTTCTTCAGGCGCAGCAATCTACTCTTCGCTGCTTCCAACTTCGTCTCCTGACCCGTCCAGTCGTCAAAATCTCCCTCGACCGAATCTAAGCGGAGACGTTAAAAGCCGATCTCTTTACAAAGAACGGCTTTTTAAGAAAATTGGGGTGATCGACGGGGCTCGAACCCGCGACAGCCAGAATCACAATCTGGAGCTCTACCAACTGAGCTACGACCACCGTCTTGGTGGCCGCAGCGTAGGAAAAAAGTGGGAGAGATCAAGAGGAGATTTATGAAAAATACAACGACTCTGGAAAGCTGGTGTTTTCCTGATTTCTTGGCCCCACCCGCAACTCTTCGTCCAACAACGGATTATTTGAAGGACACTCCACGCTCCATCAATCAATCCTTAACTTGTTCGGTTTCTTTGTGTGGTAGCGGAGCGCCCCAATCCTCAAAAATAGACTCCGATTGCGGCATCATGAAGAGCAGTCTCAGACTGTTCAAGCACACCAGAACGGTCGATGATTCATGAATCACGACCGCAAGAGTGAGTGGGACTGGCGCGATCAAGGTAGCACCCACCATGACCAATACCGTCCCCAGGGAAATCGCGAGATTTTGACGGATCACTGACCTCGCCCGGTGGCTCAATTCTAGGGCGCTTTCGAGCCGATCAATCCGGTCATTCACCAAGACGATATCGGCTTGCTCCAGCGCCGCGTCGCTCCCCCGTCCCCCCATCGAAATCGAAACATGCGCGGCCGCGAGACTGGGAGCATCGTTCACTCCGTCACCAACCATCGCGACCTTCTTCCCTTCCTTAATGAGTTTGTAAATCAAGGCCACCTTGTCATCCGGATGAAGCCCTGCATGGACTTCATCGATTCCAAGTCGCTTCGCGACCGGAGCCGCCGCCCCAGCATTGTCTCCAGTGAGCATCATCGTCGTGATCCCCCGCCGGTGAATCGCCGCCAACACGGGCTGGCTCTCTATGCGTATTTCGTCTTCTAACAGAATCCTCCCCAGCAAATTCTCGCCAACGACCCAAACCTCGGTGGTCTCAAGCGAATCCTCCCTCAACTCATCAAGCCGCCGGTCGCCCTCTAACAATTGACGTTTCCCCAACGAAAACGCCTTCCCGTCAACCTCAGCCTGAATGCCCAACCCGGTCAAAGAACGCACCTTCGCCACTTCCAACACCCTCGCCTTTTGCTCCTCGCCATGCTTCATAATCGCACGGGCAATCGGGTGGTTCGACTCCCGCTCGACCGAATAGGCAACCTCAAGAATCTCCTCTTCCCGCCCTGCCGGGAAACTCTCGATCTTTAAAACTTTCATCTTCCCCGCCGTCAGCGTCCCGGTTTTATCGAGAGCAATGACGTCAATATCTGCCAGTTCTTCAATCGCACGCCCTCCTCGGAAGAGCACCCCATTCCGGGCTCCCCAGGCAATTCCCGCGAGAATGGCCGAGGGAATCGAAAGCACCAGGGCACACGGACTGGCCACCACCAGAAACGCCATCGACCGGTAAAAAGCCACCTTCGGTTCGAGCCGAAAACCCAACACCCACATGAAATACAGCACGGCGGCAGCCCCAAGAACACCCACAGCATAACCGGAACCAAAACGGTCGGTGAATCTCTGACTGGGTGCTTTAGATTCCTGAGCCAAACGAATCATGCCGATAATCTTCGCGAGCGCACTCTCATCGACCGGCCTCAAAACTTTGACGGTAACCGCTCCCCAGAGATTTAAAGTGCCACTCGACAACTCATCCCCCTCCTTTTTGGGGACCGGCAGGGCCTCTCCGGTAAGGCTTGATTCATCGACCTCGGTCTCTCCCTTCGTAACCACTGAGTCGACGGGATAAACTTCATCTGGTCGAATCTCCAAAAGATCTCCTGGCACCAACTCCGCAACCGTTCGCTCTTCAGTTCTTCCGTCGGCTGAAATGACCCTCGCCGTTTTCGGAGCAGATTTGCTCAGAGCAGAGATCTCGCGATTCATCCTGTTGAGAGCGAAGTGCTCCAAGGCTCCACCGAGAGAAAATAGGAAAAGGAGCAACGCTCCTTCGTGCCAGGCCCCAATGATCACCGCCCCGATCGCCACCGTCAGCATCAGGAAATGGATATCAATCCTCTTCCGACGGAGAGACGCAAAGGCGTCAATGGCAGCGTCCCATCCTCCGGCAACAATCGACAGGAAAAATGCTCCCATCGTCCAGGGCGCACTGAGCCCCAGCAAATGCTCGAAGACGAGAGCGACAATGAGAAAGAAACCGCACAAGACCGTCTGCAACGCCAGAATTTTCCAATTCTCGCCTCTTTCACGGTGCTCAGGGGACTCGCTCATTCCAATACGGACATTCTGACACGAGCAGGATCCTTTGCAGAGGCCATTTTGCAGGCTTATTCCCAGATGGGCACATCCAATTTTATCCTGCCATTGCATCCGACCCCATTTTCAGACCATGCTCCAAGCACACTCATGGCAGACGATCAACCTCCCTTCGCAAAGAAAAATGGCCCCAAGCTTCAGGACGGCAGCAAGTCAAAGCGAGACGAACTCACGCCCCCGCCCCACGCGGTCGGACCGGAGAAAAGTGTCTTGAGCTCGATGATTCAAGACCCCGAGGAATACATCGGCCGCGCCATCGAGGGTAGCCTCACGCCCTCTCACTTCTACGTCCCTTCCCACGGCAAGCTCTTCGAGGTTCTCGTCGACCACTTCGAGAATGGCAAAACTGTCGAACTCGTCGCCCTGACCCAGCACCTCATGGATCGGGATCTCCTCAACACCATCGGAGGACCTTCGGCGATCACCGAAATCTACACCTACGCGCCCACGGCAGCGCACTTCGATTCCCACCTCGCGATTGTTAAGGAGAAATACATCCTCCGGAATATCATCAAGTCCTGCACCGAATCGATCACGACGGCCTACGATGATCCCGAGGACGTGCAAGAGTTCCTCGACAGCGTAGAACAAAAGGTTCTCGAGATCCGTGAATCTGCAGAGACCACCGAGGAAATGAACGTCAAATCAGCCGTCGTCGAGGTCATGAAATACTTCGAGGAATTCCTCGCCGGTGACCGCGGCATCACCGGAATGTCAACAGGCTATGGCGAACTCGATAAAATGTGCAACGGCCTCAAAGCTCCCGACATGTTCGTCATCGCGGCCCGCCCCTCAATGGGAAAGACCTCATTCATGATGAACGTCATCGAACACATCGCGATCACCTCCGGAAAACCCGCGATGGTCTTCTCCTGCGAGATGTCCACGGTCCAGATCGTGCAACGTCTCGTCTTTTCACGGGCCCGCTTCCAATTTCAAAAACTCACCAAAGGTTATCACCCCAACAAGGGCGATCTCGAACGTATCAAGCAAGCCTCGGCAGAGATCTCTTCTTCCAAGCTTTTCATCGACGACACCGCCGGTATTTCCATCAACGACCTCCGCGCCAAGGCCCGTCGGAAACACCGAGACGAAGGGATCAGCGTGATCGCTATCGACTACCTTCAACTCATGAGGTCGACATCTAAACAAGCCACCAACTCCCGCGAGCGAGAAATTGCCGAAATCTCCGGCGGCCTCAAAGCACTTGCCAAGGAACTCAACGTCCCCGTCATCGTATTGGCCCAGCTCAACCGGGGACCAGAAGGAAGAACGGGCTCCTCACTGGGTGTCCCTCGCATGTCCGACCTTCGTGAATCGGGATCGATCGAGCAGGACGCCGACATGGTCGGGCTCCTTTACCGAAAAGTTTACTACGCCGAGAATCAGGAAGACCGGGAAGAAGACGATGGCGAAGCCGAACTCGTTCTCGCCAAGAACCGAAACGGTCCTACCGGCAGTATCCCCCTCACCTTCATTCCCGACCTCATGCGCTTTGAAACCCGCTCCTTCTCCCCAGAACCCAACTAAACCCGAAACGATCATGTCCATGCAACACTCCGTTTGCCGCTGGTGCTTTGAGCGCACTCCGCTCACTCAACTCGCCGAATGGTGCCGTGACCTCGGAATCTCCGGGATCGATCTTCTCCACCCGCATGAAGTGGCCGAAGTCGAAAAATTCGGAATCACCTGCCCGGTCACTGCAGCCCCTGAACATCCTAGCGGGATCGGCTCTATCGAAAACGCCTTCAATAAGACCGCCAACCACACGATGCTGTTAGAGATCTACTCGGAACTCATTCCACAAGCGGCCGACGCCGGGATTCCCAACGTCATCACCTTCTCCGGAAATCGAGAAGGCCTCAGCGACGCAGCAGGGATCGAGAATTGCGCGGTCGGTCTCGCTCCTCTGATTCCCTTGGCCGAAGAGCACGACATCACCTTGATCATGGAACTCCTCAACTCCAAGATCGACCACCCAGACTACCAATGTGATCACACCAATTGGGGAGTCGCCCTTTGTCAACGGCTGGACTCCCCGCGCTTCAAGTTGCTCTACGATATCTACCATATGCAGGTCATGGAGGGAGACATCATCGCTACTATCAAATCAGCAGCTCCCTACATCGGGCACTACCACACCGCCGGTTGTCCGGGTCGCCACGAAATCAACGAGACCCAGGAACTCTACTATCCCGCCATCGTGCAAGCGATCAAGGACACCGGCTACCGCGGCTTCCTCGCCCAAGAATTCATCCCCACCTGGGAGGACCAGAAGGCCGCCCTCGCGGACGCCATCGAACGCTGCCAGATTTAAGACAGGATCTCGCGAATGACACTTCCATGAACGTCGGTGAGCCGACGTTCGATACCATTGTGGTAGACGCTCAATCTTTCGTGATCGAGGCCAAGAATGTGGAGAATGGTCGCGTAAAAATCATACACCGTCGTGACCTTTTCTACGGCCTGATAGCCAAACTCATCGGTCGCTCCGTAGCTGTAGGGCGCTTTAACCCCAGCTCCGGCAAGCCAGGTGGTGAATCCAGCCGGGCTGTGATCGCGACCGCTCGCCCCTTTTTGAAATGTCGGCATGCGGCCAAACTCGCTCGCGAAAACCACGAGGGTATCGTCAAGCCGAGATGACGAAGATTTTGACGCTGAAGAAAAGCCCGCGTGGCTTCATCGGTGCTTTTTAAAATCCCCTTTGGAATGGCCAGATTACGAACCTGATTGGCAGCATTGAAATCAGTCCCTTGAAAGGCGGCCGGAAGAAACCCGGGCCCCCAACAATTGCCACTCAAGCCTCCCAAGTCTCATCGTCGTTGAAACCGACACCACAATCGTGACGACGGGAAAGAAGCGAAAAAAGGAGCGTCGCTACTACCTCAGCAGCAAAGAGGAGTCGGCGACCTACTTTCAAAAAGCGATCCGACAGCATTGGAGTATCGAAAATCAATGCCACTGGGTCTTGGACACCTGCTTCCGAGAAGATCACAACCAAA
>Ga0335396_10002851_pt1 | contig 20498 bp, 18 predicted proteins | sample FRY02_FD_205743 | JGI IMG/M metagenome (GOLD analysis project Ga0335396, IMG submission 205743) | Freshwater microbial communities from Lake Fryxell liftoff mats and glacier meltwater in Antarctica - FRY-02 (spades assembly) (version 2) | ecosystem: Environmental > Aquatic > Freshwater > Ice >... | reverse complement strand
TTCATCCAGCCAAAAGCTGTGAGCGTCAATTGGCCACAATCGAAGGACTGTCCCGGTTGCTACCACAACTGCCATCCAGATCAGCTCGCTACGACGATTCATATCAAGCCCTGTCGAATAAAGTTTTTAATTGCCTGTTATTGGCATCTTGACATGGCGACTTCACTGGCGATCACACACAGAAAACATACGGATCTACCTTCAATCACAACCTAGCATCACATAAAATTCGGAGTATGCAACGCAGACAGGGTGTTGGCTTGTTCGGTCGTGAATCCGGCGAGTGACAGACGCTTGATGCGATTGACGTGCATTGTGTCCAGGAGTTGCCGGAAGTCATCGCCTCCCAAGTTCGTGATTCCAGTGCATCGTGACAGCAGCAATCACAAAAAGTGCCATCATGATGCCGAGGGCAAGATAAACCACAATCCAGATCATTGTGTTCACAGATGACGTCATTGCGATGCCATGCGTGTCATTGCAGAGCACTCTTCCGAGATTACACTGAGATTAATTCGTGTGCCTCGATCTTTGAAGCCTTCGGGCCAATGAATCTTTTGAAACTGACACGGACTGACATACACTAATCTGCATCCTCGGGAGTGAGTGACGCGATACACTCTTTAAGTCGGGAGTGAGTCTCGGCAAATCCGCTCGCATTTGTGATCACGTCGTACTTATGATCCGTTGTCACGAATTGAAACTTTGCGGCAGCCGAGCGAAGTCTTTTCCAATCGTTATCGTCACGCGGCGACTGGGATGGGACTGACAGATAAATGGTCCAGGCACCGCTGGGGTCAATACGATCGAGAGCGAGTCTTAACTGTCCGTAGCTCACCACGAGTCGTTCGTACAATCGACCGCGTTTGAATAATTGTTCACGTTCGATTACCTCAACGGTATCGTCTATCGCGTCAGGCGAAATCCTGAATTGCGTCCTGTCCACTGCTGGGGAGATTTTAACATTTACCGTGGGATCAACATGAAGTTCGACGCGACTGGTCAATGTCGTCGCAGACAAATCGAAATTGAGCTTCAGCCCTCGCAGCCACGCAAGAAATGGCAACCGGTAATTCATGGGGACGGCTGTTTCGTCAAAGCGACTTAAACAGCCCCATGCTGTACTGGCCAGCTGAGTCAAATCTCCTTCCCGAAGATATTCATACGTTCCGCCAAGCGGGCACCGAATTTCTCCTCCCAGCAGTTCTTCGACCTGATCGCGGGTTTCGGCGAGATCAAGCCTGGTGGTTGCGGCAAAATGGTTGAGCCATGCAGCGTTTTCTCCGGACAACCGTCGTCCTGCTTCCCATGAGACGGCCTGCAGATAGGGACCGACTTTCGACTGGCTCATGTCAGCAAGGTGAAACCGGATCTGAGCCGGTGCAACAGTTTGTTCAATAAACAAGTCGTTTGTCACCTCATTTCGCAAAGCGGCGTTCGGAGCCATGGCCGTCCACTTTCCGTTGCTTCTGATTTTCGCGTAAGTCGAAGCATCGTGTATCAGTCTGAGCGAAGTCCTCAAGGCGTAGCGGCGGTAATGAATCACGTTGTCGAGGACATCCCACGAATTCGGAGCCCATCCCCGCTTCTCCGGTGGAGGTTCGATTTCTCGTGACTGCAACGCTTTGGTAAACTCGCCCAGGAGTTGCAGACCGCTGATCGAGGCCGGAGTGACCGCTGCGTAGGACTGCCAATCGGCAAACGTCCGATCTGTAAAATCGCCTTCCCTGATCAGCGTTCCATTCTCGATGCGAAACGGAACAAATGCGTCGCGCAATCCGACACAGACATCGTAATTCGTTCCGCCTTGCAATTGCGTGGTGAGTGTCAGCACATCCGCTTCAGGTGCCTTGACACGTCGGTTCGATGGAGGAGCCAGCCGCTGCGCGAGGAACTCGTACGCATCCCGAGCATACGGTGCGATCGCGATCTCCAAATCCACTTGTTCGTTACGAGAATCCTCGCCAGAGTGGCGATGCAAAGCGACCGCGACCGGATCCATTGCCGCCCATTGGCGACGGTAGTTCACTGTAAACTCTGCGTATGCATTCACCTCTAGATAGGTGGCCTTGGTAGGGGCGATGTCCGCAATCGGTAGAAATGTCCCCAGACTCCCACGCAGTGAATCGACCATTTGCCCGTCCTGATTGAAGTCGGGAAATGCTCCGTCTGCCCGTTTGGCGAACTCAGGTCGCAGCAGTCGGTGCTGGATCAGATTCGCGATACTGCCATTACCTTCAAGTCCCTGCGCCGCAAAAATCAATCTTGCCAACTTCAACTGCCGCAGTTCGGCGGCGGCTCTTTGACGTCGCGATGCTTCGATTCGCGTGGCAGGGCTGGTCAGACTGCGAAAAAACGGATCAGACAAGTAGAGGAATGATGTCAATTCACGCGTCAAAGGAAAGTTCGACCTTGCATAAGAGAACTCCGGAAGTGTTGCCAGGTTCTGGCCCTTTTCGCAGTGCAGGAAACGCTGAACCAACATGCTGGAATTGGTCACCAAATGACAATTCCCGCTCACCGCGTGAAACGACCTGACTGCGTTGTCTGCTGTTTCGTAGATCGAAATTGATTTGCCGTTGATCGTCCACGTGCGATGCCGGGCGCCACCGGTCGCAGCAACTGCTCGTCTCATTTCACTCAAGATGGCGGCAATCCGTGCCGGATGCTTTGCCAGCAGCAACACTCCGACAGCGGCGCCGTCGGCGAAATACGTGTCCCCGCCCACGATCGCAAAGTCCTCAAGGGATGCGTCAAGGTCGAGCTCCATGGCAAGCGACGGATCCAGGCACAACTGTCGTTCAATACGCTCTCGAATTCGATATTCGACAACGGGTGTCGCAACCATTTGATCCAGGCTTCCTCCCCAGCCCATGACAAGATTACGCATCCATAAATAGTTTTTTAAGGACTCGCAGCGCAGGTAGAAATATTCCGGTGGAACGTAGGAAGCCATTCGCTCGATTTTTGCGCTCCCGGGTGCCATGTGGGGAATCGGCACGGCTCGCATTTGAAACGGACTGGGCAGCCCAGAGACAGCCGGACCGTCATCGGTCATTACGGCCGATGTGTCTTTCATCATGGCTAAGCGCACGGACTCAAATCCCAGCAACATCCCGACAGTGCGTTCGAACTGTTTTTCGAGTGCGCTGGATTGCTCGCCGTTGCTGTTGTCCGCCTGAGGCGTGCGAAGCCCAAGCTGACGTCCAAGAATTGCCACGACGTCATGCCCAACGTCGCTCAATTCCTCCGAAGGTCCATCGACAAGCTGGTTTGTGTAATGCGTCAACCAGTCTCCGAGCCGCGTTCTGTGTTCAAAATCGTCTGTAACAACGCTGATGGTGTGTTTCTCAGCGAGAACGCAACTCGTCGAAACGACATCAACAACAAGCGGATCGGTTCCTCGGAACAGAAAATGAATGACCAATTCGTCACCCTCACCGATCGATTGAACATGGTGACATGGGAAGAGCAGACGCTCGTTGGCTGCCCGAACCGTAATCGGCTGGTCGGGCCTCCATTTCGAGTCCGACGCAATCGGGATCGTCAGTCGGGCGACGCCGTAGGGTTCACCGAACATCGCATCCGCACGCACGAGGCGAGGAATCAGCGGTGGTGGCTGGTCGAGGTTCTCGACTTGTGCAGAATTGGCAGGTTCGCCTTCGCTTCGCTTCAGGACTTTTTGCTTTTCCCCTGCGTCTGTTTCCGATTGGGTCGACTGAGTTGTTTCGTCCTGCCCACCGAACGCTGTTGACGTTGAAGCTGCTGTCAGCAAATGGCACGACAGCATGAGAGCCAAGATGACGGACATTCTCGCGAAGCGGACCCTGGGAACAGAGTGTCCATGGGATGCTCCATCGTGACTCGGAATTCGGATGAACATTGAAAAGCCCCCCTTATTAACGCGGCCGTTCCTGGAATGCCTGAGCCTGCAGCAGGAACCTTCGATCCAAACGCTTCGTCATCATCTGCGAGCCGCTATCAAGTGTTGGCGACAGTTGTCCTCGAATCGAGCGCGCATTCTTTCAGAATTCAGTGCGATGCCGTGTTTTTCATAAGGCATTGCGGCGTTTCTGTACCAGATTCACAGGAATACTGCTCAGCAAATTCCAAAATCGCTGCACATGCAGAAATTTCGCCCCTTCCTTTTCGAGCTCACACCGTCTGAATACTGCCGTTCCAGGTTTTTTTTCTTTGTTTCGCTGATAATCTTAGAGATTCTTCGAACGATCTCGAAAGGAATGACGCCTGAATTCACAGCAGAGGGGCTAACAGCAATGGCAACAGGCGATGATTTCGATCAGCAGACTTTCGATCAGTTTCGTCCTGCGCTGATGTTGTTGACGCGAACACAGCTTGGAACACGGTTTCGCCGGGTTTTGGATGACTCGGATATTGTGCAGCAGGCTCTTCTGGAGGCACATCGAAGTCAAGCGTCCTGTAAGGCGAGGACTGCGGTCGAGCGTTTTGCATGGCTCCGCCGAGTTCTCACCAACACGATTATCGATGCGGTTCGGCTGCACACGCGAGCCAAACGCAGCGTTGACCAGGCAATTGACTGGGACGCAACAATTCAGGGATCGGCAAGTCGGGCAGAGTCGTGGCTGGCAGACAGGCATTCATCACCGTCTGAACGGGCTGAGCGGAAAGAACAGTTGCAGCAACTGGCGACCGCACTTCAGGCCTTGCCGGAGCTGCAGCGTGAATCCATAGAGCTGTTTCATCTTCAGGGATGCTCGCTGAAGGAAGTCTCTGAACTGATGGGGCGATCGGGAGCTTCGGTGGCTGGTCTTATACACCGGGGATTGAAGCAGCTTCGACTTGAAATGGGTTCCAGCGATCCTCTTTCAAACATTCAGATCTTTGCAAACAAAAACGAAACGGACCTCCCATCATGATCACTCGCATAAAAAATCAGGAATTCGAAAGTGCTGGCAGACTGGAAGTCGCTCTTGAAGAGTACCTTGTTCGACGTGGAATGCTGGATGTGGATGAATGGCTGGGACGATTTCCCGACTGTACGACTGAGCTGCTTGAGTTTCTGAACAATCAGATTCACATCGGTCCGATTGCGGCAGCATTCTCCAAACCAATGGCGATGCCAACCTGCCGAATTGGTGATTACGAGATCCTTGAGATTGTCGATCGCGGCGGCATGGGTATTGTTTACAAGGCTTACCAACGTAGGTTGCGGCGCATTGTGGCTCTGAAGATGATTCAACAGGGGCAGTTTTGTTCTCCGGAAGTCAGACGGCGGTTCCAAAACGAGGCGGAGACTGCGGCGCGGTTAAGGCATCCCAATCTGGTGGCGATTCATGAAGTCGGTGAACATAACGGGATTCCGTTTTTCTCGATGGAGTTTGTTAAGGGACGAACCCTTGCAGATCTGTCGCGTCAGGGCAGAATCCGTCCCCATGTCGTCGCCCGGATTTCTCAGTCCATTGCCGAAACGATTCACTACATCCATAGCTGCGGCGTACTGCATCGTGACCTGAAGCCGTCCAATGTCATGATCGATGATCACTGTGAAGTGCGAGTCACTGACTTTGGACTGGCGAAGCAGTTGGATCGACAGTATTCCCTGACCGAAGCGGGGCAAATCCTGGGAAGCATTGACTATATGCCTCCCGAGCAGGCCGAGGCGCGGCATGAATTAATGGGACCGACCAGCGATGTGTATTCGATCGGCGCGATCATGTTTGAACTGTTGACCGGACGGCCTCCCTTCCGATGCGAAACATTTCTGGAGACGCTCCGGCAGATTCGCGAACAGTCACCGATTCGACCAACTCAACTGAACCCGCGCGTGCCAGCGGGTCTCGAGGCCATCTGTCTCAAGTGCCTGCATAAGAAACAGTCTGGTCGATACCAGTCTGCGGCAGAGCTTGCGGAGGATCTGGAACGTTTCCTTGGTGAACAACCCGTACGGGCCATCGGAAATCGCTGGATCAGGCAGCGTCCTGGGAAGAGTCAAACGCTGATGGCGTCAGCATTTTTAAGCGTGATCGCTCTCGTGACCGTGCCTCTGTTCAGGAGTCCGCCGGAGCCTCAGCGCGACGTCACTGGCATTGCACCCGGTGAGAACGGTATAGCCATCATCGCACCGGGCGACGAGACAGTCGATGCGGGCATTCCCAGCGAACCGCTTCTCGAGTTACCTTCCGGCATTCCCGTGCAGGTTGTTTCTCAGGTGACGCCGCCAGCGACGGACGTATCTCCGCCAGCGACAGCAACCGGTGCGATTGTGGACACTACGGTCATCAATAATCCGCCAATCGCCCTGCTTCCTGCGAAACTCCCCGAACTCGATGGTCCCATACTTAACGAGGAGGTCTCTGTAAAATCAGAAGTCAACGAGCCGGAGTTTGCCAACTTACGAATTGAGGAGGATTTAAATGACTCGGTTGTGGTTTCGGCATCTGCGGTGGCAGGAATTCCCTTTGGTGTGGCCAGGATCGAGCTTCAGCCTCGTCCGGATCTGACGTGGCCCTTTCGCCCGGACGTCCCGCTGCACGTGACGACGGATCGTGGAAAAGCGGTGCACTCGGCATTCGAATACTCTCCGCCGCGCGAGGCATCAAAGAACCGCCCGGCAAGTCCTGCCAAACTGATTTGCTGGTTCCTGTTTGACCACATCGCTCCCACGACAGTGACCTTGATCAGCGAGGAGTCTGCTGTCGCGACGAATGTGCCGTTGAAAATGGAGCCTGCAGACGACGATGCGGCACGCGCCAGGATCCTGGCAGAATGGTGGAAACATTATGCTCGGTTCGATCTGCCACATTCGTCGCCGGAATTGAAGGCGGTCAATCAGTATTTCAAGAGCATGCTGGCACGGCGGCTCAACATGGCACCGCCAGTGCAGCGTACGACCGCAGCTTCAGTTTCAGCACTGGAATCGGAGTTCGAACGCACAGTGGGAATGCTGTTCGGCTTTGAATCGATTCGACTGGCGATGATGGCAGGCAAGACAACCACTCAGGCGCAGCGTGCTGAGGCCGCTGTTCAGGATTTGCCGACGCCGCTGACGATTAACAGCGTCAACATTCCTCTTGTCACAAACGACGTTCGTCCCGAGTCGTTGGCGATGCGTGTGCCGGAAGAATGTTTCTATCTGCGCTGTTTTCGGGTCCAGAACTACCACTGGATTCGCAATCTGGTGCAGGGCTGGGGGGGAAGTCTGGATGGCATCGTCGCAACGCCTGCGGTTGATTACCGCATCCGGGAGAAGATCGAACGGCAACTGGCTCTGAGTACAACTGAACTGCTGAAGGCTGCCGTTGATGATCAGATCACCGACTGCGCGTTGATTGGCCTTGATCCCTTCTTCAGTGACGGCGCTGCTTTGGGCGTTTTGTTTGAGGAGAAGACCGGAGGCAGGCTGGCGGAAATTATTTCTAACGAACGCATGCGAGTGAAAAACGCAGAAAACGGTCATGAGACGGTCGTCAATATTCAGGGGCGTTCAATTCAGAAACTGTACACAGATCATCATCAGGTGCGATCCTTCTATGTGCATGATGGCAAATATCATTTGGTCACAAACTCCGAGATCCTTGCCAGACGATTTCTTGAAACAGAAGCCGGAATTCATTGTCTCGGAAATCTAAACGAATATCGATATTCGTTATCCCAAAGTCGACAGGATAAAAACAGCCTTGCAGGGTTGTACCTCTCGGATCCGTTTTTTCGCAACATCACCAGCCCTCAGTGTCGAATCGAACTGGAACGGCGTCGACTGGCCTGCGAAGACCTGTTCACGCTGCAGACGGCCCATATGGCGGCAGCCGCCGAAGCGATTGAGGATGTCTCTACGAACTCTTTGATCAGATTGGGGTTCCTTCCGGAAGGTTTCAATCAGCGTCCGGACCACTGCACAATGGAATCGAATCAGGGCGAGTTTTACGATTCTCAGAGAGGCGTGCATGGGACGTTCTTGCCGATTGCGGATATGGCGATCACGCGATGCACAATGTCGGAATGGCGAGCCTACGAAGAATTCAAGAGAGCCTATCAGCAGGAATGGCGGAACATGGATCCCGTTATGCTGACGTTCAATCGGCGTCCTCAGACGCATCCGGATCGGGAAAACGTGGTTCTGAATATTCGCATTACACCATATGCTCAGCAGGAGTACCGATTCCTGCAGCAGTATCTTTCGAGTCAACCAAACGACCGACGACTTGCCATGTCTGACGATGATCTCATGGCGGTGAGCGGTCAACTGACAAGAAGCGGCAGAAGCTATTTTTCCCATATCGGACTGGTGGATGAAAAGATTCCGTTCGAAATCCGAGATGGGCAGATTCATCGAACAGGGCCGAATTCAAAGTTGTCATTTGCACGCAGCAATGCGTTTGCTCTTGTTCAGCCCGGAGGCGATGAAGGAATCCGCCTTGCCGTCGACTTCATGCGCAATGTCCAGCGTCGGCAGCCGACCCGCGAAAACACAGAGGCATCCGGGGGCACACTTGCTGCTCTCATCAATTGGATTCTGCCCATTGAGGCGATGATCAACAGCGCCATTCGGGAACATTCTCAGAGTAATCAAAAGGCGACGGTACTTTCGATGGATTCCACGATTGGTCGAAGTGCATTGAATCAACTCAAGACAGAAAATGCTCCGCGGCCGGCTCAACTGTTCATGCAACTGCGGGACGTTGCTTCATCGCAGGTGTACGAATATCTGAGGGCTTACACGTACGTGTCGTCCAGGCAGGCTTCGGCGGATGATGCTGCCGCACTGAATCGCATCGCGGCAATGCTTCAGGCCGACCCCGCTGAAGTTCGACTCAGTCTCGAACAAAGCCTTGGGGCAACGTTCAAATGTCCTGCGGGAGGCACTTATCAATTGACTGGCAACGGAGAAGGACCTGAGCAGTGGACAAGTTCCGCCTGGCAAAAGCCCAATCTGCTGGATGAGACGGCAGTCCCGGACAAGTACCGATTTCCATTCCTGACCTGGCTCAGAGGGATGAGCCTGGAATGTTCGCTCACACGCACAACTCTTCAGTCACGACTGGAACTGGACGTAGCACGCCAGACCCAGAATGAATCTGCATTGCCGCCGGTCGAGATCGTGGGCACCTCTCGATAAGGACCGCTGGAGTCTTGCTGCGTTTCATGTGCGCACGGTGCGCGCATCATTCGAAAGCGAACAACGTGAACGAACCACAGGATTCCGAGCGATAGCTCGAAATGGGTCAAGGGCTCTCAGCCCTTGTTAGGGAAGCGGAAAATGGGTGACGTCACCGTGGGTCCAGATGAACGTGAGCGACGGTTGGACGAAATCATCACACAATACCGTCGAGCTGTGGCAACACGTGAAGTCACTGATCAGAGGGAGTTTCTTGTCCGGTATCCTGAATACGCCGACATGTTGCAGTCCTTGCTCACCCCACGTGTGCATGTGGGCTAAGCAGTTGAATCATGATATTGCTTCTCATCTACAGAGGATGTTTTTGTAGTTACCACTCCGAGACGAGTGACTGAGTTGACTCGACCGCACGAGGAAATCGTATTTCCGCAAATTCCACGAACTTCTCCGCCAGCCACAAAGTTCGAAAATTCCGCGCCCGATTCGTCCCAAAATGACGCCAAGCCGTAGAGAGTGCGCTCATCCTTCATACACCACGCGAGTTCGGGAACAGATCAATGAACGCGACTGCGAAAAACGATGCGGCTCCGGACTTTGAACAATTCCGCAGTTATTTAGTACTGCAGGCGGAGATGCAGCTCAGCCCGCGTTTGAAGGTGAAAGAGGACTCCTCGGACATTGTGCAGGAGGCCATGCTGGTAACGTACCGTGATTTGAAGGACTTCCATGGAAAGACGGAAATCGAACTACGAGCGTGGCTCAAGAGGATTCTGACAAACAATCTCGCCGACAAAGCACGACGGTATAACACTCAACAACGCACGATTCGCCGTGAGGTGTCTCTGCAAGAGCAAATGGAACAGTCCTCCGCCATGTTCAGGGCGCAGTTGGACCCAAAGCAGGAAACTCCCAGTAAGCTGATGATGAGTCAGGAGCGTTCCGAACAACTGGCAGAGGCCCTGCTGACACTGCGGGACGAGGAACGAACGGCCGTCGTCTTCAAGCACATCCACAACCTGCCGGTTGCTGAGATAGCGGAACACCTCGGCCGCACCAGCGAAGCGGTCGCCGGACTCTTGCGTCGCGGCCTGAAGAAACTCCGAGAATCCCTGAACAGCGAGATGTGACCATGCCAGATTCCAACGACAGCCGCAGCGACCACGAGCAGCAGCTGGACGCAATTGTCAGCCAGTATTACGAGGCGGTCGAACAGGGAGATCCACCGGATCAGGGTGCCTTCATCGCTCAGCATCCGGAGTTCGCTGCGGAACTCAGAGAGTTCTTTTTGGACCAGCGATTACTCGAAGGGGTCGCGATTCATGAGGCGACGAACAGTGCCACGTACATCAGCAATAACGCGATTGGCGTTGAGTACAAAGGCCGCTACCGCCTCGATCGCATTCTGGTCGAAGGGGCGTTTGGCCGAGTGTATCTGGGCTACGATGAAGTGATTAAACGGCAAGTGGCGATCAAGGTGCCGAGCAAGGCTCGGTTTCAAAAACCTGAAGATGCGGAAGCATATCTGACGGAAGCCCGCATAGTCGCCAGCCTGGACCATTCTCATATTGTGCCCGTGTTTGATGTCGGACGGACCGAGGACGGCTCAATTTATGTTGTCTCCCAGTTCCTCGAGGGACAGACGCTGGCACACCGCATTGAGGCTGGCCCTCTATCGGAACGTGAAGCAGCACAATTGCTGGCCACTGTAGCTCGGGCACTCCAACATGCTCACGATCGGAGACTAATTGAGTCCACTTTGCTGAGCCAGCGAGTGGATGAGACCGATGCCTCCATGGCCGATTGCCTGGATTCGATCGGACACTTCGTACTGAATGTTGCGTGCTCGAAACATCGGGGCAGATTTTGTTTTCGCGTTCCTTATTTCGCCTTTGTGCCTGATGCGCGCCTGAACTCGTTTTTGCTTCGCTTCGTTTTTCTTCCGAGCATTTTCAATCCGACGCTTCCTCGCCTTCGTCTGCCGTCTTACACTCTGTGAACGATTCACTCGAAATCCCTCCGTGATGATTGCTGTTGATGCTTTTGACATTCATCAATACGCCATCCACACAAGGGATTCCGGGTGTTTCTTCCTCTTTGGTCTGATGGAGGTTACTTGGTTAAAGGCTAGGCTGAAGCAGGGTCGGTTCAGACCTTATCTGGGGGTGAGGGGGGCCGTCCAGTTGCTAAGGCATAAGAAAGAAAAAAAATCGGCACTATGTACCTGAAGCCATTGTTCCGTATCCAAACGGATCTCGCACACGAAACCAGGGATTACGCGGATATCAGGGATGGGCGAAATTTGTTTGTCAGCGTCGTCCGTGCAGTCCTTGATGAATGATTTTGGCGAGTTCCTATCAACGCGTCCGGGGAAGACGTCGCGCATTGATTGCCGAACATGAAAACTTCACGGCGCATCTCGGCGGAGCGAGATGGCGACATCCGATGCGTGTGGGCCGAAAAAATCCCACACGCTAGCCGATACTGGTCGCACCGGCAGATTTTGCCGAATTGCTCTAGGCACGATTTTCAGATTTTTGTAAAACGATTTCGGACTTTACTGCGCGCAATGGAATGCGTGGGATTTTGCTGCATTTTATCGTTGCAGGGAGGCAAGGATGTCAGTGATTCGATTCTTACATACAGATTCACTTCGGTTGGGTACTCCAATTTCCGGACTCTCTGACAGTCCAGACTGGCTGAAAAAAGTTGCCGCTTCTGCGGTCCGTTCGGCCGTCACAAATGTCATTGAAGCCGCCATTGCTGGTCGTTGCCAATTGCTGATAATCGCTGGCCGATTGACGGAATCCAGTCAGGATCTTGATCTCGCCGTGACGTGGCTGAAAAGCCAGACAGTTGCTCTTCGTGAGCATGGAATTCGTCTGGTCATCGCTGGTCATCCGGAGTCTGATCACGCCGCGTTGCGACGTCTGGACGCGATCCTGGTGGCTCCTGGTCAGCGATTAGACGTCTGGACAAATGGGGCTGAGCGAGTTGAATGCTCGCTGTCGTCTGTTTCGACTCCAGCACGCGGCGGGGCATTGGGAATTGAAGTTGGCACGACATCAGGCCGTCGTCCACAAGCCGATCTTGCATACGTGGCAGTGCCTACGCTGGAACCGTCATCAACTTCGGATTCAGTCGATCAGGTCGCTTCAGCGCATGATCGATTGTTGCGAATATCGGCTGGCTGTCCGCAGTCGATTGGTCCCATGGAGCGTGGTGCGTTTGGCTGTCAGTTGGTGGAAGCGGATCTGTCGCGTCGATCGCTGACCGCTCGCAGTTGCGTTACAGATGTGATTCGGTTTACTCAGGAATTGATCTCGTGCCGACAGGGGATGGCGGCGTCGCAGGTCAGCGAGTTGCTTCGAGAACGCAGTCGATCGATTGTTGCCAACGGCCGACGGACGACAGTGGTGGAATGGGTTATCGATGGGCATTTGTGTTTGTCAGGCTCAACGACGGAATCGTTGAGCGAATTCGATCTGTTGAGGGATCTTCGCGGCAGTCTTCACGCCGGGCATTCGGGAGCGTGGCCGTTTCGAATTCGGTTTTCGGACAACAGTACTGTGGATGCGAGCCGCCATCCGGCACTTGCGGCCAAGGAGTTCACTTCCGTTGTTCGCGAGCGGATTTTGAAATTTAGCCATCGTGACCGAACGATCGAAAATACTTCGATTGGGGTACCCATGGGATCTGGCAGCGAAACTGCAGTCGGTTTGGATGTACTGCGACGAGTGGCGTAATTTCCGTCATAAGAGTCAAAGAGATTCTGTTTTCAACCAAGGATCACAACCATGCAGCTTACGGACGTTCGAATTGATCGGTTTGGTTCGCTTAAGAATGTTTCGATAGAGAAATTGTCGCATCGAATTACACTTTTCCGGGGACCAAACGGTTCCGGAAAATCGACGTTTGTTCGATTCGTTCGAGGGCTGATATTTGGATTCCGCCAGAATTCATCGTGGGCACATTCTGAATTCGATGCAGAATCTGGATACGCACGAGTTCAGACAGCGAGTGGGTCTCGGACATTGCGTCGAACATGGTCAGCGAATTCCAGTGAACAGTTCACAATGACGGACGACTTCGATCGTCCGGCTTTGTCTGGACAGAGCAATTGTTTGCCGGCATGGGTCACAGAAGACGTCTTTCGTGAAATATTCACAGTGGGGCATGTTGAGGCGGAACGCTTTGATCTGTTGACTCGACTGTGTGTCGAATCGGGCATGGGGCGAAGCGATAGTGAAGCAGAATTGCGTCAAGCCGAAGCGGGATTGATTCAGACTGCTCGTGATCGCGATGGTATTCAGAGCGGCGTTGTTCAACGGATTGCTGAACTTCGACGCCGGCAGGGTGATCTGCAAAGTGAAATTACTGCACTGCGTCGTCCGGCGGGAGATCTGCCTGCACGCATTGAACAACTCATCCGCGAGATCGATGCGGCCTCAGCGTCGATTGATCGAATTGACGCACGCATTCGCGAGATAGATGCTGAGATTCTGCGGCTTGAGCAACTGTTGATTGAACTGCGTCGTCGCAACGTTCTGCCTTTGAATCGGCAGGCGATTGAGGGCGAAATTCGCACTGTTACAAATAAACTCGAACGTTGGCGGGAAATTCGTGCGTTGATTGGGCGTGACATCGAAGTCTTGCGTACATCGGCGGATCTGCAAACTCGTCCAATGGAATCAGCGAAGACCATTCGCGCGATTGTTTCGCGTCTGGAAGAACGGGTTCAGGCTATGACAGATCGTCTTCGAGGCACTGTCTACTCGGAGTCCGAACAAACGCGCGACGCTGACGTTGTTCGCCAGTTGCGCGGCGAGATCGCTGCGTTGTGCTCTTATTTGAGTCAGCATGAACAGGCATCGGTGCAGTACGTCGAATCGTTGCAGTCCATGATTGCCGCCCGGACGCATTCTGACGCGGCTGAAATGGAACGGCTGCTGGAATCGCAAATCGCTTCTCTAAGCGCTGAGCTTGCTCGATCTGAAAACGCGCTTGCGGAAACTGCGATACCTAAATCGGAATTGAATTGTCGCTTTACGGGTCATCAGGAAGTTTTTAGTTCAAATCTTCAGGGTGTTTCAGGTTATCGAACTGTCGGCGAAGTCGAAGCGCAACTTGAACGGCTGCGAGCGGAGCGTGTACGTCTGGTGTCTGAACGCATGGCGACGGAGGAATCTCGCAGCGGCAAACGTACTCTGTTGGAACGCCTGCGTCAGGAATTAGCGGGCACTGCGACTTTGGAGCAGTTGGACGCATTGCGATCACAAGTCGCCCAATTGGATGCTGAAATTGTTCTGCTGGAAGATCATCGTCGTCAGTTGGATCGGACGGAAGCCAGCCTGCGGGAAGTGATCGAACGGTTGAAAAAACGCACGTATTCGAGAGTTCTGGATCTGGCGTCGCAGTACGTACAGCGTCTGACTGAAGGCGAATGCCGAAAAGTTTCGGTGGTGATGCCTAACCATATTTTGGTGCAGACGTCTCAGGCAGGTGAGCCGCTCACACTGCAGCAACTGAGCCGCGGGACGCGTGATCAAGTCGGCTTCGCATTGCGACTGGCATTGATTCAGGTGCGTTCTGAAACTCAGGGACAAGTGCCCTTGATTCTGGATGACGTGTTCGTGACCTCTGATGATGCTCGAGCCAGCGCCGCAGTAAGTTTATTGTCTGAGCTTGCCCAACAAGGACTTCAGGTCATTTTCTTCACATGCCAAAAAGACGTTCGCGACCTGTTCGCTCGCTTCAATGCGGACGTGCGAACTTTCGACTATCGCGTTGAGGTGCCTAAACCCGCGCCCGTTATTTTACCGCCCGTGATTCCGCAACCGATTCTGCATGCCTACGTCGAACCTGTGATGGAAGTTCGTCCCGTAATTTCGCAACCGGTGATGCCACCGATCGAACCTGAAATTCATCCGAATGGCACGAATTGGTTGTTCTATCTGGAAGTGGATCATGGCGTGGAAGATCTGGCGGGGATCACACTTGGCGAACTGGAAGCGTTCCGCGCCTCGGGCATTTTGACGATCGACGATTTGCTGAATCGTACTGTTCCGCAACTTCAGGAAGCCACACGACTGAAAGGTTTTCAGTTGTCCGTTGATCGTTTGCACGCGTTGCGAGGTCAGGCGGAATTGACAACACGTGTTCCCATGCTGCGTCGAAGTGATGCGGCGTTACTCTACGCATCCGGAATTCAAAGCGCTGAGGAACTGAGCCGACTGCGACCCGAAACTGTTTACGATCGCGTGTCTGAATTCCAGCGATCGGAATCCGGCAGTCGTTATCGTCGCGGTGGTCGCTTGATTGATCGTCAGCAGGCGATTAACTGGGCTCGTTTTGGCCAATTCACACGTTCACTGGATGAGGCGCGGCACAATCGTTCGCGTTTTACGGTTCGTTCGACGCCGCGCACAACCTCAAATACTTCTCGTGCTGCATTCACCGGGGCAACGGCATTGTTGACGCACGATGACGATAGCCACGGGGCCACTGATACTCAAACTATCAGCCGTCGTCGTCGCAGAATTACGGGAGATGCTGATGTTGCTGAAAGAAGGGCGCGTCGAATGGCTCGCCGCAGTCGTCAGACATCTCGACTTCGAACCGAATCAACAGAAGATGATCACGGTGTTCCTGAGGTCGCCGAGAAATCTGGCGGACTGCGATTTTTTCTGAGTCGCACGAGCAATATTGAAAAGGCTCCCTCAATCGGACCTCGCACTGCTCAACTGCTGGAAGCGATCGGGATTCGTACGGTTGAAGATCTGATGAGCATGACGGCTGAGCGAATTTCTGAAACGTTGAATCTCCGTCGAATGACACCGCAGGTTGTTCAGCAATGGCAGCATCAGTCACGGTTGGTGTGTCAGATTCCTGAACTTCGCGGACATGACGCACAGATTCTGGTTGCGTGCGGAATCAAAACTCCTGAAGAACTTGCCGCAAAGAATCCTTCAAGTTTACTGAACGTCGTTGAGCCGTTCTCGAACACAAAAGAAGGTGAAAGAATTATTCGCAGCGGCAGAAAGCCAGATCTGGCAGAAGTCACCGAATGGGTTCAGTGGGCTGCGAATGCTCGTTCGTTCAAGGCCGCATAATGTGCTTTTGCCGAAGAGATCTACGTTCTTGTTCCGAGGCTCCTGCCTCGGAACACACTGCTCTGGAGGCTCTTGCCTCACGTGTATTCACTGGAGGCAGGAGCCTCCCACGCACTGCGTTCCAGGGCTGGAGCCCCGGAACGAGAAGTAAGGACAACACCCGCGGCTAGCGCCTCGCGGCTCACAATCGTGACGAAATCAACACGAGGCTTGCGGCGAATCGCAATGTGTCCGTTGGAAATAAAAACTCAATGTTACCCACGACCAATCATGAATCAGAATCCGGCCGCGTTCGCAATCGAACGACGGTCTGGCATCTGTTCGCGATGGCTGTAGGCTTGTTGAGCTGCAATGGGTGCATGAATCCAGACTTCGTTCGATATCCAACCTGGAACACATCGTTTCCTGCGGCCGAAAATGCGGCGTACGGTCGCCAGGATCCTTTTCCAGATCCTGACATCGGTCCAAATACTCATTCTTCACCGCGCGGCTATGAACGGCCACGCAGTACAGCTCGCCAGGCGGCTGAGCAGCGTTTGTTGCAGGGGCTTCCCGTTGGTCCGGAGAGTGTACCTTCCGGTGCCCCACAAGGCAGCAGCAGGAAGAACAGCCAGTCAGTTTACTAATCGGACTGCAGTGGTTAGTCTGGCGTTGCTTGCAGGCTGTTGATTTAGTGGGTATTCACAACCCGACACGTCAGTGAGGTATAAAATTACCAGCGTTTTTCTCCAAGCATCCCTCGCTGACGCTTCGGGTTAGGATTAAATCGACAGCCTGCTTGCCTGGAACGACTGTCGTGGGTTTCTGTTAAAAAAAACGCCCGTCTCGACATAAAGTACGTCAGCCGTTCTAGGCTGACTTGACCTTCTGCCTGTCAGGCTGGAGAGCCTGACGTACTTTTCAGGATGTTTATCGGCTTGTACTCTATGAAAAACTTCCAGCCATCAATCAGCAGGATCACTGCAGCGTTTTGCGAGATCTGCGGACTCGTTCTGATTCTCACAGTAAGTCTACAGGCTGATGACGTGGCACGCCCACTTGTCGTACTCACGCCGGAAGCCGCAGCGATTCACTCCGCTGGCATGTTGTTTGACGGACACAACGATCTGCCATGGGAAATTCGAGAGAAAGGGAATTCATCTTTTGATGCTCTCGATATTTCCAAGCCGCAGCCGTCGATTCATACGGACATTCCAAGGCTGCGAAAAGGTGGGTTGAAAGCGCAGTTCTGGTCCGTCTATGTTCCTGCGGAGCATGACAAGACCGGCGATGCCCTGCTGCAGACGTTGCATCAGATCTCCATCGTAAAATCTATGATGCAACGCTACCCGGAGACTTTTGAATTTGCATCCACAGCCGATGATGTTGAACGCATCGTGAAGTCGGGAAAGGTGGCTTCCATGATGGGAGTCGAAGGCGGCTACAGCATTGAAGGTGAACTTAGCAATCTGCAGCGACTGTACAATGAAGGGTGTCGCTACATGACTCTTACGCATTCGAAATCATTGCAGTGGGCAGATTCCGCAACGGATAAGCCAGTGAGTCACGGACTGTCGGAATTTGGCAAAGATGTCGTGCTGGAAATGAACCGACTGGGCATGATGGTTGACCTTTCACACGTATCACCAGAAACCATGAAGGCCGCCATTGCAACTTCGAAAGCTCCCGTGATATTTTCACATTCCAGCGCGCGAGCGATCAACGATCATCCGCGAAATGTCCCTGACGACGTGCTGCCATTGGTCGCGAAAAATGGCGGTGTGATTATGGTAAATTTCTATTCCGGATTTATCGTTCCTACGGCGCAGTTGAAGGAAAATAAGGAAGCTTGCGGAAATCTACATGACGTTGTCGATCACATTGTGCATCTGGTAAAACTGGCGGGAATCGATCATGTTGGGATTGGATCTGACTACGATGGAGTCGGTCGTCTGCCGGAGCAACTTGAAAGTGTCGCCACGTACCCGTTGATCACTCAGGAACTTCTGAATCGAGGATTTGACAAAGAGTCTATTCACAAAATTCTGGGGAGCAATATCATGCGAGTGCTTCGCCGGGCGGAAGTTGTTGCAGAATCCATGAAGCAGGATGATAAAAAGCCGTGACCGCAGTTGCCCTTATCGACGCCGAATCTGTTCCGACCGGCACCAGTGCAGAAGTCGTGGCAGAAGGTCGGATTTTTGCTGTATTCAACGTTGACGGTGTCTTTCATGTGTTGGATGGCATTTGCCCTCATGCTGGTGGCCCGCTCGGCAAAGGCACACTCTGCGGAAACATTGTGACGTGTCCGTGGCATGGTTGGCAATTTGATGTCAGCACTGGCCAGCATTGCCTGAATCAGCGACTTCACCAGACTCGGTACGAAGCTAAAATTGAAGGCGGGAAAGTTGTGGCGGAGATCGGTTGATCCTGCCAGACAGATTCATCAAGACTAAGTTTACCGTCCATGCGACTTCCAGATGCAGCACTCCACCGCACGCCATTGCGTTTTAATATCACGCCAATGATCGACGTGGTGTTTCTGCTGATCATATTTTTTCTTGTCGCCAGCTACTTCATTCGCAGCGATCAATCAACAGAAGTCGAGCTGCCGGTTGCGTCAAAGGGGCAGTCTGATGACATCTCGTCTCCTCATCGTCTGACGATCACCATCGAACCGGACGGACATTTATCCGTTGGTGGCGTGCAGATGCCAGAGAATCATGTCTTCCGGCGTATTGAGGAACTGAATGCGAGTCCGGCGGCGAATGGTGAAAAGCCGGAAGTACGTATTCGGTCCGACCGCAATGCGAAATTTGTCTCAATCCGAAAACTGATTGAACATTGTGCGGCACAAAACATTCGCAGCATTCGGTTTGCAGTCGCGTTACCGCAGGATTGATACGAAGGTTAATAGAGTCAGCACTGATGAAGATTCCTGCACGCAAAATTGGAGCGAACTCTCTGGACGGCGATACGATGACGCCAATGATTGATGTCGTGTTTTTGCTGTTGGTTTTTTTTATCTGTGCATCCGTTGGCAGTACAGCCGACAAATTACTGCCTGCAGAATTGAACGGAAACAGCACGACTTCAATCGAACCGGTTGCACCAGCGGAACTTGAAGCATGGGAACATCCGCCCGTCCAGATTCGGATTGAGCCATCGGCTGCAGGAGACAATCCGGTAGCGGTTTTTCTGGACGACGAACCACTGACAGGGATCGAAAGTTTATCGCAACGCCTCACGCGCCTGAGCGCGGCAGATGCGGCGACACGGATCATTTTGAACGTCAACGATGATGTCGAAGTTCAGCAGTTTATTCTGATTTACGACCTGTGCCAGAAATTGAAATTCGAAAACGTGTCTTTCGCCGTGCGCGGCAACAAGGCGGAAGAAAAAAGTCCCTGAGATCGCCCGACCGCCCTGACCGAAAAACTGGCGAATTTAACCGGGGTGTCCGGGGCGGCCTCGTGTTCGTGCCCGCTACCTAACTACAAATCTTCCGCTCGTGCCAGGCGAGCTGGCACGGGGCGAGATCAAATTTCACCATTAAAGAATTTTGCCAGACTACTATTTCTCGCGGAGGTCAGGTCAGGTCTACGGTACACCCGTCGCTCCGTCGACGGGAGCGGGCTCAGCAGGCGGTGTTGTTTCCTCCGCAGGCAGCGGCCATGGCTTCAGAGCCGGGTCGATGATGGTGTTGAGTTTCCAGAGGCCGTCGATTTGGATGAATTCGACTTCCAGCGGCGGCTGCTCAGGCGAGGCCGGCTGAAGCCGATATTTCATCTTATTCTTGTCGCTGTTGGGATCGAATGGGTCGGGAATTTCTTGAAATTCACCGAGCACTTGCTCGTCATATATCTCCGGCTTTTTTTTGAAATCGTGCGGTCAGGAAACTCACGATCAAATTCTTCGGCATTTTCTCGCCTATGGCTTTGCCACACTCAGTTGTGTATTTGCGACGGTCAGCGCGGCTCAGAGTTCTGTCATTGATTTCGGCCACGTGGTCCTTCAAGCGACTCCGAAGACCATCCAGAGTTAAACTCTCTATCTGTCGAATAACGCGGACTTCATCGACAGAGAATCGTGCCCCAGTGTTCTCAAAATAGTCAGCCTCGGAATTAGACAGACAAACGATCAGCATCTCCCCAGCCACTCATTGCGAGCATCCTCCGTCATGCAGTTCAGCGCTGTTTGAAATCTTCCATCGGCCATGGCTTCGCGGAAGGCTTCGACAGCGGCCTGCGGGGACGATCCGTGAAAGCGTTCCTGAGCGAGTCGTGCTTGCTGTTGAAATTCCTTGGGGTCTC
>Ga0335396_10002845_pt1 | contig 20507 bp, 19 predicted proteins | sample FRY02_FD_205743 | JGI IMG/M metagenome (GOLD analysis project Ga0335396, IMG submission 205743) | Freshwater microbial communities from Lake Fryxell liftoff mats and glacier meltwater in Antarctica - FRY-02 (spades assembly) (version 2) | ecosystem: Environmental > Aquatic > Freshwater > Ice >... | reverse complement strand
CGCGAAAGCGCGCGGAGCCAAAATCCTTGGACGCTACGCGGGTGCTGGCCTGACAAGTGATGGACACCATATTGCTCAACCAGACCCTGAGGGCGCGGGTGCTGCTCGGGCAATCACTTTCGCACTCGCTGAAGCAGGACTCACTCCGGCAGACATTTGCCATGTCAACGCGCACGCAACCTCGACACCACAAGGTGATGTAGCCGAGGCAACCGCCATCCGGCGCGCCCTTGGCAGTGCAACGGACACTGTTTATGTTGCCGGCACGAAATCCATGACAGGTCACCTACTTGGCGGCGCTGGTGCGATCGAGTCGATTTACAGCATTCTGGCTCTGCGCGATCGCACAGCACCACCCACCGCAAACTTGGACAACATCGATCCCGAAATACGACTCAACGTGTCCAACGACGGTCCAGTGGACCTGCCGCAGGGTGACATCGCCGTTCTCAACAATTCATTTGGTTTCGGTGGCCACGACGTCGCCGTAATTTTCAGGAGTGTCTAGCGTGCCCGAAACGAGAGAACAAACCCAACTCGATCCACGTTCACCGCTGGTGCGTCTTGCCAAATTCTTTGACAACGGTGAGTTCACCGCAATCACTCCGATAGACGACAGCGGAGTCCTCTCCGCGGTTGGTACCGCCGGCGGCGTTCATTGCGTCGCTTTCTGCACCGACCCAACCGTGCAAGGTGGAGCAATGGGTTCCGTGGGTTGCCGAGCGATCGTCACCGCTTATGACCGCGCGCTGGCTGACTCGGCCCCTATCGTTGGCATTTGGCACTCCGGTGGCGCGCGCTTGCGCGAAGGCGTTGCAAGTCTTGACGGTGTAGGTCGAGTTTTTCTTTCGATGACCCGGGCAAGTGGCAAAGTCCCCCAAATCTCCATCGTCCTTGGCCCAGCGGCTGGTGGTGCGGCGTACGGTCCGGCGTTGACCGACATCGTGATCCTTGGCCCTGCCGGTCGAATCTTTGTGACCGGACCCGAAGTAGTTCGATCTGTGACCGGTGAAGACGTTGACATGGACCGCCTCGGTGGACCAGAGCCTCATGGCCGTCGAAGTGGTGTCGTTCATATCACCACCGACAGTGAAGACGAAGCAATCGATTACGGAATTAAACTCGTCAAACTCTTGGGTCACCAAGGTTCCCTTGACATGAACAGTGTTGCCGACCGCGATCTAGGGGCACTGCTGCCAGAGTCATCACGTCGCGCCTATGACGTGCATCCAATTGTCGAAGGCTTCGTTGACCTGGACTCATTCGTTGAACTCCACGCCAAATGGTCACCAAACATTGTTGTTGGCCTTGGTCGACTTGGCGGGCGCACAATAGGTGTTGTCGCCAACAACCCGTTACGCCTCGGCGGTTGCCTTGACTCTTCCAGTGCCGAGAAAGCATCTCGCTTTGTTCGCATGTGCGACGCGTTCGGAGTCCCGCTAGTCGTACTCGTCGACGTTCCCGGCTACCTCCCGGGCCTTGGTCAAGAATGGGAAGGTGTTGTGCGACGCGGCGCAAAGCTCCTGCACGCCTTCGCCGAGTGCGTCACTCCACGTGTCACCGTTGTCACCCGCAAGGCTTACGGAGGTGCATTTGTGGCAATGAACTCGGCATCCCTTGGCGCTACCAAAGTGTTCGCCTGGCCTAATGCCGAAGTTGCTGTCATGGGCTCGGTCGCTGCCATCCGGATCCTGCACCGTCGTCGTCTAGCCGACGTCCCCGAAGACAGCCGGGAACAGGTTGAACTCGAACTCGCCGCAGAGCACGAAGTAATCTCCGGCGGGATTAAACGAGCGGTAGACCTAGGGGTCGTTGATTCTGTCGTTGACCCAAAACTCACCCGTAGAGCGGTCGCCCAGGTACTCCTGGACACACCCGGTGCTCGCGGCAACCACGGAAACATCCCGCTGTAAACCCAGTTTGTTTAACCCTGCTTTGCACTGCTCATCCAATAATAGGATGTGAATCCTCAAAAGTCGCAGAATCTTCGCGTGGATTATTCCGGTTGTTGCAAGGCCCAGAGTGCGATGGCCCTTGCGAACCCGGGCAGATCACCTAAATCGGCTAGTCGTTGGCTCACAATATTGTCGACAACATCCACGTATTCGTGAACCAGGGCATTAGGGAAACTAGTTGCTTTTCCCAACTCGATTGCTAATTCATTCGGATAATTCTTGAATCATTAGCCCAACTTGCCTGTTTCGCAGATATGCACGGCAATGTTGACGGGCGGATCTTGTCAATCATTGCGCAAGGCCTCAAGGAACTCTCTGTGGAAACGTTCGAATCTAAAGCGTTCATCAAAAATAGACCCTCGGAGTAAAAGCCACCCAGTTCGCGCTGTCGCCTTGGTGCACTTCAACAAGTAACCCACCTTTGGCGGCTATTCGTCCTTTAAATTTAAGGGGTGCGTCATTGAGCACCGTTAAATCAATCCCCGCCGGTCACAAGACATCACATGACAGCGGCACTTGACTACCAAAGTAGGCGGCCCGATCAAGATCTGATTGTGCATGGCCCATTTCAGTCACTTGGATTCCGTGCGCCAATGCGAATAGTGCTTCAGCGCTCACGGGCGTCTCGGTAGCCTCAGTCAAGTCAGGACGACCGTAAACGGTTTCAGAGAGAAACTCCGCCATGCTCGATGAGCTCGATGAGCTCGATGAGCTCGATGAGCTCGATGAACTAGACGACCTGGCAAAGGAATTAGGAGACGTTGTGCAGAACCCTGATATTCGAGTCGTCGTGGGCAATTCGGAATGCTTCGAGTTCCTCATCCCACGGTTGCCCAATAAGTCGCCGAATGTCTTCGGCAACCGAGTCACCGGTTGCCGTTGATTGAACAATCAAAGATCGTAGACGGTCTTCATGCACCATGACGTCACCGTGGGCGCCGATTGTAGCTCGAAACAGGCCAAGGTCTGGGGTTGCGGCGAACCGTTCTCCCTCATGCCCACTGCTGGGGTCCTCGGTTACTTCGTATCTCACCTGACCAAAAGCCAACAGTGCACTGGCGATTCGAGCACCCATTCCTTGTTTTCCCGACCAAATGATCTGGCTGCGTAATTGGCCGGGTGCTACCGGTTGGGGAGCCCACTCCATGGGGACTTCGGTTCCGAGTACTTTGGTCATGGCCCATTCAAGGTGAGGGGCGACCGCATTGGGACAGGCGTGAATAAAGACCACACCACGACTCTGGGCAGACATTGAATCAGAGCCGGCCCGGGAGTAACTCACTGCTGACATGTTGACCTCCTGTTTGTGAATGACGCCTTCCCCAGCGATTTCACGAACAGTTCAACTTGCCCAAGTCTACCTTAACCCCAACGTGGGCAATAACACCAACTATTCCACGGTGTTCTTCCTCAGACTGCCCCATGGGCGAGTAGGGTTTGCCCCACAAGTGAGGCTTCCGCCTCTAAGGATTCACGTGTTAAGAATTCACGTGTGAACGAAGGACTCAGCCCACATGGCAATGGCAACCCCCGCCCCCCGCGTTTTGGCAGATTACGCAGCGCGCACGACATTCGCTCAGATCGTTCTCGTCTTGGGTGGAGCCACCTTCGTGGGCATTGCGGCTCAGGTTGCAATCCCGCTCCCTTTCACACCCGTTCCCCTCACCCTTCAGACGTTCGCCGTTCTGCTAGTCGGAGCGGCTTTGGGATCCCTTCGCGGCGCGCTTTCCATGGTTGTCTACCTACTGGTGGGAATGGTCGGTTTCCCCTGGTTCGCGGAAGGTAGTTCGGGATTCTCTACTGCAAGTTTTGGCTACATTCTGGGCTTCATTCTGGCCGCTTTCATCGTTGGTCGCCTTGCCGAACGTGGCGCTTCCACAACGGCCTTGCGCGTCGCAGCACTGATGGTAATTGGCAACCTGGCGATTTACGCGGTTGGCGTTACCTGGCTCAAATTTGCGATTGACGTAAATTGGGCAACCGCATTAAGTTTGGGAGTTGTTCCATTCCTGATCGGCGACGCTGTCAAAATTGCTCTTGCTGCCGGTCTGCTTCCACTTTCGTGGAAGGGTCTAGAAAAACTGAAGTTGCGCAACAACTAGTCCAGGGCAGCCAGTACTTCGTCAACCATTGCAGTTGTGGTTCCTGGGTGCAAAAACACCAAGCGACCAACTGTCTCACCGCGCCACGTTGAAGAGGTGACAAATGCAATTTGGTCAGCGAGTAGGTCGGCGGACCACTTGTCGTAGTTCACGGCAGACCAACCACTACGGCGAAACAGCACGACTGAAAGATCAGGTTCGCGGATCAATTCAAGGTCGGGGTGGGCTTTGATCTGGTCAGCCGCATAACGTGCCATTTCGTTTCCGGCAACAACCGCGTCGCGGTACGCATCCAGGCCGTTAACGGCGAGCGAGAACCACAGCGCCATGCCGCGGGCTCGGCGCGTTAAATGAAAGGCCAAGTCACTCGGATTGAACTCGGTGAGATCATCCGTGTGAATCACGTCAAGATAAGAAGCGTCTTGGGTGTGAACGCCTTTTGCTAAATGTGGATCCTTATAGATCAGCGCTGCGGAATCAAATGGCGCGAACCACCATTTGTGCGGATCCATTACGAGTGAGTCCACTCGCTCAATGCCGGCGAACATTGAACGCTTTTCCGGGTCCAACATCCCGGCGCCACCGTAGGCGCCGTCAACATGGAACCACCAACCGTGACTCGCTGCTGCATCGGCTGCAGCATCAAGTTGGTCAACAATTCCGGCATTTGTTGTTCCGGCAGTTGCAACAATCGCGACGACATTCGAGACATCCTGATTCGCAAGCCCAAGTTCAAGATCCTTGCGGGTCATGCAACCGTCAGTCGTCGCAATAACGATCGCACCCATGTCAACAATATTGAGCGCATTCTTGATTGAGGAGTGCGCTTGATCGCTCACCACAACCTGAAGCTGATACAACGGCTGGCCACTTTCCTTTCGCTTGGCCCGTGCTGTGTCGCGTGCGACAACGAGTGCTGAAAGGTTTCCGGCGCTACCACCAGAAACAAATGTTCCGCCAGCACTTTCCGGCATTTGGGCGATATCAGCCAATGCTCTTAAGGCTTGGTTTTCAGCCATGACCGCACCGGCGGCTTCCAGCCACGAGCAACCTTGCAATGACGCAGCGGAGACGACCATGTCGAAGAGGAGGGAAGCTTTTGTTGGTGCCGCCGGGATGAACCCGAAGAATCGTGGACTGTCGGCAGAGAGGACCGTCTCGGACAGGTACTTCTCGTAGATACCGAGCACTTTGGCTGGATCCTTGGGTTCGGGGCCGATCAAGCCCTTGAGAGCTTGATGCATTTCATCTCGATCCCCAAAGCCGTCAATTGGCGTTTCTTCCAGCGCCAAGCGCTCAGTGACGTAGGCCAATACGAGGTCAACGAGTTCTTGATCGGGGGTGTGCATGCGGTCTGGTGCAGTAACGCTGCGGTCTGAATTCACGCTAATCCTTTGTGAACCCTCACTCTGCGACGCCCGTGTTCAACACAATCGTCAGTGAAGCCGGTGCGCCGTCAGCCTTCCTGCCAGCAGGCACCGCATACACATATTACCGGCCAGGTGTCGCAGCCGCGCGATGCGTGATCACTGCAGTTATCGTCTTAATGGAAACGAAGAGCCAGATGCTAACACCGATTGTCGTAGCGGTGAGCGCCACGATCACTGATGATTGACTTCCTCCCCCGCTCTTACGAACGGGAATTCCTAGAACCGTTGTTAAGCGGGTATTTTTAGGTGAGGCACCGGTTGCGCCCTGGGGCCGTGCCTGAGGCGGCGCTGACTGCTGAGTGGCGCAGCGCCCATCCGGTTCTCTACGAGGTGCCTCATTTGGAACCTCCGCGAAAGTACACTAGCCTCGGGGGGCCGCGAAGGAGGCACCGTGAAGAGCGATTTCATTTTGAAGGCCGCAAGCGTTATCACGATGGATCCGTCGTTGCCTCGGGCTGAGGCGTTGGCGATTTCTGCGCAATCTGGTCGTATCACCGCGGTGGGTTCCCTTTCGGAATGCCAACGGGCGTTACCGGACGCGGAGGTGCGCGACCTAGGGGCTACGGTGCTCATGCCAGGTTTTATCCAGGCTCACGATCACCCGATTCCGGCCTCTGTCCTGTGTCAGCTACCAGCGCACTGGATTGCCCCCTTCGTCGGTTATCCGACGTGGAGCGACGTGGAGAACCTGTTCGCGAAGCTACGCCAGCAGACGCCTTCGGGCCAGCCGCTCATGTTCAACGGCCTGGACCGATTGCTATTGCAAATTCCGATGCCCGACCGTACATCCCTAGACAAGTACTTCCCCGACAATCCGGTCGTCATCTTCGACATCACCGGTCATGCCGTGTATTTCAACACCCCCGCCACCCAGCTCTTCGGCTGGACGAAAGCCACTCCACCACCTGACAAAGCCGACGCCCGGTGGGCACGTCGACCGGATGGCACATCATCGGGAGTGGGGTTCGAAACGTCAGCGTTCCAGGCGGCCTTGTTTAGTTTCATGCCCCACACGATCCCCAATCCGCTGGAGAACCTCGGCGCGTGGTACTCCACGCTTGCTCGCAATGGATTCACGGCAGCAGGGGACATGGCCTTCATGGACAATCTGTTCGCACCGATGGAGAGTCTGGCACAGATGGCGGACTGCCCGGTGCGCTTCTCCCTCTACCAGGTCACCTACGACCCTAACCCGCAGACGTCCTACACGAGTGGGGATAACGGGTCAATGATTCGCAAGGCAGGGTGGAAGATCTGGATGGATGGCAGCCCATCGATCGGAACAGCCTCCATCAGCGTCCCCTACCTGGACTCTCCACAAGCCCGGGTCGCGAACATCCCGACGAGAAAGGCCCCTGGGATATCGGTACTGAACTACACATCCAAGGAATTCGTCGCACTCTTGGACAAGTTCGCAAACGCTAACGTTCAAATCGCCACTCACATCAACGGGGATGCGGGAATTGATGTCGTCTTGGACGGATACGAGCAGGCCCTCACGCGGATGGGTCTGATCGAGGACGATCACCGCTGGCGGATGGAACACTTCTCGATCCCGAGTCGGGATCAGTGCATTCGGGCTGGCGGTCTCGGTCTCACGGTGTCCATGTCTCCTTTCCAGTCTCTGTACTGGGGCGATCTGTATGACGGCGTCCTGTTCGACTCAACTTTCGGTGCCCGTTGGCAGCCGTATCGGGACGCCCACGACAGTGGCCTGCGGCCAACGCTGCACAACGACGGCTACATGTCCCCACCCCTTCCCTGGTTGAACATGCAGAACGCCGTGACTCGGCGCAGCGCCTCCGGGAAGGTGCATGCGCCCGAGCAGGCTCTCACACTCACCGAGGCGCTAGTGGCACACACGATCGATGCCGCATGGCAACAGAAGCGAGAGCACGAGATCGGATCGATCGAAGTTGGCAAGTACGCCGACCTGGTCGAGCTCAACACAGACCCTTACACCGTCGACCCGGAAACCCTCCAAACAACGATGAAGACACTCGGCACGTGGATCTCCGGGCATCGGATCGACCTCGAAGCATTCATGACCCAAGTACGGGATGGAGACCCAGCGCACCATGGCACCCTCCACTCTCACACCCGCCACCCCGGCTGTTGACATCCCAGTTCCATCGCGCCACAGGAATCTGGAATAGGGCTTGTAGCAACTCTCACAAACGTTCACGGCGGACGCCCAACACCTACCGCAAGGCAGGAGTTGAGCAGGGGGACCACCACCTCAAGTTCCACGGAACTCGGGACATCCTCTATTTTCTTGCCCTGCGTAAATCAATTTCAGCAAAGACGGCCCACCAGATGTAAACGATCACCCAAAATCAGACCAAAAATGGCAAGGTGGTTTCTAGCGGTCATTGCAATGGCGGATGATGGTTGACACGAACAAAGATCGTGGGCTTGCGGGCCGCTTTTCGGTCAGAGGTGACATAGAGAAGGCTTGAAGTAGCTCCCGTGCCCATGACCGCGCCAAACCAAGCCGGCTGACTGTGTAGTGCGGGCATGTTCATTTTGACTCCATAAAAAGACCACATACCCCTATGGGTATTCACTTCCCGGAAATGCCACGCGGTAACCTAGAAGAGTGTTGTCAGTGTCGAGCTTCAAAATTAGCCCTCAGGTTTGGCGTAGCGCCATGGCCCAGTGGTCACCACGTCGTTGGTATGCGGCTTTATTGTCCGGACTAGGAATTGGATTCCTGATCGCTCTGCCTACCGCGGTCATTCCCAACCCATTTTTTAGTCGCATGACCGGGACAACCTGGTGGTCCTATCCGACCGTTGCGATCAGCGCGATCCTTGGTGGACTATTGATTGCGACTTATGTTCGAGAGCCTGTGGGCACTGACAAGGTAGCAGTTGAAAGCACCGGTGCCTCACTTAAATTAGGGACCCTGGGCGGATTTATTTCTTTTTTCGCAGTGGGTTGCCCGGTGTGCAACAAGCTTGTCCTTCTCGCTCTCGGTTCAAATGGTGCCATTTCATGGTTCGCCCCGGTCCAACCGTTCTTGGCGGTCGTCTCACTTCTGTTCATGTTGTGGGCCTTGAATGCGCGGCTGGTCAATCAGGATTCCTGCAGCTTTTCAGCGTCTGCCCAATTACAGCCCTGAGTAGACTGGGGCCATGGAAGAAAGCGCCAAGCGGGCGTACCACCACGGTGATCTAAGTGAAGCCCTTATTGAGCAAGCGATAGCCAGTGTCGATGCTGTTGGGGCTGAACATGTATCCCTTCGGGCAGTCGCTGCGGCGGTTGGAGTTAGCCCAAGTGCCGCCTACCACCACTTTGCTGACAAAGAAGCGCTCATGGAGGCTGTTAGAGAGCGCGGATTTGTTCAACTCGACAATTTTATCCTCAGCCAAGTCTCAGGCGACTCGGATCTGTGTGATCCATTGGAACTCATGCGCCATTCGGCCAATGCGTATATTTCTTTTGCAGTTGATCACCGACACCTCTTTCAAGTGATGTTTAACGGGCTCATTGCTCCACCTCGTCCTGAATACATTGAAGGTTCGATTGTTGCAGCACTTAGTCAACTTCAAGCTGAGTACGGATTCGCGCAAGAGGAAGCACACCTTTTAGAAACAGTACTTATTGCCTCAGTGCACGGGATCGCAGCACTGGTGATTGAGGGTCGCATGGACCGAGCTCAAGTCCCTGCCGCGGTTGACATGCTCACCACAATCATTTTGAAGTCCCCAAAAAGAAAGTTGGGGGCATCGTGACGCGAAATATCTTGGCAACCAGTGGCGGCTTTGTCCCACGTAATAACTCAGGTGGTTACCGCCCCGGGGGACTCATGAAACGGTCACTAGACCTGACCGGGTTAGAAAGACCACGGGTCACATTGATCATGACCGCATCGGGTGATGACCCTGGCTACCTCACACTCATGTACAGCGCGTTGAGTGAGGCCAGTTGTGTTGTCGACCACCTCACACTATTTCCCTTGCCCAATCACGTCCCCGAGGAAATCATTAGTAAAAGTGATGTGATTTGGGTCGGCGGCGGAAGTGTGGTGAATCTGCTTGCGCTGTGGAAGGCTCACAACCTTGATTCCTTGCTGCGACAAGCTTGGGAGAGCGGGACGGTACTTGCGGGGGTGAGTGCAGGTTCAATTTGCTGGCATGTCGGCGGGCCAACAGATTCCTATGGCAAAACATTACAGCCAGCATTCGGTGGCCTTGGTCTTTTGCCTTATGGCAATGGTGTGCATTACGACTCGGAGAAACAACGCAGGCCGCTCGTCCATGACCTAGTGGCAAGTGGTGAGTTACCCACTACCTATGCAACAGATGACCGCATTGGGATTTTGTACCAAGGTGTAAATCCGATTGAAGTCATCAGCGACTACGAAATCGCTGACCCCGATGGTCCTGCTGCCTACCGAATCGAATTAATCGACGGCAATGTTGTTGAAACGCGTTTACCGGTTGGCCCGATTAACTAGATCTCCGACTTTGGTAACCGCAGAGCAACTCTAAAATCGAAACTGCAACGAGTCGGACAGTTCGTCCATCAACAGAATCTGCTTGAGCATCCACCTCGGTGAAATCAACCGAAGTGACCTGTGGACTTTTCCCTATCAGGTAAGCAAAATTTCGAAATTCGTCAGCACTGATCCCACCGGGGGCAGCGGCTGGGCAACCGGGGACAACAGAGCGATCACACACATCGACATCAAAATCAACGTGTATCGGTCCACCACCTGAACCAGCAATTTCCAGTGCCCGGGCAATCACACCTTCTGCACTCATATTCCTGAGTTCACTGCGTGGGATCACCGTGATTCCATAATCTTTTGCTCGTTGGGCGTACTGGGGTGAGTTGGAGAAATCAGCGATCCCGATTTGAACAATATTTGCACCGTTCAATCCAGCATTCACTAATCGTTGCACCGGGGAACCATTCGTTTCCCCATCACGTAAATCGTGGTGTGCGTCGAAAGTGATAAGACCCGCATTTGCGATCTCACTCCCCCAGAGCCCAGTTGCCACCGAATAGGTAATCGAGTTATCTCCCCCAATTGCAATCAAAAACTTGTCACTCAATTCATTGAGTTTTTCGTGCACGCGTTGCACGCCCGCTGCATGGTCTGGTCCATTTACATCGCCTGCATCAAATACCTCGCTTGCACGCAAATCTTGATTGTGGCTTACGCAGTATGTTGAAAAACGCAGGAGCGCCGCTCGCACTGCGGGCGGCGTCGTGTCAGCGCGAGTTGGACTAATTGAGGTTTGGTGAGCGGGAATGCCAAGCAGCGCAACTTTTGCATTCACGTTATCGGTGAACAGTTCAGCTGCGCGCGGCCAATTCGGGTCTGTGCTCATGTTCAATCCTTCAATTCATCAATCCACTGGGTAAACGTCCGCCAAGTCGCTTTGTTAGTTCGCGTGCGGAGTCTTGCACAGCCGCGACGAGTGTTTGTTGATTACAGACATCAATCGTGGTGTCGCGAAATACAAGGTTAATTGCAGCAACAGGTTCACCGAGGTGATCAAATACTGCGGCCGCAACGGACGAATGCTCGCGCGTTACTAGCCCCGACTCGGTTGCATAACCTTGCTTGCGCTCAGTGACTAAGAGTTCCCTTAACTGAGTCGGGTTCAGCGGCCCCTTACCTGTTCGATTGACAAAGGAAGTGGCGTTGGGAAAAAGTGCACGTATTTGGGCTGGCGAGAGGTAGGACAGCATTGACCGACCTGACGCCGTTAGGGAAGCTGGTAGCCGCACCCCAATTTCAGAAACAACCGTGATCGGCCCACCCGTACTTTCTTTGAGCAGGTAATAGGTGTCACTCCCCCGCAAGATTCCTAAGTGACCAACGAGTGGTGCGATCCCAGCCACCTTTTTCATCAATGCAACCAGAACGGGGCGGGCCCGCGCTTCAAGCGGCTCATGACGAACATAGGCAGAACCCACTTCAAATGCGCTCACCCCAAGGCCCCATAGTGAATTGTCCGGATGACTTTCTGCGATCGGGGTGACAAATCCTTTTGACTGCATCGCCGCAAGGAGGTGATACAGCGAGGATTTAGGGATTCCCAACTCCCTGCCAATTGTTGCCGCCGGGATAGGGCCGGCGCTTCGAGCTAGCAGCAGGAGGACCTCGAGGGTTCGATTCGCAGCGGGGACCTGGCTCATGCATTTAGTCTCGCATTTGAGACTACGAATGTCTATTAGCACCTTGCGTTTGGGCACATTGCAGCAGACTTTGCCTATGACAACCGAGAATCTGATCACGCCGACCTACGACCCCACCCGAGAGATCCACGCCGCCCGTGGAACAACCCGTACCGCGCCAGGTTGGGGTCAGGAAGCAGCAATGCGGATGCTGCAAAACAACCTTGACCCCGCGGTTGCCGAATACCCGGAGAAATTGGTTGTCTACGGCGGCACGGGTAAAGCTGCCCGCGATTGGCGTAGCTACGACGCGATGATTCGCAGCCTGCAAACACTGAAAAACGATGAAACGATGTTGGTGCAATCCGGTCGCCCGGTCGGGATCATGCAAACCCATGAGTGGGCACCACGTGTCTTAATTGCTAACTCCAATCTGGTGGGTGATTGGGCGAACTGGCCTGAGTTCCGCCGCTTGGAACACATGGGACTGACCATGTACGGCCAGATGACCGCTGGTTCTTGGATTTATATCGGTACTCAAGGAATCTTGCAAGGCACCTACGAAACTTTCGCTGCCGTCGCGCAGAAAAAATTTGGCGGAACACTCGCCGGTACTCTGACGCTCACTGCAGGTTGCGGTGGCATGGGTGGCGCGCAACCTCTCGCCGTCACCATGAATGAAGGCGTCTGTCTCATGGTCGATATTGATCCCAGCCGTTTGCACCGTCGCGTTGTCGACCGGTACCTCGACGTGGTTGCCGACGACATTGAACACGCGCTAAAACTCGTTCTTGATGCGAAGAAAAACCGTCAAGCCCTCTCCGTCGGTCTCGTTGGTAACGCGGCTACCTTGTTCCCCGAACTCTTACGCCGGGGCGTTCCCATTGACATTGTTACCGACCAAACTTCAGCCCATGACCCTTTGTCCTACATCCCGGAGGACATTGATTTGAGTGATGCGCACGAGTACGCGGACAAGAAACCCGACGAATTCACCGAGCGCGCTCAACTTGCAATGGCTAAGCACGTTGAAGCCATGGTTGGCTTCATGGATGGCGGCGCTGAAGTTTTCGACTATGGCAATTCAATTAGAGATGAAGCACGAAAGGGTGGCTTCAACCGTGCGTTTGACTTCCCCGGATTCATTCCCGCCTACATTCGCCCGCTGTTCTGCGAGGGCAAAGGCCCATTCCGGTGGGTTGCCCTGTCCGGTGACGAAAAAGATATCTATAAAACCGACCAAGCAATCTTGGATCTCTTCCCTGAGAATGACCACCTGCGTCGCTGGATCACCATGGCGCAAGAGCGAGTTGCCTTCCAAGGTCTTCCCGCGCGCATTTGTTGGCTCGGTTACGGAGAACGGGATAAGGCCGGCGCCAAGTTCAATGACATGGTCGCGAGCGGCGAACTCTCGGCACCGATCGTGATTGGTCGTGACCACCTTGACTGCGGCAGCGTTGCCTCTCCCTACCGGGAGACCGAATCAATGCTCGACGGATCTGATGCAATCGCGGACTGGCCACTACTCAACGCAATGGTCAATGTTGCCTCGGGTGCTTCCTGGGTTTCCATTCACCACGGCGGTGGAGTTGGCATCGGTCGGTCCATTCATGCTGGTCAAGTCACCGTGGCCGATGGCACGGAGCTTGCCGGTGAGAAGATCAGGCGCGTGTTGACCAACGATCCAGGCATGGGCGTAATTCGCCACGTCGATGCCGGTTACGACATTGCCTGCGACGTTGCCGAAGAAAAAGGAGTCCGCATCCCGATGACCGAGGGTGAAGGCGCTTCGGCGTGAGCACCCTTGTTCGCAATATTGGTGAGTTAATCACCAATGAAGCCTCCGGCCCGTATCGCAAGAGCGGGTTCGCTTTCACTCACTCGGACGGCTTGATCACCTGGGTTGGACCAGAAACTGAAGCACCCAACGATTGCGATCACATGATCGACGCTTCCGGGTGCGCCGTACTTCCTGGTTTTGTGGACTCTCACTCGCATCTCATTTTTGCGGGTGTTCGCGCGGCTGAATTTGCCGCTCGCATGATTGGCGAGCCCTACGCGGCTGGCGGGATTCGCTCAACAGTTGCGGCAACCCGGGCCGCAAGCGATTCCGAACTGCGGTCCAACTGTGAATCACTCGTCGCTGAATTTCATGGCAGTGGAATCACAACCTTTGAAATCAAGTCCGGATACGGACTCGATGTGAGCAGCGAGGTGCGCAGTCTTCGCATTGCCCGGGAGTTCACTCCGGAGACCACTTTCCTAGGCGCCCACGTTGTTCCCAGTGAGTTTGCTGCAGATCCTGATGCCTACGTTGATCTTGTGTGCGGGGAGATGCTCCAAGCAGTTCTTCCATATTCCCGATGGATTGACGTGTTCTGCGACAAAGGCGCATTTAATCCGGATCAGGCCCGCAAGATTCTTCAAGCAGGTGTCAAAACCGGACTGTTAGTGAAACTGCATGCGAACCAGATCGAGTCCATTGGTGGAGTTGAAGTGGCCTGCGAACTCGGCGCCGTCTCTGTTGATCATTTGACTCACACATCAGATGCCGAACTTATTGCCCTCGCTGGTGCCGGAATAGTCGCAACACTGCTGCCAGGGGTTGAGTTCTCAACCCGCTCTCCCTACCCAGATGCCAGGAGGTTTTTTGATGCTGGTGTCGAAGTCGCACTCGCCACCGACTGCAATCCCGGAAGTTCGTTTACTACCTCAATGCAATTTGTGATCGCCCTTGCCGTGCGTGAAATGCACATGAGTGTCGACCAAGCCGTTCGAGCGGCCACGCTGGGTGGCGCGCATGCATTGGCCCGAACCGATATCGGACTGCTCGCCCCCGGAATGAGAGCTGACTTCCTCATTCTCAGCGCACCTTCAATTGACTTCCTCGCGTATCGTCCGGGTGTGCCGCAAATAGCCCACATCTATCTGGCCGGAAAGGCACTCACCACATGACACAGACCGTGATTCTGGGAACGACTCCCCCCAGCATTGATGAGGTAATTGCCGTGGCCCGTGGCGATGCTCTCATTGAGATCAGTTCCCAATCTCTTGAGGCCATGGCGGTAAGTCGTGCTTACGTAGACAAACTTGCCCACCAAGAAACACCGGTTTATGGCATTTCAACCGGATTTGGCGCGCTCGCCAACCGACACATTCCGCCAGAGAGTCGAGTGCAGTTACAAAAGTCACTGATTCGCAGCCATGCAGCCGGCTCGGGTAATGAAGTCGAGCGCGAAGTTGTCCGCGCAACCATGTTCCTACGATTAAAGACTCTCACTTCAGGCCGTACCGGTGTTCGCCCAGAAGTCGCCCAAACCTACGCCGCGATTCTCAACTCTGGGATTACCCCGGTCGTCTACGAATTCGGTTCCCTGGGTTGCAGCGGGGACCTCGCGCCCCTCGCCCACTGCGCGCTGGTCGCCATGGGTGAAGGTGAAGCACGCGACGCCAAAGGTGACTTAGAGGACGTTGTGTCGCTGTTACATGCCGCCGGAATTTCACCCGTTGAGCTCAAGGAAAAGGAAGGTCTTGCCTTAATCAACGGGACCGACGGGATGCTGGGCATGTTGATCATGGCTATTGCTGACCTTGAAGGATTGTGCAATGCCGCTGATCTTGGTGCCGCAATGAGTGTCGAGGCGCTCATGGGAACAGATCAAGTGTTTCGCCCCGAGTTGCACCAGCCACTTCGGCCACACGCTGGCCAAGCGGTGAGTGCCGCCAACATGTTTGCCGCCCTCGCTGGGTCACCGATTGTTGAAAGCCACAAACTCAACGACGATCGAGTACAGGATGCTTATAGCTTGCGCTGTGCACCTCAGGTCACCGGAGCGGTTCGCGACACTATCACCCACGCAAAAAATGTTGCCCAGAATGAATTGGCAGCAAGTATCGATAACCCGATAATCCTGCCTTCGGGTGAAGTAACCAGCAATGGCAACTTCCATGGGGCACCGGTGGCCTACGTCCTAGATTTCCTGGCAATCGCGGCAGCTGATCTCGGTTCAATTTGTGAGCGTCGAACCGATCGACTCTTGGACAAGAATCGAAATCACGGACTGCCACCGTTCTTGGCTGACGACCCCGGAGTTGATTCCGGCCTCATGATCGCGCAATACACCCAAGCAGGGTTGGTCAGTGACTGTAAGCGTCTGGCCGTACCGGCGAGTGTTGACTCAATCCCAAGTTCGGCCATGCAAGAGGATCACGTTTCTATGGGTTGGCATGCTGGGCGGAAACTACGCAGCGCCGTTTCCAACCTCACTACGATCATTGCCATTGAATTCATGGCTGCGAGCCGCGGACTTGAACTTCGCGCGCCACTTGTTCCTGGCCCTGTCACGGGTGAACTGATTCGCAAACTGCGCGCCACAACGACAGGCGCTGGTCCTGACAAGTTCCTCGCTCCCGAGATAGAAGCAACCCGCAAGTTCATTCAATTCTCATTTCTGAACTGAAACGGGAAAAGACCGCCAGGAAAATCCCAGCGGTCTTTCCTCAAACGCTTCTTCAGCTCACTCGAGCTGCATGAATTTCTGCTTCTGCCACAACTTTCTGCAACTGGGTACCGGCAGCTGTGAGCTGACCGTTCCATTCGTCGGCACGTACACACCACATCACAGCTTCTTGTGCCTCTTCCAATTGCTTGCGTGATTGCGCGTGACCATCAGCTCCCAGTCGATTCAACACCCGATCGGCTGCGGCGACGCACTGCTCGGCAAGTTGCAGGTGTTCAATTTCCTTCCCGATCTGTCGGATTTCAGCGCCGGGGTGAACCTGTGTTGGTTCAACACTTTTCACCATCGCTTCCGCGCGATCAACAGCTAGCAGAAGTTCGTCTCGCATCACAGTATGAATTTGGGATTTTCGAATTGCCGTTCGTAAGTCGTCACAAGCTTCCTTCGCATTATTGCGAGCCGCAAAGAAACGATCCTCGCTCCGATGGCCTTTGTACTTTGCCTCGATTCGGCTGGTACGACTGACTGTGTTATTGCTCACGGCAGTTCCTTCCCAGTAGGTGCTCTCACACGTTAGTTACATACATGTATTGTGCACCCGAAACCAACTTTTTTCAGTCTTTACGGCATCGCGGACAAGCCGCCGTCCACGATTAACTCCTGACCGGTCATAAAACTTGAGGCATCACTCGCAAGGAACAATGCGGCAGCGGAAATTTCCTCCGCGCGGCCCCAGCGCCCCATCGGGACCCGGGATAGCGCGCCAGCCTCGGCTTCCTTGGTCTCGCGCAGAAAATCAGTGAGGTCGGTCTCGATCCAACCGGGGACTAGAGAGTTGACCCGCACGCCCTGGGTGGCTAGCTCAACGGCCAAACTGCGACTAAAACTGATCACAGCGGCCTTGGCAGCCCCGTAATGGGACATGAACGGCGAACCCCGAAGCCCGGCAACCGAAGACACATTGATTACCGAGCCATTTCCGGAATTCACCAGTCGGGGAATCACTCCCTGAGTGAGGGCAACGAGTGAGTCAAGGTTGAGGTTCATGGTCTTGCGCCAACCGGAAAGCCGCATTTTCTCAGTGCTTGCCATAAAAGAGTTACCACCAGCATTGTTGACTAATATATTGAGATCATCAAAGTCCAACTGGGCACAGATCGACTCAACTGCACCCTCTGATGAAAGATCTGCGGTAATTACCTGAGCCGTGCGGCCCAGTTCCGTAATTTCCTTGGCAAGGTCGCCGAGTTTATCGGCATCTCGGGCTACCAGGGCCACGTCCGCGCCTGCTGCGGCGAAACTCAGGGCAATTGCCCGACCAATTCCGCGTGATGCACCCGTGACGAGTGCGGTTTTGCCGGCAAGAACTTGTTCGGACATGAATACTCCACTTCAAAGCGGTCAGATTGGCAATGTTTTTTGCCTCACCAAAGTTACCGCGATTGTAGCCTCCACGCGCTTGGTTCTGCATACTTCTGGCGCCACCACTAAGTTAGAACCCATGCCGTCAACCGACTCTGCTCCCCTTCGTGTTGGCCTACTTGCCTACGGCGCAATCGGTCACGAGCATAATTTGGCCGTCGCAGCCACTCAAGGGCTTGAGCTTCGAGCTGTGGCCGACCTCAACCCAGATCGGGTCGCAGCAGCACTTGAATTGACTCCTGACGCAGCCACTTTTTCCGACTCCATGCAAATGCTCGACAGCGAACTCATTGACATTGTCGTGATCTCAACTCCGCCTAATAGTCACTATTCGTGGGCCAAGGAATCCCTTGATCGAGGCCTGCACGTAATTCTCGAAAAGCCAATGGCGCTCACTGCCGATCAATGTGATGAACTCATTGCGTTGGCCAGCGAGAAAGAGCGCGTTTTGGTCGTGTATCAAAACCGCCGCTTCGACCCGGATTTTGTCACCATGCGTCGCCTAATACACGAGGGCGCCATCGGCGAACTGTTTTCCTATGAATCCTTTGTTGGCGGATATTCGCGGCCGTGCGACTACTGGCATTCAATGTCCGACGTTTCAGGTGGAGCAATCTTTGATTGGGGTTCGCACTATCTCGACCAAATCCTGAACCTCTTCCCCGAGAAAGTTGCACATGTCAGTGGCCACAATCACAAGCGCCACTGGGATCACGTGACTAATGCCGACCATGCAGAGGTGGCAATCACCTTCGCTGAAGGTCGCACGGCAAGTTTCGTACATTCGGATTTGGCAGCGGCACGTAAACCAAAGTTTTATGCACTGGGAACGACAGGTGCGATTGTTGGTGAGTGGGATGCGGCCGCTGAACCCGCTGTTGCTGATCTGCCAGCAAAGTTGTCACTTATTGATTCCACCGGTGCTCGCACAGAATTGGAACTTGACGTCGTGCCGACCTACGAATTCCACCGGGAGCTCGCGGCTTTGCTGCACGACGGTGTGGCAATGCAGGTGCGGGCGGTGGATTCGCGTGACGTCGTGGCATTGATGGAATCAGCCGAAACTTCTGCCGCACACAACGGAATGCCCGAGTCACCCGCTCTGCTCAACAACTGAACAGGGAGACTAAGAGCATGTCGGGACAAGAAACTGTCAATTGGGGATTCATTGGCGCGGGCGGTCTTGCAACTGGTACCACCGCAATCTCGTTACATAAAGCCGGTAATGCGGCCCTCTATGCTGCAGCAGCACGCGATGAAAACCGGGCGCGGAGTTTGTCACCAAAAGTCGCCTACGACTCCTATGAAAAACTGATACAAGATCCACATGTGGACGCCGTCTATATTTCATTAAACAACGACGCGCATCTCCCATGGATTATCAAGTCCCTTGATGCTGGCAAACATGTACTGTGTGAAAAACCAATGATTCTCAATGCGGGTGACACGATCACCGCCTACGCACATGCACAAGACAAAGGATTGTTGCTAGTTGAAGCAGTTTGGTCGTTGTGGCATCCCCGCGCCCGACGACTCCAAGAATTAGTTTCCAGCAATGCTATCGGCTCACCGACCAACTACTTGGGTACTTTTACATTTGACGGTGTGACAGAAGGCAACTACCGCCTCGATCCAACAAAAGGTGGTGGCGCGCTTTACGACGTTGGGATTTACCCACTTCATGCACTTGTAGCACTTCTTGCCGAAAATACCAAGTACTCGGTCACCCAAGCGCATGATGAGAAAAATGGGGAGCAGGTCGACATGACCATGAAAGCTCAATTCAACTTTGAAAACACGCAGGCCAAGGGATCCGGGGCAATCATTGCGTCATTTGCCATGCACTCCTCCCAACGTTTTGTGCTCAAGGGTACGAAAGGGGAGATCACTCTTCCCGGCGATCAAGCTTTTTCTAACCATAACGAGGAAAGCGAATTAATCCTGACGGTAAATGGCGAAACGAGCACCGAGCAATTTGCAGCCGTTGATCCATATCAATTGATGTTTGAAAACGTGAGTGATCGGATCAGCGGAAACGGCGGTTGGCTTCCCAATCCGTGGCAATCGGTGCAGGTCGCGAAGATTCTCGACCAGGTTTTCAAGTTGGTGCGGGAGTCCGACGCACCTTCACAACAATCACAGTAGTTAGCAGGATTTCAATCGAGACGAGCACAACCGCTACGGCTCCTGGGATCCCCAGAACAGAGGCGATCACCGCAGTATTTGCCACCAGAACCATACCGCCTACGGCAACACCGAGTGGTTGTGTTGGCGCTCTCTTGGCAAAGCGGGCGGCAATGGGGGCCATGATTACGCCGCCAATTATCAAGCCCAGTACGGCCAACCATGGAACACCCGAGTCTCCCGCACCAACCAGGAACCCCATGGACGCAGAAACAGCAACCAAGAACTCGGCGGCACTCACGGTGCCAACGATTCGATGCGGAGCGTGACGCGTCACGGTCATGAGTGAAGGCGTAGCCACCGGACCCCAACCTCCGCCGCCTGTTGCATCGACAAAACCGCCAAAGAGTCCGATCGGCCATAGATTGCGGGTTCGTAAGCGCATCGCAGGAAGAAGTGATTTATTGAATCCGAAGCGAGCGATGATGGTGATACCAAGGAGGAAAAGAATTGCGGCCATCCAGATCCGGGCAGCATCAAGCACGATATTAGTCAGGACGACAGCTCCAATGAATGCGCCAAATGCTCCAGGAACGCCGACAGCGATGAGCACTCGCCAGTCAACATTTCCCTCACGCCAATGACTCACTCCCGATGCGAAACAGGTTCCGACCTTTGCAGCATGCGTTCCCGCGGAGGCAGCCACGGCTCCGTAACCCAAAATAGTTAACAGGGTGGCTGAGGTCACACCGAAGCCCATTCCGAGCGTGCCATCGACAAATTGGGCGGCCGCTCCAACCAAGGCAAAGACGGCAACGGTGAGGAAGTCCATCCCGTTAACTTACCGCTTTAGCCGTATAAAGACGCCCAGGCAGTACG
>Ga0335396_10002830_pt1 | contig 20553 bp, 19 predicted proteins | sample FRY02_FD_205743 | JGI IMG/M metagenome (GOLD analysis project Ga0335396, IMG submission 205743) | Freshwater microbial communities from Lake Fryxell liftoff mats and glacier meltwater in Antarctica - FRY-02 (spades assembly) (version 2) | ecosystem: Environmental > Aquatic > Freshwater > Ice >... | reverse complement strand
CGCCCCACGTGGCCGGCGCGGCCGCGCTGCTCTGGTCTGCCGCGCCCCATCTCATCGGCCAGTTGGACGAGACTGAGCAGATTCTGATGAAGAGCGCGACGCCTGTGCTGCATAACGGCTGTGGAGAGGGGCCGGAGCCGGTTTCGCCGAATAATACGTATGGCTACGGACGATTGAACGCTGCGGCTGCGGTGGAGTTGGCGTTGCATCCGGGCGTGATTACAGTGACGGTGAGTGGAGTCATCGGGCCGTTGCCGGGGATTACTGTCACGCTGATGGATCGGCAGACGAATGCTGTGCGGACAGGGCAGAGCGATGGCGTGGGGCAGGTCGTCTTTACGCGAGTCTATTCCGGCACCTACCAGCTAACCGCTGCCACCTCATGGATCAGCAAGGAAATGGGCGTGATGGTTCAGGCCGATGAGCCGAAGCAGGTGGAGATTGTGCTGACGAAAATCTACTATTTCCCCCATATATTCCGCGGGGAAGCCCCGGCGGAGTAAGGCTGTTCCAGAAAAACTGCTATCCACAGATGACACGGATTTTCACAGATAAATAAACTGCCCCGGAAGCTGACAGCTTCCGGGGCAGTTTTGGACGATTGGGACGATTGGACAGACATATTCTGTCTGTGGATTTTCAGCGTTTGAAGGGACGCAGCAGCAGAACCGGTACATTGGCCTTGCGGATCAAAGCCTCGGCCACATTGCCAAGGAGAAGTTTGCTCAAACCGCTGCGCCCGTGGGTTGTCATTGCGACCAAATCCACGTGGGTAAGGGTAGCAAAGTTGATGATCTCCTCCGCAGGGATCTGCGCCCAGCCTATTCCGGCGTCACATAGGCTGCGGTGATCCCACCATCCACCGTAAATGTGCTGCCCGTGACAAAGGACGATTCGTCCGAGGCCAGGAAAAGAGCGGCCCTGGCAATCTCCACCGCTTCGCCAAAGCGCCCCATGGGGATGTGGACCAGACGGCGCCGGCGCTTCTCATCCGTATTCAGCACTTTCATCAACAGTTCTGTGCGCAGGGGGCCGGGGCAGATGGCATTGGCCCGGATATTTTCTCTGGCGTGGATAATGGCAAGTTCACGGGTCATGGAGAGCACGCCCCCTTTGCTGGCCGTGTAGGCAAGCTGGGGTGTGGCCGCGCCCAGCAGGGCCACAAAGGAGGCCACGTTGATGATCGAGCCTCCCCCGCTGCGCCGCAGGGCCGGGATGCCGTGTTTGCAGCCGAGAAAGACCCCTTTCAGGTTGATATTCATCGTCAGGTCCCAGATGGACTCTTCGGTCTTCACAGCGTCGTCGTCGGCTGCGTGCATAATGCCCGCATTGTTGAAGAGAATGTGTAGCCCGCCAAATTCCTTCTCTGCCGCGGCTACCATCGCCTGGCATTCAGCATCTTTCGAGACATCGGCGCGCACGAAAATGGCCCGCCCGCCCTGGGCCTGCACCTGGGCTACTGTCTCCTCGCCCCCGGCCACGTTGACATCCACCACAACCACTGCCGCGCCCTCCTGGGCAAAGAGCAGGGCCGACTCCCGTCCGATGCCGCTGCCTGCACCGGTGATCAAAGCCACTTTTTCTTGCAAACGCATTGCTGGTCTCCTCTTCTAATTTCGGGTCATTGGGTATACCTGCTCAGCCAACGGGAGGAAAAGACCACAGAAAACACAGAACAGACGGAATCTCTTCGCTTTTTTCGGTGTGTTCAGTGTTTTTTGTGGTTAATAACCATAAGATGCCTGAGCGGTTACAAATTCGGACAAAAATAAAAGAGCCTGCCACTTGGGCAGGCCCTGAAAACACCAGAAAGATGTTGCCGATTTAGTAATGTACGTAGACTTCGGTTCCGTAGTCGGCCCAATTGTAGAGAATCGCTGCTTCATCAGGCCGCATATTGACGCAGCCGTGGCTCATGGGCGTGCCAAAATTGTTGTGCCAATAGGCCCCGTGGATGGCGTAACCGCTGTAAAAATACATCACCCAGGGCACACCGGGCAGGTCGTAGCCGGGTCCCATCATGCGCTGGCTGGAATATTTGGTGTTGATGCCATAGCGGCCCGTCACAGTGGGCGTATTATAGGTTCCTGTGCTGACGTTTGTATGCATCACCACCGCATCCCCTTGCCAGGCGGTCAACGTCTGGTTGGAGAGATTGATTTCGATCCAGCGCACGCCGCCGGCTGGCGCGGCCCGGAGTCCCGGCTCCCGCTTGGGCGGCGCATGAAGGCGTAGCTTTTGCCCGGACCAGACAAAACTACTGTTGGGCAGCCCGTTGGCAATCATCAGATTGTGGACGCTGATACTGTTGTCCAAGGCAATCTTTTCCAGCGTGTCCTCGGCCTGAACGACATAAATGGTGTTGGCAATCGTCGGCTTTTCCTGCTTTTCGGGCTGGATAGCCTCCACCCGCGCGCTCAGACGCAGCTTCTGGCCCACCCAAATCAGGTTGGCATTGGTCAGGCCGTTCATACGCAGCACATCGTTGACCCGCATCCCGTTGTCTTTGGCAACCTGTGCCAGAGAATCCCCCCGCTGCACAGTGTAATAGCCGGTTTCGGCGGGCAAAAAGTTGGGATCAGCCGCGGCGCGTTCTGTGGCCGCGGCAGAGCCGGGGATGAGCAAGCGCTGCCCCACAAAGATAATATTGGGGTTGGCGATACCGTTGTCCTGGGCCAGATCAGTCAGCGACACGCTGTAGGCTTTGGCAATCGCGGCCAGGGAATCCCCCGGATCGACCACATAGACGCCTTCCTCGGCATGAACAGAAGAGCGGACAGAAGGGAGGGCAACAGGTCCGGCTGCCAGAAAACCCAGCACCAGCGCCAGGCTCAACACAAAGCGCAGGGCCATGTGGACGGCGGGCTTTTGAGTTCTGTCTGGACTCTTGTCTGGACTCTTGCCTGGGCTTTTTCCTGGGGCTGTGTCCGTGGGGGAAGTCAGCCGTAGCCCCGGTTCGAGCGCCGGTGGTGGCATCAGTGGTGGCACTACCGGTGTATGGGCATTCGAAAAGGCACGCATGAGAACACCTCGTGATCTATTGATGGCTTTTGCAAATCGACGCAAATGCATTCGCGTAGTAATACAGACGATTATAGCACAACCCAGCAATTTGTAAACCAGGAATTTTTTGTACAACTTTATGCTATCGTTTGACCAGATTGTGTTCGATGGCGAAGGCGACCGCTTTGGTACGGCTGGTCGATTGCAGTTTGGAGAGGATATTACTCACGTGAAATTTTACTGTCGAACGGCTCACCACCAATTCAGCGGCGATCTCCACATTGTTTTGTCCCCGGCTCATCAGTTCCAACACCTCCCGCTCGCGCGGTGTCAGATCAGAGCCTAGCTTGGGCGGCTGTGTGGCTGTGTGGATGAGCGCCTGGGCGGCTTCGGGGGCCAAAGTGGAGCGCCCCGTATAGGCTTTGCGGATAGCATCAGAGAGTTCGGCAGCCGAGACATTCTTGAGCAGATAGCTAATTGCCCCGGCCTGTAGCGCCTGGGTAACCAAATCCTCTTCGGGGAAGCTGGTCAACACAACGACCTGAACGTCCGGTCTGCGTTGGCGGATGGCTTTGGTCGTGGCGGCCCCATCCATCTCCGGCATCATCAGGTCCATCAAAATCACGTCGGGCCGGGCTTTATCCAATAGGGCCAACGCCTCAAAGCCGCTGCCTGCCTCGGCCACCAGCTTGAGATCGTCGTATACCATCAGAAATGCCTTCAGCCCACTGCGGACAACCGCGTGATCATCGACAAGCATAACCCGAATCGGAGTGCCGTCGTTCATAGGAAACCTTTCTCTCTGCATCTGCCCCAATGGACAGATTACGTTCTGCCCATACTGTCCTTAACTTCACTTTAACTCCACCATTCTTGCATCATTCTACCCACCTTCCCCAGCCAGTCCAAACCGGCGGCAGGCCGTAGGGCTATCAAGCCTCCCCGTCAGATGACCAGTCGAAGTCCTGTTCTTTGGTCGATCCGCTAAACTCCCCGCAGGGCTGGTATGCCCGGCACAAATCCCCCCTATACTAAAGCCATCGGAAACATCTCCGATAGCAGTATCGAAACACTTGTCGTCTGCTCTATGGGTGGCTTGTGTATAGAGTGCAGGAGAAGAGGGAATTATGTTGAATCGGACCGCTCGTACTATTGAAGATCCCCCGATTGCCAAATTTTTGTTCGCGAATACGACAATGGCCTGGCTCTGGCTGGTTGTGCGTGTCTATCTGGGCTGGCAATGGCTGGAAGCCGGTCTGCACAAAATGACACCGGCTTGGCTGGATGGGGGCGCAGCATTGAAAGGTTTTTGGACGGGGGCCATTGCTCTCCCCGCCGAAGGTCGCCCGCCGATTGCGTTTGACTGGTATCGGGATTTTGTCGCCTTTTTGTTGCAGACCGAGAGCTACACTTGGTTTGCCAAGCTGATCGCTTATGGCGAAATTCTGATCGGCGTCGGTCTGATACTCGGCGCATTTGTGGGCATCAGCGCTTTCTTTGGCGCATTGCTCAACTGGAACTTTATTATGGCAGGCGCGGCCAGCACCAACGGTCTGCTCTTTGTCCTGGCGATTCTGCTGATGCTGGCCTGGAAGGTTGCCGGTTATATCGGCCTCGACTACTTCCTGCTCTCTTTCTTGGGCACGCCCTGGAAATCAGCCCCAGCCGGACCGGTAGGACAAGTCAAGCCCCAACCCGCATAAACTATCGATACACTCTTTTCGCCCCTGGCAACATTGCCAGGGGCTTGCCTTTCTCCGAGAGAATCAACCCAAACACCAGCTTCACAAAGGAGTGCAGCCCAATGCTTATCAAAGACAGGAGGAAACCCCCAGCCGTCACAATCACCCCAGAGATTCCCTTCCAGGAAGCGTTGAAGCTGATGCGGGAGAGCGGCGTGCGTCTGACGCTGGATGTGCCAGAGCGCATGGGGGTGTTGGGGAACTGGCGACGACTATCGCCGAACAGGGCAGCAATAGTATGGGCGTGGGCGTCTACAACAGCGACACCCAGGATCACCGACGGCTGCTGGTAAAGGTGCAGGGCGTGACCCAAAGCCAACTGGTTTCCCTGCTCGAACGTCTCGGCGATCAGGTGATCGACGCACGGGAAGTTAGAGAGACTGAACTGATTTTTGCGTGATGTTGTAGAAACTTGCGCAAAAACAAGAACTTAACCGGTAGGCGCTGATCGCTTCCAGACAGCTTTGATTCGCGTGGGTTTGCCTTTGGACGCGACGATCTCTAATTCCGCGCCAATGGCATCGGCGCGTTCCCGCATAATATTCAGCCCCAGATGGTTCGAGGGCACATTCGACGGATCGAAACCCCGCCCGTCGTCTTCGATTTCCATCGAAACGCCCTCTGCCGTCTGGTACATCTTCACGCTGGCACGGCTGGCCCCGGAGTGCTTGGCGATGTTATTCAGCGATTCCTGGGCAATCCGGTAGAAGGCAACCTGTACTTCCGACGGCAGCGCATCTTCCTTCCCACCACCGCCCTCGACAGCCACCGTGACGGGAATTCGCGCCCGGCCCGTGACAGCATCCGCCAGTTGGTGCAGCAGATCGCTCAGCTTGACTTCCAACAGCGCGGTGGGGCGCAGTTCCAGCAAGAGCGTGCGCATTTCGGCCAACGCGCCCCGTGTCAGCTCCCGCAATTCCCCAGCCCGGTTGATTCCCTCTTGCGGGTCCCGTTCCCAGATTTTGGGCAGAACCTCCGCAATCAGGCTGGTGGAAAAGAGCGTCTGTGTCACTGCGTCGTGCAGCTCCCGCGCCAATCGGGTGCGCTCGGCAGCCGTCGCAGCCTGCCCCACCTGCTCGCGCAGACGAGCGTTCTCGATCGCCAGCGCGGCCTGATCCGCAAAGACAATCGACATCTCCTTCTCTTCCGGGCTGAAAGAGCGGGCTATACGGTAATAGAAGCAGACGCTGCCGTAGATTTCGCCCTGCACGTTCATAGGCACGGCCAACACAGAACGATAGCGACCGTCCTGGGTCATGCCCCATTCCCCCTCTGTGTGGGCATTGCCTGCCGCTCTTGGCGGATTAGAGGAAATCTGTCTATAGCGAGCGTCGGAGGAAGGGTCGGATGTTTCGAGGCCATCCAGAAAACGGGCAGCCAGCACCCGTGACGCATCCCCATGGCCGCTCTGACGGTAGATGGCAATCGCGTCGGTCACCAGCAGTTGGCTGGCCTGCTCGACGATTAGCCCCAAAATCTCTTCCAGCGGGCGGGCGGTATTGAGGACAGCCAGCACATCCCGCAGCCCATCAGCCACCCGCCGCCGCCGCTCGATCTCCTGGGTGCGGGCGAATACCCGGTCTTCTAATTCCTGGGCATGGCTGCGCAAAGACTCGGCAGCAGCGACACGCACACTGATGTCGGTAATAAAACTCATGCCCAGCCGCTGACCGTCCACCTCCACATAACTCAGCCCCACTTCCACGGGGAATTCTGTCCCGTCCTTGCGCAGGGCCGCCAAATCCATCCCGCTGCCCATTGTCCTGGCTTTGGGTTTGTCAAAGTAGCTGTCCCGGTGTTGGTGGTGGCGGCCAGAAAACCGTTCGGGCAGCAATAGCTCCATCGATTGCCCAACCAATTCGCTTCGGGTATAGCCAAAGAGTTCCTCTGTTTTGCTGTTGATCAACGTTATTACCCCGCGCGTGTCGATGACAACGAGGGCAATCGGGGCCGATTCCAACAGGGCCAAAATCGTATTGCTCTGCTCAATGTGCACACCTCACTCCTTTGCTCGCATGAAGAAATCGTTAGCGCGAATAAGTCTTGGGGTAACTCATAGGGTGGCAGAGCCACAAAAAGTCTCCCGCAGAGGCGCAAAGACGCAGAGGAAAAGCGCAACTAACGCTCTTGACGTCGATCTTTTTGCCCTGCGGTGACAATCCGCCCATTCCATTGACCCAGGACTTATTCGCGCTAACAAGAAATCTCTTATGCCCATTGTACAGGCGGGTAGAATGGGTCTCCAATTTTGCGCCTGTACTTTGTTGTGTGGAACAAAACTAGCCACCTGACCAGTGCCTACACTGGTCAGGTGGCTAGTTCGCATAATGGCTGATAGTGTAGGCTGTAATTATCTTCTTCCCGCTACATTCCGATTCTACCCGTTTTCCGGTTCATCAATGGAGGCATCTTATGAAACGCAAAATTCTGGTTCCACTGGATGGTTCGCCCTTTGCCGAGCGTGTGTTGGCTTTCATCCGCAAGATAGCCAAGCCGCGTATGACCGAACTGATCCTTGTACACGTCTCCCAACCCAGCCAATATTATACCGTTATGGTTCCTGACGCCATGCACACAGTGAACATCACTGATGGGCAGGAGCGGGCCAAGCAGTATCTGGACCGCATAACTGCTGATTTGCAGGCAGAATGGTACACGGTTAATTCCGTAATGTCTGAAGGCGATGTGGCCTCGACAATCTGTGATGTGGCTGATGCTCAGGACGCAGACCTGATCGCAATGACAACCCACGGACGTTCGGGGATCGAAAAGTGGATGTTGGGCAGCGTGGCCGACCGGGTTGTGCGCTCGGCACAACAGCCCGTCTTTCTGGTACGACCCCAGAAAGATCAGACCCCCGCAACATCCATCCGCCGCATTCTGGTTCCGTTGGATGGCTCTCGCCTGGCCGAGGAAGCATTGCTGGAAGCCAGCGTGCTGGCAAAGGACAATCAGAGCGAAATCTTCCTGCTGCAATCGGTCGAATTCCCCGAATATTGGGGCGAAGAGTATGCGGGGATGCACGCCATGCCTTCGATGATTTCGACCGAAGAGCAGGAGGCTGCGGCAAAGGACTATTTGCTTCAGGTAGGCAAACGGCTGACGAGCGAAGGCTTTTCGGCGCAAATTATCGTAACTACTGGTCACGCGGCCAGCGCAATTTCGGATGTTGTCGCCGATAATGACATCGACCTGATTGTCATGAGCACCCACGGTCGGTCGGGCCTGAGTCGGTGGGTCTTTGGGAGCGTGGCTGAGAAAGTCGTGCGGCTGGCCGAATGTCCGGTCATGCTTATCCGGGCAAAAGAGACGCAAACCGACGAGCAGGGCGTTTCCCCAACACAAGCAGCACCGATCCCGATGCCATAGACGAAAGCCCCGTACAGCCACTGGCTATAACGGGAAAAAGGAGACGGCGGTATGTTCGTCCGAGACTGTATGAGTTCGCCAGTGGTGACAATCACACCTGATACACCCTTCCAGGCGGCTCTCCAGACGATGAAAACGCATAATTTTCGCCGTCTGCCTGTTGTGGACAAGAACGGGCGGTTGGCCGGTATTGTATCGGAGCGGGACTTGCTGCACGCGGCGCCTTCCCCGGCCAGTTCCCCCTCTGTCTGGGAACACAACTATCTGCTCTCTCGCCTGACTGTTCAACAGGTGGTGACACGGGCGATAATCATTACGACGCCCAATACACCCGTTGAACACGCGGCCAGTCTGATGATCGTCAACAAAATCGGCGGTCTGCCTGTGGTAGATGCCCAGGATCGGGTCGTGGGGATGATCACCGAAACCGACATCTTTCGGATCTTTGTGGAAATGTTGGATGGGCGGGAAGGCAGTGTGCGTCTGACACTCGAACTGCCCGAAAATCAAGGATTGCCTTTCGAATTGATCGAAAGTATCTCTATTTTGGGCGGCGAGTTGATCAGCTACGGTGCTTTTGGTCACAGCCACGGTATGCGCCGTATTCTAATGATTGTCAAAGGCATTTCCCTGCTGGACGTTCAATCAATCCTGCGTCGGCATAAAGTACAGGTGACGAGCAGTGTCGAGATGCCAGGCAGGGCATTCTACAAGATAGCACCAACCGGAGAGCACGTCGACTTCCTCAGCGGCGTGCCTCTCTAACCCCACCCTTATTCTTCCTGTATCCCTCTGAAAAGGGGAGGCCGATCTACTCCTCGCAAGATTGACCCTCCCGTTTCTTTGCCCACACAAAAAGCGGAAGTCCGACTCTTTCTCAAAAGTCGGACTTCCGCTTTTCTGTAGGTCGGGTGGGAGTCGAACCCACACGGGTTTCCCCGACGGATTTTAAGTCCGTTGCGTCTGCCATTCCGCCACCGACCCATACCTGCCACGTGATTGTACGCGGCAGGGCACTATCTGTCAATCTACACGTCAATCGTCAATCTACACAGTCAATCTACAGGTCCAACTTCACTTCGCCGCCCTGTTCCTGGCTGCGGTAGATACCGTCCAGAATCGCCATCACCTGCATAGACTGCTCGGCGGGCACAGGCGACGGCGCGCCCTCTGCCACAGCCTTGGCAAACTCCACACATTCCAGCGCGTGGGGTTCCATTGTGTCCGCGGTCATTTGCAGGGTGTGGTTATAGAACTGCTTTGTGGCGTAGTTGGTGCTCATAATTTTGCACGCAGGCCACTCACTGCCGCCTTCTGTGCCGTAGAGCCACATCTGCATATCCTCGCCCGACGTGTCGTGATGGAGCAGCCAGCTCACTTCCAGAATCAGCGTTGCGCCGTTCTCGAAGCGCACAAAGGCCGCCGCAAAATCTTCCACATCCGTGTCCTGGGGCACATCCACCAGCCCCCACTGGCTGAACGCGCCGGCGTGGTGGGCCAGGGGCGCTCTCGCTACACCGGAGACGGAAACGGGCTTGGGATTGCCCATCAGCCAAAGGGTCAGGTCCAAAATGTGGACGCCGATGTCAATCGTCGGGCCGCCGCCACTGTTCTTTTTATAGATGAAGCCGGGCCGGGCTGGAATCCAGCCCCGGCGCAACATCCAACTGCGCGCGTGGTATATCTCGCCCAGGCTGCCGCTGTCGATCTCCGCCTTCAACGCTTTGGAACTGCCTTTGAAACGGAAGTGCTGGGCCGTCATCAGCGTCTTGCCCGACGCATCCCGCGCCGCAATCATCTTGCGAATGTCAGCCGGCGTGGGGGCCAGGGGCTTCTCGCAGATGACGTGCTTGCCCGCTTCCAACGCAGCAATTGCCAGGGGTGCGTGGTACATATTCGGCGTGCAGATGTCGATGATGTCGATGTCGGGATCGTTGATAATATCCGCGGCATCGGTGGATAGTTTGGAGACGCCGTGCGTGGCCCCCCAGGTTTCCAGAGCGGGGGCAAAGACATCGCTGCCCGCCACCACTTCGGCAATCTCCGAGGCCTCCCAGCCGGGCATGTGGGTTTTGGCAATACCGCCGACGCCGATAACGCCGACTTTCAGGCTTGTAGACACAGTTCATTTCCTTTGGGTGGGGATTGAAAAACAAATATTGGAGATTGGATATACGGCGCAGTGAGCAGTTTTTATCCGCGTTACTCTGCCCAATCCGCGTCATCCGCGTTCTATTCTTTCCACAATTGTGGCGATGCCCTGGCCGACGCCAATACACATCGTCGCCAAACCATAGCGCACATCCGGGCGTTTCGCCATTTCGTGGACCAGTGTTGTCAAGATGCGCGCGCCAGAGCAGCCGAGCGGATGACCGAGCGCAATCGCACCGCCGTTCACATTCACCAGCGCCCGATCCAGCCCCAGTTCGCCGATGCACGCCAGGGACTGGACGGCGAAGGCTTCGTTCAATTCCACCAGTCCGATGTCATCAACGGTAAGCCCAGCCCGTTGCAGCGCCTTGCGGCTGGCCGGGACAGGCCCCAGCCCCATCACCCGCGGATCCACACCGGCCACAGCCATCGAAACAATGCGGGCCAATGGGCGCAATCCTTGCGCGGCCACAGCCTCTTCCCCGGCCAGCAGAATGGCCGCCGCGCCGTCGTTGATGCCGCTGGCATTGCCCGCCGTCACAGTGCCGTTGCGCCGAAAGACCGGGCGCAATTGGGCCAGTTTTTCCGGCGTCGTGTCGGGTCGGGGATGCTCGTCGTTTACCACCCAGACCGGCTCGCCCTTGCGCTGGGGTACGCTCACCGGCACAATTTCGTCGTCAAAGCGTCCGGCCCGCATCGCACTGACCGCGCGCAAGTGGCTTTCGTAGGCGAAGGCGTCCTGCTCCTCCCGGCTGATGGGCGTGCGGTCGTAGATGTTTTCGGCGGTCTCGCCCATCCCTTCCAACGGGAAAAGTTCGGCCAGCTTCGGGTTGGGGAAGCGCCAGCCCAGCGTCGTGTCGTGGACGGTCACGTCCCCGGTGGGATAGGCCCGCTCCGGTTTGGGCATGACAAAGGGGGCGCGGCTCATACTTTCCACCCCGCCCGCAATGACCACAGAAGCATCACCCGTCATAATCTGGCGCGCCCCGCTGTGAACCGCCTCCATCGACGAACCGCACAGCCGGTTGAGGGTTGCACCGGCTACTTCCTGGGGCAGACCGGCCAGCAGCAATGCCATGCGCGCCACATTGCGATTGTCCTCCCCGGCCTGGTTGGCGCAGCCCAGCAGCACATCTTCGATAGACGCCACATCCACGCCCGTGCGCTCCACCAGCGCGCGGATAATATGCGCGGCCAGATCGTCCGGGCGCACGGAGGAAAGCGCCCCTCCGTGACGACCAATCGGCGTGCGCAGCGCACCGACAATGTATACATTGGGCAGAGTCATTGTCGCTCCCTTTGTAGGTCGGACTGTTAGTCCGACCCGCAAGCAGTCGGACTAACAGTCCGACTTACAGCTTCGGCGCACGCCGCGCCAGCGTTTTCTGTTCATAGGCATAGGCCAGCCGGATCAGCGTCGGCTCGCTCCAGGCCCGGCCCATAAAGGTGATGCCCACGGGCAGACCATCGACGAAACCGGCGGGTACTGTAATCAGTGGATAGCCAGCCACCGCCGCGGGACGGGAACTGCCGCCCACATAGCGGTCGCCGTGGGTGGGGTCGCCGTGGGTGGGGTCGTTGGCCCAGGCGGGCGCACCGGTGGGTGCAATCAGCGCGTCCAGCCGGTGGGCGTCCATCACAGCGTCGATCCCCTCGGCCCCGGCCAGCCGTCTGCCCAGCGCCAGGGCATCCCGATAAGCGGCATCGTTCAGGTCGCCTTTTTGCCAGGCCATCTCAAAAAGCTCCTGCCCAAAGAGTTCCAGTTCCAGATCGGCGTAGGCCCGGTTGAAGGCCATCAGATCGGCCAATGTGCGCGATTGGGGCAGGTCCGCATGGCCCGGTAGACGGGTGGCAAGATAGCCTGCCATATCCGCCTTCAACTCATAGAGCAGGACCGTCAGTTCGCTCTCGCGCACCCGATCGTCCTGGGCGGTGGGAATGTTGGCCGGGTCTACAATCACCGCGCCAGCGTCGCGCAGCGCGTCAATCGCCTGCTCCATCACTGTGTCCGTCGCTGTATGATACCCGAAATAGCGCTCGCGCGCCACACCGATACGTGCCCCGCGCAGTCCGTCCGGGTCCAGAAATTGGGTATAATCGTGGGTGAAACGTTCCGCGCTGGCCTCCGTCGCTCTGTCCTGCGGGTCCAGCCCAACCAGCGCGCCCAGAATCGCCGCCCCATCCGCCACTGTGCGGGTCATCGGCCCCACCGTATCCTGGCTATGCGCAATGGGGATCACCCCGGCCCGGCTGACCAGCCCGACGGTCGGTTTGATGCCCACAATGCCGCAGATGGCCGAGGGGCAGACAATCGAGCCATCGGTCTCTGTGCCCAGGGCTGCCGCGGCCAGATTGGCCGAGACCGCCACCGCGGAGCCGGAGCTGGAACCGCAGGGGTTGTGGCCCATGCGGTAGGGATTCTGACACTGGCCGCCCCGCGCGCTCCACCCGCTGATGGATTGAGACGAACGAAAGTTGGCCCATTCGCTCAGATTAGCCTTGCCCAGAATCACTGCACCGGCGGCGCGCAATCGCGCAGCGACTGTCGCATCTTTGGCTGGTCGCGAGCCGATGAGGGCCAGGGAACCGGCTGTGGTCTGCATCCGGTCGTCTGTGTCTATATTGTCTTTGAGAAGGATGGGAATGCCGTGCAAGGGGCCGCGGGGTCCGCTGCGGCGGCGTTCGTCGTCCAATTCGGCGGCAATAGTCAGCGCATCCGGGTTTGCTTCCAAAACGGAATGGAGGCCGCCATCGAACGTTGCGATCCGGTCGAGATACGCCGCGGTAATCTCCTGTGAAGAATTGTTGCCCTTTTCCATCCGGGCCTGCAATTCTGTGATAGTCGCTTCGTGCAAATAGTTCGTCACTTTTTCTGACTCCTTAGACTTGACTATCCACAGATGACACAGATTTTCACAGATAGTCGGAAAAAATCTGTGAAAATCTGTGTCATCTGTGGATAGATTAAAGTTTTGAATCGACTTAGTGACGGAAGTGGCGTGTTCCCGTCGTCACCATCACCAGCCCCAGCCGGTCCACCGCTTCGATCACCTGATCATCCCGGATGGAGCCGCCGGGCTGCACCAGCGCCACAATGCCGTAGTTGGCCGCGGCTTCGATGCCATCGGGGAAGGGGAAGAAGGCGTCGGAAGCCATCACCGCGCCCTTCGCCCGTTCACCCGCTTTGTGGCCGGCCAGCATCACCGAATCCACCCGGCTCATCTGGCCCGCGCCCACGCCGACTGTCGCCTGATCCTTCACATAGACAATCGCATTGCTTTTGACGTGACGGCAGGTGCGCCAGGCAAAGGCCAGATCGGCCAGTTGTTCGGCAGTCGGCTGGGCACGGCTGACAATCTGCCAGTTTGTCGGGTCCAGATCGTTCTGGCTCTGGTCCAGTTCCTGCACCAGCACACCGCCGAAGACGCTACGCAGGCTGAGTCGTCGCCCAGCCGCGCCTGTGGCCCGCAGAATGCGCAGATTCTTCTTGCGCATGAGAAAGGCCAGCGCGTCTTCGTCGTAGGCGGGCGCGGCCACAATCTCGACAAAGAGATCGCCGATCCGTTCGGCGGTTGCCAGGTCCAGACTGCGGTTGACCGAAATAATGCTGCCGAAAGCGCTCACCGGGTCCGAGGCCAACGCTCTGTCGTAGGCTTCGGCCAGAGAATCGGCAGAGGCCAGTCCGCAGGGGTTGCTGTGTTTGATAATAGCAACCGTCGGCTCAGTAAAGTCCTGGGCGGCCAGCCAACTGCCGTCCAAATCCAGCCAATTGTTGTAGCTCATCTCTTTGCCGTGCAACTGCTCGAAGGTGGGCGCATCCCCGGCGTAACTATAATAGCCGCCCATTTGGTGGGGGTTTTCGCCGTAGCGCATCACCTGCACCTGCTGCAACTGGACGCCGATGTGGCTGGGCAGTGCGTCCACATCCTCCACCTTTCCGGTCAGCCAGCCGGAGATGGCCGTGTCGTATTCGGCAGTGTGGCGGAAGGCTTTCAGGGCCAAACGGCGGCGCTGATCCCCGTCCAGACTGCCCGCTTCCACAGCCTCGGCCACGTCGTCATAATCTGCCGGGTCGGAAACAACGGCCACGCTCTCGAAATTCTTGGCCGCGGCCCGCAGCAGGGCCACACCGCCGATGTCGATCTGTTCGATGGCATCGGCTTCCGTCACCTCTGGGTCAGCGACAGTCTGTTGGAAGGGGTAGAGGTTGACGACGACCAGATCGATGGGAGCGAGGCCATGCGCGGTCAGCTCGGCCAGATGCTCGTCCGTGCGCCGGGCCAGGATGCCGCCGTGGACTGCCGGGTGCAGGGTTTTGACCCGCCCGCCCAGGATTTCGGGGAAGCCAGTCAGTTCTTCCACTTGGGTCACGGCCAGACCGGCTTCGGCCAAAGCGCGGGCCGTGCCGCCGCTGGCAATCAGCTGGACACCCGCGGCGTCCAGGCGGCGGGCAAAATCGACGAGACCTGTCTTGTCGTACACGGAAAATAGGGCGCGAGGCATGGGTCAACTCCTTGTGGTGAAAGATAGCCAAACAAAAAAAGGGTAGTCAGACAGAATTCTGTCCGACTACCCCAGCCCAGGCGTAACGGCTATGGATGCAAATCTGTGGCGGTGGCCCCTTCTCCTGTGTGGTGTTTCTCCACACGTACAGGCTGCTATGCCTGTACACGTCCGCCGGTCAAAGGGATCGCCTTCGGTTGTCGAGTGTATGATAGCACGGGGCGGGAGGAGGATCAAATTGCGAATTGTGAGTTACGGTTCGTGCAATCTGCAACTCACAACCCGCAACTCACAACCCGCAACTCGCCTTATTTCTTCGCCGCGTAACTCTGCCCGCCAAAGATGGCCCGCAGTTCCGCCGCAGAGGTGGCCTTTTGCAGGCGTCCCATGCGTTCGGCTTCTTCGTCGCGCAGGGCACGCACGTTTGTCAGCACGGCTTCCAGCTTGTCCGCGGGGAACTTCACCGCGCCATTCTCGTCCATGTGGATAATCTCGCCGGGGGCCACGTCCATCCCCGCCACGTGGACGGGCACGTTCACGGCCTGCACAGCCTGCGCGCCGTGGCCGGGGGTGATGCCGCTCAGCATATACTGGAACTCCATCAGACGCACTTCGTCGATGTCACGGGAGGGGCCGTTGGAGATGAGGCCAACACAGCCGATGGCCTTCATCGAAGAAACCATATTTCCGCCCGCCAGTCCGACTTTACCCGCGATCTCTGGCGGGAACTTCTGCTGCAGCACCAATATTGTCGGCTTGGGCATGGCGTCCAGCGCGTCCAGCACATCCATAAAAGTCAGCCGTTTGAAGTTGGGATCGGGCAGACTGTAGACGCAAGTGACGGCGTAGCCCACCAGCGGGCCAAGCTCCGGGTACATTGGGCGGATGGTCTGGTCGGTGTACCAGTTTTCCGTCCACGGGTTGTAAAGGCCCAGGCAGAGTTTGCTTTCGGGATAGGTGGCGACGACATTTGTGATAGATGGGGTGTCGAACTGGCGCAGTTCTTCCATCATTTCTTGGGGTGTCATTGGGCGTTTTCCTTGTGGGTGGATGGGCGATGGAATATGAAAGGATAGGGGTATCGCTTGAAGTATTGTACGTCCGCTGCCGTGACACGTCAAACGGGTTGCGCTGATTGGGCAGAGTTGACGTTTCCCCCAGACAATCGCTATACTCATCTCTCAAACGGCAACCAACAATCAACTGCAACCATTTGCCGGATAACCTCTTTGTGTCTTTGTGTCTTTGTGCCTTGGCGGTAAAGTCCGGCCCATTTTGAGAAGGTATATTCTATGAACAACGAAACTTATATACCCAAGCGAGTGATGGCGATCTTCGCCCACCCGGACGACATCGAATTTGGCTGCGCGGGCACAGTCGCCCGCTGGGTGCAGGGGGGAGCCGAGGCGGTCTATGTCCTGCTTACCAGCGGGGATGTGGGCATTGCCGACACCAGCCTGAGCCGGGCCGAAGCTGCGGCCATTCGCGAGGGCGAGCAGACAGCCGCTGCCGCAGTCGTGGGTGTTAACGAAGTGGTCTATCTGCGCGAACCGGATGGAACGCTCGTCAACACACTGGAACTGCGCAAAAAGCTGGTGCGAGAGATTCGCCACTTCCGCCCGGAAGTGCTCATCTGTGGCGACCCCACAGCCTGGTTTTTCGGCGATTCCTACATCAACCACCCGGATCACCGGGCCGCGGCCAGCGCCGCGCTGGAGGCCGTCTTCCCTGCCGCGGGCCAGCCCCACCTTTTCCAGGAACTGGCCGAGGAAGGGCTGACCGCCCACAAAGTGCGCAAAGTTTATGTCGGCGAATTTGGCGGGGGCGACACATTTGTCAATATCAGTGATGTGATGGAGCTGAAGATCGCAGCTTTACACAAACACGCCAGCCAGTTTGTGAACTTTGACCCGGAACCGATGATCCGGGAATGGGCAGCCGCCGCGGGCAAAGGCAAGGAGATGGCCTACGCCGAGGGTTTTCGCGTGATTACCCTGGAAAGCGATGAGGATTGGGCAAAGAGAGCCGGGAAAGTGGAAGGTTGAAAAAGTGGAAGGTTAAATAGGGTGCGCCCTTACCTGTTAGACGAATCGCATTGCAGTAATATATCGCATTGCAGTAGTATAATGCAGTTCTCAGATGGTGTGCAGTACTGTGTCAATTTTATCCACACACGAAGGGAATTGGAAGATGAAACGACTCTCGACTTGGATGATCGTTGGATTGCTCTTTGCGCTGGTGCTGTCTGCTTGTGCCGCGCCGGCCGCTCCGCAAGCTGCTGCACCAGAGGCGGCTGCCCCGGCAGAAGCCACTAGCCCGGCCCCGGCAGAAGCGCAAGATTTTGTCACCTGGTATCAGTACGACGCCAACAACGAAGACCCGGCCAGCGACGAGCGGGTGGGCAACGAATATCTGCGCGATACAATGCCCGTCTTCAACGAAGCCTTTGCGGGCCAATGGAATTGGGTCAATCAGCCCAAAGCCTGGGACAAAATGGCCGCGGAGATGGTAGCGGCTGTGCAGACCGGCGCGGATGTGCCCGATCTCTTCGAGATGGGCAGCGCGCAGGTGACACTTTTCTACAAAAACGGTGTGATGCAGGAGCTGACCGAATGGGCGACTGCCCAGCCCTGGTACGCAGAGATGGACGCCAACGCGCTGAAAGGCTGCACCGGGCCGGACGGCGGTCTCTACTGCATCCCCGTGGCCCAGCGCCCCCATCTGGTCTACGTCTGGAAGGATCGCTTCCCCAACGGTTTTCCCAAAACGCCAGAAGAATTTCTGGTCGAGGCCGAGCGGCTGAAGGGCGAAGGTCTCTACGCCGTGACTTTCTTCGGCTCCACGGCCTTTGATGGCGAAGGGCTGACCCGTGCCGTCTGGACGACAATCGCCTCCTTTGGCGGCAGCCTGGACGACGGCCAGGGCGCTATGACCCTCAACACCCCCGAAAATGTGGCAGCGGTCGATTTCCTGCGCACGATTGTGCAGAGCGGCTATGCGCCGGAAATCTCCTTTGCCGGCGGTTTCCAGGAAGAGGAAGCCTTCAAAGACGCGTCGGCTGGCTCCTTCCCCACCGGTCTCTTCGGCTATCGCTATGTGAACCCCCTGACCGCTCCCAGCGGCACGGCCTATTCCAAAGGCAATCAGGAAGATATGCTGGACGCCATCGCGGCCGGTGAGGTGATTCTGTCGCCCTTTGTTGCGCCGGAAGGGATGACCCCCGGCTGTGGGATGGAAGTCACCGGTTTTGGCATTCCCGTCGGGGCGAACAACCCGGAAGGCGCGCAGGCGTACATCAATTGGATTATGTCCGATGCGGCCCAGAACGCGGATTGGGTGCTGCGACCCGGCGGTGGTTTCCCCGCTCTGAACACAACCCAGGCCAGCGACGCCTTCCAGACGCCCTTCTATCAGGAAGCCGCCGAAGTGCTTTCCCGCAGCGCGTGCCGGGCCTGGTACGGCTCGCTGGATCGCAAAGCCGAGGCCAAGAAGTTAGCGATGGGCGCAGTCTACAAAGCGATCAAAGAAGACCCCACCGCGGACATCGCGGCTACGCTGCAAGAAGCCCAGGACGAGTACAACGCGGGGAATTAGGCGGTTCAGCACAATTAGCACTCCACAGATTTCGCAGATTTTCACAGATAGTCCAGAGAAGAATCTGTGAAAATCTGCGAAATCTGTGGATAAATATTTTCTTGGAATAGTCTTAAATATCCGCCCAGAAATTGTGTGGGAGACAGGGATGCAACAGACCGGAATCCGTCGTCGAACAGAGCGCTGGCTGCGCAACTCCCTCCCCTTTTGGCTGATCCTCCCCACTGTTCTGATTCTCCTCGCCATTCAGGTCTATCCCGCACTCTACACCGTCTGGCTCAGCTTTCAGGAGCGGCAGCCCGCTGGCTGGGAATTTGTCGGCGGGGCCAACTTTCGCCGTCTTTTCGGGATGGGGCTGTTTGGGGAAAGCGTCGGCCACACCCTCATTTTCCTGGTGGGCTATGCGGGTTTGACGCTGGTGCTGGGCTTTGTGATTGCTCTGCTGCTCAACCGCAAACTACGCCTCTCCGGTTTCTATGTGACGCTCCTTTTTATCCCCTGGATTATCGCCGATATTGTCGTCGGCATCGTCTTTCGCCTGCTGGTCTTGCCCGACTACGGCCTGCTCTCCGGCATTCTGCAAAACCCTGCTCTCATCCCGCCCAACGGTCTTTCCGTTCTCACCGCAGTTCCCCCCCAGCCCTGGCTGGGTGACTTTCCCTTCCCGCCCGCGCCTGCGATGATCTATCTGATTCTGGCCGCGACCTGGCGTGCGCTGCCTTTTATCACACTGCTGCTGCTGGCCGCAATGCAGACGATTCCCAGCGAAATTGTGGAGAGCAGCCGCATCGACGGGGCCAATCGCTGGCAGGTGACCCGCCACATCACCATTCCGCTGATTCTGCCCACACTGGTCGTGGCGATTTTCAGCCTGACGCTGAGCGGGATGAACGGGGTGGGAATGGTCTTTAGTCTGACCGGCGGCGGGCCTGGCTCGTCCACGGAGGTGCTGAGTTATATGCTCTATTCGATTGGCTGGCGGCAGTTAGAGTTTGGGCGGGCCGCGGCCCTGGCCCTGCTCATCGCCGGGGTGAACTGGCTGCTGATCGGCGGCACGCTGCGTCTGACCGGCGTGGAAGAAAGGAGTCGCTGAGATGTTCAAACTTTCTCCCAAACGCGTCGAATCCTGGCTGGTCAACGCCGCGCTGATTCTGATCTGCCTCTTTGCCTTCGTGCCCATCGCCACCACCGTTCTCATCTCCTTCAAAGGCGAGCAGGACATCATCCGCAACCCGCCCAACATCCTGCCCTGCGACACGCCAGAGCGGGCCTTTGACCTGAGCGAATGTCGCTGGGCGTTGGAAGGCTACCAGCGGGTACTCTCGCCCAAACCGTCCGAAGGGTGGCTGCCCGTAGCGTTGACGGGCAATATCGTGCGGGTCTACATCCCCAACTCCTTCCTCTACGCCATCACCACTGCGCTGCTGGTTGTGCTGCTGGCCGGGATGTCCGGCTACGCCTTCTCCCGTTATCGCTTCCGGGGACACCGTGCGCTGCTGGTGGGCCTGCTTGCCGTCACTGGCGTTCCTCTGCTGACAAACCTGCTCGGTCTTTATCAGATGGGTGCAACCCTGCGCAAGGCACATTTGCCCATTTACGACGACCGGGTTTTTCTGGTGCTGGTCTATCTGGGCTTCTTCCTGCCCCTCAGCGTCTGGATCGCCAAAGGCTTCTTCGACGCCATCCCCCGTGACCTGGACGAGGCCGCGCTGATCGATGGGTGCAGCCCCTTTGGCGCGCTCATGCGCGTCATTCTGCCCCTGGCCTTTCCGGGCCTGATGGCGATTTTCCTGCTAACGTTTGTGAATGTGTGGAATGAATTTATCGCGGGGTATCTGCTGGTCGCCAAAAACGAGTTCAAGCCTGTGATGTTCGGCCTCTACGAATTTTTGGGCCAGAATATCATCAATCTGCAAGTGGTGGCCGCCGCCTGCGTACTGATCGCGCTGCCGATTGTCGTCATTTTTGTCTTTGCCCGGCGAGCCTTCTTTGCCGCGATGATCGAGGGGGCAGTGAAGGGGTAGAAGATGAAGGGAGGAAGGGATGACGGGAGGAAGGGATGACGGGAGGAAGGGATGACGGGATGATGAAAGAGTGTGCCCCCTCACCGCCCCTTCTTCGGCGACGTGAAGAGGCAGACAGTTCTCCTCATTGCAAATGACGCCCTGCCCCGCTATACTACCCCTATGAC
>Ga0335396_10002824_pt1 | contig 20579 bp, 16 predicted proteins | sample FRY02_FD_205743 | JGI IMG/M metagenome (GOLD analysis project Ga0335396, IMG submission 205743) | Freshwater microbial communities from Lake Fryxell liftoff mats and glacier meltwater in Antarctica - FRY-02 (spades assembly) (version 2) | ecosystem: Environmental > Aquatic > Freshwater > Ice >... | reverse complement strand
GTCCAGACATAGGCCAGCCAATGGACGGTTTCGGTGAACCAACCCACCTGATTGTAGATCAGAGCGCCAATCACCAGCGCCACGCCCGCTACACCAATCGACCACATAATGAGGGTGAGCGCACCGAGCAGAACGCCCAGCCTTACCTGCCGCCGACGCTCTCGGCTGTTTAGCTGTCCTGCAAAGTTTTGCACAAAAGCAGGAGAAGGAGCCGTCATCGGCGCGGCGCGGAAGGCGGCGTCGATGGATTGCCACAAACTCCAATGGCCACGGCAACGGGCGCAACCAGCCAAATGGCTGTCCAATTGAGTCTGCCCCGCCCCGTCCAGCAAATTGTCCAGGGCCAGGGACATCAACAGTCCGTATTCGTCATGATTGTTCATTTCTGCATCTTCCATTGGCACTAACGGCTGCAATACTCTCATCGGCGTCACCTCACACTTGTCGGTGCAATTGTCGGCGCAATTTTCGTTCTTAGCCAAACGCTCCCAATGCCGCCTGCAAAGGAGCGCTGACTCCCTGACGCAAAGGCGGCTTGAGGCGAACAGCTTCTTTGGCAAAGACGGGCGGAACGGTTTGCATTTTGCCCCGAATCGCGGCCTGAGAGCGTTCGTACTCGTCGGCCAGCTTTTGCCGGGCACGGAACAGACGGCTCTTGACCGCAGGCAGGCTCAGTTCCATCACTTCCGCGATCTCCTGATAGCTACAATCCTGCCAGTAGCGCAAAATCAGCGGCGTGCGATAATCAGGAGGCAGCAATTCCACCAGCGCCTGCATCTCTTCGGCAGATTCGGCGTTGAGCAAAGAATCTTCCGGTCTGGCTCTCTCGTCCTGAATCGAATAGGCGAGGGGCGTATCGTCCAGCCTCACCACCTTCACCCGCCGTTTGCGCAGGCGGTCGATGCAGTGGTGGTTGGCAATGGAGAAGACCCACGTGCTGAATTTGTGATCCGGGTTGTATTGGTGCAGTCGGGACCAGGCGCGCAGAAAAGTCTCCTGTGCGGCGTCTTCGGCCTCCTCCAGATCGCCCAACATTCGATAGGTCAGGCTCATCACAGGCCGTTGATAGGCTTCGACAAGACGGCAAAAGGCTTGCTGGTCGCCCGTGCGGGCCAGCTCCAACCAGTGTTGTTCCTGTTCGTTCATACGAATAACCTCGATGGTCACGTGACTCTATTGTGCAATACGCAGGCAAAATCGGAAAGTTTCACACCGCTGGTGCGACCTCTAGCGACACAAAGCCGCTTGGGTTTGATTTTGCCTTCCGCTGTCGGGTATAATGGGCAGATGCTCTGCTCACAAGCCTGAGTATACCCTTCTTTTGCCAACCCTACCTGCCCGGACTCTGACCGGGCGCTGACAATTCTCCCGAACACGCTGGCTTAGCTCCAAAGGAAACGACTATGCGAGTAACCTATCCATTCACCGCCATCGTCGGCCAGGAAAAGATGAAGAGAGCGCTCCTGCTCAACGCCGTCCATCCGCTGATCGGTGGCGTACTTATCCGGGGCGAACGGGGCACAGCCAAATCGACTGCCGCCCGTGGCCTGGCCGCGCTGCTCCCTGCCATCCAGGCGGTGGACGGTTGCCCCTTTGCCTGTCGCCCGGATCAGACAGCGGGTCTCTGTTCCTCCTGCCGCATGGCGGAAGAAACCGGGGAACTCCCCGTCAGTATGCGCGATACGCCTTTCGTCGATCTGCCCGTCTCCGCCACGGAAGACCGGGTAGTGGGTACGCTGGACATCGAAAAGGCCATCCAAAGGGGCGAGCGCCATTTTGAGCCGGGCATTCTGGCCGCGGCCAATCGAGGTGTCCTCTATGTGGACGAAGTGAATCTGCTCGACGATCACGTGGTGGATTTGCTGCTGGACAGCGCCGCAATGGGCGTCAACGTTGTGGAGCGGGAAGGCATCAGCGTCCAGCATCCCTCCCGCTTTGTGCTGGTTGGCTCGATGAACCCGGAAGAGGGCGACCTGCGCCCCCAATTGCTGGACCGTTTCGCCCATTCGGTGGATGTGGTGGGTATTCACACGCCGAAGGAACGGGTGGAGATTCTGCGCCGCCGCACCCGTTTCGAGCAGGACGCCACCCGCTTCGGCGCCGATTTCGCATCGGATGCAGGCACATTGGGTGAGCGGATTATCGCCGCTCGCAAGCTCTACGACAGCGTTACCTACACGGACACCGATCTCTACACAATCGCCGCTCTCACCTCCAGCTTCAATGTGGACGGCCACCGGGCGGACATTGTGATTCTGAAGACAGCCCGTGCCCAGGCTGCGTTTGAGGGCCGGACAAGCATCACCGACCGGGACATCCTCCTGGCCGCAGAGCTGGCCCTGCCCCATCGCATGAAGAAGCAGCCCTTTCAGGACGCGGCCCTAAGCCCGGAACAGTTGGAATCCAATATGCGCCAGGCGAGGGCAGAGGCGGAAGAAGCCGCTGCCGACGACGAGGCCACAGAAGAAGCCGAGGCCAGCGGGGCATCATCGGAAAAAAAAGCACAGAGGGCGATGAATCCGACGAACTAGACGGTTCGCCGGAGGGGGGCGAAGGGGGTGTTGCTGAACCCAACGCTGCCCCTCAGCAGAGTTCATCGCCCGGAGACGACAAAGGCGCACGAAAACCCATAAACGTAGGCGACGTCTTTGAGGCGCGCAAGTTCGACACGCCTCTGGACAAAGTGACCCGCGAGCAGACGGGCAAGCGTTCGTATAGCCACACCGACCGCAAGCGGGGACGCTACATCAAAGCCCGGCCCGCGGGGGACAAGACCGACGACATCGCTTTTGACGCCACTCTGCGCGCCGCGGCTCCTTATCAGAAGGAGCGGGCCAAGACCAGCGACAACAAACTGGCCCTGAAGCTGCGCATGTCCGACCTGCAACGCAAAGTGCGGGTGCGGCGTACGGGCAATCTGATTCTCTTTGTGGTGGATGCCAGTTGGTCGATGGCGGCCAGCGAACGGATGGAGGCCACGAAGGGCGCGATCTTCAGCCTGCTCATCGACGCCTACCAGCGCCGGGATCAGGTGGGGCTGGTCGTCTTCCAACGGGACAAAGCCCGCATCGTGCTGCCCCCCACCAACAGCGTGGACCTGGCCGAGAAGGCGCTGAAAGACCTGCCCGTAGGCGGCAAGACGCCGCTGAGCAGTGGGCTGATGGCTGCCTGGCAGGTGGTGGAAGCTGCCCACCGCAAAGATTCCGAGATGCGCCCGCTGGTGATTCTGCTCACCGACGGCGCGGGCAATGTGAGTATGACCGGTATGCCCGCCCAGGAAGAGGCCATGCGTATGGCCGATCTTTTCAACAATGGCAATGTGCGTTCGATTGTAATCAATATGGAACACATGGCCTTTGACCGGGGGCTGGCCCAGGCATTGGCCGACCACATGGGCGGCGTCTGTCATAACCTGCCCGACCTGCGCGCGGACACGCTGCTCAATACTGTTAAGCGCGAAATTAAGTGAGAAGATTGAACCAAAGGTCGTAAGGCGGATTGATAATCCGCCCGCATCCGCCCGCAGTAGAGTAGGACGGAAGGCTGTTCCGTCCTACTCCATTTTTTTTAGAGCGAATTGGTAGACCGCGCAAAACGGATGGAAGGACATTCCGGGCGGATTACCAATCCGCCCTACAGTTAGGGATTGATATGCTGCGCCGACAAATTATTGCCGATTTGACACTCCTGCTGGTGGTGATAATTTGGGGTTCGACATTTGTGATGGTGCAGGATGCAGTCCACGAATGGCCGGTCTTTGCTTTCCTGGCTCTGCGCTTTACCATCGCCGCGGCCGCCTTTGCCCCGATTCTGCTCTGGAAACGGCTGCGCGCCCGTCCAGGTCAGCCAAAAGCCAAAAGCGAATCGGCACACCCAATTCTGATTCCAGCGATTGTCATCGGCCTGGTGTTGGGCGCTAGTTACGCCTTCCAGACCCTCGGCCTGCTCTATACCACCCCGGCCAAGACCGGTTTCATCACTGGCATGAATGTCATTCTTGTCCCGGTAGGCGCGGCGCTCTTTCTGCGCCAGCGGGCCGATGCGCCAGTAATTGTCGGGGTGATTCTGGCGACGGTCGGGCTGGGGTTGCTCAGTCTGAACAACGATCTTTCCATCGGTTTCGGCGAATTGCTTGTCTTTATCTGCGCCATCGCCATCGCCGCCCAGATTTTACTGGTCGCCCGCTATGCCAAGCAGACATCACCTTTTCGTCTGGCGGCCATTCAGATTGCTACAATGGCGGTGGGCTGCGCAATTATTTCGTTGATATTTGAAGTCCCGGCAGGTCTGCCGCCCTTGTCAGGCAGCGTTCTTTTTGCCGCTGTCTTTACCGGCCTGCTGGCGACAACTTTCGCCTTTACAGCCCAAGCGTGGGCACAGCGTTTCACCAGTGCCAGCCACATTGCCCTGCTTTTCACTCTCGAACCCGTCAGCGCAGCCATTGCCAGCTATCTGCTCATCGGTGAAATTTTGACTACCCGTGCGTTGATCGGCTGCGCACTCATCCTGGCGGGAATGCTGGCGGCGGAGTTGGGTGGGCTGTGGCTGGCCGCGCGACGAAAACGGGTGGTATTCAGCGAGCCATTGCCAGTATTGAGTGAGTAAATACGGGATAGAAGATAGTCGGCCAACTATCCAAGACCCGATTCTAATATCCAGTCTTCTGAAAGGACCTTTACGTGAGTACACAAATCCAGAATGCACAACCCCCCAATCGACAGGCCGCTACCCCCCCCGTGCGCGGTTCGTGGGAAGCGCTGTTGGCCGAGGCGCGCCAGTTGGCCGTCCGCGATGACGAGCGCACCGGCGAGAAATACGAACTGCTCATCAGCCGGTTGGTGAAGCTGCCCTTAGAGCGTCTGGCATCCAACGATTTCCGCATGCAGCGTATGCTGGAGGAATGTCTCTTTACCTACCAATCTTTCCTGGCCCGGCGCAACCGGCTGCAAGAGGCCATCGATCTTCAGGCTGACCAGCTTGTCTACATCTTCGATCAGGACGCCACCGCGGTGTGGAACGAGCGTCGGGCCTATATGCTGGGCTGGTTGGGCCGTCACGACGAGAGTCTGGCCCTGATGGCACAGGTGCAGGCCGAAACGCCCTGGGACATTTCTCTGCGCTGGCAGTTGTTCGAGATGTACCGCAAGCAGGGGCGCACGGAGGAGATGGCCGAACTAATCTCGGATTTGGAGGGTTTGCTCGAAGCGTTGGAGATTCGTCAAATGGCTCCCCCGGACGAATCCGTTTCCGTCGAGACATTGCAGGGACTGGTGCGCTATCTGAAAATGATGCAGGCCATTGAGCAGAGCGAATGGCAGGCGGCCTATGACTTTTTCACAGAGGCAGCATCCATCAGCGAAGCGTACAAAGAGAACTGGCATCAACTCTTCCGGCTGCTGGTGTTGAACGGCCAATCCAAGTTGGCAAACCGGGCATTGAATCGGGAAAAAGCGCCTGCCTCCCAAGGTTTCTGGCGGGGATTGAACGGCTATTATCAGGACGACAAAGTTGAGTCCAAAGCCGAGTCCAAAGCCGAGTGGGAGCAGGTGACACGCATTCCCATGGAAGAGTTGCTCATGCGGACCGCGGCGGACTGGATTCTCGCCCACTACTATTTGGGCGATACCAAACGGATGGGGCTGCAACTCTCCCTGCATCTGATCGAGAGTATGCGCCAGAACCGGGACCCGTTGATTATCGCGCTGGCTGGATTGGGCTGGGCGATTCAGGGCGAGCATCAGCATTTGCGCACGAATATCGAATTTGCCATCGGCCAGTTGCGGGGCAGCTTCAACGGCAACAAATTACCAGAGTTCAACTGGTACTTCTTCCGGGACCTGCTCTCTGCGGAGGAGTTTGCAAAGATCGAACACTACTTCGAGACGCCCAGGGGCCAAGGGCCGGTTGCAGGGTAAACAAAAAGGGCCGGGAGAATTTCTCCCGGCCCTTTTTGTTGTCCTGATCTGCCCGGCTACCCGATTGAATCCATCGCGCTACCCAGCAATTCGATAATCGTGTCCACTTCGTCGGCGGTGATAGCCAGAGAGGGCGAAAAGGCCAGCGTCCCTGCACCCACGGGCCGTGTGCGCAGCCCCCGCTGCATGGCCGCGCCGGCAATCGCACGGGCCTTGTCCATATCCCCAGCCCGACTCTCCCGGTCTGTGACAATCTCCACGCCCCAGAGCAGCCCCATCCCCCGCACGTTGTCCACAAAGGCGAATTCGTCCCGCAGCCGGTTCAACCCAGCGCCCAGCCGCTGGCCCATCGCGCGGGCATTTTCCACCAGCTTTTGCTCCTGCATAATCTCAATATTGCGGATTGCCACCGCGCAGGAAGCGGCGTGACCGGAATAGGTAATGCCGTGCATCCAGGATTCGTCTGCCGGCGCATTGACGATCACATCCCGAATGGCGTCGGAAATCTGAATGCCGCCCAGGGGCAGATAGCCGCTGGTGACACCTTTGGCAAAGGCCATAATGTCCGGGCGCAGATTCCAGTGGTGCTGGCCGAACCATTCGCCCGTGCGTCCAAAGCCGGTGATCACTTCGTCGGCGATGAGCAGCACGTCGTATTTGTCGCAGATGGCCCGCACCAGATCGAAGTAGTCGTCCCCCGGCACAACCAGCCCACCCGCGCCCTGAATCGGCTCGGCAATAAAGCCGCCTACAGTCTCCGGCCCTTCGCGCAGGATGGCTTCTTCCAGCGCGCGCGCCGCGGCCTGGGCCACACTTTCACCCTCTTTCTGCTCGCCTGCATAACGGTAGCCGTTGGGGTCGGGGATGTGCAGGAAGTTGGCGATGGGCAGGCCGAACATTTTCCAATAACTGGTGACGCCAGTGGCGCTGGCCGCGGCGATTGTGATGCCGTGATAGGCGGCCATGCGCGAGATAATCTTCACTTTTTCCGGCTTGCCCAGCCGCCGCCAGTAGTAGTAGACGGTTTTGAAAGCGGTCTCATTGGATTCCGAGCCGCCGGACGTAAAGTATGTGGTGTTGAGGGTGGGGTGGGCGAAACCGGCCAGCTTTTCGGCCAGTTGGATGGATGCCGGGTTGGTCATCCCCACAAAGTTGCTGGTATAGGCCAGCTTCTTCATCTGGTCACGAGCCACATCAGGCAACTCCTGATTGCCATAACCGATGTTCACATTCCACAGGCCGGCCATGGCGTCCAGCACCTTGCGCCCATCCGTGCTGTAAAGCCAGACGCCATCGGCGCGCTCCACAATTAGCGGGTCTTTGTGGGCGTTGGGGTGGTGCAGGCCGTGAAGCTGGCGGCTGTCCTGTGCGAGAAGTGTTGCGTGATCGAGCGTTTGTGTCATTGGATTTTGCCTTTTTGCTGAGAAATGTGGGACAAAATAACTTCCTGTCAGTATACCTCACGCAAGGCAAATTGCCTGATTTTTCGGCATCTCACCCTTGCGATTCCTTCTCCAATCGCCGTCCCCGCGCCAACAGCGGAAGAATCGGCGACATCAGCAGGGCCGATGCCGTGAGCGCCACGGGCAAGGAGATGACTGTGCCGATCCAGCCTACGGCGGGACCGCCCACCACTTGTCCGATGGCGTTGAGTTGGCTGGAAAAGGAGATGGCTGTGGCCCGCGCGTTGCCCGACGTGTGGCGCACAATCCACGCGCTGTCCAGTGGGCCGAGGGTGCTGCGGGCCGTGCTGAAAATCCAGAGCGCCAGCAGTGCAACCCAAAAATTGCCAGCCCAGGCCAACAGCAGCAGTGCGATTATCATCGCCCCATCCAGGGCCAGCATCAGCCCAACCAGCCGCCCGCCTGTTTCGGTGATGCGTTTGCGTTGGGCGATTTCGGTGGCGGCGATAGAAAAGAGGCTGCTGCCGGCGCTGATGATGCCAAACCAGACAATCGGCTGCAATCCAAAGAGGAGCGGAAAGGTGAAATTGTCCAGCAGATGGGGCGTCCACAACCGGTCGTAACCTTCGCTGTAGAGACCCACCACCAGACTGATCGCCATAATTACGCGCAGAATAGGCCGTCTCCGCACTATCTGCACCCCGCTGCGGGCCGTTTCCACCATCTGCTGCCAGGAATTACGTTCTTTCGTTGGCGTCGGTGTGAAGCCCGTTTCCGGCATTGCCAGCCAGAGGAAGACGGCCAGTCCCACAAAGAGCAACCCACCCAGTACAATCGGTAGTTGGATGGCGACAGTCGCTAATGCCACACTGAGTGGAATGGCAACCAGCCCGGCCACTTGACTGACTTGGGACGCGCGTAGAAAGACCGGCCCCGCGGCCTCTTCGCCGATTTCGTCAGCCAGCCAGGCTTCGGTGGCCCCGCTGGTGAAGGTGTAGCCCAGCCCCCACAGCACCTGATTGAGCAGCACCGCAGCGAAAAAGGGAAACGACCCTTCGATAATAAACCCGACTCCCATCAGCGCCACGCCGATAATGACGGACAGGCGGCGGGAGTAGACATCGGCCAGAATGCCCGTGGGCGCTTCAAAGAGAAAGGCGGACATCTCCAGCGTTGTGCCAACCAGCACCAGTTGGAGGGGGGACAGGCCAACCGTCTCTGCCTGGTAAACTATATTGACAGTAAAGATGAGGGTGTAAAAAAAGGCACTGCCTCCACGCAGGATGAGGAATAGATGGATCGGATCGAGTCGTTTCATCTATCATTTCTGCTGGAGGGAAGAAGAGGAAGTGGAATAAACGAAGGGTGTAGCGTTTCGGGGGAGAGACGCTACACCCTTCGGGACTGCCGTGGGTGCTGCCGAGAGGTGAGTCGTGTTACCAACTCAGGGATACAAAAAAGCCCACACGTCTGTGACGTGTGGGCCGGAAAAGCGAAGGTAGAACAACCAACTCCACCTGATAACAGGGGAGAATTCAGCGCTTTCTATCCGATTTCGTCAACAAACGCAATATACGCCAGGAACTGGCGGCATCTTTGCCGTAGAGTTCGGTCCGGTGCATCAACAGGCTCTGCCTCAATCGTCAGTGATGTGAGAGGACAACTTCACAAAAGGAATATACACAACTAAACCGGAAAAGTCAAATAAAAATAAGTCGTATGCTTTCAACGCTTCGCCAGTTGCCAGGCAACCCCGTGGCACCCAGCACAGCCCGTTTACCGCTGCTGCCTTCCGACCCTGACGGAGTTCACGGCGTCCTGCCGCACAGGACCCAACAACTGACGAAGCGATGAAAACATACGACTTATCAGGCGGAGAGGGAGGGATTTGAACCCTCGAACCCTTTCGGGTTACGAGCTTTCCAGGCCCGCGCACTAGGCCAGACTATGCGACCTCTCCATACCAAGAAAAAGTATATCACAGCCGGTACGCACCGGCAAATTGAAGCCAATTTAGAGACGAGGCGATTCCCGCGCAAGAGCAACCCGGCAACAAAAAGACCCGTCCGCCCGGACGGGTCTTTTTGTTGTTCCGACTTCTATTCTTTGTCGTCCCCCGACGGGTCGGGCGCGCCCATAATGTTGAAGCCACCATCCACATAAAGCACTTCACCGGTCACCTTGCGCGACCAATCGCTGAGCAGATAACGGGCTGCGTCGCCGATGTCTTCCTGATCCACATTGCCCATTGGGGCAACCGATCCCACATAGTTCAGGCTCTTGCGAAAGCCGCTGACACCCGAAGCCGCCAGGGTTTTGATCGGCCCTGCGCTGATGGCGTTGACCCGAATCTGATTCTGGCCCAGGTCCCAGGCCAGATAGCGCACGGTTGCTTCCAGCGCGGCTTTGGCGACGCCCATGACATTGTAATTCGGTGTCACCTTCTCCGCGCCGTAATAGGTCATCGCCAGCATCGCACCGCCGTTGGGCATCAGCGGGTAGGCTCGTTTAGCCAGAGCCACCAGGCTGTAGCAACTCACATCCAGCGCTATACGAAAGCCGTCTCGGCTGGTGTTGACAAATCGCCCGCCCAAGTCTTCCCGGGGCGCATAGGCGATGGAGTGAACTAGAAAATCAATTGTCCCAAAGTGTTCGGCCACTTTGCCAAAGAGCGCATCAATCGCCTCTTCGTTGGTTACATCACACTCTTCTACAAAGGTGCTGCCCAGGCTGGCGGCCAACGGCTCGACCCGTTTCCGCAAAATCTCACCTGCATAGCTGAAACCCAACTCGGCCCCTTCGGCAGCCAATGCCTGGGAGATACCCCACGCGATTGAATTCTTGTTGGCTACGCCAAAAACCATCCCGCGCTTTCCTTCAAATAGGCCCATCTTCCTTCTCCTCTATTCTTGTGCTGAGTGATGACAATATAATCTGCTGATTTATCTTTACTTATTTTTCCCGGAGGCTCTACTTGTCAGTGTATCCTAATTTCCGGGAAAAACAAGTACAGCGTATGTACAGCGCATTGGGCTGCGCATAAATAAACACTCCACCGGCCTGTCAGTTACGCATCCAGCGCCATGAAACAGGAGACGTGTACGCTCGCCAGTCGAACGTGGGATGAACGAAATCGCCCAAATTTTACGCTTAATTATAAAACGAAAATGCTTTTATGGCCGTTTTTGTAAATTGCACGCAAAGTGAGAGGTCAATATTAGCCAAAATTGACTAATATTGGTTAAAACTCGTACTTTACAAAACAAAACTTGTGTGATATACTTTGGAATAAGAGGAACTGAATTGTCACGTTGTGGTTGGAAGCCACTATCGGGGGAAGCGTGACGGTTCAGTTCTTCCCATTTAATAACAAAAGCCGGATGGAGCATTGCTCCATCCGGCTTTTGTTTTCCCATCAGTGCGAGACAATACGCAAGTAACGTTTCTTGCCCACCTGCAACACCTGATCCCGCCCCGGTGTGTGCGCGATCTCAGCGCCGGCATCCTCAATCGCTTCGCCATTCAAACGCACACCGCCCTGTTGCACAAGACGCCGAGCCTCGCTGTTGCTGCGGGTCAGATTTGCCCCGTTCATTAAGTCGAGCAGGCCGGTCGCCCCGCTGATTGCGTATTTGGGTGCGTCGCTGGGAATGTCGCCTTCAAACATCCGCTGGGCATCCTCTGCCGCCTGGTCGGCGGCCTCGTCCCCGTGGAAGATGCTGACTATCTCCCAGGCCAGTTCGGCTTTGGCTTCCTGGGGGTTTAGCTGGCCCGATTCAATTTGGGCCAGGAGATCGTCAATCTTCGTCTGGCCCCAGCGAGTCACCAATTCAGCGAAGTTGCGGAAGGTGTGGTCGGCCAGGTTCAACACTTTTGTGAAGATGACGCCCGACGCTTCGTGGATGCCAATGGAATTTCCCGTAGATTTACTCATCCGCAGCGTGCCGTCCGTCCCCACCAGAATGGGGAAAGTGAGGACAACCTGGGGGTCAGCGCCTTTGGCCTCCATCAATTTACGACCGGCCATCAGATTGAAGAGTTGGTCTGTGCCGCCGATCTGCACATCCGTATTCAACGCCACCGCATCGTAGCCCTGCATCAGCGCGTAGAAAAATTCGTGTAGCCAGATGGGGTCGCCTTTGGCGTGGCGCTTGCTGAAGTTGTCCCGGGTGAGGAACTGTTGGACGGTAAAGTTGCTCGCCAGATCGATCACATCCCCAAAGCTCAGTTCTCCCAGCCATTTGTGGTTATATTCCACAAGTGTCTTCTGCTTGTCCAATATCTGAAATGCCTGCTCGGTGAAGGTGCGGGCGTTCTCCATCGCGGCATCCAATGTCTGCTGTTGGCGGGCGCTCTCTTTGTCGCTGGGGTCGCCAATTGTGCCGGTAAATGTGCCGATCAGAAAGACGACTTCGTGGCCCAATTCCTGGAACTGGCGCAGCTTGCGCAGGGGCACGGTGTGGCCCAAATGGAGATCGGAGGAGGTCGGGTCGAAACCGCAGTAGACGCGCAGGGGGCGGCCTGTGGCGCTGGCCTTTTCCAGCCGCGCCCGCAATTCCTTTTCCATGTGGAGACGGGTCTGGTCGTCGCCAAAATCGACGCCCCGCATGAGGATGCCCATCTGCTCGTCGATAGGGGGAAAGGTTGTCATTGTATGTTCCTGTAGAATTGGTTGAACGGTTTTCAGTTGATTGGACGGCGTTTCCACAAAATAAAAACGCGTGGCTGTGCGCCACGCGTTCAAGACGAGAAAAATTGTCTGCTTAACGGCAGGCAGAACATTCGGCGCATACAAGCAGAGCGGGGCGTCTTGCGCCCCTCGGATACGAGTAGCAGTATGTTCTGTGGGTAAGGGCTTGCCTGTTCATAGGTGGACTATAGCATTTCCCGCCGGGAAGGTCAATTTTACACAAGAAACTAAAACTTTGGCTGATGCTCCGCGACTGCGGGATCTGCGCCGAGAAGAAAGCCGAAATCCATTCCTTCCGGGGCTTGCATAATGGAGTCGAGAAAGAGTTTGCCGTATCCGCGTGTGTAGTGGGGTGCGGGGGGCTGCCACTCGGCCCGACGCCGGGCTAATTCGTCATCGCTCACGTGCAGGTGCAGGCGACGGTTCTCCAAATCCAACTCAATTTCATCCCCGTCCCGCACCAGCGCCAGGGGACCGCCGATGGCTGCTTCTGGTGCGACGTGGAGAACGATTGTGCCATAGGCCGTGCCACTCATGCGGGCGTCCGAGATGCGCACCATATCCCGCACGCCCTGTTTGAGCAGCTTTGTGGGGATGGGGATATTGCCCACTTCCGGCATCCCCGGCCCACCAACGGGACCGGCGTTTTGCAGGACGAGAATGTCGTCGGGGGTCACGTCCAGATCGGGATCGCCGTAGCGGGCTTGCAGATCGGGGATGCTGGTGAAGACGACAGCCCGCCCCCGGTGTTGGAGTAGGCGGGGTGTGGCCGCCGCGTGTTTGATCACAGCGCCGTCAGGGGCCAGATTACCCCGCACAATCGACAGCCCGCCCTGGCTGTCCAGGGCCGTGTCGAGGGTGCGGATGACATCCGGGTTGTGAATCTCTGCGTCCTGGACATTCTCGGCCAGTGTGCGCCCGGTGGCAGTCAGCGCGTCCCCGTGGAGCAGGGGCAGCAATTGTTTCAGCACAGCCGGAATACCACCGGCGTAAAAGAGGTCTTCCATCTGGTATTTGCCGCTGGGGCGCAGATTGGCAATCATCGGCGTACGGCGGCTGATTTCGTCGAAAAGGTCCAAAGGCATTGGAATGCCCAACCGACCGGCCAACGCGGGCAGGTGGATGACCGCATTCGTGCTGCCGCCGATGGCGCAGAGCAGTGTGATGGCGTTTTCCAGCGCTTCCCGCGTCAGAATGCGGGAGGGACGCAGGCCCTCGGCCACCATTCCCACAATGCGCCGCCCGCTCTGTTCGGCCAAGCGCAGACGCCGGGAATCGACGGCGGGGATTGCGCCGTTGCCGGGCAAGGCCATCCCCAGGGCTTCGGTCACGGAATTCATTGTGGAGGCGGTACCCATTACCATACAGTGGCCGTGGCTGCGCACCAGATTGTCTTCCACTTCCGCATACTGGCCGTCGGTCAGCTTGCCCGCCCGGAATTCGTCGCTCAAGCGGCGGCAATCGGTACACGCGCCCAATATTTGCCCCCGCCAGTTGCCGTTGAGCATCGGCCCGCCAGAGACGAGCAGACTGGGCAGGTCGGCGCTGGCCGCGCCCATCAGCGCGGCGGGGGTCGTCTTGTCACAACCGGTGAGCAGGACAACGCCATCAATCGGGTTGCCCCGGATCATCTCCTCGGTGTCCATCGCGGCCAGATTGCGCCAGAGCATTGAGGAGGGCGTGAGATAAATTTCGCCCAGACTGATGGTGGGGAATTCCAGGGGGAAGCCGCCGGCCTGCCAGACGCCTCGTTTAACGGCTTCGACCAGTTGGGGAAAATGGGCGTGGCAGTTGTTGAGTTCGCTGAATGTGTTGCAGATGCCGATGACCGGCTTGCGCATATCTTCTTCGTCAAAGCCCATGGACTTTGTAAAGGTGCGGTGGATCAGCCCCGCGGTAAAGTCGTCCTGAAAAAAGGTGGTGCTGCGGTTTTGTGCGTCGGTAGAGGGATTCGTCATTGGGTTTTTGTCTCGGATGGTTGGTGGGGAAATGGGTACAGAGAGAAGTATAGCCCAACCATTTCCGATGTTCAACCGCAACCGAACCGGCAACGCGCATCTTCCTGAAACTGGAATGTGTTACAATACTTCAATCTTTGTAACTTGGCGAACCAGAATCTTTGGGCCTTATGATTAGCAGCACCCGCATGGAATGGGAAACAGGCGAAGAGATCGACGGAGAGGTGATTGGCCGGGGCCAACACGCGCCCGGTCCTGCCAATCTAAACGGGCGGGAGCGGGCCGCTGCGGTCACACGCCGCCTGGCGTTGGCCGTGGACGCCTGGTGGCAGCGGGGGGAAGTGCCGCCGCTTGGGCTGGTGCGAGACGCTCTCTTGGCCCTGGAAGCAGGCCACGTCGTGGAAGAGGCAGGACGCACGCTGCTTCTGCGCGGTGCGCTTTTCTATGGCAAAGGGATGCGCACGGCGCTCCACCACTTGAACGACCCGGAACGGGCCGCGTCGGTGATGCGGGATATGCTCCTCCACCCCACCCGCCCCCTCTCCCCCGCGCAAATTTTCGATCTGGCTCGCCAGGACGACGAAAGCGCAGAGTGGATGGCCGCGCTGGACGAGTTGTTGCGGGAAGAGATGGCCCAGCCATTGGAACCCCGGCGAACACTGGCCCACGCCACCACGGAATATCTACACAAAAATAGCAGCGCCAATGGCAAGCCGCCGACCTGGGCTTCCCTGGCAGCGCAAACGGCCCCAGCACCAGTCAAATCCGCCCGCAAACGTCGGACCCGGGTTCCCGCCGCCACTCGGCGCGCCATTGCCAATCTGTTCGGTCTGCTGGCGCTTGCCCTGCTGGTTCTCTCCCTGGCCTTCTTTTGGCTGGACCTGCAACAGAGCTTTGACCCGACCGGCGAGATGATTTCCATCCCATCCGGAATCTATCGTATCTCGGAGCCGGAGCTGGACTTTACAGACCGGCGGGTGGAGCTGGGCAGCTTTTCGATGGATCGCACAGAAGTGACCAACGGAGCCTATCGTCTCTGCTTCGAGGCAGATGGCTGCACCTGGCCTGCACGCACGGCCAGCACTATCCGGCCCGACTATTTTCTCAACCCGGCCCTGGAGAGCTTTCCGATGGTCAATGTAACCCACGCCCAGGCCGCGCTCTTCTGCCGCTGGGCGGGCAAACGGCTGCCGTTGGAGGAGGAGTGGGAGACAGCCGCCGCTTCTGCGCTGACATTGCAGCGGGCCTTCCGCTATCCCTGGGGCGACAACTTTGAGAGCATACGGGTGAATGGCGCAGCCACAGCAGTGGGCGACACATTGCTCGTGGGAACTTACAGCCCCGGTGGGGACAGCCCCAGCAAAGCCGCTGATATGGCGGGCAATGTGGCTGAATGGACTGCGACACCGGGCAGCCCCAGCGAGCAGCCCGCGATTGGCTACGTGACGAAAGGTGGCTCTTTTCAGAACGGCGGCGACGGGCTGGCAACCAATCAGCGGGTGGTTGTGGATGGGGAAGATAGCCATCCGTGGCTGGGCTTCCGCTGTGCTGTAACAAATCCGGTGGATGAGTAAGATGAGAAAATTACTGACTGCCCGCCGTCGTCTGTGTCTCCTTCTGCTGGCGCTGATCCTGCCATTGCTCCCCACCACCGCGCTGGCTTCAGAGCCGTGTGAAAGGGGCGGGCAGGTGATGGAGCGGAGCGTGTGCGACTTTGACGCCTTCTACGGCAGCCCGCCCCGACAGCTTCCCCAGGGCTGGCAGCCCTTTATCATCTCCGGCGATCTGACTTATATGCAGGATGTGGACACCTATTGGGGGCCGCCCGCACTGCGTATGTGGAACAACGGGGGCACTTTCAAAGCAGGCATCTGGACACAGGTGCGGGTGACGGCGGGCCAGGGCTACCGGGCCAGCATTGCCTGGGGTGGACCCAACGCACCCGACCACTTTGGTCGGCAATTGGGCATAGACCCTACGGGTGGCACAGATCCAAACAGCCCATCTGTCATTTGGGGACCAATCCATTTTGGTGAAGGGCGCTTCCTCAATTATCCGCCGGGGGAAGGACCCAATATTGATGTAAAGACCAGGGCCACAAGCGAGACGATGACTGTTTTCTTTCTGGTTGACCATCCGAGCAGCACGGGTGATAACCTGATTTTTGTCGATGTCATTGGCCTCTACATCGACGAAAGCGCGCCTGCGTTCTCCACCGCCGTGCCAACCCCAGCACCGGTGGTTCAGGCGGCGGCAGTCCAACCGGTTGTGATCCCACCGACGGTGGCCCCATTGCCCACGGCCACGCCAACCGAGACGCCCCTGCCCACAGAGACGCCCACGCCGACGGTGACGCCCACGGCTACCCCGTCACCCACGCCGACCATTACGCCCACCTGGACGCCCTGGCCCACGGCCACAACGGAGAGCAGCCCGACTAACAAGACCGGCGAGACCGACGACAGCGTCCTGCGCGGGGGAACAGCCGCGCTGGTTTCGGTCAGCCAGGAGGTCGGACGTCAGGGATTGTTGTTCTTCGGTTTGGGGGGGTTGGGGAGCGCGCTCCTGCTGGGGGGCGCGCTGATTTGGCTGCGGAAAAACGCGAGAGGTGAAAGGTGAGATCGTACACCGATCTCACCTTTCACCTCTCGCGTACTGGTTAGTTTCCATGCCCGCTTGGGCACAATCAGCATTGAAAATCGGATGCCGTTTATTGTAACCCGGACTGTGCGGGCTGGGCCAGTAGCGCAAGCTGACAGCTTGCGTTACCGGGCTATTTTCGATTAGCGTTCCCCTACTGTCACGGAAATGTCCGTCAAAGTGCCGCCCCGCACAATCTGCGCAACGACCGTCTCTCCCACCTGGCTCCCGTGCAAGAGCAGCGTCAAATCTTCAGGCCGTTCTATCGTTGCCCCATCCAACGCCACCAGAATATCCCCGACCAGCAGACCGGCAGCGGCGGCAGGGCTGTCTGTCTCGACAGAGTTGAGCAACACGCCAGTCCCCCGTTCCAGGGACGCCGCCACCGGTGCGGGCAGCTTGGCGGGCTGAACACCCACGCCCAAGTAACCCCGACGCATTCGCCCGTGAGCCAGGAGTGTCTCGACGACAGGCTGCACCGTCGCGGCGGAAAGGGCGATGCCGCCTTCGTGGGTCAGTGCAGAGGTGGCGAGACCGATGACTTTGCCGTCGCCATCCACCAGCGGTCCGCCGGAAAAGCCGGGATACATCACCAAATCCGGGCGGATGTAGTGGCTGACTTTGCCACCGCCCAGGGAACGCCACGCACCGCCCAGCGCGCTGATCACACCCAACGACGCCTGAACACTCTGTCCGGGACGGCCCAGCGCCAGCACGAGTTCGCCCACGCCCAGGCCGTCCTCGTCACGCCATTGGGCAGCCGTAAGACCGGCAGCTTCCACCCGCAACAGGGCCAAGTCGGTGGACGGGTCCCGTCCGACGAGAGTCGCGGGCAGTTCGCTTCCATCCGGCAGGCCGACGCGGATTTCACCTTCCCGGCGCACGACGTGATGGGCGGTCAGAATCAGCCCGTCGGCGGACCAGACGATGCCGCTGGCCGGGTGGCGGCGACGGGCATCCACCCGCACGACGCTCTGGCCTGCCTGGGCCACGACGGCGGCGGCGGCTTTGGAAACAGTTGCAAAATCGGTAGACATTTCGGTTTCTCCTGTGTTTGGGCCAAGTGATCGACCCGTTTGGATTCAATAGACACAGGATAGACGATCCGGGAATATAGTGGATCACCAGAACGGGTGGGGGTGACCCATCCATTGGGGTGGGGAATAATTCGTGACACTAACCCGATCCCAGATTCCCGGTCTCCGGTCCCCGGTCTCCGGTCTCCGGTCTCCTACTGCCGACTTTCCTGGGGCAACTTTGCCAACTCCTCCCGCACCAGACGCACCACCAGCCGGTCCAGCGTATCCACCGAATAGTTGTCCACGTCGTGGGTCGTCTCTGTGCCGGGGCCGCTGGACGAATCGCTGCCCTCGTCGTAAGTCAGGAAGACAAACTGTAGTCCAAGTGGGGCGGGGCATCGGCCACCAGCAGCACCAGCAGCACCAGACGTACCCGCGGCCGGGGCACTTGCGGGGAATGCCTGTGGGGCTGCGCATCCGCTGAATAAGATCGCAATAATCAGAAGCAACACATATACATAGCGGGGCAAATACGGGGATTTCTGTCGGCTCTGTATAGGAACTCTTCTTGGGCTGATAGTCGCCGCTGAAATGGGCGGCTGTTGTGAAACGATGTCCACCGCATCCCAGAATTCCCGTGCATTGCCAGAGCCAGAAGTGTCACACAGGAGGAAATCGAGACTTTTTACACCTGACAGGTGCGCAACGAACAAAATTTCGAACATAAAATATCTCTACTTGCGCACCTGTCAGGTGTCGGTTGTTCCAACTTTTTTCGTGTTTCCTCGCCACAACACGGGTAACGCGATCGCCACAACAGCGGTCAACAGCGCCGAGACTCCCGCCTGCATCCCGACCGTCCCTGGCGCGCCGATACGCTCGGCCAGCAGCCCCGTCTGCAACTCGCCAGGCAGTCCCGCGCCTTGGGTCAGGACGACCGTACTCAGCGCCCGCCCGCGCATTTCGTCGCTGGATGTCGTCAGCAGAATTGTGGAGCGCAGGGTGTGGAATCCGGCTTGTCCCAGCCCGGCCACAAAGAGCATCGCCCAGGAGAGGGCAAAGGACGACGACGCGGCGAAGACCACCAGCGCGGCACATTCCAGCAGCGCGCCGACGGTAAAGAGCAGGCCGATGCTGGCGAAGGGACGCAGGCGCAGGACGATGTATAACCCGACAAATGTGCCCAGACTATAGCCGCTACTCAGCAGCCCCAGCCCCGCCGGACCCCAGCCCAGCACATCCCGGGCGAAGACGGGCAGCAGGCTCATCGACGGGAAGATGAGGACGTTCAGCGTAATCGAAACGAGCGTCACCGCCAGAATCGTCGGCGTGCGCGCCACATAGCGCACCCCTTCGCCCAGGGCACTCCACAGGGATTGGCCGCCCACTGCCACTGTGCGGGCTACTTCTTGTCGGGAAAAAAGCCAGAGGATCGCCAGATTCGCGCCGGTCAACCCCAGCATCACGGATAGACTAACGCCGGGTCCGTGCCGTTCCAGCAGCCAGCCCCCGGCATAGGCCCCAATGCTGCCCAGCAATCCCTGGGCAAAGCTCTCCACCAGCATAGCGTCCGCGGTCTGCGCCCGCCCCACCAAATCGGGTGTCAGGGCCGTGCGCGCCGGCATATCCACCGTCCACGCCGCGCCGATGGCAAAGGCGGCCACCGTCACCTGCCAGGCGGCCAGCCGATCCCCGGCAAAGAGCATCAGCACGCCAGCGCAGGAGAGAAAGATTGTGCCCTGTGTCACCAACAGCGTCGTGCGCCGCCCCAGCCTGTCGCTGATGGGACCGGCAAAGCTGCCCAGCAACAGTTGCGCGGCCCGCCGCCAGAAGGTGAGGAGTGTCACCGCCAGGGCCGAATCGGTCATGTCCAGCACCAGCACACCGGCTACGACTGTCCACATGGAAAGGGTCTGCCACCAGAGCGCGCTGCTCCACAGCAGACGGCGGTAGGCGGGGGAAGTGAGGGGCGCGAGGACGGCGGGGAGACGGGAGGATTGGGTCATTGGGTGGGTTTCGGTGATTAGTCACACCTGTCAGGTGCGCAAATATTGTTAATTTGTCTGCGAAGAAAAGGAACTTTGCGTACCTGACAGGTGTGGGAATTCTCGATCAGTCATCATCCTCCGGGGCCAAGACACTCATCACATCCCCGCTCTCTGCGATTTCGTAGCCTCGGTGAAAACCATTGACGTTTCCAAACCAGGAGAGAACTGTCTCCCGGTGCAGATTCGTTGGCTTGTCTGTCAGAATTGTGTGATAGGAACTGTACGGCCAATCGCGAAAATCTGTGGCAAAGCCGTGCTTCTGCGGGTTGCGGTGAATATAGACAACCAGCCGGCGAAATTGGGCATCCGATGTGACCGGCACCCGCCCAAACGGTCGTTGAAAAAGCGCGCCTGTTCGGCCATAGGCGCTGTTGAAACTGCGGGTATACGAATTGAGCAGATTTGAGATGTGTTGGCTTGGCTCGCGTACCTGAAATTCGCCTGCCACCCGTTCCAGCCCCGGAATCTCGGCCCAGTAGGCTTCCTGCTCTTGCGCGGTCCGCGTGCGAATGAGAAAATGGAAGTGATTGCGCAGGAGACAATAGGCGAAGGTAACCGCGACGGGAACGGTATACTTGGCATACAGGCTCATGAAATGATAGTAATTGCGCTGTTCCTGGAAGATATTTTCCCGGTTGTTGCCGCGAGAATAGATGTGATAGTAGGCCCCCAAAGCCAACGGTTCGTTCATTTTGAGTTCCCTTTCGTTGCGTTCTCACACCTGATCACACCTGGCAGGTGCGCCAGTAGAACTGATTTGACGGTAGAAAATACTGTATTTGCGCACTTGTCAGGTGTCGGAAGGCGAAACAGATTCGACGATAGAGACATCCCACACCTGTCAGGTGGGCAGAGTATGAAATCTCTACCGTCGAACTAATTCTGCCTGCCCACCTGACAGGTGTG
>Ga0335396_10002823_pt1 | contig 20579 bp, 3 predicted proteins | sample FRY02_FD_205743 | JGI IMG/M metagenome (GOLD analysis project Ga0335396, IMG submission 205743) | Freshwater microbial communities from Lake Fryxell liftoff mats and glacier meltwater in Antarctica - FRY-02 (spades assembly) (version 2) | ecosystem: Environmental > Aquatic > Freshwater > Ice >... | reverse complement strand
GCGAGCGGCTGGACGGTATGTGGACGGAACTCCAGTTACAACAGCGCGTAGGGGCTCTGATCGCATTTACTCTGCCGTGTCGCAGCCGCGGCTTCCGACGCAATGTGATCGAACGATTTGGGGCGGATGCCAACGGGCTCCAACCGCGTGATCCGCGGCGGCAGTTGGAACAACAACGCCAACAACGCGCGTTGCGCCAACCGCAACAACAACAACCCGGGCAACACCAACAACAACATCGGTTTCCGGGTTGTTCTGGCCCCAGCTCAACCCGGGAGACGGAGTTCTCCCCGGCTGACCCGGTCGCCGTCCCGTCCTCGGCCTTCAGGCTTCGAGGCGAAGAACCCCAGCAAAGGTCCGGTGTGAGTAGCGAAGCCCACTTCGCGAAAGCTCCGGGCTTTTCTTTTCAAAGATCTCAAGCGTTCCAATCACTACAATGAAAGACAACACACCCTTTTCAGGGAAACTCGGCGTCCTCACGGCCTTGCTTCTCATTTTAACAACACCGGCGGCCCACGCTGATCCCACGATCTCCAGCACCAGCTTCACCCTCCTCCCCGCCGAAACCGGCGCAGGCGGCGGACGGGTCGCCAATGGCGGCTCGACCATCACCGCCGACATCTCCGTCGGCGATGGCATCGAGGGCGGGATCTCGAGCGTCACCACCGGCGGCGTCCAGGCCAGGAGCGGCTTCACCGGTCAACTTTACGACGCCGTCTCCATGGTCCTGGCCCCTGCGGCCGGCACGGCCGTCAACGAGGGCGATTCCCTGCGCCTCTCCGCTCTCGTGACGATGGACGACGGAACCCGCAACGAGGACGCCGGTCCCCGCTGGTCCATCCTCAGCGGACCGATCACGGCGATAGACCGCCGCGGTCTCGCCTCGGCCGGCTCGACCGCGCGGGACGCAAGCGCCACGGTGCGGGCACTCTACGAGACTCTCTCGCAAGATCTTCCCTTGCTCGTGCGTGCCTCGCCCTACGCGCCCTATCCCCTGAGCTGGGAAGATCTTGCCGCAAATGGCAACGGTCCCTACCGCATCTTTCTCGGCACGACCCCCGGCAACCTCGTCGAGGTCGGCTCCTCCGCGCAGAGCCATTTCAATCCCGGGCAACTCGCCATGGGCACGGATTACTGGTGGCAGGTCCTCGACGCCTCAAGCAACGACCTCACTCCGGGCGGTGGTCCCGCGAACTTCACGACCGATCTTTATCAACCGGATACCCGTGTCGGCCTCGGGGCGCTGCCCGGAAGTCACATCGGCAACAATGTTTTCAACACGAGTGGTGCGGGCCAGACCGTCGCCCTGACCTTGAAGGGTAAAAAGCCCGGCAGTCTCTACTTCTCGGTGGAGAATGACGGGGATGTCACGGACGAGCAGCGTTTCCGGGCCCCTCGTGGAAGCAAGACGCTCGGGACTGTCACCTACACGCGCCTCAACGGCCCCAGCCCCGGGAACGTCACCGCCGCCGCGATCACGAACGGGTATCAGACCGGAGAACTGGCCCCCGGGGAATTGGCGCTCTATCGTCTTTCCGCCAAGAGCAAAGGCAAAAAGAAAGCCAGGCAGAATTTGCTGCTCTCAACGAGTTCGGATCTTGATACCCGAGGAATCGACGCAGGTCGCGGCTCCCTCTCGGTGAAACCGGTGAAGAAGAAAAAGAAGTAGCGGAACTCGTGAGAGTTTCGTCCTCCGAAGGTCTCACGACCTTCGCTACGGGAAGATGAGCAATCCGCAAGCGTAGCGAAACTCGTGAGAGTTTCGTTCCCCGAAGGTCTCACGACCTTCGCTACGGGAAGATGAGCAATCCGCAAGCGTAGCGAAACTCGGGAGAGTTTCGTCCCCCGAAGGTCTCACGACCTTCGCTACGGGAAGATGAGCAATCCGCAAGCGTAGCGAAACTCGGGAGAGTTTCGTCCCCCGAAGGTCTCACGACCTTCGCTACGGGAAGATGAGCAATCCGCAAGCGTAGCGGAACTCGTGAGAGTTTCGTCCTCCGAAGGTCTCACGACCTTCGCTACGGGAAGATGAGCAATCCGCAAGCGTAGCGAAACTCGTGAGAGTTTCGTCCTCCGAAGGTCTCACGACCTTCGCCACGGTCTTGCTTGTGCGTTGGCGAGGTAGCGTGACTCGTGAGAGTTTCGTCTGAATCGCGAGTGCGGCACGTAGAATTTGAACGCCCGAAACCGGATCGCGTCTACCGTGCATACGCGTCGCTAGCCGTTTGACCGGAATCCCGTCGCGGTTCAAATTCCCCCCATGCCCTCAATGAGTAAATCCGTCTCCCCACGCACTTTTTCTTTATCCAAGAGGGTCCTGTCAGTGATCCTACCCTGTTTGCTCCTCGCCGGAGTGATCGTGCTGGCGCAGGACGCAAAAGAATCGAAGGAGACCGATCCGGCGGCGGCAGCGAAGGCCGAGGCCACCTTGCTCTCGGGGATCCGCCAGTTGACCTTCGAGGGGCTGCGCGCGGGCGAGGGCTATTTCTCGGCCGATGGCAAAAAAATGGTCTTCCAGAGTGAGCGCGAGGAGGGCAATCCCTTCTATCAGATCTACCAACTCGATCTCGAGACGGGCGATACGGAGCGGGTCTCTCCCGGCCAGGGCAAGACGACCTGCGCGTGGATTCATCCCGACGGCAAACGCATCATGTTCGCCTCGACTCACGAAAACACGGCCTCGGCGGAGCAGCAAAAGGCCGAGTATGCCGAGCGCGAGTCGGGCAAGGCGCGCAAGTACTCGTGGGACTACGACAGCGAGTTCGAGCTCTACGAGCATGATCCCGCGACCGGGGAAAATAAAAACCTAACCAAGACCGAAGGCTACGACGCCGAGGGCGCCTACTCGCCTGACGGAACCAAACTTGTCTTCGCCTCGAACCGGCAGGCCTACGACGGCTCGATGAGTGAGGACGATCAGAATGCCTTCAAGCTCGACAAGAAATTCCCCATGGAGATCTACCTCGCCGACGCGGATGGATCGAACGTGAAGCGTCTCACGAACACCGACGGATACGACGGCGGTCCCTTTTTCAGTGCCGATGGCAAAAAGATCTGCTGGCGGCGTTTTGACCGCAAGGGCCTCACTGCCGAGATCTACACGATGAATCTCGACGGCAGCGACGAACGCCAGGTGACCCGCCTCGGGGCGATGTCGTGGGCGCCGTATTATCATCCGAGCGGCGAGTATCTGATCTTCGCGACGAACAAACACGGCTTTGAAAACTTCGAACTCTATCTCGTCGATGCGAAGGGCGGGAAAGAGCCGGTCCGGGTGACGCACACGACGGGCTTCGACGGGCTCCCGACCTTTTCTCCTGACGGGAAAACGATGTCGTGGACGACGAACCGCACCCCGGGCGGGCAGTCGCAAATTTTCCTCGCGGGCTGGAATCACGAGGCCGCTCTCGAGATGTTGAAGGGCAGCCCGGCGGCGGAGGGCGCGCCCGCACCGGCGAAGGAACTGACGACGGCGCCTGCTCCGACGCCTGCTCCGGCGGCAGCTCCGGCGGCAGTCCCGGCGGCGGCGACCTTTGAGACCTCCCCGGCAATCGAGGAGGATGACCTTCGCAAGCACCTCGAGTATCTCGCTTCGGAAGAACTGCAGGGGCGCCTGACCGGAACGCCGGGTGAAGTAGCGGCGACGGCGCATGTCGCGGCCTATTTCAAAAAATGGGGTCTGGAACCGGGCGGAGACAAGGGCACCTACTTCCAGCCTTTTGACTTCACCGCCGGGGTGGCGGTAGGGCCGGACAACAAAATGTCGCTGAAGCTCGGGGACGAGACCCTCACGCCGGAAGTGGAGAAGGACTGGCGTCCCGTTTCCTTTTCCAAGACGGGATCGCTCGAGGATACCGGGATTGTCTTCGCCGGTTACGGTCTCGAGGTTCCGGATGGGAAAGGCGGCGAGTCCTATACGAACTATTTCCACCTCGATGTGAAGGGCAAGTGGGTCATGGTGTTGCGCTACATCCCCGAGGATATCCCGAAAGAGCAGCGCGAAGCGATGCAGCGCTACTCGCGACTGCGGCACAAGGCGACGCTCGCGCGACGGAAGTTCGCCGCCGGGATCATCTTCGTGACCGGGCCGAAAGCCACGGTGCGGGAGGATCTCATCCCGATGCAGTTCGACGCCTCGCTCGCCGACTCGGGCATCCCCGCGATCAGCATGACGACGGAGATGGCGGCGAAGCTCATCGCGAGTGCGGGCAAGGATCTCACGACGATCCACACCGCTCTCGACAAGGGCGAGATGGTCGAGGGCTTTGAGATCCCCGGGGCCCGACTCACCACGACGATCGATGTCGATCAGGAGAAAAAGCAGGGACGCAATGTCATCGCGGTGCTCTCGGCGGGGCAGGCGGGTCCGCACCCGAATCCGGCTGTCGTCATCGGGGCGCACATCGACCACCTCGGCAACGACGCCGGTCCCGGGTCACTCGCGAAAGAGGATGAAAAGGGAAAGGTTCACTACGGAGCCGACGACAACGCCTCGGGTGTGGCGGGACTGCTCGAGATCGCGGAATACCTCGCCGATCAGCGCGCACAGGGGAAGCTGGACATGAAGCGTGATGTCGTCTTTGCGGCCTGGTCGGGGGAAGAAATCGGCCTCCTCGGTTCCTCGCATTTTGTCCGCACCCTCGCCCGCGATACCCTCGGGGATGAAAATGCGCCGCTCGGGCTGCTCCTTTCCTCCTACCTGAACATGGACATGATCGGCCGGCTCAAAGAAACGGTCGTGCTCCAGGGGATAGGCTCGAGCGATTACTGGCGCGGGGCGATCGAGAGTCGCAATGCGCCCATCGGGCTGCCCATCACGATACAGACCGATACCTACCTGCCGACTGATGCGACGAGTTTTTACCTGAGGAAGGTGCCCATCCTCAGCGCCTTTACTGGCGCGCACGAGGACTATCACACTCCGCGCGACACCCCCGACAAGGTGAATTATGAAGGCGCTACGAAAATCGCAAAACTTTTTGGCCTGATCACGCGAGGGCTCGCGATCGACTCGGAAGCTCCCGTGTACCTCAAGGTCGATCCGCCGAAGAACCAAGGCTCGCGGGGCTTCCGCGTCTACCTCGGCACGATCCCCGACTACAGCCAGGGCGATGTGAAAGGGGTGAAGCTCAGCGGTGTCTCCGAGAAAGGTCCCGCCGGTCTCGCCGGGGTTAAGGGCGGCGACACTATCACCGGTCTCGGCGACAAGAAGATTCTCAACATCTACGACTACACCGATGCGATGGCTGACCTCAAGGTCGGTACTGAAACCACGATAACGGTGCTGCGCGGGGAAGAGGAATTGACCCTGAAACTGACTCCCGGGTCGCGGGATTAGACCGCATTTCGCATCCCCGATCTGCTCCGATCTGCCCCGCCGCCGCCCCCACCGTGTTCCGGTCGGGATTCTACCCGGGCGGGATGCTGTCCCGACAGCCCTTCGGAAAACCCGGTCCTCGCCTCGCCGGGGCTGTTCCCCGGCGTGTCTCGCGACGAAAGGGTCGGGAAAATGCGCGCCAGCGGTATTTGCGTGGCCTCTTTCCTGCGTTTTACCGCGTCCCCCGGGCACCCGACGTGAGGGGGGGCGAAAGAATTTTCCGGATGAATGTCACAGCATGCGTAGCAGTGACAATAGAAAATAGTAACGATATTTTGAACAAAATTGTAGCAAAATCTTGACAACACGCCTGGTTTCCTTTTCAACTGGTCACATCCTACGCGGATCATCTCTAAACCCTCCCCCTTATGCACCCCTCTCGCATTGCTTCTGTCGGCATTGTTACTCATTTGCGTCGCAATTCGTTCCTGCGACGTCTCATTTTGACCGGCCTCGCCCCGGGCTTGTTGTGTACCGGTAATCCGGTCTTCGCCAATCCGCGCGGTGGCAGTGTGGTGCACGGGGACGTCAATATCGGAGCAGGTGCCGGGGGGAACCTGCAGATTCGGCAAAACAGCAACAGCGCGATCATCAACTGGGAGAGCTTCTCGATCGACGCCGGGGAGCTGACTCAGTTCCGCCAACCAAATCGTAACGCCGCCGTGCTCAACAGGGTTACCGGAGGGGACCCGAGCGCAATCCACGGGGCGCTCAAGGGGAACGGGAATGTCTTTGTGATCAATCCGAACGGAATATTGGTGGGACCGGGGGGAACCATCGACGTCCACGGGCTGGTGCTCTCGACTCTCGATGTCGAGAACGGGGAATTTCTCGCCGGTGGCGACATGACCTTTAAAGGAGTGGGAGAGAATGTGACCAACATGGGTCGGATCAACGGGATCGGCGGTGATGTCTTTCTGATCGGCCGGACCGTGAGGAACAGCGGATCGGTCAGCGCAAGCAGCGGCACCGTAGGCCTCGCGGCAGGTGAAGAAGTGCTCCTGACGGCGCAGGGCAACACCGGCGAGCGCCTCTTCGTGAGAGCAAAAGGCGCGGGGGTGAGCGGCACCGGGATCCTCAACGACGGGACCATCGAAGGGGCGGCCGTGGAATTGAAAGCGCACGGGAATATGTTTGCCCTCGCGATCAACAACAAGGGCTCGATCCGGGCGACCGGCACGACGACCTCGGGCGGTAGAGTCTATCTGCTTGGGGCGGGTGGCTCGGTCACTAATAGCGGCTCGATCCGGGCCACCGGCTCCGGGGTGGGCAATGGCGGACGGGTTCTCATCGAGGCGGCCTATGCCAAAGTTGATGGTTTGATGCGGGCCGAGCGGGGAAATGTCCGCATCACCGGAACGGAAAAGGTCGAATTGGGCGGAACTATCGAGGTCTCCACTTCGACCGGCAGAGGTGGCGAGGTCATCGTCGAAGCACCTGAGATTGAACTGGGCAGCACTGCGCTGATCGACGCTTCGGGAGAATCCGCCGGTGGGAATCTCCTGATCGGGGGAGGGTTCCAGGGGAAAGACACGACCATCGCGAACGCCGAACGGGTCATCATCAATGACGGTGCGCTCCTTCGGTCTGATGCTCTCGTGAGCGGCTCGGGCGGTAATGTCATCGTCTGGTCAGATGGAGAGACCCGGTTTGCGGGCGGCATATCGGCGCAAGGGATAGATCGGGGTGGATTCGCCGAGATCTCGGGTAAAAACGATCTTGAAGTAAGTGGGGTCGTGAACCTCACCGCGAGAAGCGGAATAGCGGGAACTCTGCTGCTCGATCCGACGAACATCACGATCTCATCTACCGGTGCATCGGGCCTCGGGGGCAGCACGATCAGCAACGTTTGGCTCTCTCAGCAATTGGATCTGGGGAACAACGTGGTAGTTTCCACCAACTTCGGCGTTGGGCCCGACGCTGGAAATATTACCATCGGGAGGAAGGACTCGACGGTCAATGCCGCCGCCGACCGCATCCAGTGGTATCAGAACAATTCCACCACGAACGGCGGGACCCTGAGTCTGCTGGCGACGGGAAACATCCTTTTCAACACTGCGGTGCAGAGTGCCGGATACGGCGGAGTGAACGTAGTAGCAGGTTGGAACGGTGCAACCGGGTGGTCAGGCGCAGCATCAGGGGCGGTGGGAGGTCCGATCACCTTCAACATCGCTTCGGTTTTGGCTACGATGAATGACGGAAATGCGGGCAATGACGCCGCGGGTTTGAACGGAGGATCTGTTTTTATTGGAGCAACCGACTCCCGCATCGGGGTAAATGTGGGCAGTCGATGGGGCTCTACGAATGTCGCGGGGCGGGATCTGTTCCTGCGGGGCAGCACCACGATCGGCCATGGCTGGGCGCAGCTCGGCTTTACTGACAGCGGGGTGGAGTATCAGCTCTCGCGGAGTCAAAATGGTGTCGTCCTGAACGAGTGGTGGGGCAGCACAGCGGGCAATGTTCAGGGGAAAAACTACATCGCTCTCCTCGGCGGGACAGAGTTCGGGACGGGGGATACCGGTGCTCTGGGAACCAGGGCCTTCCGCGGCTCGGGCTGGGGCGCGACCGGCGCTATCACGGCAGGCATGAGCGGTCGGGTCGATGCAAGAGGCGGTACGACGGCAAGCCACACCCAGATCGGGCATGGCGGAACCTTGCGGGATGGATCGGAGTGGAAGCGCGGCCAAACGGTGACGGACCTCGGCGGCAGCACCGTCAGCCCAGGAGTCGTAATGAACTCGATGACCACCCGTGATGGCATTAACATCGACCCGACTAACGGCCGTTTTTCCTTCTTCGGCAGTGCATGGCGGACGAACTATGCGGGTAATGCGGCCCGCATCAATGGCGACATTTCCGTAACTGCCGGTGGAGATGTTCTCATGCTGGCGAACCGAGGTTTCGTCGGGGCCACGGACGACCAGGTGACCAACGCAGATGACGGGCTTTACACGATGATCGGCCACGGTGGAGCGGAGAACCAAGGCAGCTTTCACGGAAATATTTCCGTCACGGCGTTCGGTGTGACGGCCACCCCGACGGCCCTCGTCAACAACGGACTCGCCGGGCTTGGCGTACAGATCCTGGGCGGGCGCGGAACTCGAGACTTTGCCGTGGTTGGTCACGGATCGGGCTACGAAGGCAATTCCCGGAGCATCTGGGATCAAACCCGCAGCGGAAACATCAGCGTCAATGCCGTAGCCGGAGCGATCCGCCTTCAGGCGCACAACCAGTCGATCCGGATAGGTGACCTCAATACCGGCACCCTTGTCGATGCCAACACCCCAACGCCGGCCGGCAATGCCTCCGACGCCTCCAACCTCACCAGTTTCGTGCAGATTGGTCATGGAGGGGTCAGTCGGGTTCTTCACGCCTCTGGCGGTCTCTTCACCATGCCCGGTGGCACGGTGGTGTCAACAATCGTGCCCGATGCCTCCATGTCGGGGAACATCACTGTCACCGCAGGCGGCACCTACGTCGATCCCGCCAACGCCGATACTCCGATTGGTGTTCTCGTGCGGGCGGGCAACCGGAATACCCAGCTTGCCATGATCGGTCACGGTGGCACGAATCACAATGCGATCAACACGGTCTCGCAGACGCCGGTCTTCGGTGGCTCTGCAAGCCTGCCGTTCGGCACGCCCGTGTTGAGCCCCTCCACGGGATTTAACGGGAACATTACGGTCGAGGCTGTTAGAGGCAGCATCATCGCCGCAGGGGGAGATTCTTTCCGCCCGGATCGCGCCTGGGGCTACGGGTTCAATTTTGCAAAAATCGGTCACGGCGGTGATACCGTGCGAGGTCCCAAAGGTGGAACTATCTCGGTTCTGGCTGGCCAGGGAACCGGCGCGACATCCGGAGACATCCTCTTCCGGGCGGGACGCATGCAGCGCGATTTTGCGATGATCGGGCATGGTGGTTACGATAGCGACGGCGCGATCGACGGACTGACCAATACCGCCGGGATACAAGTCAGAGCCCGCGGAAATATCGATTTTACCTCTCCGACCGGTGGGTCGCACGATGCGCTCAATCTCTCTGCAGACTGGGCCTACTGGTTTTTCAATAATGGGAGCGCGAGTGGCGTGCCGAACACGGGAAACAACAACTGGGTGACGACGGATCGCTTCGTACAACTCGGGCACGGCGGCTACCTCAGCACGACGCTGATGGCGAACAAGCAGGACATCACCGTGATCTCGGGGACCGGCGACCTCCTCAATGCTGATGGCAACAAAGCGACCGGGGGAGTCAATTTCGTGGCAGGCGATACCGACCGCAGCTACGCCCAACTCGGCCACGGGGGGCACAGTGCCACCGCCAGCACGGCCGCCGGCTACACCGGAGACATCGTTGTCACCGCGAACGGGGGTGGCGTGAACTTCGACGGCAGCGTCACTGGAGCGCAAATCAGCACCCGGGTCACCGATGTCTCGTTGAACGGCGTGAATCTGAATTTCCCGGTGGTGAACGGTGTCGCGGGGAATGTGGCGGTGTTGCGGGGACAGGGCGGCGGGATTGAGGCTTATGCTCAATTAGGCCACGGTGGATATGCTGCCCGGGGCACGAACGTTGGTGATATCACGGTGAATACATGGGGCGGAGTCTCCTTCGCTGCAGCACCGGCTTCCAGCACGACCGCTCGTTCCGTGAACGGGGCGCCAATCAACGCGGCGCTGGGTGCGGGCACCAATGTCTGGGTCGCGCTCGGGAACCTGGTCGACACGGCCGTCCCGGTGGCTTCGACCTTCCGTTACCAGATGCCCCAACAGTATTCAAACGTCGTCCCCGGAACCGTGAGCATCGTGCTCTCGAATGGCGGGGTCATCACCGATCTGCCGAATGCTACGTCCGATGATCGCACCAGCAACCTCGTCCTCAACGGGACGACGACGATAGGGCAAATCAACTACGACAATGGTCTTGTCCGCTTCCAGGTGGGCGGAGTTGCCGGTGCCGTCGTCTCCGGTCTGACGACGGAAGCGGTCGCTACCTTCCAGACTTCCCAGGGGCTCAAGGAGCGGTCCTATGTCCAGCTCGGTCATGGCGGCTACGATGCTGACGGGCCGAACAACAAAGCGAACGACCTTCTCAGCAACTCGGGGAACATCACTCTCAATGCAGGAGGAGACATCCGCTTTCAGGGTGGTGCCGCCCACCGAAGCTACGCGCAGTTGGGCAATGGCGGATACGATACCAAAGGCTACAGCTCGGGGAATATCACGATCGACAGTGTGGATGCCGCCAATAGCGTTGGAGGAATCCGTTTTCTCGCAGGCTTCGGCGGTTACCGCCAATTCGATTACCAGAACTACGCCCAGCTCGGCCACGGAGGGTATGAAGCGGATGGCAACCATTTTGGAAGCATCTACATCCGCGGGACGAAAGACGCCGACGGGATGGGCTTGTTCTTCAAAGCGGGTGACCGTCAGGATGCCTACGTGCAACTCGGACACGGCGGCACGAACGCCCGCACGGGCACTGTCACCCCGACACGTACGTATTTTGGCCTCAATGGCAATATCGACGTTCAGGTGACCGGCGACGTGGCTTTTGTGGCGGGGACTCTTTCGACGACCAATCCCGGCTACCGCGACGACGGGCGGCTCTTCGCCCAACTCGGTCACGGCGGCTATGATGCCGATGCCACGAATGATAACACCTCGTTCTTCGGGCAGACCCGCAGCAACCCGGCGCTGCCCCTCGGCACTCTCGGGGCCGGAGACGGGAGCTGGGGGCATTTCGGCGACATCACGCTGGTCTCCAGCACCGGCAACATCAGTTTCATGGGCGGGAGCAATATCCCGGTGGCGGGTCGCCTCGATCTCGACGGCAACCCCATACCGCTGCCGGCTGATCCGAACGGCTTCCTCACCGGCAACGGGAATGGCAGAGGACGCCTCCACTCCGCACAGCTCGGTCACGGCGGATACGCCACCAGCGGCGACCATTATGGCAACATCACGGTCACTGCCGAGACCGGGAGCGTAAATGTCGTTGCCGGCATGATGAGCAACGATGAATCGGATGCGAAATACAATTTCTCCCAGATCGGTCACGGCGGTGCGGAAGCGTTCGGGCACCTCGGGCGCACCGGTGAAACGATCCGGGTCCGGGCGGGAAGTGACATCGCCGTGATCGCCGGCCAGGGGAACCGCAACCAGGCCCTCATCGGCAATGGCGGGCTCAACTTCGACGGCAGCCACACGGGGACGATTCGGGCGTATGCCGGTGGCGACATCCATCTGCGCGGCGGCATGGCTCTGGATCGGGTGGTGCGGCGCATCGGCGAGTTCCAGGAGATGACCGGCGTGGACGGGGGCAATGCCAACGACATCGGCGAGTTCAATGCCTATTATGGGAACGGCACCGGGTATGGTACTCTTGTCGGCGCGGGTGCCGGGGCATTGGGCTATGTGATGCTCGACGCGGCGGCTTCCGCCGGCGGGGGCGCCCTGACCAAGCTCATCGGCGAGAACATCCAGCCCGGGACGGTGCAGTTCCGTCTCGCGATTGCGGCACCGGCGCTCTTCGACGCTGCCAAGACCCCTGAATTCAGGGACGACGGAGCCGGGAATATTGTCGAGACGGCAAACCCGTCGAATGTGGTGGGAACGATCAATTACACCAGCGGCGAAGTGAGGTTCACCCAGGCGATCGTCCCTTCGAACAACTCGGCCCAGCCCGAAGTCTTCGTGAACTACTCGCACCGCACCGGGATACGGAACGATGCGATCTACGCCAACGCCACGATCGGCCACGGCGGTTATGCCTCTGGCTCGCGGGTGGAGACCCATCCCGAGGCGGCCTCGGGATTTGTGAACCGTGGTATCTCGGGTAACATCGACGTGCGTGCGGGGGTGAATGCCCTCGGCAATTTCGCCGGTAGTGGCGGCTCGATCACTGCCATCGCGGGCAACGACCAGCGCACCTACGTGCAGATCGGTCATGGCGGGATGGATTCCGGAACCCCGGCAAACCACGCCTTCTCCGGAAATATCACGACCATGGCAGACGGGAGGGTCAACTTCCGCGGCGGCGGCGGCTTGAAAGACAACCAGCATATTGGCTTCAACTACTACGGGCCGACCGGCCTCGAAGTGACGGCCGTGACGGTGGCGTCGGATCTCGACCGGGTTTTGCCTGACTATGCAACCCCACTGGGCGCAGGGACGCGATCCCTCTCAGGGATCACCGACATCCTCTACGCCTTTGCTCATATCGGTCACGGCGGAGTCAGTGCCCATGCCAACAATGCCCTGGACAACAACATCAACAACCCGCTGGCGGCTACTTCCACGCCCACGACAGGGCACAACGGAAACATCCTCGTGAGGACGAATAGCGGCGACATCGACTTCACCGGGGGTGGAGTGCGCGGCTACGGACACTTTGCCATGATCGGCCACGGCGGCTACTCCGTGCTGGGGAATCACTACGGGAACATCGAGGTGAACTCGGGTGCCGATATCAATTTCACCGGCGGAAGCGACTCTTATCGGGCGAGCACTGCGGAAGCCCGGAACTTCGTCCAGATCGGACATGGCGGTCGTGCCAGCACGGGGAATCTTCTCGGGGACATTGGTGTAAATGCACTCGGTGCCATTAACTTCCAGGGTGGGGATGTCAAAAGTGACCGTGCCGCAATCCCCTACGGGGCGCATGTCAACGTTCTGAATTTCTTCGGCAATCAGGATGATAATCACTACAACCGCACCGAGGGCCGTCTCAATCGTGCCCAGATTGGACATGGGGGAGACAATGTCTACGGCGACAAAACCGGTACGATTACAGTCACCGCCGGAAACGGGATCAACTTCCGCGGGGGAGACCGCGCCGAAGGCTCTCTCGACAACAACGCCGGCTACCTGAACTTTGCCCAGATCGGCCACGGTGGTTACGCGGCATGGCGTCACAACCGGGTCAACAACACGGTCCCGGGTCTTCCCGCCACCGCCAGTGCCTCGGATGACTGGAACCTTCCCTTCTGGTGGGACGGGACTCAGTATATCTTCGACGGCACTTTCGGCCCGAGCGGCACCGGGCAGTTTTTCTGGTCGGTGGACAACAGCATCAACGCTCCGGTCGGACTGGGTCTCCCTCTCAACGACGGATTCAGCGGAAACGTCAACGTGACCGCCACGAACGGGGACATTCGTTTTACGAGCGGCACCGGGATGGGCACCTTCACGATGATCGGTAATGGCGGAGTCGAGACCGCAGGCGATCACAACGGCGACATCTCGGTCCGGGCTCTCGGCGGCGACATCCGCTTCAGCGCCAACCGGATTCAGGAGATCGGCTCGACCTCGACTGCGAGCAATATGTTCGCCAAGATCGGTCACGGGGGCTCCTACTCCAGCGGGGAGCAGAGCGGGGCGATCGCTGTCTCCGCATCCGGCAGGATCGACTTCAAAGGGGGGCGCGCCGACGCCTACGCGATGATCGGCCATGGTGGGCGCGAAAGCCACGGAACCGTGAATGGTCTGGTGAGCGGAACCACCACCTACCGTCGCGGAAGCAACTTCCTCTATTCGGCCAATACCCTCTATCGGCCCGGCACGCGCACGGGCGACATCAGCGTACTCGCCGGCGGGGACATCTCTATGATTGGCGGCAGCCTCGACGGCGACCGGGCCTTCACCCAGATCGGTCACGGCGGCTTCAATATCCACGCCAATCCCAATCCGAACAGCCAGTTCGGTGACGGGCACAGCGGCGCTATCAATGTGGTGAGCAGTGGCGGGGCGATTCTTCTACAGAGCGGTCAGGCAACCAACGCCCACGCCCAGATCGGGCACGGCGGCACCCAGAGTTTCGGCAACCACGGCGGTGACGGCAGCGATAATCGCATGAGCAGCAATATCCTTGTGCAAGCGGCTACAGGCGTCGATGTGAAGGCCCGCGGTCGCTTTTCGACCAACGCGTCGCCGGCCAACCAGGCCCAAATCGGGCACGGCGGCAGGCAGTCCAGCTTCCGCGACATCGAGGACATCGATGCGGCGCTTTATGCGCGACTCCAGCCATACACCGGTTATACCAACCCCATCACGGGAGTGGTGAATGTCGATAATGGAGGATTGCATCCTTTGACTCCGTTCCTCAATAATACCAATACCACCGGGTTGGAGGGCTTGGGCCTTGGTCCTCGCGCTACTCTGGGCACTTTCAAAGGTGATATCACAGTGCGAACGACCGGAGCCGGGGCCGATATTCGCTTCCTCGCACCAAACGCGGCAGAGGGTACCCTCGGGATCAACGGGACAGAATCCTACGTCATGTTGGGACACGGCGGTTTCCGGGTCTTCGGCGATGTGGAGGGCAATATCACGGTGGATAGCGCGGGAGGACTCGAGGTCACCGCCCTGCAGGGCACCGGCCTGGCGCCGAATGTCAATACCAACCACAATCTCGGCTTCGCCCAGATCGGGCACGGAGGCTTCGAATCCGGAGGCAAATACACGGGAAATATTAGTGTCACTACGCAGGGAGACATTCGATTCCAGGGGGCTGACTCTATCAATAGTGCAAACCTCGGCTACGTGCAGCTCGGGCATGGCGGGTACACTACATGGAAAGGGACCGCCCAGTATCGTGAGGCGATTCGTGACCTCGTCACCGGTGTTGCGCCCGCAGCCGTTCTATCAGTGGGCAGCACAGGCAACATATTCGTCAATTCCGGAGGCGATATTGAGTTTCTCGCCGGGCGCGATGCGCAGACCTATGCTCAGTTGGGGCATGGAGGCTGGACCTCGAGGGACAGCCACACGGGTTCGATCGAGGTCATTGCCGCAGGTGGCATCCTCTTCGCAGGTGGGGTCGACTACCTCGACACTGACCTGGCCCGTGCAAATCCCGGTGGGAATGAAGGATCCCATGCCATGCTTGGCCACGGCGGGTATGACTCGGACGGCACTCACTCGGGCAACATCACGGTGACCGCCGGCAGGTTTGCTGCAAGCCATGCCGAGGCGGGGCAGGGTATCGTCTTCCGGGCCGGTGCCTGGACGGATAACTTCACCCAACTGGGGCATGGAGGATTCTCCTCCAGAACCTACGGTGCAGTGGGGGCCGAGCAGGGCCTCTCGGGAGCGATCAGCGTCACGGCGCTCGGCGATATCACCTTCGTCGGCGGGACTGCCAATTTCTTCAATAGCGACGAGAACGCGAGACTCTATGCCCAGCTCGGACACGGAGGCTACGATGTCGATGTCACGCAGGATGGAAGTCACGTCACCGGCAACGGAATCGGTCACAATGGCGCCATCAGCGTGATCTCCTCCGGAGGTCGCATCTTCTTCGGTGCCGGCGATGCCAACCGGGCCGATCAGAGGAGTGTCGGAACCGGTGAAGGCCGCTTCCACTCGGCACAGCTCGGCCACGGTGGCTATGAGGCCCGCGGGGATCATTACGGGAACATCACCGTGAACGCCGCGACCGACATCGTCTTCCTCGGTGGCTCGAGTGAGGACAACGACAACGAGTTGGTCAACTACGCGCAACTGGGCCACGGGGGCCGCACTGCCGTGGGCAATCAAGGGCGAGTCGGTGAGCTCATCTCTGTAACGGCGGGCCGGGATATCCTCTTCCGCGCCGGCAACAGCCAGGACAGCCCGGTGCAGTTGGGCAATGGCGGCCGCGAATCGCGCGGCGACCACAGCGGGAATATATCTGTCCGTGCAGGAGGCACTATTGAGTTCTCTGCTGCGCAGGGCCGCCACTTGGTCTCCGATGAGGAGAAGAACTTTGACCTTACCCGGGCGACCGAGTTTGGCTCACAAACGAGTGATGCGATCTACGATCTCGAAGGCAGCAATGTCGTCCCCGGAACCGTAGTCATTACCATTCCAAATGGGCCTACTCTCAGAGACGATGGGAATGGAAATATCGTGGTGACTGCCGGAGATCCGGGTGTTCTTGGCACTCTCGGTCTCAGTGTCGGCGATGTCGTGGGAACGATCTGGTACACGGGAGGGACCGGCACAAACGGTCGCATCACCTTCACTCGTGACGTGAATCCAAACAATGCAGCGTCTCCCGCCTTCGCGAACATCGTCAGGGTGTCGTATGAGTCACTGGAGATTGCCGGCAGCTACGCTCAACTCGGCAATGGCGGTTACAACAGCGACAATCCGGATGGTGGGCTGTCCGGCGCGAGCGGCCCCGGGAATACGGGCAATATTTCGCTTTTTGCCGGCGGTGACGTGCTCTTCAAGGGTGGTGTCGGCGCGCAGGGCTACGCCCAACTCGGCCATGGCGGGTATCTTACCGAAGGTCGCAACAGCGGAAATATCTCGATCGGGTCTGCGACCGAGCGCATCGGCGGCGGGGTCATCTTCACGGGTGGAAACGGCGAATACTACGATTCGGGCAACGCCTATGTCCAGATCGGGCATGGCGGACAGACCGCGCGGGGCACCCACACCGGAAGCATCTCCATTCACACGAACCGTGCTATCGCGGCCGGCTATAGTGGCATCGGGATGCAGTTGCAGGCCGGGTCTCGCGACAACAACTATGCTCAAGTCGGCCATGGCGGCAATGCCTCCCGTTCCGGAACGGGTGACGGGGTTGCCGGGATGGAAGGAAACTCAGGCAACATCTACATCGACTCCATCGGTGATGTAAATCTCGTGGCAGGCGTTCTCAACCGGGGCGGGTCCACTGCCGCGCAAACCGTGGACGATGGCAGCCTCTACGCTCAAATCGGCCACGGAGGCTACGATGCGGACGTTTCTCTCAACGGCGACATCGGTGTCACCGGTGGCCCCGGCTACGGAAACGGGATCGGTCACAATGGTGCGATCACCGTCATCAGCCAGCAGGGTAGTGTCAACGTGCTCGCGGGAGATCACCTGCGCAGCATCCTCCCCAGCGGCGCTCCTTTTGCCGGTATCTACGACGGTCTCCAGAACAACGGCATCACGCGCAATGACTCCTACGGCGGCGGGCGTCACCACTACGCCATGATCGGCCACGGGGGAATCTATGCGGTCGGCAATCATTCGGGAAATATTACAGTACACGCCGGCTTCAACGATGCTGCGGTGCAGACGGGGAACAGCGTTGACAGCAACGTTCGTGTGCTCGGCGGCCGCTTCTATGCGGATCAGGACGAGAGCCAGCAGTTCGCCCAGATTGGACATGGCGGCAGGTCCGCCACTGGACAACAGGGGCGCAGCGGAGACATCACCTCGGTGATGGCCGCCGGTGACGTCGAGGTCCACGCGGGCAACGGAGTCGATAGCTATGCGCGGATCGGAAATGGGGGCACCAATGGTCGGGGAGACCACATGGGCAATGTGCAGGTCTTTGCAGGGGGCGATGTCTCTGTCCTCGCAGGGCAGTTCTCCCGCACGCAGACCCTCGGTAATGGGATCTATTCCCGCTACTACCATGTCAGCACGGCAAATGCGGGCGAACTGAACCAGAACACGGACCGTGCCGGTTTGTTGCAGGCGGTTACCGGCGGCGTTGCGGCGGGCGTGCTGAATTTCCGGTCGGTCAACGGTGTCATTCCCGATTCAGTGCGAATCGAGGTCTACAACGACGCGGGAAGCCGCATCGGAACGGTAGAGGACGATGGGGCGGGAGTGCTCAGGGTCGTATCCAATTTCACGGAGCTGGTAGGCGGAGTGCAGTTGGTTGCCGGGGAACAGGTCGGCACGGTGAACTATGCCGCCAGCAATTTGACCTTCACGACCAGGGTGAATCCCGGGGCAGAGGGAGGGGCGGCCAATGTCATTGTTAGCATGGAGCACGTTCGCACGGACCGTGCCTATGCCCAGATCGGTCACGGCGGCTACGACGCCGACGACCCGAACAACGATACCGCACTCGGTAGCAGCGGAAACATTAGCGTGGCAGCGAGAGGCGACATCAGTGTTAGCGGCGGGTTCTCTCTCAACAATTACGCTCAAGTGGGTCACGGAGGGTATGAAACCAAAGGTGCTGCGAGCGGAGACGTGGTGATGCGCGCTGGCGGGGACGTCCGCTTCGAGGCCCGAGGCCAGCAGGACCGGGCCTATGTGCAGATCGGTCACGGCGGCTGGGATGCCGACGGGGATCACTCGGGCAATGTCCGCATAAGTGCCGGTAGCGGGGGGCTCGATACCTCACTCGGTCTTGGGCTGTTTGATGACCTCGGTGATTTCAATCGCGACGGCATTGCCGACGGGATCCAGTTCGCAACGGTCGCCGGCGGCGCTGGCAAGGTCACCCTTACCGGTGGCACCTTCACCGACTCATGGGTCCAGATTGGCCATGGCGGCCGCTCCTCCGGGAACACAGTGGGGAATACCAGCACGATGACCGGCAACGTCGGCGTGGCGGCCAACGGTGACATCACTCTGCAAGGCGGCACCGCAGCGCGGTCCTTCACCCAGATCGGTCACGGTGGCTGGGAGGATGGAACCTTGAACATGACTCTCGGCGGGGACATCTCGGTCATTTCCCAAACCGGACTCCTGCGAGTGCTGGCCGGGGCAGGGAGCGAGGGATACTCTCTCGTCGGCCACGGCTCGCTCCGAAACGCTGTCGCGAGCGTGCCACTGGGCACGCGCTCGGGCAGCATCTACGTCGAGGCTGCCAACTGGGAGATCACGCCGGTCGGGACGACGTCTCTGGCACGCATCGGTCACCGCAGCCAGGCGGCGAATAACGGTCTCACTGCCGGTCACCAGTTCTCCCTGATCGGGAACGGGGCGGATGGAACCACCTCGTATGTCGTCAATGAAGCTCTCACCGCTCTCATGGGCGCACGCGACCACCTCAACGGAGGAGGGGGCGCCACCTTCGGGGCCATTGGTGATCTCGTCATGGATCTCCCTCTGAGCTATAACTCCGCTGGCACGCTCAACGTGCTGGCGACGGGCGATCTCACTGTCCTGCGCAGCATCCAGAATGCCGGGAGTGGGAATATCAATGCGGTGGCCGGTTGGGACGAGCTGAGTCCTGCGTTGGATTTCCTCGACAATGTCCCCATGCGTGCGATCGACATTTCGGCAATCTACTCGGATCCGACCGCCTGGGGGAACAATGCTGCGGTTGCCTCGATCGGTGGCGGATCGCAGCTATCGGGTGTGGCGGTGGGCACCGCTGGTGGCACTACAACGGTTCTCGGAGATGCTGTGGAGCTGATCGGGAATTCGGTCGGCGGTAGATTCGCCCAGGTCGGCTTTGGTCCTCTCGCGGGGGTGAATCCCACTGGTTCGATCCTCGTAGTAGCGAAGGAGGGCGGCGTCTCTCTGATCGGTGCGAATGCTTCGAATGCCTATGCGCAGATCGGTCATCGTGCGATCGGGAGCCTCACGTCGAGCCTGACAGGGGTAATCAATGTGATCTCGGCCGGAGATCTTACCGCCCGGGGGGGTGGCGGGCTGCAGGCTATCGCTCAGATCGGGCATGGCGGGCCAAGTGCGACGGTTGCAGGATTGGGAGGAACGATCAACGTCAATGTTGCCAACGATATCACGATGGCCGGTGGTTCCGGGTCTTTTGCATACTCCCAGATCGGCCATGGCGGGAGTTCTACAGATGGAAATATGGCTGGTGACCTCAATGTCGCCGCCGGCGGGAGCATCGAGATCACCGCTCCGAACCTCAGCAACCTCTCCTACGCCAAGATCGGCCACGGAGACGACCTGCGCGGCGCTCTCGCCGCTTCTAGTGGAACAGGAAACCGCAGTGGTGATATCAGGGTCTCGGCCGGGAGTGATGTGAGTCTCACGGGAGCTATGGTCGGTCACGTCAACAATCTCTCGGCGGCTACCGCCATCGGAGGATCGACCCAGATCGCGGTGAGCCGGGACAATCCCGTCGATGAGACTGCCGGCCGTCTCATCGCCGACGCGGCAAGCCAGTTCCATGGTGAAGACGAGTTGCGCTTCTACCTGCCTCGTCGCGGGAACAACCAGATCGCTGCGGGCGCCGTGCTGAACGGGGCGGTGTGGAGCGGTGCTCCCACAGATCCTTCGCCGATGCAGCGCATCGATGAATACACCATTAACATCATCGGGACCCCGAGCTCGACACCCAACGAGCACGGCAACACCTTCGGGACGGGGGCTGCCCCGGCGAATGCGGCGGGTTTCGCGTTCTACTATGACACCATTCTGCTGGGGCCGGCACCTTTCGTGCCGGGTGGACCGGGCGGACCTGGTGGACCTGGTGGACCTGGTGGACCTGGTGGACCTGGTGGACC
>Ga0335396_10002822_pt1 | contig 20582 bp, 20 predicted proteins | sample FRY02_FD_205743 | JGI IMG/M metagenome (GOLD analysis project Ga0335396, IMG submission 205743) | Freshwater microbial communities from Lake Fryxell liftoff mats and glacier meltwater in Antarctica - FRY-02 (spades assembly) (version 2) | ecosystem: Environmental > Aquatic > Freshwater > Ice >... | reverse complement strand
GAGCTTCAGCACCTGTTGCTGGCCTGGGAACTGCTGGGCGAGCCGCGTCGGCCTGCTTTCATAGCCCAGTGCAAGCAGTACGTGGACTTCTATCTGGAGCACATGCACCTGGAAGAAACCGTAATCCTGCCCGAAGCTGAAAAAGTGCTGACCGATGCCGAGTGGAAGGAGCTGGACGCCGCGTTCGAGAAGAACTGCGACCCGTTGACCGGCAAATACCCGCCTGATCCGGCTTATGACCGCCTGTTCACGCGCATTTTGATGAGGGCACCGGCGCCGATCGGATTGGGCGATTCTTGATCGTTAGATAGCGCTTGCCTAGACTGTGCGAAGAGCTATAAAAAGCGTAGCAGTCTTGATGCCGACCATGCCGTATACCAGCGCTTCGGCGACGCGGTAGATGCAGCCAATGTCGCGGCTGTAAAAGTAGCTGGCCAAACCAAACTCGGTGTTGTTAGCGGCATCAATCGCCTCCTGGTCTTTGTGAAACCTGAACACCGGTGCAAACGGACCAAAGGTTTCTTCCTTGGCGCACAGCAGTCGGCGGTGGCATCAGACACAACCGTTGGTTCAAAAAATTGGCCCTGTAATTTGCGACCACCCGTTAGCAGCTTGCCGCCTTTGGCAATCGCGTCGTCAACATGACGCTGCACTTTGGTTACAGCGGCATCTTCAATCAACGGCCCTTGGCTCACACCTTCTTTAAAACCGTTGCATAACGCGATGAATCCGGCTGTAGGCGATGGTTATCTGGCGTTGTGGGGCGAAGGTGAGCCATGTTCGCTGTTTCGGTCTTGATAAGGGTGCGCATCCATTTGTTTGCCGGGTCTGCGTGATGCCTCTCATGCCAGTACTGGCGTATCTCGAAGTTGGGTAATTTGAGTGGCGGCTTGAACAGTTTTATATCGACCAGATTGCTGAATGCCTGGCCCAGGTCTTCCGGAATGGTGACGATCAGATCCGACTGTGCAATTAAAAATGGCAGCGCTGAAAAACGCGGTACCCGCAGTATCACGTGACGCGCTAGGTCAAGCCTGGCCATGGCTTCTTCCACCGCGCTATGTGGCGAGCCGCTGGTCCAGTACATGCCGTGCTTGGTGCTCAAGAACTGTTCAAGTGACAGACTGTCGTGAATGACCGGGTGGCCCTTGCGTACCGCGCAAACGTAAGCAGTGTTGCGAACCGATTGCTGGTGCGCCCAGTTGGGCATATTTAGAAAGTAACCTACCGCAAGGTCAATCGTGCCATTGTCCAGTGCCCCCACCACTTCGTCCGGGCGCAGGTCAAGAATCGTCAGCTTGGCGTTGGGGGCGTGTTCGCTCAGGTATTTGAAAACCTGCGGAATGACCAGCAGCATACCCACGTCATTGATATAAACCCTGAAATTGGTGGTTGTGGTTTGCGGTGAAAATTTTGTGGGCTGATCCACATCGCGCACGATGTCCAGTGCCTTCGTAATCTTGATGGACATGTTGTCGGCATACGGTGTGGGCCGCATTCCGTGCGATGTGCGTACAAAGAGCGGATTGTCAAAACGCTGACGCAATCTTTTAAGCGCCGCGCTGACGGCTGGCTGCGTCAGGCCCAGTTCGATGGCTGCCGCAGACAGGCTGTGATGCCGGTAGATGGCATCAAAGGTCAGCAGCAGGTTCATGTCGAAATCGAGCAGTTCCATGAGCGTTGTCCAGTGGGCAGGGTTAACGTGATATCAATCGTATTGATTTTATTGATATACCGATTGATTAGTAGTTTATATGGCATTGCACTAGACTGGCTTGACAAAAAAGCTGCCTAGAAGCCAAAACCAAGACCAAAACCATTGGGCCGCGTGGAGACAAAGTGGATCAAACGATTTCGCCAGCACACGCTGTCAGCCCCTACGCTGACTTCATAGCTTCGCTCGCTGTAGTGCAGTCGCAGCCGCTATGGGACAGGTATCACCGCATCACCACGCATCAGCCGCAAAGCCCAGTTGCGGCGCACCTGTGGGCTTGGGCCGACATGGAGCCGCACATTGAGCGCGCCGTTGCTGAAGTAGCCATGGCTGACGCTGAGAGGCGCGTGCTGCTGTTTGCTGACCCTGCGGCGAGCCAGTCGGTCGCCACCATGCGCAATATTTCGGGCGGGTTGCAAACCCTGATGCCCGGTGAAGTTGCGCATGCGCACCGTCATACGCTGGCTGCCCTGCGGTTTGTCATGTCGGGCAACGGCGCGGTCACCACCGTCAATGGTCAGCCCTGCACCATGAACGAAGGCGACCTCGTGCTGACGCCTTCATGGACCTGGCATGAGCACACCCATTCCGGCCAGGGCCGCATGGTCTGGTTCGATGGACTGGACCTACCGCTGTCGCATCACTTCGACACCATGTTTTTTGAAATGGGTGGCCCCGGTTTGGCCACAGTTGAGCCGCCGCAGACGCGTGCGCCCGTTGCTGCGAGCGAAGGCATCACGTTGCTGCCTGATTCCCGTGACCCTGCCTACGCTGGCTCGCAGGCCAGCCGTTTACGTTTCAGCGCGGAGCGCGCCTATGCAGCGCTCGCCGGCAGCACGCCCCGCGCCGATGGCAGCCGCTTGCTGCGTTATGTCGATGCCGTCAGCCAGGGCGCGGTGTTGCCGACGCTGGACTGCTACCTGCTGGGACTTGAGAAATCACAGCCCACGTTTGCACGCCGCAGCACATCCAGCGCGATATGCGTGGTCGCCGACGGCGAGGGCACATCGACGATTTGCGATGCCACCTTCAACTGGAAACGCAACGACGTGTTCACCCTGCCGCACTGGCAGTGGGCCACGCACCAGGCCAGCAGCGGGAGCGCCAAACTGTTTTTTATGAGCGACCGCGAATTGGTGGCCAGCATGGGTTACCTGCGCGAAGAAGAAAAGAAAGAGACGACTTTATGATGATTTGCAGATTCAACGGCGGCAACCTGGGCCTGGTTAAAGGCGACCAGGTAATTGACGTCACGCCTGTCCTGGGCCTGCTGCCCGCGCAACATTACCCGCTGCCGCAGAAAGACCTGCTGATTGAGGCCCTGCCGAAGTTGCGCGGCGCGATTGAGGCCGAGGCCAAAAAAGGCACCAGCCATGCGCTGTCCTCCGTGCGGTTTGAGCCGCCGGTAGCCAACCCCGGCAAGATTATTGGCGCACCCATTAACTACAAGGCGCACGTCGAGGAAAGCAAGGCCGACGCGAACATAGGCCACGGCCGCAACATCACGTCCATCGGCGACTGGGGCATGTTTCTCAAGGCGGGCACCTCCCTGATCGGCTGCAGCGACGACATCGTGCTGCGCTTTCCGGAGCGCCGCAATGACCACGAGATTGAGCTCGGCGTGATCATCGGCAAGCAGGGCAACCAGATCAAGGCCGCCGATGCCATGGGCTACATCGCCGGTTACACCGTGGCGTTGGACATGACCCTGCGTGGGCCGGAGTTCCAGTGCTTTCGCAAATCCATAGACACCTACTCGGTAATCGGCCCCTGGCTGGTGACAGCCGATGAAGTGGCCGACCCGGATGCGCTGGACCTGTGGCTTACCGTCAATGGCGAGCCCAAGCAGAAGTCGAACACCAGCTTTCTAGTCTACGATATTGCACGCCTGATCGAGTTTGCTTCGTCTTTCTATACGCTGATGCCGGGCGACATCATCATGTCCGGCACACCCGAGGGCGTGGGCCCTGTCAGGCCTGGTGACCTGATTGAAGCGGGCATCAATTCCATAGGGCAATTCTCTATTCGCGTGGCGCCTGAGTATGCCTAACCGTTGTTCACAAAACCTTTAAAAGAAAGCACCCATGAAAAGCTACAAGATTCTCGGCATCTCCGGCAGCCTGCGCGCCAAATCCTATAACCACATGGCGCTCAAGGCCGCGGAGCAGCTCATGCCCGAGGGCATGACGCTCGAGATCGTTGACTACGCCGACATCCCGCTCTACAACCAGGACGATCAATCGCCCGCGACGCTGGCTGCGGTGGAGCGCCTGCGCGCAAAAGTTGTCGGCGCCGACGCCTTGCTGATCGCCAGCCCCGAGTACAACTTCTCCGTCAGCGGCGTGCTCAAGAACGCCATCGACTGGCTGTCACGCAGCACCTCGCCGCAACTCTTCAAGGAAAAGCCCGTTGCCCTGATGTCCGCTACCCAAGGCCCAGTCGGCGGTGCGCGCAACCAGTACGAGCTGCGCAAGATCCTCGGCGGACTGGAAGCGTTCGTCATGCACAAGCCCGAAATCTTCATGGGCATGTGCCAGAACCGCTTTGACGACAAGGGCGAGCTGACCGATGCCACCACGCGCAAATTCATCGGCGACCAGATGGTGGCGCTGCAGGCCTGGATCACACGGCTTGCGCCGGCTGCGACATAGTTTTTACCGCTTCACGATTTCTGTTTGGTATTTGAAATTTAACTAAGGAGACGACAACATGAAACGCAATCTTTTTACCTTCACGTGCGCAGCGATCGCCGCGGCAGCAGTGGGCACGGCCATGATGGCCATGCCGGCCTTTGCCCAAAACACCATCAAGATCGGCATGATTACCGATAAGGTCGGCTTTGCAAAAGCCTATGCCGAGCCAGTGGCTGCTGGTGTGAGCTTTGCCGTGAAAGAGATCAACAGCAAAGGCGGCTTGCTGGGCAAGCAAATTGAGTTGATGGTGGAAGACGACCAGGCCAAGCCCGACGTGTCGGCTACGGTGGCGCGCAAGCTGGTTGATGCCGGTGCGGTGTTCATTCTCTCGGTGTCATTCACGCCAGCAACCCAGCAGGCGCAGTCGGTCACCAAGGACAGCAAGACACCGCACATGACACCGTCCAACAGCGGCGATACGCTGACAACGCAGGTTGACAATCCGAACTTCTGGCAAACTGGGCCGCTGGCATCGACCCAGATTGCAACCCTGCTGTCGTATGCCAAAAACAAAAACTACAAGCGGGTAGCGCTGATTGGTGAGAACTCTGACCTCGGCCAGCTCACCAACAGGTTCTTTAAGGCCGGGCTGGAAAAAGCCGGCATACAAATCGTTGCCGAAGAAGTGGTGGCGGGCGGCTCGACCACCGCTGATCCGCAGATGCAGAAGGTCAGGGCGGCCAATCCTGACGCCTTGTTCATGACGGGCATTGTAACCGGCCCCAACCTGCTGATCCTCAAGTCCTACAGACAGCTTGGTCTCAAGACGCCCGTGCTGGCCAACTACAACATGTCGGTACCGATCTACATGACAGTGGCCAAGGGCCTGCTTGATGGCATCACGTTTGTGGATGCGTTTGACCCGGCCAAGCCTGAGACCAAACGTTTCATCGAGGCTTTCAAAAAAGACACTGGCACCGAGCCTTACAACCTGAACGGTTACGGCTATGACGGCATCATGTTGGTGGCCGATGCCATCAAGCGTGCAGGCAGCACCGACCCCGAAAAAATCCGCGTTGCCATGCAGGCCACCAAGGGCTTGAAGGGCGTGATGGGTGGTACTGATGCCGCTTATGGTTTTGCTGTCGGCAAGCGTACCGGATTCGATGTCAACGGCATGGTGGTACGGGTGTATGTGGGCGACGTGCAGGGCAAGGTTGTGCACGTTGGCATCAAGTAGTTGCTATTAATTCCGTAGCTTGTCACGCCCGTAAATAGGGCGTTATGGCTACTTTTATGCCCTAAAAATCATATTTTCAGGCTGTTTTTTGACTCCAAAGGCGAAAACGTGAACGATTTTCTGGAGTTGATCGTCGGGGCCACCGCCAGCGGCTGCGTCTACGCATTGGTAGCGCTGTCATACCTGCTGATAACGCGGCCAACCGGCATCATCAATTTTGCGGTTGGCGAGTGGGCCATGCTGGGTGCGTTTGGTGGTTTTCTGGTTTTGTCGCGTGCCGGGCTGCCGTATCCGGTGAGCATGGTGCTGATTTTGGCCGGGATGTTTTTGATTGGCTGGGCAACCGAGCGCCTGACGGTCAGGCCGCTGGTGGAACGCGGTGCCCCCGCGCTCGCACCCATCCTCGCACTGCTCGGCATGCTGGTGGTTTTTCGTGAAATCATTTCTGTGACTGTCGGGCCAGATCCGCAACCTGTACCGCCCGCATTCGGTTTTGGTCGGTTGGAGCTGGGACTTGTAGCGGGGTCTTATCAAAGTTTTTTCATCATCACGGTTACGGCTGTGGTGTTTGCAAGCGTCTGGTATTTTTTTGAGCGCACGCTGGCAGGCAAATCGTTTGAGGCGGTAGCGATTGACAGGCGCGCCGCCTCGCTGATGGGTATTAACTTGCGCCGCGTGACCGCCTTGGCATTTGCGGCCAGTGCGGCTGTGGCAGGCTTGGCTGGCGTGCTGGTCGCACCCAATGTGGCAGCGAGCTACTTGATGGGCGTGCCACTGGCCATTCAGGGATTTACCGCCTTGGTGATTGGCGGGGTAGGCAGGGTTGAAGGCGCGTTGCTGGGCGGCATGATTTTGGCATTTGTCGAACAGTTCACCGTGCGTTACGCGCCCATTCCGCCGGGCCTGGTGCAAGGGGTACCCTTGGTATTGCTGATATTGTTTTTGCTGGTGCGGCCTACGGGCTTGCTGAAAGCCAAAACATGAAATCGCTGCTTAAATTTATCGTCGCTGCGGTGCTGCTATCCAGCATCGCTTTCATGCTCGGTTCTTACCAGACCGACGTGTACCGCAAGGTGCTGCTGTGGGTCACGCTGGCCCTTAGCTACAACTTTTTGTTCGGCATTGCCGGACAGGTTGCGTTTTCGCATTTCACTTTTTATGGCATTGGTGCTTACGCCATCGTCATCCTGATTTTTCAGGTCGGCTTGCCGCTGCCGCTGGCCATATTGGCAGGTATTGCGATTTGCGTCGTGCTGGCGCTGGTGGTGGCTATTCCCGCAACCCGGCTGGACGGTTTTTACCTGGCGCTGGCCACGCTGGCCTTTGCACAGCTTTTTATCGTGGTGCTGGATGCAGGCGGCAAAGTGACTGGCTCTGCTGGCGGCCTTGCCAATTACCGCTTGCCTGATTTGTTTGGCATCAAGGTCAACGGCCCCTGGTACACCGTGGTGATTGTGCTGCTCATGCTGACGACACTGGCCACACTGTGGCGGCTTGACAGGTCTTACTTTGGCCGCGCCTGCCGCGCTGTACGTGATGATGCCGAGGCTGCAGAGGCCATGGGCGTGAATGTGGTGCGCACCAAAATCATAGCCTATACCGTGACCAGTGCCATGGCGGGTATTGCGGGCATGGTCTACGCATTTGTAGACAACGCCGTCAACCCGCCCATCTTCGGGTTGGAGAACTCCTTCATACTGCTGTTCATGGTCATCGTCGGTGGCAGCGGCAGACATGCGGGCGCGATTATCGGTGCCGTGTTGCTGTACTTTATTCCGCTGCTCTTGTCGCCCATCATCGGCCATCACCATGCGCTGGTGTATGGCGTTTTCATGGTGGCTGTGGTGCTGTTTCAGCCCAAGGGTCTTATCGGCATCTGGGACTGGCTGAAGCTGCGGATGAAGTTGCGGAGCAGAGCATGAGCAAACAGAGTGATACAGCGTTGCTGGTTTGCAAGGGGCTAGGCAAGCGCTTCGGCGGCCTGGTCGCTGTTGCTGACGTGGATCTTGAAGTCCGTGCGGGTGAAATCCTCGGCGTGATCGGACCAAACGGCGCGGGCAAAAGCACCATCTTCAGCATGATTGCCGGCGCGCTTGCCTGCTCGACTGGGTCGTTGACTTTCAGCGGCGAAGTGTTGACTGGCCTGCCGACCCACGCCATGGCAGCACGCGGCATCATGCGTACCTTCCAGCACAACAAGCCGTTTGTCAGTATGTCGGTACGCGAGAACGTGATGGTCGGTATGCACATCGGCTTTGCTGGCTCACCTGGCTCCTTAGGCCCTTTATGGCAGGTTCTGATGGGTACGCGCGGCGCGGCAAAGGCCGAGCGCGAGGCGGCCAGGAAGGCTGAAGAGCTGATTGACTTTGTCGGCCTGGGCGAATGGCGCAATGCCGATGTCGCTACGTTGTCTTTTGGCCAGGGCCGCCTGCTGGAGATTGCGCGTGCGCTGGCGGCCAAACCCAAACTGATGCTGTTCGATGAACCCGCTGCCGGTCTGACACCTGCCGAGTGCGAACGCCTGTCAGTCATCATCCGGCAGATTTCGCAGCGCGGTATCGCCGTGCTGCTAATTGAGCATGACATGCGCTTTTTAATGGCCCTGGCCGATCGGGTGGTAGTACTTAATTTTGGCCGCAAGATTGCGGAAGGCACGCCCGCAGCGGTGCAGCTTGATGCGGCGGTTATATCGGCCTATCTGGGTGAAATTAGCGACATCAAGCGTGACGTGAAAGTTGACACGAGTGGAGTGCTCGCCAATGCTTGAAATATCAGACCTTTGCGCAGGCTACGGGCATGGCCCGGTGGTGCAGCGTGTCAATATCCTGATCGCGCGCGGTGAAGCGATTGCGCTGCTCGGGCCCAATGGCGCTGGCAAGTCCACCCTGCTGGCGGCCTTGTCGGGCACACTGCGCGAGCGCAGCGGGCGCGTGATGATGGATGGTGAAGACCTGATGAAAATGCAGACGCATGACATCGTGGGGCATGGTCTGGTTCAGGCGCCGGAAGGGCGGCGCATGTTTGCCAGCATGTCGGTCGAGGACAACCTGCGGCTGGGCACGGTGCGTCTTGTCGGGCGCAATGCGCAGACCGTGCAGGAACGTTTTGACTACGTCTACAAACTTTTCCCGCGCCTTGCTGAACGGCGAACCCAGCTGACGGGCACGCTGTCCGGCGGCGAGCAGCAGATGGTGGCGATTGGCCGGGCGTTGATGTCCTCGCCGCGTGTGCTGTTGCTGGACGAGCCGTTTCTGGGACTGGCTCCCATGGTGGTTGAAGAAATCCGCCGCACGCTCAACCTGCTGCGTGAAGCTGGCCTGACCATGGTGCTGGTCGAGCAAAAACTGCACATTGCATTGCCATTTACCAGCCGTGCCTATGTGCTCATTAAGGGCCATGTGGCGCTGGTTGAGGCCAGCGCAACGCTGGCTGCCCGGCCAGATTTGTCACAGCTTTATTTTGATCTGGCGCAGTCAGGCATTCCGAGCAAAGCAACTTCATAAAGGCAAAGCATGGCCAACCATTCCATGCGCCTACAACATGGCGCAACACCACTCAGCCGCGGCATTCACCACTTGGCGCTCAATACCGACGACATGAGAATGACGATTGACTTCTACACCCAGGTTCTGGGCATGCCGCTGGTACATGCACTCAAGGTACCGCCGGGTGTGGGCATAGGGCCAGCCAATCGTGGCAACCCACCGTTTGAAAATCTGCGGCATTATTTTTTTGATGCCGGGGGCGACACCATGGTGGCATTTTTTGAAATGCCCAAGGGTACCAAAATCAAAGGCGACCGTGACGCGCTGGCGGCCATGCAGCACTGCTCCTTTACCGCGACAGAAGATCACTTCAATGAACTGCTTCCACGCCTGAAGGCCGCCGACGTTGCTCTGATTGGCCCGGTCAATGTGGGCGCCGGCACCTGGTCGATTTATTTCTTTGATCCCAACGGCATTCGCCTGGAATTTTCCTGGCAGGAAGAAGACGGCGAAGACGTCCGCGTGGTCAAGCGCTGGACACAAAGCCGCGCCGAGGCGATGGCCGAGCTGGCATCGCTGTCCGACGACAAGGCCTGGCTTGAGCGTGTCACCGCCCACCTGCCGGCAGAGCGCGAAACAGCCTGAAGGCACGCCAGGGTCAGATTTTTACTCAACACCCGTCAATACCTAAGGAGAAAGTCATGGGAAATTTCGTAGCCGTCAACGGCCTCAATCATGTGGCCTACCGCTGCCGCGATGCCGAGGAAACACGGCATTTTTATGAAGATGTGATGGGCCTGCCGCTCATTCACGTCGTGCGCGGCGATGTCGTCAGTACCGGCGAGCAGGGGATTTTTTTTCACCTGTTCTTCGAGATGGCCGACGGCAGCTGCGTGGCCTTTTTTGACCTTGGCGACAACGTCGCTGGCGAGCCGTCGCCCAATACACCGGGCTGGGTCAACCACCTAGCGCTGCAGGTCGAGTCAGAGGCGAAAGTCGATGAAGCGAAAAAACGCCTGGAAGCGGCCGGCGTTGAAGTGCTGGGCCCCAAGCTGCATGAAGGGCAATTCCGGTCGATTTATTTCTTTGACCCCAACGGCATCAGACTGGAGCTGACCGTGAACACCACGTCGGTCGATGAACGGAAAGTCTTTCGTCGCAATGCGCGTGCCGATTGCGATGCATGGATGAAAGACAAGGCCGCCCGCCTGAATGCCACTGCCACCGTTTGAAACCAGTTTGTTTAAGGATTTTTTAGATGTCTTCGATCGCAGAAAAGTTTGAGGTTCAGGCCGAGTGGGTGCACGTCAAGTTCGCCGAAAAAACTACCTTTAAGGAGGTCTATGGTTTTGCCGGCAACCAGGGGGTGATCAACCTGGAAGGCATACGCTACCTGCCAAAGGGCAAGCCCTCCAAAACGCTGGTAATTTACATGCACCCGGCATCGACGCTGCAACTGCTGCCCATGCCGCGCGCCATGGCCGAGCGGGGCGTGCACGTGTTGTGTGCAGCCAGCCGGTATGCACGCAACGACAGCGCCCTCATCATGGAGAACGTGGTGGTGGACCTCGGTGCTTATGTGCGCCACGCCAAAGTGGTGTGGGGTTACGAGAAGATCGTCATGGCCGGCTGGTCGGGCGGCGGCTCGCTGTCGCTGTTTTACCAATCGCAGGCCGAAAACCCCAGCGTCACGCATACGCCGGCGGGTGATCCGTGCAACATCATGGCGGCGGAGCTGATTCCTGCAGACGGTTTAATCTTCCAGGCGGCCCATATCTCGCGCGCTGTGGTGCTGGCCGACTGGATTGATCCATCGGTCATCGACGAGAACGACCCAGACAGAATCGACCAGGACCTCAATCTCTACAACCCCGACATCAAGCCGCCGTACACGGCCAAGTTCCTCACGCGTTTTCGTGCCGGCCAACAGGCGCGCATCCGCCGCCGCACCGACTGGGTCAAGCAGACCCTGGAAGACCTGCGAAAAAAAGGCGGGCTGGAAATGGAACGCGGTTTTGTGACCCACCGCACCATGGCCGAGCCGCGCTTCCTGGATGCGAGCATTGACCCGAACGACCGCCCGATCGGCACCTGCTTCATGGGCAAGCCGGAAACCGTCAACAACGGCCCGGTGGGTTCGGCGCGGTTTTCAACGCTGCGCTCATGGATGTCGCAATGGTCGCCAGAAACCAATGCCCACGGTGAAAAGAGCGCTGCAGGCATCACGGTGCCCATGCTGGCGATTGAGCACAGCGCCGATGATGCCGTGCCGCAGCCGCATACCCAACGTATCTATGACGCGGCCGGCAGCAAGGACAAGACCATGCAGTGCATCAAGGGCGCGACGCATTATTTTGTTGGCCAGCCGGAGTTGCTGGCACTGGCCGCGACGAGTTACATCGACTGGATGGAGCAGCGCAAGCTGCTGGTTTAAGGTGTCGGCGTTCGTGCCGGCCTGACTGGTTTTCGTGGCGATAGCTCGACCTGCCCCAGCTCATCTTCTGCCAGATTGGCAATTATGTTCAACAGCACTTTGCGTGCGATGGTAAGGTCTGCGGCATCTACATTGCGGCTGCTGATGAGGTTAGTTTCTTCAGCGTGTGGCACCAGCTTGGCTTTCAGCCCGCGCCCTTTGGCCGTCAGGTGTATATAGATATTCTTTTTATTCGTCGGCAGTTCTTTACGGCTTATATAGCCTTGCGCTTCCATGGTGTTGATTTCCATCCAAACTTGACCCCATCTTTCCATCCAAATCTAACCCCACCAATGACAGCTTAAAGCCCTGGCAAACGGCTGTGTATAAGTGTGTTCAGGTTATTGTTTCTGGTGTCAATTCTCCTTCTTGGGGTGGCTCAGTATTGGCCGTTTTGCTTTTCGGTGCTGGTTTCGCCGGGGTTGCAACCCCGGCGGCGATTTTGGTTTTACTGCTCGAGTGTTTGAACCGCCAGCTCTGGTTACCTGTCTCCACCATATGGCAATGGTGCGTCAACCTGTCGAGGAGCGCAGTGGTCATCTTGGCATCGCCAAACACCTGCGCCCACTCGGCAAAGCCCAAGTTGGTGGTGATCAATACGCTGGTGCGCTCATACAGCTTGGACAGCAGATGAAACAGCAGCGCACCGCCGGCCTAGCTAAAGGGCAAATACCCCAGCTCGTCGAGAACCACCAAATCGACGTACATCAGCTTCAAAGCGATCTGGCCCGCCTTGCCGTGCGCTTTCTCCAGCTCTAGGACATTGACCAGCTCCACCGTAGAGAAGAAACGCACCCGTTTGCTATGCTTTTGGATAGCCTCCACGCCAATGGCGGTGGCTAGGTGCGTCTTGCCGGTGCCCAGCCCACCGATGAGTACCGCGTTGTGTGCGGCCATCGTGAACTGCCCGCTGTGCAGGCTGCGCACCAACGCCTCATCGACGCTGGCTTGCTCAAATGCAAAGCCTGCCAAGTCCCGATGTGCAGGAAACCGCGCCGCACCCATTTGGTAAGCAGTTGAGCGCACGCAGCGTTCGGCCGACTCGCTTTGAATGAGCTGGTGCATAAAGCTCTCGGGGTTGAACTCGGTATGGCGCGCCTGGGCCGCCACCTCCGGGAAGCTGGCGGCCATGCCGTGCAGTTTGAGCTGCTTCAGGCTAGCGATGATCTGGCTGCGCTCGACGCTGCGGCTGTGAGTAGCTACCCGCACGCCGTCGGCGACGGCGGCTATCCGGTCCGGATAGATGCGCAAACTGACCGCGCTGTGGGCGTGCTCGGTCGGCACGCTGTAACGATTGCGCTCCAGGTGAATCAGACCCGTGCTGGAGACTCTGGCCAGCAGTTCCACATAGCCGTCAAAGGCGCGCGGCACGGGCATGAGCTGGGCTTGCTCGTCTTGTAGCGCATCGGCCACTTTGAGTGCGGGGTACTCGGGGTGGTTCAACTCGCTCCAGGCGGCGCGGCTTTGCTCGGCCAGCCAGCTGTTGAGTTCTGCCCAATCAGCCCAGCGCCGGTCTTTGGCGCGGCTCCAGATGCTGCAACGCCTGTCGCGCACATTCTTCTCGACGATTCCCTTCTCCCAGCCGCTGGCGACGTTGCAGAACTCGGGCTCGAACAGGTAGTGCCCGGTCATAACTTCAAAGCGGTTGTTGATCTTGCGCTTCTTGCCGCGCAGCACCTGATCGACAGCGGTCTTCATATTGTCGTAAATGCCTCTCTGGGGTACGCCGCCAAAGGCCTCGAAAGCTCTGGCGTGGGCATCAAACAGCATTTCATGGCCTTGGCCGGGGTAGGCCACCAGCCAGAAGGCGCGGCTGGCGCACAGCTTGGTGTGGGCCAGCTCGACGCGCCTGCGAAGGCCGCCTATGAAGGTGTACTCGGTGCTCCAGTCAAATTGGAAGGCCTCGCCTGGTTTGAACTTCAGGGGAATGAAAGCGGCTTTGGTGCTGGCAACACCACCCGTGTTCTGGCTTTGCCTCCACTAGCGTGCAAAGGCGCAGGCGCAGACGCGGCCGTAGCTTCCCGCGTAACCCATCTCGCGCAGCGCTTGCCACATCTGGCCTTTGGTGCGCCGTTCGCGTTTGCCTCGTCCTGCATCTGCTTTAAGCCACAGGCGCAGGGTGTCTGCATACGCATCGAGTTTGCTCACGACCACTCGCACCGGGTACTTGGGCTCCATCATCTCTGGCTCGCGTAGCCAAGTTCGCACGGTGTTGCGCGACAGGCCGGTCTGCCGGCAAATCTCTTTAATCGACTGTTTGTCCCGAAAGTACAAACGCCGTATCTTCGCTAATGTTCCCACTTTGATCACTCCTGTTTCTCCTGTGCATAACTGCGTACGCACAGAACTTCTAACAGGGGTCAAATTTGAATGAAAATTATGGCTTTTAAGGGGTCAATTCTGGTTGACATTCAACACCGGGACAGGCTCCGCATCGTGGATATGGTCCACCACCACGGTCTTGATGGCACCGGGCGCGTGTTTGCGCGCCAGCAGCGTGTACATGGCGGGCACCACAAATATCGTGAGCAAGGTGCCCAGGCTCATGCCACCGACAATCACCCAGCCAATCTGACGCCGACTCTCCGCGCCCGCCCCGGTCGCCAAGGCCAGCGGCACGGCGCCCAGCACCATGGCGCCAGTGGTCATCAAAATGGGCCGCAAGCGCTGCGAGGCCGAGCGGGTAACGGCCTGCAACGTGCCCTGCCCCTGCTCACGCAACTGGTTGGCAAACTCCACAATCAGAATGCCGTGTTTAGTGATCAGCCCCACCAGCGTGATCAAGCCGATCTGGCTGAACACATTGAGCGTGCCGCCGGACCACTTCAAGGCCAGCAGGGCGCCGGCCATCGACAAGGGCACACTGAGCAAGATGACGAAGGGGTCGATAAAACTCTCAAACTGCGCCGCCAGCACCAGAAAAATGAACAGCAAGGCCAGCACAAACACCAGCGTCAGTGAGTCCGAGGACTTTCGGAACTCACGGCTAGTGCCGTTCAGGTCGGTGGCGTAGCCGGGTTTCAGCACCTTTTTGGCGGTGGCGTCCATGAAGTCCAGCGCCTCACCGAGCGAGTAATTGGCAGCCAGATTGGCGGTGATCGACGCAGATCGGCGCTGCCCGAAGTGATTGAGCTCGCGCGGCACCACCACCTCCCGTATCTTGACCAGGGCGGACAGCGGGATCATGGCATCGCCCTTACCGCGCACAAAGATTTTCTCGATGTCATCGGGGGTTTCGCGCCCGCTCGGGTTGGTCTGCACGATCACGTCGTATTGCTCGCCTTCGCGTTTGTAACGCGTGACCTTGCGCCCACCCAGCATGGTTTCTACCGCCCGTGCAATCAGGTCCACGCCCACCCCCATGTCAGCGGCGCGCTCGCGGTCCACTTCGAGTTTGATCTCGGGCTTGTTCAGCCGCAAATCGGTGTCAACCTGCACCAAACCCGGGTTCTTGGCCAATTCGTCCTGAAAGGCACGCACCGTTTGTGACAGGTTCTGGTAGCTATCCGAGGTGATGATCACAAAATTGACAGGTCGCTCGCGAAAGCCCTGCCCCAGGGAGGGTGGTGTGATCGGAAAGGCGGTCACGCCGGACAAGCCCGATACCCGCGGCGTCATCTCGCGCGCCATCTCCAGTGTGGTGCGCCTGCGCTCCTCCCAGGGCTTGGCTCGAAAGAAGATATTGCCCTGCGCCACCGTGGGGTTGCCAATGTTGGCAAACACGCGGTCAAACTCAGGGTAACTCTGGCTGATGCGCTCAATCTCTTTGGCATAACGGTTGGTGTACTCCAGCGTGGCCCCATCGGGCCCGTTGATCTGCGCCAGCACCACGCCCCGGTCTTCGATCGGGGACAGCTCGCGCTTGATGTCGCCCAGCACCGCCCAGGACACCCCCCCGCTGCCCAGCATCACCACCAGCACCAGCCAGCGGTGCTGCAAGGTCCAGGCCAGCGCATGACCGTAGCCGCGGGTCACCGCCTGCAACACACGCTCCATGCCCCGATCAAAGCGGGATGGTTTGGGATTGTGTTTGAGCAGCAGCGAGGACATCATGGGTGACAAAGTCAACGCCACCAGCCCCGACACCAGCACCGCGCCCGCCAGGGCCAGCGCAAATTCCGTGAACAGACGCCCGGTGCGCCCCGGTGCAAAGGCCAGCGGCGCATAGACCGCCACCAGGGTCATGGTCATGGCCACAATCGCAAAGCCGACCTCACGGGCGCCCTTGATGGCCGCCTGGAATGGCGCCATGCCCTCTTCAATATGGCGGTAGATGTTCTCCAGCATCACGATGGCGTCATCGACCACCAGACCAATCGCCAACACCAGCGCCAGCAACGTCAGGGTGTTGATGCTGAAGCCCGCCAGCGCCATCATGGCAAAGGTGCCGATCAGGGACACCGGAATGGTGATGAGCGGAATCAGCGAGGCCCGCAGCGTGCGCAAAAACACAAAAATGACCAGCGCCACCAGCACCGAAGCCTCCACGATAGTCCGAAACACGGCCTTGATCGACTGTTCGATGAAGACCGAGTTGTCATTGGCAACCTCGATCGTCACACCCACCGGCAACTCCCCTTGCACCTTGCCCAGCAACTGGCGTACCCCGGCCGACAATTCGAGCGGGTTGGCGGTTGACTGGCGGATCACGCCCACGCCGATGGCATCACGGCCATTCAAGCGCACGCTGGAACGCTCGTCCACCGGCCCCTCCTGTACCCGCGCCACGTCGGCAATACGCACCGGCAGGCCGTTGACGTTGCGAATGACAACCTGGGCAAACTCCTGCGGACGCTGCAGGTCAGTAGCGGCGGTGACGTTGAACTCGCGTTGCCGGCTCTCAATGCGCCCGGCCGGCACCTCCAGGTTGGAGCGCCGCAGGGCCTCTTCAACGTCTTGAATCGTCAGTCGATAGGCGGCCAGCCGGTCAGGATCGACCCAGATGCGCATGGAAAACTTGCGCTCACCATAAATGTTGACTTCCGCGGCACCCGGCGCGGTTTGCAGGACCGGTTTGACCAGTGTGTTGGCTATCGCCGACAACTGCAGGGCATTCTGGGTGTCCGAACTCAGGGCCAGGAAAATCACCGGAAAGGACTCGGCCTCGACCTTGGCGATCACCGGCTCATCAATACCCTGGGGCAGCCGCTGGCGCACCCGCGTGACCTTGTCGCGCACATCGGCGGCGGCCGAATCCGGATCTCGGGTCAGTGCAAACCGGACCGTAATCTGGCTGCGCTCCTGACGGCTGGTGGAGGTGATGACATCAACACCCTCGATGCCAGACAAGGAATCTTCCAGTACCTTGGTGACCTGACTTTCCATCACCTCACTGGAGGCGCCGGTAAACGTGGTGCTGACGGACACCACTGGCTCGTCGATCTTGGGGTACTCACGCACGGTCAGCCGGTTGAAGGACACGGCGCCGATCAGCACGATCAGCAGCGTCAGCACAGTGGCAAAGACCGGACGACGAATGGAGGTTTCAGCCAATTGCATCAGGGGCTCCGGTGCAGATCAACGACTGGCGGCCGGGGCAGATGCCGACGCCGGTGCGGAGACGCCAGCAGCGACTCCCGGTGCAGACGCTGAGCCCCGCGGCGGCTGCCCCAGCACCACAATACGCAGCGGCGTGCCATCGCGCTGCAAGCGCTGTTGCCCTGCCACCACGACGGTCTGCCCCTGCGTCAGACCCTCGGTGATTTCGACCTTGCCCGCCCGCCGCACGCCGAGCTTGACCTCTTGCCGTAGCGAAACGAATTTGGTGTCGGGCGGCAGCGTCGCCGCGGCGGGCACGGCCGACGGCTCCACCACCTTGATCACGAATTGACGACCCCCTTGCGGCACGATCGCTTCTTCGGGCACCACCAGGGCTGCGTTATTGACGGAAAACACCGTGGTCACGCGGGCAAACATACCGGGGCGCAGCGGAGCCGGGCGGGGCGCACTGGCAGTGCTTGCAGGTTTTGCGGCACGGGGCGCCGCGGCAGCACCCTCAGTCCCACCCGAGCGCTTGCCGCCCAAAACCGGCTCACCGAGGGTATTGGGCAGCACGGCGCGCACACTCACCGAGCGGCCATTGGCGTCGAGCAGCGGGTCGATCGCCTCGACGCGAGCCTTGAAGACACGCCCGGGAAAGGCATCAAGGGTCAGCTCCACCACCTGCTGGGCTTTGAGCTTGCCCTGAAAGCGTTCGGGCAGGCGGAAGTCCACATACATGCTGCTGATGTCTTCAAGGTTCACCAGCTCTGCGCCATCCTTGACAAAGTCGCCCAGGTTGACGTTGCGGATGCCCACGGTGCCGTCAAACGGCGCCAAAATAGCCATGCGCGACAGGCGGGCGTTTGACAGCGCCAGTTGCGCCTCGGCCACTTGCATGTTGGCCGCACTCTCCTCCAACACCCTCTGCGCCACAAAATTCTGCGCCACCAGTTCCTGATTGCGCTTGAAGTTCGCCTGCGCAATCGATACCTGCGCCTGCGACTGCTTGACCTCGGCGCGCTGCAACACGTCGTCGAGCTGCACCAGCACTTGGCCTTTGCGCACCCGTGCACCATCGCTGAAGCCCAGTTCCTTGACCCGACCGGCAATCTCAGGGCGCAGCATGACGCTTTGGCGCGAGCGCAAACTACCGACCGACTTGGCATCGTCTTGTAGCGCCATTTTCTCGACCTTGGCCACCTCCACACCCGCAAGCCGGGTCGGCGTAGCGCCAACTGCCGGAACTGTCGCAGACGCAGCAACCGCCTCCTTGGGACTCTTGGGTATGGACTGGTACCACCAGGCCGCACCGGATGCCGCCGCTATGCCGAGCGCCGCAACGGTCCGGTACATCATTTTTTTGGACATAAGCGCTATTTTTTTCAACAAGGGGCCAGGGGAAACCAAAGCAAGGGAACAGAAACGAGCAGATCAGCCCCTCAATGTAGCAGCATCGCTGTAAATTTTCGTACGTAATAACACTGACCAGACCCGGTCTGACGGCAACTTTGCCACCTCTTTACATCGGCGAATTTTGACGCTCAGCGCTGCCGCAGCGCCTGCTCCACACCCCGGTTGGCCAGCATGTCGGCGTACTCATTGCCGGGGTCGCCGTTGTGACCCCGGACCCAGCGCCAGTCAATCTTGTGGCCCGAGGTTCTGACCAGTTCGTCCAGCCGCTGCCACAGGTCGACATTTTTCACCGGCTGTTTGGCGGCGGTTTTCCAGCCCCTGGCCTTCCAGCCCACAAGCCACTCCGTCATGCCCTTGAGCACATACTGGCTGTCCACGTGCAGCGTCACATGACAGGGGCGCTTCAAAGCTGTCAGCGCCTCGATCACCGCCGTCATCTCCATGCGGTTGTTGGTCGTGTCCAGCTCGCCGCCAAACAGCTCCTTGACCGTGTCGCCATTGCTCAGCATGGCACCCCAGCCGCCGGGGCCGGGGTTGCCCTTGCAGGCACCATCGGTGTAAATCACGACTTGGCGTGGTGTGGTGTCGGTCGTTTTTTCGGGGGAAGGATTGCTCATGGATTATGAATATTTGTCGGATCGGTGGGTTCTTTGTTGGCTGACGGGTTCTTTGTTGGCTACAGCCGCAGATGCAGCGGCAACCGCCTGACGCGATTTCCAGGCTGGCTCCAGCAAGCGCATGCCGCGCACACGTTTGACAGCCACCAAAAAATACACAGCACCAAAAATAGGCCACCAGCGCGCGCCAGCCTTGTCCATCCACTCAAACCGGGATAGCCACTTTTGGCTGCTCAAGGCTGGCCTGTAACAGCCAAAACGAGCCGACTCTACCTCAAAGCTGAGTAGCCGCAGCCAGTCGCGCAGCCGCCAGTGGCCAATGAACTCGCCCGCTTCAGGTAAAAACAAATCCCCGTAACCCATGCGTTGAAAAAAATGCGCACGCCTTTGGCGCAGACTCCACAAGCTGGTGGGGTTAAAGCCGCTGATGACCACGCGACCTTCCGGCACCAGCACGCGCTCCACTTCACGCAGTGTGGCGTGCGGATCACGGCTTAACTCCAGCGTGTGTGGCAACACCACCAGGTCAAGACTGCTCTCGGCAAAAGGCAGGGCTTCGGTATCCAGCACCAGCGCAGCGCGCAGAGGGGAACTCTCCAAGGGCACAGTGGTCACATTCGGAACAGCAAGCCATCTGTGCGGCATTCGGTTGCAATTGAGGGTGTAGAGTTCTGGCAAACCCAACTGAAGCGCGTGGTAGCCAAAGATGTCGCTGACGGCCTCGTCAAACTGCGCACGCTCCCAGGCCAGCAGGTACTCGCCGGGCGGTGTTTTGAGCCAGTCAGTCAAACCTATAATTTCGGAGTTCATCAGGACCACTTCATGTTGACATTGATACCCATCCCCGCCTTTGCCGACAACTACCTCTGGATGTTGCATGACGGCAAGCGCGCCCTCGTGGTGGACCCTGGCGATGCAGCGCCTGTGTCGCGATATCTTAAAGAGCATGCGTTGCAGCTCGAATCGATTTTAGTCACTCATCATCATGCTGACCACACAGGCGGTGTTGATGAATTGCGGGAGGCTACTGGCGCGAAGGTCTACGGCCCAGCTGCGGAGCGTATTCCAGCACCGTATACACCTTTGATCGAGGGCCATAGTGTCACAGCAATGGAGCTGAATTTTGAAGTAATCGAGGTCCCAGGCCACACCTCGGGTCACATTGCTTTCTTTTGTGCCCCCACGCTTTTCACTTCGTGTAATACGCTGCCCCCCAAGGGGGCTGGCCTTGCTAGGGGCGGCCCGTCGCTGCGTCCGCTTCCAGACATGAACAATCGACCATTGCTGTTTTGCGGCGACACGCTTTTTTCAGGTGGCTGTGGCCGCCTTTTTGAAGGCACGCCGGCGCAAATGCTCGCCTCGCTGAACCGCCTGGCCGCCCTGCCCGGCGACACGCAGGTGTGCTGCACCCATGAATACACCATGAGCAACCTGCGTTTTGCGCTGGCGGTAGAACCTGACAACCGCGCGCTGATTGGTTACCATGCACGCTGTGCTGCTTTAAGAGCCAATGGGGAGCCGACCTT
>Ga0335396_10002821_pt1 | contig 20590 bp, 5 predicted proteins | sample FRY02_FD_205743 | JGI IMG/M metagenome (GOLD analysis project Ga0335396, IMG submission 205743) | Freshwater microbial communities from Lake Fryxell liftoff mats and glacier meltwater in Antarctica - FRY-02 (spades assembly) (version 2) | ecosystem: Environmental > Aquatic > Freshwater > Ice >... | reverse complement strand
GCCCGCTGTACCTGCTGCTGGCGGCGGAGAAGACCATCACCTGCACCGGCAACGACATCATCCTTGCCCTCGACAACGCCGACCAGGATGGCGAGGCGCTCTTCGTCATTGGTTCGAAGGCCGGCAACGCGGCCACCTCTGCCGCAGTCGCGATGTGCATGTCCGAGCAGATGGGGCAGTCCATGCGCGACATCAGCACGCAGGCGAAGGGGGCCACCAACGAAGCAGTGACGGCGATCGAGCAGCTGCAGGACGCGATTACGATGATCCCCTTCGAGCCGTTCCAGCACGGGCTCGACGCGTTTTTCGCCTACTGGATCGGCGTCGTGACTGGGCTGCTCGACGTGCTGCAGACCTCCGACATCAGGCACTGCAAGCTGCCCGTCGTGGGCGGCTCGCACATGTGGCAGTGCGTGTGCGGCGACCGGCCGGCGCAGATCCCGGACAGCAACCGCAGATCCAAGGACAGCGCGTACTGGTGCCAGGGCCCGCTGCTGCTCAACACGCGCGGCGGCGAGGACATTCTGGTCTGGAACCCGTACTCGCTGCACGATCTGCTGCAGAAGCACGACTACGACGCGTACCTGGCCTGCCTGCACGACGACGGCACGAGCTGCGCCACGCCGAACGAGAGGGTCTTCGCCGAGCAGGGCGTCGAGATCATGCAGGTCATCAACCGCTGCCGCGCCAACTACCAGCAGAAGCAGTGGGACGAGGGCGCCATGATGCTGGGGCTCTTCACGCCCGAGGACTGGCAGAGGATCAGGTTCCTGGGTCCGGGCAACATCGCCGCAGCCGAGGGCATGCAGCGCCTGAAGATGCGCATGATGCAGATATCCAAATGGATCTCGCAGGCCCCTGCCGAGTCGCTGATCACCTGCTTCCGAAGCGCCCTCCTCGCGGGGGTGCAGTCGCCGGTCTGCATGCAGGAGCATTTGCGGGCGCAGGCCGAGGTGTGGTCGGGCACGGACGAGTATTTCGAGTACACGCACACAGACAAACAGATGTTCGTCGACGTGGACGCGTGCGAGTCCTTCACGGGAGACGTTGCGCAGGGCAGCAGGTACAGCAGCGTGGGCGCCGTGTGGCCTCTCTTCGTGTGGTCGGGGTCCAGCAGCAACAAGGACCCGGTGGCCAGCAGACACCTCGTGGTGGGAGGCTCGCTGGCGTCGCGCGTCAGCGACGCCGAGGCGCAGCTGAAGAAGATGTTCGACGACGAGATCGACCCGTTTTTCCGCCAGAACAGGCCCGTCGCCGACGGCATCTCCGTGTCGTCCTGGAGCATGGAGGGCGACGAGCTCCACCAGTTTGTGGACTGCGTGATGATGGGCCCGTACGCTGCTGCCAACATACACGCGACCTTCAGCATGTCGAACAGCGAGCCGTTCCCGGTCGAGCAGTACCACCGACACTCGCCGGCGTCGCGCGACTTCGCACCGACGATGGCGACGGGCGGGTCGGACTTCCGTCGGCGCATCATGGCCGGGGTGCAGCAGACGGTGGACGCAGAGGCGCAGGAGGCTGTGAGCCAGCAGGCCCGCTACGCCATGGATGCCGTCCGCAGCATGTTCAGCGACCCCGGCAACCTGCGCTGCCCGTGTGCCGGCGGAGGCGACAACAGCGTGTCGTGCTGCTTCGAGAGCAAGTGGACCGTCGCTGGCGAGATCACCTTTCCCGCCAAACACGTCCTCGACAAGGAATGGGACATGAGGGAGGGGATCGTGGCGAGTATCATGCAGAGCATCATAGACTCGAAGCTGCTCTCGAACACGGCGTGGACCGACACGAAGTTCAACGACAAGCCCGCCGCGCCAGTGTCGCAAGAGCAGGCCTTTGAGATGCACCGCATGTATTTGTTCGACCCCGAGAGGCCCGTCATGGAGTACTCGCAGGCCGAGATCCTGCCGGCAAGCAACAGCGGAGCGCTCTGGGACCAGTGCATGTCGCTGCTGTCGGCCGCGTTCTTCACGCTGCCCATCGGGGCCGGCAGCGACCCGCCGGTGGTCGACGCCGACATGCGGTACGACCCGACCCAGCCCACAGAGACGTACCTCCACGGCATGGAGGCCGGGGTGCGCGAGACGCTGCGCCGAGCGCGGCGCGAGTCGCCTGTGTACTGGACGCACGTGCACCGGTACATGCCCAGCAACAGCATGTGGTGCGAGGAGCGCGGCGACCCGGCGCCGGTGGGCCGCAGCTCCGCGGAGCTGCTTGCGGCGCGCTCGTTCACGCAGCCGGCCTGGATGGGCGTCTCCTTCGACAGCGACATCCTGCACAAGCCCGGTCTTGCCGAGGTGGCCTCCGTCGCGAGCCTCGGCGTGCGATGCTTCTGCGGCTGGGAGGGCGTCAGGTCTGCGGGGCTCGCGTGCTCCATCCACCCCGGGGTCAACTGTGCGGCGGTGCTGCTGCAGATTCCGGAGCACGACCAGGCGACCAGGACCGCGTGGGAGTACATATGCGCGCGACGCGAGTACGCCACGCGCGACGCGCTCTTCGTGGTGATGCAGGCGATGAACTACGCGGCCGCCCCGACCCCCGATTGCGTCGACATGCAGGCGAGCACGGTGTGGGGGCTGATGGACCGCGACCAGCAGCATCGGTGGTGGGAGGGCCAGGCAGCCGATCTCGACCTGCAGGAGCTCTCGACCCTCGGGCCTGCGGGTCTGCGTGTCGGGCTGCTCGGAAACGGGCCGAGCTCGCTGCACAAGCACGTCGAGAAGCAGCAGCTCCGACTCAACACCAGCCAGTCTGTCAACTACAAGTTGCGGCACACGATCGCGCAGCCGTACTGCGAGGACAGCAAGAGTGCGTACCTGGCGCACGGCCTCCGAGAGTACTTCCAGGACGTCCTCTTTCCCATGGCGCACTCCGTGCACGAGTCGCCTGTGGCGGCGTACTGCTCCACGTGGGCCATCGAGGTGGCGATCCTCGACGCCTTCGTGGCCATGCAGGCGAGCAGCGAGCTGCAAGAGCAGCAGCGGCAGACGGCGCAGACGTGGCGAGAGCGCTGCAGCGTGCAGCTGCAGCAGATCGGCATCTGCCAGCTGCGGGGCGTCTACGACATGGCCCCGCTCGACGGCCGCGCCACCGACAGCGCGCACTGCGCTTTCAGCACGGCGGGCGCCGCCCAGCAGTGCGTGGATCTGTTCTACGTGACGCCCAACTGTCTCGTCATGTGCGACGGCAGCTTCCACGACCCGTGCGTCAACAGCCAGGGAGACTGCTCCGGGGTGACCTTCGCCAAGATTCAAGCCCCCGTCGCATTCGACGCGAGGGTGTACGCAACAAACAACGACGTCAGGCTCTTCAGCATGCACTGGCCGTCGGCGATAGCGCTGCGCGAGGCCCGCAACGCCAGCGACCAGCTGGCCCTGCAGCAGGCCCTCGAGACTGTCGCGGGGCGCAGCGGCTTCCACGCGCCAGAACTGCACGCGACGGTGCGACAGATCCTGCTGGCACGCGAAGCCGAGACGCAGGGCAGCGAGGGCCATGCGCCCGAGGCCTTCTGCGACGACCTGCTCGACTACTCCGACGCCGACGCGCAGCACCCCGTGGGCTACCACCCCACCTGCGCGTGCGGTCGCAACGATACGTACACGCGCGGCTTCGACACCTGGATGTCGACAGACGAGGTCGGCGTGACGCAGCTGGACGGCACGCGCCTGCGGAACATGACGGAGTTCTCGAGCCTGCTGGGCCACTCGCACGTGCTGTGCGACGGGGCTGTCTACGGGCAGCCGGCGCGCTCGCTGAACCCGTACTTCCTGGAGAGCCGGTGGGACGCCAACGCCAAGGCCGACCCCTTCGTGCCTGTGCTCGGGACATGGCCCACCGCCACCATGCAGCAGTTGGGGACCAACGACCGCAAGCATGCGTTCGACACGCCGCTTGTGTCGTCCGCCGGGGATGGCTTCAGGCATTCGCTGGGCCTCGTGCGAGACTGGCCCCGACGGCCTGCGGGGCCGTACATCCCGGACGGAGACCCCTGGCCGCTGTGGGACGCGGCGGCGTCGTCTGTGTACGGCACCGACGCGCAGGCGTACGACGCAGGGTGCCACATGCCGGCGCAGCTGACGTGTGTGTCCGACGCCGAGTGCGTGGCGCTGGCTGGAGAGCCCCTCGTGTGTCAGAAGAATGCCGACAACGTTGGCGTTTGCGGCGTGAGACTGTCGGAAACGCGTGCCACGTGCTTTGCGCACCACCACTGCAGCGGGCAGGACATGATGTGCTCCGGAGCGGGCCTGTGCGAGCAGGCCCAGGTCAGCGTGCGCAATCGCCTGGGCAGTGACGTGTACGTGCAGCTCTTTGCGAAGACGTGCACTACAGACACGTACGGGCTGTCCGAATTTCAAGGCGTCAGCGACTTCGCTTCCTCGAACGGCATGTGTGGGGCCAAGAATCGATGGCAGTATCTCGACACGGTGCGGGGCACGCAGTTCGACAGTGTGCTGGGCCGGGGGACGGCCGCGAATATCAGGTCCGTCGACGCGCAAAGCAGCCGCTTCTTTGCCGAGACTGAGGCACGGTCGCTGTGGTCGGAAGGGGTGTTGCGGCCAGCGCCGCATGCGTGCGACAAGACGTACCAGCACACCGACCACGGCATATGTACCCGCAAAGAGCAGAGCGAAGTGCTGCAGGTCGTGGACTACGGCAGCGGCGGGCAGGTCGCAGACGCTGGTGAGGATGCGCACATGTGGGCGATGGGCACGTGGGAGAAAAAGAACGGGGGAGTGCGAGTTCGGTTCTGCGACATCGAGCCCAACAGTGGGTTGACAGGCTTCCTGAGCCCGTACAAGTACCACCCGGGCGACGGCTACGCCGCGCAGGACACGCTGCTGCATGTGCCCGACACCATCCTGCCGTGTTCGAAGTTCGACACGTGCCCTGGCATCCATTTTGTGGTGGACGCTGTCGTCGTCGCCCGCAGGGTCGTGGTGGTGGAGAAGGAGGTCGGTGCTGCGGGGGTGGTGGTCAGCGTCACGAAAGACACCCGGACGTACACGAACGTGGACAGCGATCGCTGCTTCGGTATGGGATACCGCATACAGAACAAGCAGGCGCTGGGCAGCAGCACGGTCGAATACTCTGAATTGTGCGTGGTTGACCGATTCGTGGTGCCGCTGATCTCTGCCGTCTTCAACGACCCGGGCGAAGCAATGCCGATGGACACGACGTGCAGGCCCGGCAATCCCGTATTCTGCGTCGAGAGTCTGAACGCCAAGTTCGACTACCTGCGGGACGAGGGCCGGTGTCCGCATGCGTTTGGCAGACGCAGCCAAAGCACCACGGACACCCGCCTGGCCTTCGACATCTTCGTGAAACACTTCGAAGAGACCACGCGCCACTACATCCACAGTGAGGCCGAATCAGTGCTTGCGTACGTGAATAGCTTGTTGCCGTGGCTCTTCGGCATCGACAAGAAGCTGGCCGCGTATCGCGGCTTCTCGGTGATAACTGAGTACCAGTCGTATGTGAGCTGTGCAAGCTACCTCGTGGACCGCATGACGGCAATCAGTGCCGCCGCGGCGATCAGCGGCGCTGATTACGAGATGACGTACGACGTGGACATCGGCAGGCAGGTCGCGCCCGGACGATCGCTGTACATGTTCCAGCAACGAGCAGCAATCTACATCCCTTTCCGCTGGTTTTGGCAGTGTGTACTGATGGACGGACCAGCAAGAGGGGCACGAGCTGACTGGTACACCATCATGACAGACTCCACATACGACATTAGCGAAATCCCGTGCACCAACTACGAGGAGTCAACTCGTCCCGGAAGCGAGAAGATCCCGCTGAAGGAGCTGCTGCAGACGTCCCGATTCATATTCGAAACCAGACAAAGTGTCATACTGCCCGACAGTTTCCTTGAACAGGACGTGGTGCACCTGGTCCAAGAAGCTTTGCTGCAATTCAAGCTGGGCAGCGTGCCCAACGTCGACACCGTGAGGCTGAAGACGTCCAGCAACCTGCAACCGAGCATGGAGAGCGAAGTCTTTGTCTTCCCAAAATACGACGCAGGACTGTCGTCGTGGGAGAAGATCAGCACAGCCGTGACCGTGGGCTTGATGAACAAAGACTCAGAGACAGTACAACAAGACATCGTATCCTTCCTGAGCGGCGGCAGCCTCAGAGGCAGCGTGGCCGACATGGTGACAAATAACGTGTTGTCTATGCGCTCGTTTACAGACACGTTGGTGGAACGCGATGCCATCAACGTTCCCCGATATTATTTCACCAAGCTCCGTGATGACCTCATCGTACCCCCCGGCAATGCCGAGTACAGGATACAGCAGGCAGCAAGCGACTACGTCATCACATCACACTACGGCGACGACACACTCGAGTACGCCAGGGGGGCGATGGACGGCTTGACGCTCACGCACAAGGAATTTGCCATGAGGTGGAGCAGCGCGGAGACGTACCCGGATCTCCGCCTGTCCGAGTCCAATATCGACGACGACTATCTGCAGGGCCGCACCAGCTTCACGCGTGAGCAGGTGAGCTACATGGTCCTGCGGCATCTCAAGGCCCTGCTGCCGGTGTATACCTACATGTCGGCCGAGAACTACCGCAAGACCAGCAACCTGCACGTTGAAAGCGAGATGCGATCGTTGGCAGCAGCAGCACCAGACGACGCCGCATTCATCGACATAGGCCCGTACAAGCGATACAACGTGGAGATGAGCCACAAATCGTACGAGTGCTCCGAGTTTGGCGTGATCATGTACGACTCCGAAACCAACAACGCGTTCCAAGAACTTCGTGCGTGTCATCGTGCGCTGCAGCAGAAGGTTGGATGGGTGCTTGCGGCGGACAAGCACCTGAAATTCAGCGTGTCGACCGACGTGCTGATGCGCGGCTTCTACCCGGCGTTCACGCAACGCGTCGCCAGGGTCAACGGCGAGTTTGTGACGAACATGACCTCGGGGAGCTGGTCGAACAGTGCGTGGCGTGGCAGCAATGCCGATTCCAAGTGCTTTGCGAGGGACGGGGACCTCGAGGTGCTGAACCCCTTCCTGCCCGGAGCGTACGACGAGGGCATCGGCTGCGAAACGCAGCGGGTGGACGGGGACCTGTGGAGCGTCAAAGGCACCTGCAACACGGATTGTGCCGAGTCCTGGAGGGACCTCGTGCAAACCCAATTCGCGAGCTACTGTTCGACTCACGACAGAGAGGTGGTGTACCGACGGGACGTGCAGACGCACCCGTCGTACACTGGCGTGTGCTCCATGCAGTTCGCCGGGCCCGAGCTGTGCCCCCGACACCACGGCAGCATCGGCGGGAATCGCGGCGAGAGGGTCCGGAGCCTGCACGACGACACGGTGGATGCCAGCATCGCAGAGTACGGCCTGTGGCACGCCAGCAACGCCGTGATGCGGGGGGGCAACGTGGACTTCTCAGAGCGCAGGGCGACGTCGAGCCTCAGGATGCTGGCCTCCGACATCGGGGGCCACGCTGTGACGTTCGACGTGACGCCGCTGGGACAGCTCAAGGTGGCGTACGTGCACATGCACCGCATGCCCGCGCAGAGCTTCCAGACGCCCAACAGAATGGCGCACGAGTGGATGGGCAGCATCGAGGAGACCTGGAAGCGCAGCAACTCGCTGTACCACGAGTCGCAGTGGCGGGTGAGCGAGCAGACCGCACACGCCGCCTGGACCTGCCCGCTGCAGCGCCTGGCAGCACACTACAGCCGTGACAGGGAGTACGCAATGCGCTACCCGAGCGCCAAGCGCAACGCCGTGCGGTTCCGACACATCACGACGGCCGCGCTTGGACAGAGTGCGCCACACTACTCTGCACACCCCACAGTGCACGGCATCTATGCCGTGAAGGTGCTGCGGCCGGGGCGCTTCATGTCGGAGTTCCTGGTGTGCACCTCTGCGGACATAGACGCCGACTGCTCGGCCGCCCGAGACTACGCTCTGCGGGCGACGCTGCAGCAGCTGCGCAGCGCGCTGTGGCAGACGGTGAAGTACGTGCCCGGGGCGGCCGGCCCGTGTCTGGAAGCGCTCGACTGGCCCGTGCAGCACGCGGCCCTGGTGGACGCGGACAGCTACGCCGGCTCGCAATCCGCAGAGGCGTCGTGCAACGTGTACGACCGGCTGCCAGACTTCCAGCTGCGCCTGTCGCAGGGTGCGGCGGGCGTGCCCTCCGCGCACCTGACGTCGGCGCAGGGCGTGTGTCGGATGGGGCGGCTGAGACGCATCGGCCCCTCCAGTCTGCTGCCGGCACACACCATACAGCACTGCTCGCAGTCCGAGTCGGAGCTGCGGTGTGTGGTGCGACAGGACAACGCCCGCCGGCAGAACACCACGTTCGCAGCGAGTCGGCCGACGCCGCGCGCTCGGCGGCAGGTGCACAAGAGGGACAGGCGCTGCGGGACGTGCGACAGTCATGTCGGCGCGAAATTTGTGCGCCGTGATGGCAGCAGCGAAACACTCACGCCCACGCGGCACCCGATGAGCGTGGGCGTGCCGGTGCAGCTCAGCACGGCGCGGGTCATAGCAGGGCACATTCGGCATGCAGTGTGCGGCACGCTGGCGAGCTGCCCGCAGCTGGAGGCGCTGCTGTCGTTCGGACCCGAGACGTGGGAGAAGAGTGGGTTCCTGCGTAGCATGCTCAATGTCAGCTTCGCTGACCACGTCGCCGCCCCCGACGACTCAGCGTTGTGGGAGCGGCCCTGGGTGTGGTGCAACGGCAGCAGCTGCCAGGGCAGCATCGCCAAGGACACGTGGCTGCAACCGAAGACGCGAGAGCAGGTGTGTGCGGCGAGCGTCACCGCCAGCGTCGCCAGCAGCAAGCTGCCGGTGCACTTCTGTCTCATCGACGCTGGGACTGCAGAGACATGCCGCCGAGTGCTGGAATGGCAAAGCAGCGCCAGCTCCATCATCTGCCGCGCGCTGGGCTTTCCGCAGTGCCAGGAGGATGCCCACTACTACGCACCCACCACTTACTCCAGCAGCAACGGCGAGTTCGTGCACGACACGGTGCAGGCATTCTACGACGGCATAGACGCCGACGCGTGTGCAGTGGACCTGACGGACACGCAGCGGGAGCAGATGGCGTCCAACGAGCGGACGATGCAGAAGTGCGCGAGCCAGAGTCTGGTGCCGCTGAGGCTGGCGCTGCAGATCGTGCGGACCATCAAGACTATCATAATCGAACTGCTGTACTACGCGGTGCAGGCCGTCCTGCAGCTGGCGTGGATGATAGTGGGCATGCTCACGATGAACACTGACGTCATAGAACGCGCGGGCGACAAGCTGCTCATGTACGTGGGTCTGTACATCGAGAAAATCGCCGCGATCATGGCACAGCTCGCGCGCATGATATTCAAGGTGGTCTTCGGCAGGGGCATACCCAAGCAGATCACCGCCATGGTCAAGTTCCTGTGCCAGTTCATGAACATGGTCAACAGGTACATCATCGGCACCTCCAAGACAAACGGCGTGCTCTGTTTCCTCACGAACGCGCAGGCCGAGATCGCGTTTTTGATCGCCGATGTCCTGAAACATCTCATGGACATAAGCATCCTCGGCGCAAAGCCCTTTGAGGCAATTCTGAAGGTGCCCTACTCGATCGTCATGTTTCTGGGCAAGATGCTGGCGAACATGCTAGCGTGCAGCGAAGACGCCATCAAGGACTGCAACTTCGACGACACCGAGGAGGACAACGCGTCGCCCGGCGCGCTGCCCACGTCCACGCGCTGCTTCTCCACGTATGCGACGTTCTACGGCGACGCCAACCCGCTCTCGTGCACGGCAGCGGACACGTGCGACACCTCGCTCGTGGACCGCACCCTCAGGGTGTGCGGCTCGTGCCAGCAGGCAGCGTCAGGCATTCCCACCACCCGCTTCGCGTGCAGTCCCATCACCAAGCAGTGCACCTGCAACGTGCCGGTGCTCGGCACGACGCAGTGCAGCGCCAACGCCGACTGCTACGACGACCAGGCGTGCCGATGGATCGACGGCGACTTCGTGCGGACCTTTGGATCCATCCCGTGCTCCGACGCCGGAGCCAACAGCCGGATGTGTTTCCTCGAGGAGGGCCGGGCCACGGCCTACTGCGCCGTCGCCATCCACTCGGTCGAATTCGCCACGTGCACCGACGAGCAGCTCGGCCAAACAGTGCAGCTCCCTGTCGACGCCATGTGTCTGCACACCCGCGACACCGGCTTCGCACGCAGCAACGCCTTCGTCCTGAGCTACGACGAGCTCATGACGGTCCCCTGCAACGACGTGGTGGCTGCCAACGCCTTCTGCGTGTCGCTGCGAGACGGCGCAGCGGCGAACTACATCGTCGCGAGCTCGATCGCGGGCGTCAGGACGCGCCGCCTGCTCGCGCACAGCGAGCTCGCCGGCAACATCACGCGCTCGGCACTGTGCAGAGACGCCCTCGACGGCGACTCGCTCCCCGCCACTCGCCGGGCGTGTGCGGCCGCCTACGAATACAGCAGCGGCACCGTGCGGCTGCTGGGCATGCGCGACGTGCTGCCAGAGTGCATGTTCTGCAGCGTGGACGACTTCATGCACGCCGTGCTCGAGAACCCGCTGCTCATCCCGGTGCTGGGCGCCCACCCCGTGCGCCTGGCACACATTGTGGGCAGACACACCCCGCTGCACCACGTCATGAAGGCGCTCGCCGCCCTGCGCACGACCGTGCGCTTGCTCTCCATGGACGTGCAGCCGAACCGCACGAGCAAGCTCCTCGTCGACCTGGCCGCGTTCCTCGACAACCGCACCGCCTCGCGCAGCCTGCTTTCGCTCGCCGAGAGCCAGCCGGTATCGTCGCTCTCCGACTTCTTCGCGGCGCAGGGCGCCTCCTTCGCGGCGAAGTTCGACGAGATGAAGCGCGTGCAGCGCGCCTATGCCCAGACGCTGTCGTCGCTGCTCAGGTACGAGCCCGACAGCACGTACGCGAGCAGCCTCTGGGACGACTCCGTCGTGCGTCCCGGAAGGCCCACGGCCGACGTGTGCACGCCGCTGATAGACTTTGTGCGGCTCGTCAAGGAGGCCTCGGCCAGCACGAAGGCCTACTACACGCAGCCGCCACCGGCCGTGCCGCACCACGGCATCGACAAGGCGTGGCCGTCGTTCCGGCGCCACAGCGAGTATACACCGGAGCAGCCACAGTGGGACCCCTCCCTCGACGCGGTGACCGCCACAGCAGTGTGGTGCGTGAGGGCGGGCATGGCAGCGCTGCGCATCGACACCGCCAACACGCAAGGCTTCTTTGCGTCGATGATAGACCTGCTGCAGAACGCAGTCAAGTGCGACCTGCGGCAAGTCCAGACGTGCTCGGCATGGACGGTGCGCCTCTTTGACGGCGTCTTCGTCGTGACGTGCTACGCCCTGTGCGCCTACTTTGTCATGTCGGCGTTCGGGTTCTCGCTCGTCGCCATCATGCTGTTGCCCACGGTGCCTCTCGCTGCCATGTACGTGTGCTACGGCTACTCTCCGGCCTGTCTGCCGCTCGTCCCGACGTGCTTCCTGCTCGACCTCTACACGTCGCTGGAGCTGTTCTTTCCGCGCCGCCTCTACGTGCCCTACGCGCTGTTCAGGAAGGGCGTCAGTGCCGAGGGCATAGGCGCGTGCGAGGCGCTCCTGACCATGAACTGTCTCACCTCCTGCTCGCTGCCTCCCTTCGAGTATCAGGACTGGAAGTGGGTCCTCGCCTGGGCCGCCGCAGAGGTGGGCCCGGGCCTCTCCAAGCCCGTGGAGGCGCTGCTGCTCGCGTCCGGCTTCGCAGACGACCTCCCGGTCAAAATCATGCAGAAGCGGAACGTCTTTGCGATGGCAGACGATGCGACGGTGTACGCCAACCGCATCTGCGCCTTCGTCAGCCTCTACAAGATCATTCCGCTTCTGTTCATTTCTTTCCTAGTACTGGTCACCCTGTTTGCGCTTTCTCGCCTCATGTTATCCGTCCTGTTTGCTCTCATGGTTCTCCTCGTCTCTGTCTTTGTTTCGGTTTTTACGCAGTAGGACGCACAAACGGATGGGGGTGTGTTTCATTGTTTTTTTATTAGACTTCCGCACGCCTTCGAACCGGACACTACACCACCACACCAGCCTGCAACCCACCCACAACACCAGCGCACCAGCCTGCAACCCACCCACAACACCACCACGACCAGCCTAAGTGCGACTCTTGGCATAAGCACCACCCAGCGGACTGGGCTTCTTGGCTGAAGCACCACCTGTCTTATTGTGTTTCTTGGTACGGCGCGCCTTCTGCCTCGCCTGTCTCTCGGCGAGGGACAGGTCGTCTTCCGAATCGCGATCATCACTCACTGCTGAATCGACGTCCGAGCACACGCTCATGTCATCATTGCTCTCGGCAGAAGACGTCGCAGAGCAAAACGAATCGTCCGAGACCTCCTCTGGCACGTACTTTCCCAAGGCTTTCAAGTTTGCATCGTCGGTAACTTGTCTGATTTTGATGGGTCCTGGAGGCCCGCGACCTGCCTGTTTAGTCAGGGCTAAGTAATACCAGAAATCCACGACGGCATCCGGTTTCTGTGGGTCATAGTCGTTTCTGATCTTGTCGATACACTGCTCCTCACGCATGATTGCTTTCAATTTCCTGGCAGTCGCCAACATACTAAGTGTGGATCCGTTGTGTAAAGACCAGAAAGATGCCATGTCTCGCACCACTGCCGTGATGTTGAAAGGCCACAATCGAATCTCTGAGCCGTCAGGAAGACTGTCTCCCAGATGGCCTTCGCTCTTACCCGCAACGAGCTTTCTTTTCCACTTATTTGATGTGTCGCCGTAATATGAAGGGTGAAATGAGACGATGTCCCGGTACAAACATGTTTTGCAATCCTCTACACGTCCCCGAAAGTTAAGTGTAATGCACGTCATATCTCCAACCGCTGAGGTGTTTCTTGTTCGGTGCACATCATACCTTGGATTTTGCCATTCTAAACGAATGTGCTCAGGCGCCTTCCTTTGTCGAGATTTGAGGAGAAGGATATTTGTTTGCTTTTCAGACCCTATGATGTTGTCCGGGCACACGTCCGACCCGCCAATCTTTCTATTCTTCACAAGCGCCTCATCGTCATGCCTTTTGAACATACGGTCGTCTTCATCCGCAGATGAACACACATCGCTCGATTCTTCGCTGTCACCTTCACCGGTGTCCAACACCTTGGACCTGGGGACGGCAATGTCACGCTTACGCACGACAGCCGCCTTATGCGCTTTGTTCTGCTTTATTTTTTCGGCCCTCTCTTCATGCCTGAGCAACTTCTGGCGGAGACGCTCAACAAGTTTCTCCTTGGCCTGCACTCGCTGCCGATGCCGTGCCACTTTGATACCCCCGACCACGTGCCAAGGCTTCCATCTCGGTGCCGGTGTGCTTGTGAGCGGGCCGCGGTTTGCCGTATGTCTGTATGTCTTGATCAGAGCTCGGTTGCGCTGACCCACACACGCGGCTGTCCAAATCCTGAACAGGCGGCGGTATTTCACTAATTTTCTGGGTGACATGGGCATCTCTACTACTAGCTGAGCCTGTGCGTTCGGCGTCTTTAATAGTGGTCGAACGGGTTTTGCGACACAAGTCACATTAAAGAAAAGACGTGTGATCGAGAATGTGTACAGTCTCGCTGGTGAGCATAGACATGCGGTATGAGGTGCAAGCGCAGCTGTCGCAGGAGACATGCCATTGCCACATCATGCACGAGGACACTCTCACGTCAGAGGTACCCGGCCTGCCGCGGTCGTGGCCCACTGCGGGCGCACTGTGCCACAGCATAAAACTGCCGTGCGGACACACCTTCCACCCGACGGCGCTCGCCCTGCACTTTCTCTTCCGGGACATGCGCTGCCCCGTGTGCCGTGCGGGGCACGGCGGCGCGATGGACATTGCCAGTGTGCCTGCGTGCATGCGCGACGCCTTCCGCGCCAAGCTGCAGGCCATGTGCCCGGCACAGGACGCCTTGCCGCCACAGGCGCTGCTATATGCAATCACAAGGGACGACATCGAGCGCTTGTTGCTGATGACTGTCGAGATTGCCAGAGTGCAGCGCCCCGACGACTTCCGGGTGCTGGCTCGCACGCGCCTGCACAGGGCCTCGCCAGGGCACGTGTCAGGCTACAACCGGTACGAGACACAGCGCAGCTTCAGACGCCTTCTGGACACCTACCTCGGCACGGCCATTCACCACAGCGATCTCAGCATGCGCTTCTCTGTCACTCACCCTCTGTTCCCGCACGCCATGCACAGCGTCCCCGTCGTGCTGGCCAGCATCACCCCGCACGCTTGTATCAGCGTGATGGCGCCGGGCAGCACACAGGACATAGCGCGCTTGCGACGCGCAGCACGCCCGCCGGCGTCGCACTCGTTCGACATCGAGATCGACACCGGCGCCGTCGTTGAGGTGTGTGTGGTCAACATGCACGAGACGCTGCTGCACTACGCGCACGGGGGGGGGTGACAGCGACAGCACAACGTGTTTGTCTTTTTTCTTTATTGAATAGACGAATTACGAAGCTATCCACTCCTCGAACCACGGAATATGGACGGCCATTGCCAGCACAATCGTTTCGTAGACCCCGGAGTTCATGACGCAGCCGCGGAAGAACATGCTGTACACGACGTACGTCCAGGCGTGTCTCATGTCACTGTCATAGTGCACTGTCACGGCGAAACGGCATGCTGTGACGGTCGCAGCAACAACGTATGCGGTCAGGCTCAATTTGTTACAATATTTCACGGGGTGGATGCCAGGGACCGCAATCTTGTACTTCCTGTCAATATGCCTACACGCACCGAAACACATCCCGACTACAAACAAATTCACGCCAAACTCTACTTCCGATTTCAAGCGGCCACCGAGCGCGAGGCTGAACAGGCACACTAGCACGCGCACGCATGCATCCAGGCCAACGTGAACCCCCAGAAAAGCCGTCCACATCATCGAGATATAGTTCATGGAAAAATACACGTCATACGCGATGTCTAGGCTCACCTGACTTGAAACAAGCGCATAGCAGCCTTGGCTAACGGCACACGCCACACTGTAGCCAATACATTTGGCCCAGTCACGTGCAACCGCCATGATACCACCCAACGTCAACATGATATTCACACCCGAATGCACCTTCGGCGCAACGCTATTCAGTCCGGACCGCAACGCGGCAATCACCACCACGCCTGCTGGCAGACATATCGCCACACCCACACCGTTGAGCACCAATCTATACATGACCCACGCGTCGCCGAATACCACCTGGTACATCACGAGCAACACGTTCACAGATGCGACTATCCGTCTGGCGCACACCTGCGACATGGTAACGTTCGCCGGCGCCTGGCCCTTCGTGTAATAATCATGGTGCCACCGCCCAGAGAGCGTCTTGAACATCGTGTCAGCGGACATGTCACAGAACAAAGCTACGCCCGTATCTCCGCTCATGTTGAAAATTACGAAACAGTAAAACCCTAGCACGCATACAACCACAGTGGCGGAGGGATGTATCAACCAGTACGACAGATTTTCTTGCTGTCTCAACCAGACATCAACTCCCACGGGAACGGCAACGAAATCGGCGCAGAAACTGGACAGCATAGACGTCCCAAACATTGATGTGACCCAACTAACTAACATTGCGATGCCCTCCTTCTGCTGATCTTCCGAGCCTGACTTCGCTGCTGTCTTTTTGGACCCTCCCTGCATGTCTGGCACGCCGAAAATTGCAGCCATCTTCGTCAGAAACGAAAATGCTGCCGTTGCAAACGGATGAATCATAACAGAAACCACGTTGCAGACATGTATGGCACTGGGCACCTTGCTGTTCACAAGAACGCAAATGTTGCCAACTCCATGCTTGTCGTCGACGCACATAGAGCCTCGTGCCGACCATTTCAAGTACGAGAGCTTCTCAGCATCCGTCTTGGTCGCGAAATTACTTTGCCATAATGCGATCGTGTGCGGCTCCAGCACGCCTGCGTTGATGAGATATTCGCCACTCCTGAACGACACCCCCGAAAAATTCTTCCACATAACTCCGTTCCTGTGTACCTCTGGCTGGAGATGCCACCCCTCGGTGTAATACGTGGGGCTGAATACATACAGATTGACGTCGTTCTTGGCATACAGGACATTCGCATGGTCCTGTGTGGATGCGTACTCACTGATCCCTTCGGTCGATGTGCCCATCGTGTAGTGCATGTCGAACAGGGCACTGTAAGCGAACAACGTGGCCATAGCAATGACCACGGCGAAACATATCGACATAACACTCGGGGGGATAATCAGAGTGCCCTTACAGACACCCGCTGAGGCAGTGGAATTCGGCACACCCCGGCTGCTAGATGCAGAGGCTACCACAGGCAAAATCAACAAATTTTTCAGATCAGACACTGCGACGCTTTCACATTTGTCATAATGGGGTCCTTCAGCGGGATACGCAGTACGGACCGCTTGCGCCCAATCCGACGCCTCCTTCTTGCTAAATCTCATATTTCCCGGCCGCAATCCAATTTTCGCCATGAAAGCCGTGTGCGCGAGTTTGGCATTCATTGCCCCGCGTGTAATCAGCTGCAATATAATAGGCGCGGGGACAGTGAGGAGAGTTGGCGATCTTGTTATTGTAGCTACAATTTTCGAATATACATCATCAGGCATTGCTGTGATGTCAGGTACAAACACCTCACCGACAGCGTTCTTACAGAACACAGAAGGATGTTTCACTTGATGAGACGCTGTATTAGGCTTATTTGCTGAATCAAATGTGACGGATGATACGTGTGTGTATGTTGCTTCGACATTCGACCCAGACGCGGCGTCTACTAGACGCCATGCGGTTGCCATTATACAATGACGGTGCTCGTTCGAATGGTGTCTCTTTTATATCAGACACTATGCTGTATCCTCGTCACTCGAAGAAGATTCGTCAGAATCATCGTATAAATTGTTAACGGGATCCGATAACGGTGGTAAAACGGGGTGTATATCTCCATACATCAGGTTATTTTTCCTGAAACTGAAGTACAGTTCGAATAAAATATAGCTATCTTTTTTTTTATACTCTAATAGCAGTTGGTGTATTTTTGATCTAGCAGTCTCGAAATTCTTCTTAGCATCGTCAACAGGCACAACAGCCTTGATTAATTGCGTTAATTTATTTTTTTGAGTTTTCGAAGCGGTTGCTCCACCCAACACATCTACTATTTTTGGGATATCCATTATTTTCTTTGACGATGATGGCGTGAGTTTGTTGAATTGTATAACTTCATTGGCGTAACTTTGTGCTATAATATGCCATGCCACCATATCGACTTTGACATTACTAGAAATTGTTTGCAATGCCTTTCGAATTGTCTCAATTTCTGTAAATGTAGTGCTGACCCCGGGTGTATTATATTGAAACAAGTGTCCCATTATTGTGTACATCATCCGCTTGGGAAATTGTGGCAATGTCTTCTCTTCCAGACTGATTGTATACAACTCTGCCCTGTGATCTGATGTCATGTATCTTTCTAAATCTGTGCGATTATTCAGGGCCTCAGTTGTGCCCATGGCAGGCGGTTGCACCATCACGTATATGAACTGTGACAATCGTGTATAGCCTAGTTGGAATTCCACACACCACTGTTTCAATTTTTGCTTATCTACGTTCGCCTCCATTTTTTCAACTGCTTTAAAATCGTCACTGTCGTTATCTGTGTATACATCTTCGCCACTGGAACTTATCTTATATCCAAGGTATTGCACGTGTCTACCTCGCGTATCACCATTGATATTATTCGACAGAGCTTGTTCTGTCAACACTGTGACAAGGGTGGTGTAACCAAAAATTTCTAGCATCCTACGTATCCACACATCTCGGTCTGCGTACTTTACATCAGATGCCGCATCCACGACCAAACTTGCATCAGACTCAAGTGGCCATGCCCGGGCCAGTTCATACATCCCGTCAGACATGAAGTACACAGCATGCAGTATCAGATAGTCCAAAACTGCAACAACCTTATCATTTACATATTCACTTTTCCATTTTGTCACACTAGGCCCGTCAGGTCCATGCGCGGCGGCTATTGTTCTGTCGATTAAATTTCGCATCATGTCACGGGCTAGGCTGTATGTCACCACACATACGGCTTTCTCGGAAGGGGGAATAGGTGCGGAGATGTTGAGGACGTGCATGGCGTTAGTGGCTGCCCGTGGCGCCCCCACGATTCTCTGGAACATCAACCTCATCTCCGACTGTGTGCCTACAGGCAGGCTTTTGAAAATACGACCATGAAATTCGTCGGAGTCGAGCAGAGACTGGTGTGTCCTGGCAAGTTGTTCCAGCGCGAGATAGTTCGTCACGCCGACGAGTCGTAGATACAGACCAGCATCCCGAATGTGGTCGAAGCCCTCGGATCTCATGTACACATCCACAGTATTGTCGAGCACTGGTAGAGTAATTCTCAACGAGCTGCGCAGCCGTGCCGATAGACTCGAGGGCGACTGCTCGGACCTGTCGGGTGTCATTGACATGGTAGCCCGTGTAGTGCTCAGCAGTCTACTGGTACTCGCGTTCAACGCATGGGCGACATTGATCATCCATTCCCTCATTGGCCATGTGTTTTCGATTTCCCATACTATTGCGCCCTTGATCTGGTAGAGGACGAAGTTCTCCATCAACCTACACATGTTCACAACAACTTCGAAGAATTCAGGAAACACATCTCGATTATTCTGCGATTTGGTCCTGACGAAGTCACTGCGTTTCCAGTTAGGATACTTTATCTGTCCCGGCCCGGTTTTCATCATGAACAGTTCTGGTGTGTACAGGATGTCGAGCAAACTCATGAGTCCCCTGTTGTAGTAATATTTATCTGTCTTGTTGTAGTCTTTTACTGATTTCCACACCTTGCTGCCCTTCGTAGTTTCCACAGGCATTGACGTGTGTCCGGAATAGTTTTCAATCAGGAGGTACTGCACTTTGACCGCTCCGCATGTGCTTGCATTCAACAGCTTGAAGTCAATTTCCCACTGCAGGTGCGTCATCCACGGCTCAGTGTGCCTGTATTCTGATTTGCTGTGCTGGCCCTTTTCTGTCTGTGGCACCACTGGTGTGGCCTGTGACGTCCTGCCGACCCCGTCTGGTATGTTGAGTGTGAATGGTCCGATAAACATGTTCACGTGGTACCTGTTGCCCGCCTTTGCATACAATTTGTGATCTGTTACTTTCAACATGCACATAGCAATGTCCCGCAAGCAAAATATCACCGAGCCAACCAGCGCGTGTAGTGCGCGTATGCACTGCACTACGCAGAACTGCGCACTGCCGGCCTCTGCGGCCCACCCCCGTGGGTTCTTCCGAAACGTCTTGTACTTTTTCTTTTGCTCCTCGTCCTGTTCAACCTCTGTCCGGGCCATGTTTATGCGCATGGTGTAACCCACTGTGCTCATTCCCTTTCGCCCAGACCCCGCGACGAGCTTGGAGTACATCAGATGCTCCCACATCTTGGTCGCTGTTACGCGAGGTTGTGTAGCCTTTCCGTTGTCCCCGTCTATCTCCACCACCAGCCCGCGCAGCTCTTCGGTGCAACTATGCGTCTGCATCTTGATCTTCCAAACCCCATCGGGGTTCTCTCTACTGCCACCGGCGTTGAACGCAAACACGTTGCCCAGCCGTGACTCGACGACCTCCGGCAGTCCTGAGAAGCTTTTGTTAGAGCCACGGTCCATCTTCTCAAACGAAACTGGTGGCAGCGTTTCCGACGACACGAAGCAGTACATTTCGAAGGCATTCATCGCGAACTGCACTAGTCGGAGCCCGCGGATGTCGGTGTCGCCCACCGCGTCCAGCACGTTATGCACTATGTCCTCGTGCTTTATGGATGCAACAAACTCTTCCAACTTTTTGCACGCCAGCTTCTCAATCAGTTCCTTCTCTTCTTCGGCCGACATGTACCCGTCGGGACTACGTCGTTTATAGTGCCTCGCAACCAAGACACACTTACACGCCCAGCGACACACTCTTTATTACAAGTACTCAAACGCCTGCTTTCAGATAGTGACTCCGTCGGAGTATATAAACGCAGACCACCGCACCGCAATGGCGCAGGTCCGCGAAATCCGCGCCGCCGAGACCATGCTCGAGACCCTCCTCGCCGAGCACGCGAAGGCGGCGGCCGCGCCCGCCCGCCGCGCCCCGCGCCCCGCGCTCCAGGCCCGCCTCGCCAAGCTCGGCGCCCTCGGCCGGGCCGAGCAGGCCGTCACCCCCTTCGACCGCATGCAGCACTGTCGAGACTCCCTCGCCTACCTCGACACCTGCGGCTGGAAGCGCAGCTACCACCAGCGCCTATTCCACGAGGACTTTCTGGTATGTTCCCTGACAGATCCTGTGTCATGGCACTACTGCATCCATATCATAACTTGCTGGCGCCTCCCGATCTGTGATCTTAAAATCATACGGATTAATCGATGTAAATATTGCGTCTTTTATTGTTGAGCTGCGTTGATAGTATTCTGTTTGAGATTTCAGCGATTCTGCAAAGTTTGGATCATTGTTGTATCTATGTTCAAATGCTTCTTTCAATTTGATGTTCATCCCGTGTCTGCCCTTTACAACATTAACTTTGT
>Ga0335396_10002819_pt1 | contig 20599 bp, 21 predicted proteins | sample FRY02_FD_205743 | JGI IMG/M metagenome (GOLD analysis project Ga0335396, IMG submission 205743) | Freshwater microbial communities from Lake Fryxell liftoff mats and glacier meltwater in Antarctica - FRY-02 (spades assembly) (version 2) | ecosystem: Environmental > Aquatic > Freshwater > Ice >... | reverse complement strand
CTTCCCCCCCCCCCCTCACATGACCCGCCCACCCTTTCCCAGTGCCGCCCCCGGAAGCAAATTCCTATCAGACAACATGCTGGCCAAGCCTGCGGCGTCCATGCCTTTGGACTGCTTGCCGATGACGCCCAGTACAACTGGTGTGAGCATACCCAGAAGTTTGCCCATGCCACCTTCTCCGACCCCCGTGAACTTCGAGAGCACGCTTGCGATCTGGCCCAACCCAGCGCCACCCAGGAGCGAGGTCAAGGGATTCGAGGCGCCCACACCCGACTCCGCCTCGTGGGGGCCGGGTGGGACGTGACCTCCGGGCACGTCAGCGGTGGGCGCGATCTGGTTCCGGCCCGATGACCCACTTTTTAGGTGGGACCAAGCGGGAATACCGTCTGCTAAGTGCGACGGGCCGAGGGATCAACCGCTGGACGGGTGTTGACTTGAAGAACCCGGGGAAGTATTTGCACAAGATCGGTTAGCCATTTAACTCAACCAGAATGATCTCCAATGCCAGTACATCCGTCCTTTCGCTGTCCCTCGTGGTGCTGCTGACCGGCCAAGTCTTTGCCGGACCCGCTTGAGCCAATCCGGCAATCCCTCGGTCGGGGGACTCAGAAGCAGGCATTGTAGGGCAGGACGGCTCTTCGTGGCGCGTGGGACTGGACGTGTCCACCTCCCGTGGGCTCAAGGGCGGTCACCCCGAAATCGAAGGCATCGCCGAGGACGGATCCGTCATCGAGGTGGGTGACCATGCCCACCGCGTCGAGATGGATCTGACGCGCTTTGAATTTTCCCTTTCTCGCACCTTCGATAAATCCTGGGACGTCGTGGTGCGCGTGCCATATTTTCTGAAGGATCAAACAGCAGAAACTGTCTTTCCCAACGCCATCAGTGAGGAGGACAAGGCGGCCGCCATCCGTTTAGGAAACGCCCACCACCGCACCGATACCTATGAGGGATTTTCCGATCTGGAAGTGAGCGTGGGCTGGAGGAAAACCAGTTTCCTCCTGGAAGGATCGGTCTTTCGATTTTCCCTCGGCGTCACCGTCCCCGTGGGCGATACTGAAAATGACCCTTTAGTCGCTGGCGATGCCGGCTTGGAACACCTCCACGTTCAGTTCGGCAATGGCACCTTCGACCCGCTGGTCGATTTTTACTTCGGACTGCCGCTCAACGAACGATTCGCTGTCTCCCTCTTTGGGCGCGGGCGTTTTCCGTTTTACGAAAACGACCAAGGCTATCAGGGATCACTGGAGGGAACATTGGGCCCACGGCTCACCTGGCTGCCGCACAAACGATGGTCATTCTCAGCTGGCATGACCGGCAGCTACTACGGCTATTCGGAATGGAGCAACCGGCGCGATCCCAACAGTGGCCAGTTCAGTCTGAACGCCTCGCTGGGTTTTGGGGTGAAGATCACTGATCAGTTGACGGCGAGTCTTAACGCATTGCTACCGGTCTACACCAAAACCTTCTCTGGTGAGGACTCCCTCGACCCTGCCCCGACATTTTCGCTTTCCGCAGGCTGGACGTTTTGATCTGTTTACGAGCCTTGTCTCAAAACGAGTTGGTGTGCGCTGGCTCAGGGCTCGGCCCAAACTGAAAGACTTCCTCGAGCGGCGTGGTAAACACCAGCGCGATGCGAAAGGCCACTTCCAGCGAGGGCGAGTATTTCCCGGCCTCGATCGCATTCACCGTTTGCCGACTGACTCCGATCCTCGTGGCCAGCGCCTGCTGGGTCATCTCCCCGTGGTGGAAACGCAGCAGGCGGATGCGATTGCGGATGAGTGAATCGGCCATTGTTACCAGCCCCTCCGGTAGTAAATGATCTGTAGCACGAGCTTCAGCACCTCGGCGAAGAAGAGCGAGAGCAGTAGCCAGTGGGCAATCCAGAGCGAGGGCAGTGAGAAGCACAAGCCGGCGATGCCTCCGATCACGCCCGTGGCCACCACCCAGCCCGAATGGCTCTCCGCGCGCCAACTGATCACCCGATCCCGCTCATCGCGGGCTTCAGGTCGGCTGGCGAGTGCCGCCACGGCGTACCCGACGATGAGGACGAAAACCAACAGCACCGTGGCAAGGGCAAACACCACCACATACGGCGGCAACGCGGTTATGCCTTGCGCAGCCATGCGCGCCGCCACCGCAAGATAGCCCGCAAAAATCAGGAGCAGGCTGCCGAGCTGAATCTTGGCGCTCCGCTCTTCAAATGAACTCGAAGCCGAGCCTTCGCAGGGAGGGGTGGTCGCTTGTATTTTTGACATGGTGTCAAAGATTTACGACAAGTTCGAGGAAGTGTCAAATATTTTTGACACGAATTATGATGGCGCCACAAGATCGCCGTTTTGCCTTCGCAGTCCGCCCCACGTCGGGCTGGCCTTGCAAACTTGACATCTACTCGGAAACTCGACATCGGAATGTCGAGCTACTTTTCGGGATCTGAAAGGCTGGGTGAACGGTTCGGCCTGGACGCCGACCACTGGAAAAAGCGGCTCCATTTTGGAATGGCCGGTCAGCCACCGACCTGAGACATTTGCCCGCATGAAATGCACCCAGTGCGGCAGCCGCCTTGACGGACCGATGACCTTTTGCCCGTCCTGCGGCGTGCGGCCGGACATTGACCTTCGCCAGCTCCATGTCCGCGACCTTGGATTCAACCCGGCGTTCGCCTGCCCGGAATGCTCCAGCGTGCTCAACGTTCTCGAAATCGACACTGAGCCGCGCGTGCACATCGAACGTTGTGGGTCCTGTCATGGACTGTTCTTCAACCCGGGTGAACTGGAAGCTGCGCTCGAAGCTCAGTCCCACCCGCTGGCCTGGCTCGACACCACGCAGATCAATCAGATCGCGACTGATTTCGAAGGCCCGCGCCACGTCATTTACCGGCCGTGCCCGGTCTGCCGCGAGCGCATGGGGCACCAGAATTTCGGCGGACGCAGCGGTGTCATCGTCGACCATTGCGCCCCCCATGGCGTCTGGCTCCAAGGCGCCCAGCTCCGCCGCCTGACCGAATGGTGGCGCGCCGGCGGCAAACACCTCCATCAACAGCACGAACTGGAACGCGTCCACCGGCTCCGCTCCCCGACCGGCGGCGCCCGCCGTCCACGAGTCACCGGCACCATCGAATCCAGCCCCGCACCAACCGATGGCTGGCCGTGGCTGATTGATCCCGTGAGCGAGTCGGTGTCGCTGCTGCTCGACGTACTCGTCTCCGCGGTAACATCGGATTGAGGGTTGAAGACGCGCACCCGGGCGTCGCCGCCGAGCTCATTCCCACAACAGCAGACGACCATGGGCGATGAAAGGGGACGTGATCACACTCGACGACAGCTTCTGCGGGCGGTGTGGTCACGGCGCTGTGGTCACGCGGATCCGGAAATAGATGCTGGGTTCGCTGGCTTCGACGGTGGCCTGGCGGGTTTCGGTGGTGGTGGTGGCGGAGAGCTGGGTGTCGGGCACTGGCTGCCAGGCCTCGAGGGAGAACGACGATTCGACCATCCACCCGACGCCTGGTTGATTGAGTGGGCGGGTGTAGGTGAAGACGTACGCTGGGGGGGGTGGTTTCAGAGGAGAGGGCCACGGTGGCAGGTGGCAGGGGAGAGGGGCCTGGGGTGAGTGGGTGGCCGCCGGTGGCGAACTCGAAGAGATTGCCGATCCCATCACCATCGGGGTCATCACCGGGATCACTGCCGGCGCCGCCTTCCGGGAAAGAGAGTGTCATCCAAGCGGCGAAGGTTGGCGAGGTGGGGGGTGTCAGGGTGCCAGGGGAGGGAGTCGCGGCTCTCCAGCTGACAGGGGCATGGCCGGTGGCTGCGGGGACGAGTCGGTTGAGCGAGAGGCCATTGGTGGTGTCAGGCCAGGGCGCGCCGCTTTGGAAGTCGGTTTCGTCCTCGAGAGTGAGGGGAAAGTACCCAGGTTCGAGCGGAGGCGGGGTGCCGGCGCGATAGAGCACGCATTCCCCCGGCAGGCCGAGGGTGTCGAGCGCCCCCCATGGACCCGTCAATGGAATGTCGGTGGTCAGTCCATAGGCGGCGTGGAACGCGGTGACGTGCGCGGGATCGGTGGGTGAAAAAGAAACCACGACCAGCAGACCGCCCGCCGGAATCGATTCGGTGGTAAAGTCGAAGTCCACGTTGCCGCGCAGGCGCCACCGATCAAGGGCCACCGGGGAGTCAGTGGGATTGTAAATTTCGACAAACTCCAACTCGGGCGCGGCGCCGATCGGGGAGTGGTGGACCTCGTGAATGAGCACCGGTCCCACCCTTGGCGCGCTGTTGGTGGCGCCGAGTTTTGGGCGTGGCGAATCGATGCTGGTCTCGTCGTAGGCTGTGCGCTGGGCCATCGGGGTAAATTTCCCGGTGCCGTCTGGTTCGCGGCCAGACCCCTTCCCACCCCCCCTCACATGACCCGCCCACCCTTTCCCAGTGCCGCCCCCGGAAGCAAATTCCTATCAGACAGACAGATTGCGCGCTCAGCGAAGACGCCGAAAACACCAGCAGCACTGTCATCAAAATTTTTGCGATCATAAAGTTTCTCCCTATTGTTGTGAATTATTGCAGTGAATTATTGTTGCGCTCGTGGCGCCTACGCCACGCATCCGGCTGAATGAATGGCTGGCAGAGCGATTGGGTGGCATGCTTCATTTTGAAGTGATGTCCGGATTCTTCTACGCAAGGAGGTGGGGTTTGGATCTGTGCGCGGCTTGGAGCACTTGTTTTGGGAATACTTCTATTCTAGATTGGCTGTTGCAATTGGATGATCTGCTTGGGCTGAATATTAAGATGTCACTAACAAAAGGATGAATATGAAAAATCTTTCCCTGTCCGGCGCAGTGCTCGCGAGCGTGCTGCTTTCCCAGGCGATGGCCCAGACCCCCAACATCAATGCCGGAAACCTCCCCTCCGTCGACGTTCGTCAGGTTGGCAGTACACGGGTTGAGAATGTGCCTGCCATCCCTGACGATGTTCGCGCCGCCGTGCAGCGCTACCAGAATTATCGCTCCGCACAGTTTCAGGACTGGCTGCCGGATGGATCGATGCTGATCACTACCCGCTTCGGATCGACCGCGCAGCTGCATCGTGTGCGCACACCGGGAGCGGATCGCCAGCAGCTGACTTTTTATGACGAGCCGGTAGAGAGCGGGCAGGCGATCCCCGACAGCGACCGTTTTCTGTTCGGCCGTGACACCGGCGGTGACGAATGGTTTCAGTTGTTCGTGAGAGGGCTAGACGGCAGCACCACGCAGCTGACCGAGCCGGGAACGCGCAATCAGTCAGCCACTTTTAGCAGCGACGGACGAATGCTGGCATGGTCACGTGCAGTGAGCGGTTCGGGCGACTATGCGATCTTCACCGGCAATCCCGCCGGCCCGGCGAGCGTTCGGCTGTTGTGGCAGGGCACCGGTTCGGTCGGCCCTGATGACATCAGCGACGACGGCCGTACTATCCTCGTCAAGCGCAGTGTGTCCAATCAGATCGACGAGCTGATGCTGCTTAATGCCGTTAGCGCGGAGTTGCGCCCGCTGACTGTCGCAGGTGGTGCGGCCCGATATGACGATGCGCGCTTGATTCACGGTGGCGCTGCGATACTGGCAATCAGCAACAATGGCAGCGACGTGCGCCGACTGGTCGAGATAGAAGTGGCAACCGGCGCACTACGCGCGCTCTCGCCCGAGTTGCCCTGGGACATCGAGGCCTACGATCTCAGCAAGGATGGGCGAGTGCTGGCCTATGCGGTCAACGAGGATGGGTTCAGTCGTGTCGTGGTGCAGGATTTCGTCGGTAGCCGACCGCTGCCGCAGCCCGATTTACCGCGCGGGGTGCTGAGCGCTCTGGAGTTCTCGTCCGATGGATCAAAACTCGCCATTGGACTGAGCACCGCACGTTCAGCAGGCGATGTATGGAGCCATGAGGTAGCGGAGGGCACGCTGACTCGCTGGACCCAATCCGAGCTTGGTGATCTCGACACTTCCCGGCTCGCGGAACCGTCACTGATCCGTTTCGAGAGCTTCGACGGCCTGTCAGTCCCCGCCTTCGTCTATCGCCCCACCAGCGCAGAGGCCGATGCAAGACTGCCGGTGATCATCGACATTCATGGCGGGCCTGAGGGGCAGACACGACCGGGCTGGAACCCTGGCGCCCAATATTTTGCAAACACGCTGAACGCCGTGGTCATCCTGCCCAATGTGCGCGGCAGCGATGGCTATGGCACCCGCTATCTCAATCTCGACAATGCCGAGAAGCGCGAGGACAGCGTTAAGGATATCGGTGCACTGCTCGACTGGATCGCTAGTCAGCCGGGGCTCGACCCTGCTCGGGTCGCGGTCTATGGTCAGAGCTATGGCGGCTATATGTCGTTGGCGGCGATGACTCATTATTCGGATCGCCTCATCGGCGGGGTCGAGCGCTACGGCATCAGCAACTGGATAAGTTTCCTGCAGAACACCGAGGCCTATCGCCGCGACAACCGTCGCGCCGAATATGGCGACGAGCGCGATCCGGCTATGCGCGCAGTGTTCGAACGCATCTCCCCGCTCAACAATGTGTCGCGTATTACCCGGCCCATGCTGGTCATGCAGGGGGCCAACGATCCGCGCGTGCCACAGTCCGAGTCTGATCAGGTGGTGCGCGAACTGCGCGCCAACGGCGTGGACACCAGCTATGTGCTGTTCGCCGATGAGGGCCATGGCTTTCAGAAAAAAGCCAACAACGATCTGCGGCGCGAGGTGGAAACGGTCTTCCTGCAGCGCTTGTTCGTTCGATAAATCAGCAGCCGGATGATCGCGCCGCAGGCAGGTATTGGTAGAGTCCGCCTAGGTCAACGAGTTCATCTTTGAGAGACGGCCGGTACAGCAGTACACGATTTGCTCGCAGCCCGAGATAGGTATCTGTACTGGGATAGTATCGATAATCGATGGCCCCAAATCGTTGGGTCTTAATTCCTTTATCCGCCAAAATGCCTGGCTCAACCTGTTCACCAAAACTGAACAGACATTCCGTATCGCTCAGCTTCGCCGGGCCTGGTACTAGTTTGTAAGGCTTCACCGGACTGATGGTGTAGAGCACGCCCCGGTTAAAGTCACCCCGTTCCATGGGCCAGCGATTAGGACTCAGAAACATTTGTACTAGAAATGAGGCAACGCCGTTGCCGTCCAAGTCAATCGGGTAAATATAACCGGTTCGCGAATTGCCCCAGGACTGGCCTTCCCAGCTTTCGTTGCCCTTCAGATGAAAGTTCTGAACAATCGGTAGCAGGGATATAGGCATGCGCTCGAACACACCGTGGCCATCATTGACCAGAATAGCTACATCATCAGGCCTATGGCCTGATGACAGAACCCTTCCCACACCCCCTCACATGACCCGCCCACCCTTTCCCAGTGCCGCCCCCGGAAGCAAATTCCTATCAGACAGACCCGCTGGCAGTGGACCGGCTGATCCGTTCCGGCGCGGCAACCTGTGCAGTGCTGCCCACCCCGGCGCAGTGGTTTGGAGTCACCTATCAGGAGGATAAACCCCGGGTGCAGGCCGCGTTGCGCGCTCTGGCGGATTCCGGAAATTATCCGGCCCCGCTGTGGGGTCAGGGATAACCCGGCTTCGCGGATCCGGCCCGGATCCCCGCGCCTGCGGCTTCGCCGCCTTCCGCGCCTGCCTCCGACAGGTCGCAGCCAGGCCGTCGACAGCGCCAACCTGCCGCGGATCACACCCGCTTCCGGGAGCAGGGCTGCCATGAACGAATTCCGGCACCCCCCGCATACAAACTGCTTTGCTGATTGATTTCCCTCCCCCAATCCTGTCATTGTTTGCTTCTTGAACGGGAAATTGATCCATGACGCCGGCGGCGAGACTTTCGAACTTCAGGAAGTCAGCTCCATCGGCCGCACCCGCGATTCGGTTATCCCCGTCCCGGATCCCCGCGCCTCACGCCGCCACGCTCTGATCCGCCTCCAGGAGGACGGCTTCTGGTTCTTCGATCTCGGCAGCAGCAACGGCAGTTACCTCAACGGCAGGCGCGTGACCACCGCGCAGTTGCTGAAAAACGGGGATCTCGTGACGATCGGCGACCATCATCTCCGCTTCGAAGGCAGCCCGCCGGTCAAAAGCGATTCGAGTGCGACTCTGTCGAATCAGACCCTCATCGGAGTCCTGTCGAGGGATGCCCTCATCCTGGTGAGCGACATCCAGGGATTCACCTCCCTGTCGGAAAAACTCGCCCCCGACGAACTGGCCCCCATCATCGGCTCGTGGTATGCCGCCATCGGCCAGGTCCTCAATGACCACGATGCGACCCTCGACAAGTTCATCGGCGATTGTGTCCTCGCCTACTGGCTCAACACCTCGATCCCGGCCCGCCTCGCCGCCCTGCGCACCGCCCGCGCCATGCAGCGGGTGGCGGAGAAGGTGCAAAGCGACCACCACGAGGTCCTCGACCGGGTCGGCCTGACCTTCCGCACCGGTGCCGCCATTCATCTCGGGCCGGTCGCCTGCGGGGCCATCTGCGCGGGTGAGTTCACGCTCCTCGGAGATGCCGTCAACCTCGCCTTCCGCCTCGAGGCCCTGACCCGCGAGTTCGACAAACCGGTCCTCGTGAGTGGCGATTTCCTGGCCTCATGGGAAGCCGGCCAGGCTCTCTGCGACCCCTGCGGATCCCGCCACGTCAAGGGCCGTGCCGTGCCGGTGGAAGTCTTTGCCGTCGAACGCGCTCCCGATTGAGCTTCCCGCCGCCATGCCCGACTACACCCGCCTGCTCAATGACGCCCCCGGCTCACAGGACGGGGAACTCTTCGCCGGACTCTACGCCGAGCTCCAACAGATTGCCCGCGGCCGCATGGTCATGGAGCGGCCGGGGCAGACCCTGAATGCCACCGCCCTTGTTAACGAGGCCTGGCTGCGCCTTCAGAAATCCGCCCCCGGACAATGGCGTGACCGCAAACAGTTTTACGCCGCCGCCAGCGAGGCCATGCGCCGGATCCTGATCGAGGCCGCCCGCCGCCGCCTCGCCGGCAAGCGGGGCGCGGGCGAAGCCGCCCTCCCCCTCGACGGACTGGATCTCCATGCAACCACCTCCGATCAACGCCTCATGGACATCCATGAGGTCCTCGACGAGCTCGAAAAGGAGGATGAAACCAAGGCTCAGATCGTCAAACTCCGCTTCTTCAGCGGCATGAAGCACGACGAAATCGCCGCCCTGCTCGGGGTGAACGAGAAGACGATTCGCCGCCACTGGGCGCTCGCCAAAGTCTGGCTCTACCGCGCCATGACCGAAAAAGCATAAATTCCCTGTCCGTTTTTCCCGCACTTCCACGCGTGGTTCGGTACCATGAACTCTCCCGCCCACGATCTCTTCGCCCGCGCCCTCGAACTGCCGGAGGCCGAACGCGACGCCTTCCTCAGTGAAGCCTGCGGTGGGGACGCCGAGCTGCACCTCGAAGTCCGGCGCCTGCTTGTCGATGCCGCCCGGGCCGACGCCCTTTTTGGCGACACGGAGGGTGAAACCCGGGTCGGTGTCCCCGGCTCGGCCTCCGGCGATCCCTCCAGCAGCACCGAGAAGGAGGGCGACCGGATAGGGCCTTACATTCTGCGTCAGCAGATCGGGGAGGGCGGCTTCGGGGTGGTGTGGATGGCGGAGCAGCGGGTGCCGATTTCCCGCATGGTGGCGCTGAAGGTTGTTAAGGCCGGCATGGACACCAAACAGGTCCTCGCCCGTTTCGAGGCGGAGCGGCAGGCGCTGGCGATGATGGAGCACCCGAATATTGCCCGGGTGCTCGACGCCGGGGCCACCGACCAAGGGCGGCCGTATTTCGTGATGGAATTGGTGAAGGGCATCCCCATCTCGCAATACTGCGACGAAGCCGGGCTGGGCACGCGGGAGCGGCTGGCGCTGTTCGGCGATGTGTGCTCGGCGATCCAGCACGCGCATCAAAAGGGGATCATCCACCGGGACATCAAGCCGTCCAACGTCATGGTCACGCTCTACGCGGACAAGCCGATCGTGAAGGTGATCGACTTCGGCATCGCCAAGGCCACCCAGGGGAAACTCACGGACCAGACCCTCTTCACGCGCTTCGAGCAGTTCATCGGCACGCCGGTTTACATGTCGCCGGAGCAGGCCAGCCTCAGCGCGGTGGACATCGACACGCGCAGCGACATCTACGCGCTGGGCATCCTGCTTTACGAACTGCTCACCGGGAAACCGCCCTTCGACGCGCACACCCTGGCCTCGGCGGGTTATGATGAAATGCGCCGCATCATCCGCGAGGTGGAGCCGCCCAGGCCGTCGTCGCGCTTGAGCACGGTCGCAGGGGAAGAACGCACGACCATAGCCAAGGCCCGGCACGTCGCGCCCGACAAGCTGAGCCGGCTCGTCGAGGCCGACCTCGACTGGATCGTGATGAAGGCCATCGAGAAAGACCGCGCGCGCCGCTACGAAACGGCCAACGGCCTCGCCGCCGACATCGGGCGTTTCCTCGCCGACGAACCGGTCACCGCCAGGCCGCCGAGCGCGGGTTACCAGTTCCGCAAATTCGCCCGGCGTAACAAAGCCGCGCTGCGCGTCGCTGCCGCCATCGCCGCCGTCCTCGTCGCCGCCACGCTGGTGAGCACCTGGCAGGCGATCCGCGCGACCCGGGCCGAGAAACGAGCCACCGACACCCTCGTCGAAGTGGCCGCCGAGCGGGACGCCAAGGACCTGGCGCGCAAGGACGCCGAGGCCATCTCCACCTTCCTCACCGAAGTCTTCCAAAGCCCCGACCCGACGCGCGACGGCCGCACCATCACCGTGGCCGAGACGCTGGACACAGCGGCAAAGAAACTGGAGACCGACCTCGTCTCCCAACCCGGCCGCCGCGCGAGCCTGCAGGCCACGCTGGGCCGCACCTACGAGGCCCTCGGCCTCGCTCGCCAGGCCATCCCGCTGCTGGAAAAAGCGCGCGACTATCACCTCGCCAGGTCCGGGTCAGAGCACCCCGGCACGCTCAACGCCATGGCCAGCCTGGCGAGCTCGTACCGCCAGGCCGGCCGCAGGGACGAGGCGATCAAGCTACAGGAGGAAGTGCTGCCGCTGAGCCGCAAGGTGCTCGGCCCGGAGCACCCCGACTCGCTCAAGGCGCAGGCCAACCTGGCGAATTCCTACTTCGACGCCGGTCGCGAGGACGAGGCGCTGCAGCTGAAGGAGGAGGTGCTGCCGCTGAGCCGCAAGGTGAACGGCCCGGAGCACCCCCTCACGCTCGCGGCGATGACCAACATGGCGAATTCCTACTTCGCCGCCGGACGCAGGGACGAGGCGATCAAGCTGCAGGAGGAAGTGCTGCCGCTGAGCCGCAAGGTGAACGGCCCGGAGCACCCCGACACGCTCAAGGCGCAGGCCAACCTGGCGAATTCCTACTTCGCCGCCGGACGCCGGGACGAGGCGATCAAGCTGCAGGAGGAAGTGCTGCCGCTGAGCCGCAAGGTGAACGGCCCGGCGCACCCCGACACGCTCAAGGCGCAGGCCAACCTGGCGAATTCCTACTTCGCCGCCGGACGCCGGGACGAAGCGCTCAAGCTGCGGGAGGAAGTGCTGCCGCTCACCCGCAAGGTGAACGGCCCGGAGCACCCCGACACGCTCACGGCGGTGTACAGCCTGGCGATTTCCTACGCCGCTGCCGGCCGCGAGTACGAGGCGCTCAAGCTGCGCGAGGAAGCGCTGGTGCTTTACCGCAAGGTGAACGGCCCGGAGCACCCCGGCACGCTCACGGCCATGGGCGGCCTGGCGAATTCCTACTTCGCCGCCGGTCGCGAGGAGGAGGCGCTCAAAATGCGGGAGGAAGTGCTGCCGCTGAGCCGCAAGGTGAACGGCCCCGAGCACCCCGACACGCTCATGGTAATGGGGAATCTGGCGATTTCGCATTTTGCCACCAGTCGCGAGGCAGAGGCGCTCAAGCTACAGGAGGAAGTGCTGACGCTCAGCCGCAAGGTGAACGGCCCGGAGCATTGCGACACGATCATGGCAACGACGAACCTGGCGAATTCCTACTTCGCCGCCGGTCGCAAGGACGAGGCGCTCAAACTGCACGAGGAAGTGCTGCCGCTCAGCCGCAAGGTGAACGGCCCGGAGCACCCTGACACGCTCAGGGCGATGCACAACCTGGCGCTTACCTGCCACGACGCCGGCCGCCGGGACGAGGCGCTCAAACTGCACGAGGAAGTGCTGACGCTCAGCCGCAAGGTAAACGGCCCGGAGCACGCCGATACGCTCAAAGCGATGATCAACCTCGGGGGTTCCTACGCCTTCGCCGACCGCGAAGCGGAGGCGATCAAGCTGCTGGAAGAAGCGCTGCCGCTGGGCCGCAAGTTGCTCGGACCGGGGGACGCCGCCACGCCCCCCGCCGTGAATTTCCTGGCGGATCTCTATGAAAAGGCCGGCCGCAAGGAGGAAGCCCATGCCCTGCGCGCAGAACTCGCCGGAAAGGCCGCCGCTGACATCAAGACGCTCGAAGCCGCTCTGGACCTCGCCCGCAAAGACCGCGGCCCGGAGCACGCGGACACCATCGCCGCCATGACCGCCCTGGCCGCGGGATACGGAGCCGACGGCAGCGGGAGCCAAGCGATCAAGCTCGGCGAGGAAGCCCTCGCCCTCGCCCGCCGCGTCCTGCCCGCGGGTGCCCCGCTCACGATCAAAGCGATGAAGACGCTCATCCCCCTCTACAATTCCGTGGACCTCACCGGTGACGCGGCCCAGCTCGAGGCGGAGGTCGCCACGCTGACCGGCAAAAAATGAGCGTGGATAAAAGTCGATCTCCCTGTCCGTTTTTTCCCAGCTTTTGCGCGTGTCTCCCTGACATGAACTCTCCCGCCCACGATTTTTTCGCCCGTGCGCTCGAGCTGCCGGAGTCCGAACGCGACGCCTTCCTCAATGAAGCCTGCGGTGATAACGCCGAGCTGCACCTCGAAGTCCGGCGCCTGCTTGTCGATGCCGCCCGGGCCGACGCCCTTTTTGGCGACTCCGAGGGCGAAACTCTCGTCGGAGCCCCCGGCTCCGCCTCCGGCGTTTCCATCGGCTCGGAAAAGGAGGGCGACCGGATCGGGCCTTACAAGCTGCGCGAGCAGATCGGCGAAGGCGGGTTCGGCACCGTGTGGGTGGCGGACCAGGAGACGCCGGTGCGGCGGCGCGTGGCGCTGAAGATCATCAAGATGGGGATGGACACCAAGGAGGTCATCGCCCGTTTTGAACAGGAGCGGCAGGCACTGGCCATGATGGAGCACCCGAATATTGCCAAGGTGCTCGACCCCGGTGCCACGCAATCCGGGCGTCCGTTTTTTGTCATGGAACTCGTGCAGGGTTCAAGATCACGGACCACTGCGACGACCAGAAGCTCTCCACACTGGAGCGGATCGAACTTTTCATCACCGTCTGCCAGGCGGTGCAGCACGCGCATCAAAAGGGGATCATCCACCGCGACCTCAAGCCGTCTAACATCCTCGTCACCATCAATGATGGCGAGGCGGTGCCGAAGGTGATCGATTTCGGTGTGGCCAAGGCGACGCAGGGGCGGCTCACGGACGGGACGCTTTTCACCCAGTTCGAGCAGATGATCGGCAGCCGTGCTCCGCACCGGTGACACCTTTGAGGTGGCGGCGGTGAACCCGCTCGGCGAAAGCGTCCGCGCCACCCCGGCCATCGCGGGAGACGTGCTCTACGTGCGCAGCGCCGGACACCTGTGGGCGTTTGCAGAGAAGCAAGCTCCCTGAATCTTTTCCCGGCCGCCGGATCATGAACGGAGTTCCGACACCGGCACCCCCGGCATAAAACAAAATTCCACGGCCCGGTTAAACCGGCCGGCTGGAGGTGGCCGCTTGTTATTGCGGGGGGAATTCCTTATCAGCCCGGCAGCAGCGGAAAGACCCCGTTAAAAAAACATGAATAAAACTTCCTGCCCCCGGCAGGCTACTGTATGAAGCGGTGGACGAAACCACCATGATACCGCCATCTGAACATGAGGCCGCCTTGTTGGGCATGGCTCTGGGGAAACCTATTGCCGCACGCGAAGCCTGGCTGCAGGCCGTTTGCGGGGAAGATCACTCCCTGCGGCTGCGTCTCCACACCCTGCTCGCGGAATATGAGGAGCCACCCGGACTCCTGACAGATTCCCCGGCCCAGGCGGACGAGCCTACCCTCAAGCTCGACCTCGCCGACGCTCCCGACGAAGCCGTCGGCCAGACGCTCGGGCGTTACAAGCTGCTGGAGCGGGTCGGCGAGGTCGGGTGCGGCGTGGTGTATGTCGCCGAGCAGACCCAGCCGGTGCGCCGGAGGGTGGCGCTGAAGGTCATCAAGCTGGGCATGGACACCAAGCAGGTGGTTGCCCGGTTCGAGGCCGAGCGGCAGGCGCTGGCGATGATGGATCATCCCAACATCGCCAAGGTGCTCGATGCGGGCACGACCGACGTGGGCCGTCCCTACTTCGTCATGGAACTGGTGCGCGGCATTCCCATCACCGACTACTGCGACCAGGCCAACCTCAGCACCAAGGAGCGGCTTGATCTCTTCATCAAGGTCTGCCAGGCCATCCAGCACGCGCATCAGAAAGGGATCATCCATCGCGACATCAAGCCGTCGAACATCCTCGTCACGCTGCACGACGGCGTGCCGGTGCCGAAGGTGATCGACTTCGGCATCGCCAAGGCGACGGAAGGGCGGCTGACCGACAACACGGTTTACACGCAGTTGCACCAGTTCATCGGCACGCCGACTTCCATGAGTCCCGAGCAGGCGGAGATGAGCGGGCTGGACATTGATACGCGCAGCGACATCTACAGCCTGGGCGTGTTGCTCTACGAACTGCTGGCGGGAAGCACGCCATTTGATGCCAGGGATTTGATGGCGTCCGGCATCGACGTGATGCGCAAGACCATCCGCGAAAAAGAACCGCCGCGTCCGAGCACGCGCTTTGCCACGCTGAAGGGGGAGGATTTGACCACGGCCGCCAGACGCCGTTCCGCCGACACGTCGAAGCTGCTGCACCAACTGAAGGGCGATCTGGACTGGATCGTGATGAAGTGCCTGGAAAAGGATCGCCAGCGTCGCTACGACACGGCCAACGGCCTTGCCGCCGACCTCAAGCGACACCTCAACAACGAGCCGGTCACCGCCCGTCCGCCGAGCGCGGCGTATCGCTTTCAGAAACTTCTCCGCAGAAACAAAGTCATGTCCGCCGCCACGGTGCTGGTGCTCACGGCCGTTCTGGTGGGGACCGTGGTCAGCATCGCGCAGACGTTGCGGGCCAAACGGGAACTGCGCCGCGCGCTGGCAGCCGAGGCGCAGGCTCAAGTGGAGAAGGCCAACGCCAAAGCCGCACTCCACTTCATCCAAGATGATGTGTTGAGTCAGGCCAGTCCAGGTTACCAGCCGGACCGGGAACTCACCGTCCGCGCCTTGCTCGACCGTGTCGCCGGCCGGCTCGACCAAGCCAACGGACGTCCGCCGCTGGTCTAGGCTTCCATCCGCCAGACCCTCGGCTCGGTCTATACGGAACTCGGCGACTACCCCAAAGCCGCCCAGCATTATGAGGGCGCGCGCTGGCTTCAGCGCGAACATCTGGGCGAAAGCCACCCGGATACCCTGCGCTCACTCTACGGTTTGGTCATGGCCCGCTGGTGGAATGGCGACATCGCCCAAGCCGAACCGCTCACCCGACAGGGACTCGAAACCAGCCACCGAGTCCTGGGCGAAAAGGACCCGCTCACGCTCCAGTTCATGCAGGCGCGCGCTTTCGTCATGATGATTCTGGGGGAAATGCCTTGGACCGAACTCGAACCGTTCTTTCTCCAAGCCCTGGCGTTGCACCGGGAAGTCCTCGGTCCGGACGAATTGGGGACGCTAAATTTAATCCATGGACTCAGTCATGGCTACTTCCTCAATTGGCAGGCGGCGAAGGCGGAGTCGTTGATCGTGGATGCACTCGATCGCTCCCTGCGCGTGCTGGGTGACGATCATCCACAGACGGGCATCCTGACGATAACCATTGGTTATATCTACTATGAGTTGAAACAATTCGAAAAGGCGGAAGAACTGTCGCTCCGCAGCTTGGAACTGCGTAGCCGGATCCTTGGTGAGAAAAATCCCCGCACCCTCTCCTGCGCTCTCATCCTGGCGACGATTTACGTCCAGCAACAACAATTCGACAAAGCCGAACCGCTCACGGGTCAGGCGCTCAGTCAAATCCGCAGCCTGGCCGTTCTGAACGATGTATATCTGCCCTACCATTTGAGCAACTTGGGGTGGGCTTACCTTGAAGGAGGAGACCTCGCCAAAGCCGAGACTTTGTGCGACCTGGGGTTGCAGGCCATGCGCCGCAAGCCGGACGCCAGCCCGGTGATGCTCCCTCGTGCCATCACTCAAATGGGCGCTGTCCGTCTAGCCCAGGGCAAATTCTCCGAGGCCGAAACGCTCCTCCGAGAGAGTTCGGCCTTGGCGGAGAAACGCTGGCCCGAGGCGGCGTATCGGTTCTACGTGATGAGCCTCCTCGGCGGCAGCCTGGCGGGCCAAAAGAAATTCACTGAAGCCGAACCGTTGCTACGGCAAGGCTACGAAGGACTCCTTCAGCGCCAGGCCAGCCTGCCTCCCTATCTCAACGCCCCGCGCCGCGTCACGGAATCCCTCGAACGTCTGGTGCAGCTCTACGACGCCTGGGGCAAACCCGCCGAGGCCGACGAATGGAAAAAGAAACTGGCCGAGTTCCAGCAGGCCGCCAAAACGAAGGACAATAAGTCCAAAACTCCGTAATCCATGAAACCAACACGCGCCACCATTCTGATCGCTGCCCTCCTCAGCAGCTCCATCCCCATCGCATTGTCCGCCGACACACCCCCATGGCCACAGTTCCGCGGGCCGGGTGGCAACGCCAGCGCCGTCGGGCAATCCATTCCGCTTACGTTTGGTCCGGAAAAGAATGTGCTTTGGAAGGTCGCGCTGCCATCCGGGCATTCGTCGCCGTGCATTTGGGGTGACCGCATCTTCCTCACCGGACATGTCGGCACGACGCTCAAGATGATCTGCGTGCAACGAACTGACGGAAAAATCCTTTGGGAGCGCGAGCGGACAGTTTCCAAGCTGCTCACCTACGAGCATGTGGCGGGCAGTCCGGCGAATTCCACTCCGGCCACCGACGGCCAGCGCGTTGTTTTTCAGTTCGACGATTACGGCGTGGTGGTCACAGACTTGGCGGGCGGGTTGATCTGGGAGCAGAAGTTTGCGCCGACGGGGAACGCCTTCAGCTACGGGGCTTCTCCGATACTCGACGACGGCAACTTGTATTTGAACCGCGATGGCAGTCTGGATTCGAGCCTGCTCTGCCTCGACGTTGCGACCAGACCCCTTCCCACCCCCCCTCACATGACCCGCCCACCCTTTCCCAGTGCCGCCCCCGGAAGCAAATTCCTATCAGACCAATCAGCCAAACTCCGCTGCCAGAAAAACCTTGGCACCGCGGAACGAATCCCTATTGTCCTTCAAACGGAAAATCCACCCTCCAAACCCACTTCCTTCCACTAAACCCCAAGAAACCTCGCCCCAACCCCCTGTTCTCCCACCATTTTCACCCCCTCCCTCCCCCCAGACCCCTTCCCACCCCCCCTCACATGACCCGCCCACCCTTTCCCAGTGCCGCCCCCGGAAGCAAATTCCTATCAGACAAGGCCATATCGTGCAGGGCAGAGAGATTTTCCATCGGCTGATTATTCCATTTATGGAAAAAAACTTTCCATTTAGTCCTGTTTCATATTTTTTTGAATAAACCTAATATTCATTCCGTCAAGCCGCCCAGCGGCGCAACTCACCTCAACCGTCCCTCAGAAAGATGCAAAACATGAAAGCTATTCGAATCCACGCCTACGGCGATGCCAGTCAAATGCAAATGGAAGAAGTGCCCGTCCCCGCCTGCGGACCTAACGATGTGTTGGTGCGGGTGGTTGCGGCCGGCATCAATCCGATTGACTGGAAAATACGCAGCGGGTACGTGGCACAGATGATCCCCAAATCATTCCCGTTTACCTTGGGTTCGGACGCCGCCGGCGTGGTGAGCGCAGTGGGCGGCGCGGTGACGGCCTTTGCGCCCGGTGACGAAGTGTTTTTCTATGCGGAATTCGCTCGCGGCGGCACCTATGCGGAATACGTGGCGGTCGATGCCGCGCAAGTGGCGCTCAAGCCCCGCACGGTCTCGTTCGCCACGGCGGCAGCCCTGCCGATACCGGGCCTGGCAGCCTGGACGGCCGTGATCGAAACGGCTCAGCTGACGCGCGGCATGCGTGTGCTGATCCACGGCGGCGCCGGTGCGCTGGGTAGCGTGGCTGTGCAACTGGCCAAGGCTCAAGGCGCACACGTCACCGCCACGGCCGGCACCGCCGATTTGGCCTTGGTGCACAGCCTCGGTGCCGATGAGGTCATCGATTACCGCACGCAGAAATTTGAGGAAATCGCTCGCGACATGGATGTCGTGCTCGACACCTTGGGCGGCGCCACGCAAGAGGCCTCCTGGGCGACGCTGCGCGCCGGCGGCTTGCTGGTGGCAACGGCCCAGCCGCCTTCGCCGGAACGGGCAGCCGCCGCTGGTGCGAGAGGCGCATTTGTCTTCTCGATGCCGCGCGGTGATGTGCTGGCTCAATTGGCGGCCTTGATGGACAAGGGCCAGTTGCGCGTGCTGGTGGGACAAGAGTTTGCCTTGGCCGATGCGGCGCAAGCGCATCGCCTGGGTGAAAGTGGCAAGGCCCGAGGAAAGATGATTCTTCGCGTCGGCGCTTGAACTCGGCCCGCCTTTGATTTGAAATACACCACTTGCAAGCGTAGTTGTCCTCCACCCGCGTCATACCTTCGATAACCTCCCACAACCACACCGAGAAACACCATGACCACCACAAAATCTGTTTTATCCGTCGGCCTGCAGCCACAACTCATTGATTTCGCCGATCCGGCTTACGCGGCCTATCCAGGCATGACGGCCGAGAAGGTGCAAGGCGGGCTGGACAAGGACATCGCCGCACTGAACGCCTTGGGTTACGACGCCAAGTTGTGCCTGACTGATTTTGGCGAAACGGCAGAGGCCGTGATCCGCGCCGCGCTGCAGCAAAAACGCTATGACTGCGTCGTGATCGGTGCGGGCTTGCGCACCATCGACAAAAACTTTCTGCTGTTTGAGAAAGTTCTCAACCTGGTCCACGAACACGCCCCGCAAGCACGTATCTGTTTCAACACAGGGCCGTTCGACACGGCGCAGGCTGTGCAGCGTTGGTGCTTGCTTGCCTGAGCACGGCTCTTGATGCGCAGCAACCCGGTGACAAACAGGCCTCCGTCTTCCCTTGGGCCTGGTCGGATAGGCTTGCTGCGCTAGCTGAACTGTGGCTAGCGCGTTTTCCGATAGCGCCTCAACCCTCCCGTCGTTCATCCAGAAAGGCCCAAACCCTTGCTGCAAGTTCGTCCGATGGACCTCCAGGTACCCATCTTCAATCAGCTCGGCGAAGACCTGGCGCCGGTCATCCAGATCAACGTTTTCACCGTCGACGCCGCCGATGTGGCCGATGTGGCCGCGCTACTCAAGGCCAGGGAAGACGATGCCAACTGGATGAAGAGCCAAGCGGGCTATATCTGCACGCAGCTGCACCGGGGCATTGCGGGCAGCTGCGTATTTTTGAACTATGCGGTGTGGGAATCGGTGGCGCACTTTCGCGCCGCCTTCACGCATCCGGAGTTTCAAAACGCTTTGGCTGCCTACCCCTTAAGCGCGGTGGCTCGCCGCACTTGTTCAGCAGGGTGGCGATACCGAAGCTCTGCGCGGCATGACCGGCTGCGTTCAGCCATTCAAAATTCACCCACGCATTAGGTAAACATCATGGAACAAATATTCGATCGAACAACGACCGAAGGCTCAGCTCGTTATTTTCAGAATTGCGTGCGCAATGGCGACGTAGAAGGCGCGTTGAGCTGCTTCGACCCAGAAGCAATTTATGTCTCCGGGCCAGGAACCCAGGTTACAGGCAAAGAAAACATTCGCGCCGCATTGGCGCAAGTTTGCGCCCTCAAGCCTGACCTGCAGGCGCAAAGAAGCGCTGACTTCATCATTGGCGATATTTCAGGGTGGGTCGATGAATGGACGCTGAAAGCAACGACACCCGAAGGCAACAAGCTTGATCTAAAAGGTATTTCCGGTGATGTTCTTAGAAAGCAAAAAGATGGCAACTGAGGTGGACCCCGAAATTCGGGCCAGTGGTTAAACTATGATTGTGGTGGTTGGGGGTGGCCGATAGAGACCGAACCCAACCAACACGAAATGAAAGCGAAACGCAGAAGACACGACCCCGAACCGTAGCGCAGCGGAGATGGACACTCCGGAGGAGTGCCCGGAGGGTGCGCGAAGCGAATCAATTCAAAGGCCGAGTGGCGCTGGAAGCGCTGAAGGGCATCAAGACGATCCAGCAGATTGCGAAGGATTTCGACATCCATCCGGTGCAAGTATCGGAGTGGAAGAAGCTCATGTCGGAGGGAGCGACGAGGGTCTTTGAAACCGGCCACGCGAAGAGCGAGGCGGAGGATTTCGAAGCGGAGCGGACCAAGCTGCACTCGAAGATCGGCCAACTGGCAG
>Ga0335396_10002816_pt1 | contig 20606 bp, 20 predicted proteins | sample FRY02_FD_205743 | JGI IMG/M metagenome (GOLD analysis project Ga0335396, IMG submission 205743) | Freshwater microbial communities from Lake Fryxell liftoff mats and glacier meltwater in Antarctica - FRY-02 (spades assembly) (version 2) | ecosystem: Environmental > Aquatic > Freshwater > Ice >... | reverse complement strand
ATATTTGATAGCGTTTGTTTTTGTTTGTAACTATCTCAAATATAAGGGTTTATAAACAAATATGCAACTTTTTAACGAATTAATTTACTGATTATCAATTAATTATCAACTCCGAAACTTTAGTTATATATTAGAGATTCATGGACTGTACTTCGAATACTGGCTCGTATTATTTTCTATTTCCTGTTTAGCAAATATAATAGGACTTAATATTTCAAGTGCCTTTAGCTCTGACAAAGTAATATACATAGTCGTTCCATTAATTATTATACCTCAATTGCTTTTCAGCGGTGTAATTGTACGTTTTGATAAGCTAAACCCAACATTTTCTAAAAAAAATGAAGTTCCTTGGTTAGGGAATATAATGGCGGCAAGATGGGCTTATGAAGCTTTAGCGGTTACCCAATCTACCAATAATGAATTTGAAAAACTCTTTTTTGAAGCAGATAAATTACGCCATGAGGCATCTTGGAAAAAAGATTATTGGATTCCAGAGATGAAAAATTTATGTCTAAAAATAATTGACAAAAATAGTAGTAAAGAAGAATTCGAAGACACTAAAACGACCTTATTAAATGAACTTGAAAATGAGAACCAATTGTGGACAAATTTTAATTGCAATCATTTAATCTCAGACATACAGTCAATAAATTTCTTATCAGATTACAAAGAAATAAAAATAGAAACAGATAATTATTTAAATATACTTGACAAACAATACACTAAAAACAAGGTAGAAATAACAAAAGAAATTGAAGTCTCTATTCTTAGTTTAGGAGAAGAAAAGTACCAAATACTAAGAACAAATTTTGACAACAGAAAACTGAGTGAACTAGTAACAAACAAAATGGAAGTTGATAAAATTCTTCTAATAAATAATAGACTCGTTAGAATGGATAACCCTGTATTCGATGTACCATATAAAGTCGATTTTTTAAAATCTCACTTTTACAGCCCGTCAAAATACATCTTTGGAAAAAAAGTTAAAACATTCAGCGCAAATATTGTAGTGCTATGGTGTATGTCCTTTATTCTTTTTATAACACTTTACTATGATTCTCTAAAGAAAAGCATTCAACTTTTTTCAATAACACCTCGAAATAAAAAGCATAAAAAAAGGCTTTAAAAAAAAGCCTTTTTTTATTAAATATCTCTTTTGGTATTACATCAACATTCCTCCACAAACATTAACTGTTTGTCCAGTTATATAAGTAGACATATCTGAAGCTAAAAACACTGTTAAATCAGCAACATCTTTAGGTGAACCACCTCTTTTTAAAGGGATAGATTTTCTCCATTGAGCAACAACATCTTGATCTAAAGCAGCTGTCATTTCAGTCTCAATAAAGCCCGGAGCAATTGCATTACAACGAATATTTCTTGAACCTAGTTCTTGTGCTATTGATTTAGTAAAACCTATCAAACCAGCCTTAGAAGCAGCATAATTAGACTGACCAGCGTTACCACTAACACCAACAACTGAAGACATATTAATAATAGATCCCTTTTTAGCTTTTAACATCGGACGTTGAACTGCTTTTGTTAAATTAAAAGCTGATTTTAAATTTGTGTTCATAACTTCATCCCATTGTTCTTCAGTCATTCTCATTAACAATGTATCTCTTGTTATCCCTGCATTATTAACAAGAACATCAATTGTTCCAAATTCAGCAACTACATCATCTACTAACTTTTGGGCTTCGTCAAATTTACCAGCATCAGACTTAAATCCTTTTGCTACTCCTCCATTGGCTCCCAATTCAGTTTCTAAAGCTTTTGCTTTTTCTTCAGATGATAAATAAGTAAAAGCTACTTTCGCTCCTTGTTTAACACATTCTTCAGCAATAGCCTTTCCTATACCTCTTGAGGCTCCAGTGATCAATACAACTTTGTCTTGTAATAAATTCATGCTCTTATATTTTGAAAGTCAAATATAATGAATTCAAATCAGCTATAAATAAGCATTATTAAAATTGTTTTAAAAGTAGGCTGTTTATAAAATTTTACGAATAGTATTTATTAAATTTGTTAGATGCAAAAAGAAAAAATATCAAGAGTTCAAACAAATCTATTTTCAGATTTAAGCAACCAACTTGTTTATAATCAAAATGACTTGTTAGAATTTATTGATACACCTTTTACAAAAGAAGCTTTTCAAATAAAAACGAGACAAAAAAAAGAAAACTATAGTTCTGAAATTCGAAACACGCTTGTAAAAGAACTTAAATCTAAATACAGTGAGATTAAAACAAATGAGTTAGTACTTGCCAATATTGAAAAACTTAACAATGACATGACTTACACAGTCACAACAGGTCACCAACTGAGCTTATTCACAGGACCTATATACTTTATTTACAAAATTTTAAACACGATAAAACTCGCTGAATATTTGAACCTTTCAAATACAGGCTTCTCCTACGTTCCTGTATTTTGGATGGCTTCAGAAGATCATGATTTTGAGGAAATTCAATCCATTTCTCTTTTTAATAAAGAAATTAAATGGGAGACAAATCAAACAGGTGCAGTTGGAAGATTTGATTTAACTGATTTTAATTTAGTCAAAGATTCAATGCTTGAACTCTTTAAAAATGACAGTGACAGTGAAGTTTATCAATTGTTAGAATCAATAGATGGTCATAATTACGGAGATGCTACGTTCAAGTTAATCAATCGACTTTTTGAAAAATATGGTTTAATTATTATAGATGGCGATAATAAAGCTTATAAAGAAATATTTAAGCCAATTATTAAAAATGAATTAAAAACGAATTTTTCTTTTGATTCAGTAAATGAAACTAATAAAAAGCTTGAAATAAAGAAAATTAAAAGACAATTAACTGCAAGAGAAATCAACTTATTTTATTTACACAATCAAGAAAGAACTCGCATAATAAAAGAAGAGCAGCATTATAAAATTGAAGGAGTTGGAAGTTTTGACTTAGAATCTATCTTAAATCTTGTAGAAGAAAATCCTGAAAATTTCTCTCCAAACGTTGTTCTGAGACCGCTTTTTCAAGAAACACTACTTCCAAATATTTGCTACATAGGTGGAGGAGGTGAAATTAGCTACTGGCTTCAGTTGAAACAGGTTTTTAATAGTACTAAAACGACCTACCCTCTTCTTTCTGTCAGAAATTCATTTCAGTTAATAGATTCAATTTCGAAAAAGAAAATGGACAAATTATCTTTAAACAATAATGACCTTTTTAAAGATACGGACATCTTAAAAAAAGATTACGTTTTAAGCAATTCATCTGATTTAGACTTTGAGCACTTAGAAAAATTAGTAACGGATTACACTGTTAACTTAGAAGCTAAAATCCAGCAAATTAATGAAGGACTAATTAATTTTGGAAAAGCTGAAAGTGTCAAAATAAAAAATCAATTAAATAGCATAAAGAAAAAATTAATTAAATCTGAAAAAGAAAAAAACGAACAAAGTTTAAACCAGATAGAACAATTAAAAGAACGGTTATTTCCAAATGGAAAACCACAAGAAAGAGTCATAAACTTTTTCTCTATCTGCAATGATGGTCAAATAAAAAAGCATTTAGATGATTTATATGATGCTATGGATCCATTTGAAAAAGATTTCATAATTCTAACTCAATAAAAACAGTAATATCTCGTTTTCTATTTTATCTATGCGCGTTTTTTTAATCTTCTTTATTTTGTTTACCTCGAGTTTACTCTTTGGGCAGGTTAAAGAAATTAATGGAAAATGTATTGATAAAGGAGGTCGACCGGTTGAATTTGTAAGTATTTATTGTGAATTTGCCACCCCACAAATTGTTTATTCAAATGTTAATGGATTATTTTCTTTAAACATTGTTAATGACAAGCAATCAAACGTTAAAATATATGCTAAAAGCGAGAATATTAACCTAGAAAAGGAGCTTAATATCCAATTGCTTAATTTAAAAGAAACAGTCATCTTATTTCAATTTGACTTTTCTCAAATACAAGCAGTTACCATATCACAAGATAAAACGGATTACAATTCAATTTCATCGCTTAGTAAGATAGATTACCAAACCTTACCTATGGGAAGTTTAGAACGGTCACTCGTTTATACTACTGCCGCTTCATCTAACAACGAATTAACATCTAATTACAATGTTCGAGGTGGTAGTTATGATGAAAATTTAATCTATGTAAATGGATTTACGATCTATCGTCCTTTACTTACTAGATCAGGTCAACAAGAAGGAATGAGCTTTATAAATTCAGCTTTAGTTGAAAATGTTCGATTTTCTGCTGGAGGGTTTGATGCAAGTTATGGCGACAAATTATCATCTGTTTTAGATGTTGACTATCGCATTGCCGATAGTTTTAAAACCACAGCAATGATTTCTCTTTTAGGCATTGAAGCATCAGTTGAAAATAAAATTGGTTCACGCTTTAATTTCTTAGCTGGATCAAGGTATAGAAACAATGGCTATATGTTAAATTCTTTACCTACAAAAGGATCTTACAACCCTATATTCAGTGATTTTCAACTCTTGACAAATTACGCCATCACAGAAAAATTAACTTGGTCCATTTTAGGTCATTACTCATCCAATCAGTATAATTTTCAACCACAAACATCAGAAACAGATTTTGGAGTAGCCAATGAAGCTTATCGATTTAAAATTTATTTTGAAGGTCAAGAAAAAACTAAGTTTAACGTCTACACTGCTGCTACATCATTAAAATGGAAACCAAATCCATCACTTAATCTTGACTTATATGCACTCTATTTTAGAAGCAATGAAGAAGAAAAATTTGATATTTTAGGTCAATATTACATCAATGAACTTGAAACAGACCCTTCAAAAGAAGCTTATGGTGATTCAATAGCTGTTTTAGGAATTGGTTCTTTTTTAGATCACACACGCAATAAACTAAATTCATCTGTTTTTACTATTTACCATAATGGTGAAAAAGAATTTTCTACTCATTTTAAAGACTCCACATTCAATTCATTTTCAAAACATAAATTATTATGGGGTGCTCAAGTTCAACAAGATGCTTTTACTGATGCATTAAACGAATGGAAGAGCATCGATTCTGCTGGTTATACTATTTCAAATGTTAACGATGGAAACTTAAATGTATTTAGCTCTTTAAAATCGAATCTATCTTTAAAAAACACAAAGTATAGTTCATTTATTCAGATGAATTCAATATGGGCAAAAACACAACGAAACAAAATTGTTGTAATAAAAAAAACGTACAAACAAAATGACTCTACAAAAAAAACAGTAGCGTTTAGCGATACAATTAATTCATCCACATCAAGATTGATTTTTAACTACGGAGTAAGATCAGGCTATACAACAGTTAATGAAGAATATTACATTACTCCTCGAATATCTTTAAGCTATTATCCAAGAATTTATATGATTGAAGATGGAAACATCACAAGGAGAAATGTTCAATTTAGAATAGCCACAGGATTATATTACCAACCTCCATTTTATAGAGAATTTAGAACAATTCAAGGGGGATTAAACACAACCGTTTTAGCACAAAAATCTTTTCATTTAGTTGGAGGTAGTGATGTTTATTTTAATATGCTGAACAGGGATTCACCTTTCAAATTTACTGCGGAAATATACTACAAAAGAATGTGGGATTTGAATGTGTTTGAAGTTGATAATGTGCGAACGAGGTATTATGCAAATAATGATGCTAGAGCTTTTGCTTATGGACTAGATTTAAATGTATATGGACAGTTTATTGAAGGAATAGAGTCATTCTTTAAAATTGGATTACTCAACACAAAAGAAGACTTATTAAATGATTCCTATTATAAATATTTCAATTCTGAAGGTGAAACAATTACACCTTTAATCGAGAACCAAACAATAGTAGATAGTTCTATCATTTACCCAGGATATATTCCTAGAGCTACGGATCAATTATTGAACTTTGGAGCACTTATTCAAGACCAAATGCCAGGCTATGAAAGCATTTCAGTGCAATTAGGCTTTCAATACGGCACTCCCCTTCCATTCGGACCACCTGATAATAACCATTATAAAGACACTTTAAGAAATGCTCAACCCTATTTTAGAGTTGATTTAGGAATGTCCTATGATTTTCTCTATAAAAAGAAAGATAATTTACATTATTTGAGAAAACATTTTACGGATGCAAAGATTTCATTCGAAGTGTTTAATCTATTAGGAATCAACAACATCCTGTCAAAACAATGGATACAAGATGTTAATGGGCGATTCTATTCAATTCCCAACTATCTAACTCAAAGAAGGTTTAATTTAAAACTCATTCTTCGCTTTTGATTATTAAAACATTTACTGAATTTAATACTTTGGAGATGTTAGCAAGATTAAATAGTGTCTGGACGGTATTAGTAAAAAGAATTAGCAGTAGTAGGAATTATTTATTAAAAAAAACTATGCAAAATAAAAAAATAAAAATAGAAATATGGAGTGATATAGTTTGTCCATTCTGCTTTATTGGTAAGAAAAAAATGGACCTTGCAATTGCTAAACTAAAATTAGAAGATCAAGTGGATCTTACTTGGAGAAGCTTCCAATTAGACCCTGATTTCCCTTTAAATACATCTATCTCTACAAACGAATATCTTGTTCAAAGAAAAGGATATCCTCAAGAGCAGGTAAATCAAATGACATCTCAATTAAAAGAACAAGGTAAAACATATAACATTGATTTTCAATTTGAAAAAGCACGTTCTTTTAACACCTTAGATGCTCATAGACTAATACAATACGCTAAAAAAGAAGGTAAATCCAATGAGTTAAAGGAATCTCTAATGCTTAATTATTTTACAAATGGGATTGATTTATCTAAGAAAGAAAACCTATTGCACATCATCAATCAAATGGGATTAGATATTGAAAAAGCTAAGCAAGTAATAGAAACAAAAGCATATCAAGAAGAAATCGAAAACGATATAATCAAAGCTAAACATTTAGGAATAAGAGGGGTTCCCTATTTCCTTATAAATGAAAAATTAACTATCTCTGGAGCTCAACAAGATAATGTATTTGAAAATGTATTAGTTACCACATTGAAGAATCTAACTTCAGTAGAAAACAATATTCAAGGAGAAGAATGTTCTCCTGATGGAGATTGTTGTTAATTTTTCATCAACCTATTTAGTGTCTGGTCGGAAATTAATCTAAATAAAATTCTCCTCGACAATTTATTTCATTGTAAAAATAGTCAAGTTCCGACCAGACACTATTTATTACCTTCAAACTTAATTTGCTTTTTCCCATCAATACTGAAATTTAAGTTTTCAATCCTATTATGTTATTAAACGTTAAAATAAATTTCATTTCAGAAGTAACAATAGACGTTTTGTATATTTATAATAGAATTTATTCTAAAAATTAGGAAATAAAATTTATCGTCTAGTTTATAGCTGATTAGAATAAAATCTAATAAAATAATGTGCAATGGATTGATTTTAATCATCGCGTAACAAGTGTAAGTAAAATGGAAGGAATAGATTTTAATTTTGGAAAAGGCTTTACAATAAGTAAACATATACCTAAAGAGATATCTCATTTTGATCGAGTGTTTGACATTTTCAAGGAATTATTAACGCATACTTCTGGTGAGATTGAAGAAGCGTTTGAATGGCTAGATACGCTTGACAAAGAATACAACATTTTTAGTGAAGCCTATTCTCTTCAAGATTTTGAAGAAGACCTTAAGAAACGTGGCTACATAAAAAAAGAAATTGATCTTGACGATGATAAATCAGGAAAAAAAGGGAAAGGAAAAAATGTACTTACAGCAAAACTAGAATCTGCATTGCGTGCATATGCTCTTGATCAAATATTCGGTAAACTTAAAAAAAGTGGAGTTGGAAATCATAGAACCACAAAAATGGGTGTTGGTGATGAGCGTGATGGCGAAAACCGTTCTTTTCAGTATGGAGATGATTTAGCCACTATCAATATGACGGAAAGCTTAAAAAATGCCCAAATAAATAATGGGATTGCTGATTTACGTTTAACTGAAAATGATCTGATTGTAGAAGAAACAAAGCATAAAGCTCAAATGAGTACCGTGCTAATGATTGATATTAGTCATTCAATGATTCTATACGGTGAAGACAGAATTACTCCCGCAAAAAAAGTTGCGATGGCATTGGTGGAATTAATCAAAAGAAAATACCCAAAGGATTCTATTGACATTATTGTCTTTGGAAATGAAGCTTGGCCTATAAAAATTAAAGACCTACCCTACCTTAAAGTTGGACCATACCACACAAATACAGTTGCTGGATTGGAATTAGCAATGGATATTCTCCGAAGAAAGAGAAATACAAATAAGCAAATTTTCATGATTACCGATGGTAAACCTAGTTGCATCAAATTACCATCAGGAGAATTTTACAAAAACAGTAATGGATTAGACGAGACAATTGTGACGCAATGCTTAAACAAAGCAGCACAAGCTCGAAAGTTAAAAATTCCAATTACAACATTTATGATTGCACAAGACCCTTATCTCCGTCAATTTGTAGACCTTTTTACAGCGCAAAATCAAGGAAAAGCATTTCTAACAGGATTATCAGGTTTAGGGGAAATGATTTTTGAAGACTACGAGAAAAATAGAATTAAAAAAATATAAAAGAAGATGAAAAAAGAAATCACATTTAAAGAATTGAAAAAGTCAGGATATAAAGACATTTCAATCAATGAAGAAATTCAAGCAAACCTGATTGCTCGCATAAAAGCTAAAAAACCTGTTTTTGAAGGATTATGGGGTTATGAAGATACAGTTGTACCGCAACTAAAAAAAGCAATTCTAGCAGGACATCACATCAACCTTTTAGGATTAAGAGGTCAAGCAAAAACGAAGATTGCAAGAAGCATGGTTGACTTACTGGACGAATACATGCCAATTGTAAAAGGATCGGAAATAAACGACAGTCCATTTCAACCAATATCCATATATGCAAGAGACCTTATCGCTAAACATGGAGATGACACCCCAATAGCTTGGGTACATAGATCAAACCGTTTCTTTGAGAAATTAGCAACTCCAGATGTTAACGTGTCCGACTTAATTGGTGACATTGATCCTATTAAAGCAGCAACATTAAAGTTACCTTATTCAGACGAACGTGTTTTACATTATGGAATGATTCCAAGAGCTAATCGTTCCATTTTTGTGCTAAATGAACTTCCAGATTTACAAGCACGTATTCAAGTTTCGCTTTTTAACATTTTACAAGAAGGAGATATTCAGATTAGAGGATTTCAATTAAGAATGCCTTTAGATATTCAATTTGTATTTACAGCAAATCCAGAAGACTATACAAATAGAGGAAGTATTGTAACTCCTTTAAAAGATAGAATCGGATCTCAAATATTTACCCATTATCCAAAAACAATTGCTTTAGCAAGAGAAATTACAGAACAAGAAGCTAAAATTTCAAAAGCAGATAAAAAAGCAATTCAAGTTCCTGGTTTAGCAAAAGACCTTTTAGAAGAAGTAGCATTCGCAGCACGTAACAGTGAATATGTAGACGCAAAAAGTGGTGTAAGTGCTCGACTTACCATCAGCGCAATGGAAAATTTAATCGCAGCCGCAAAATTAAGGTTGATTGAAACAGATACTAAAAAAACAACCATTCGTTTAGTTGACTTTATGTCTATTATCCCTTCTATAACTGGAAAAATTGAGTTAGTTTATGAAGGCGAACAAGAAGGTGCCGATGGAGTAGCAAAAGCTTTAATCGATAATGCAGTGATGAATCAGTTTGAGCAGTTTTTTCCTCGTATCCCTAAATTAGAGAAAGAAGGAATTAAAACACCCTATACAGATTTGATTAATTGGTTCGATAACAACTTTTTAGAACTGAACTATACAGATACCGATAAAGAATTTTATACAAATTTAAAAGCTGTAACTCCACTTGTAGCAATCATTGATGAATATGCATCAAAGTTAAATGATGAAGATCAAGCATTTTGCATGGAGATCGTTTTATGGGCATTAACAATGAGTAACAAATTAGATAAGTCTGAAAATGATACGGCCTATAAATTTGATTCAGCTGGAATAACTCAAAACTTTTTTGGAAATAACTAATCTACTCAGATTCAATGTTAATAAAAGGTTCAAAAGATAATATTTACTTCAGCGGTGATAGTGGATACGGTGATCACTTTAAAGAAATAGGTAAAAAATATGGTCCTTTTTATATAGGCATGATGGAATGCGGTCAATACAATGAAAATTGGGTACAAATACACATGATACCTGAAGAATCGGCTCAGGCTGCCGTTGACATCAAGGCAAAATTAATGATGCCAATTCACTGGGGCTCATTTAACCTATCACTTCATAGTTGGACAGACCCGGTTGAAAGATTCCTCCTAAAAGCTAAAGATCTCAATATGCCAATTACAACTCCTAAAATAGGAGAACCAATACTTATAGGTGGTAGTATATTCCCTCAAATAAATTGGTGGACAAATTATAGATTCAATTATAAACAAAAAACAAATGGATAAAAAACCGCGTTTCTACTTTAAACTATTGTTTGGAATAATCATAATTACAGGAGTAATATTCTTATCTTTAAAATTCTTACTTAAAAGCTCCCCAATAATTAAAGTTATGGCAATAGGTCTAATAGTAGGTACTATCTATTTGGTCTTAGATTTTTTAAAAAAAGAAAAGTAAATATAAAAAAAAAGTGTGAAACAAATGAATAATTTTAAAAATAATTTTGGAGATTTAAATATTGATCCTAAAAAAATTGGAAAATACATTGCAATAGGTGTAGCTTCTTTAATTGCGTTAATAGTATTTTTTAAATCTTGGCAAGATGTAGATCCAGGAGAAGAAGGTTTTATTTACCGTCCATATGGTGGTGGTGTTGACACTAAAAAATCGTATCGTGAAGGTACACAATTCATTGCTCCTTGGAATGAGATGATTACCTATAACATGTTACAGCAATCTAAGTCATACAAATCTACTGTAATGGATAAAAACGGAACTGACATTACGGTTGAAGTTGCAATAAACTATTCTGTACAAAAAGGAAATGCTGCGAAATTACATTTAGGTGTTGGTGAAAATTACATTACAATTATCAACGATAAATCGCAAGGAGCCATTAAAAACATAATTGGTAAATATACTTATGAAGAAGTTTATAGTACTAAACGAAATGTTCTTGAAGGAGAAATTGACAAAGAACTAAAAAGAGAGTTTGCTAAAAACTTCATCAATTTAGAGTATGTTGAAATCAAAGATGTTGATTTACCTGCTAATATTGCTCAAGAAATTGTGAATAAGGAAACTCAAAAACAACGTAACCTTACTGCAAAAGAAAAGCAAAAAGAACAAGAGTATTTAGCGAATGCTCGTATTGAGAAAGCAAGAGGAGATTCTTCTTTAATTATTTCTGCAAAATTTAAATCAGAAGCAATTCAGTTAGAGGCTGCACAGATTTCTAAAAACCCTGCCTATATTGAATTAATGAAATGGGAAAAATGGGATGGAATTGGTTCTCCTTACGGAGGAAACAATGTGTTTGGTGAAGGTGTATCTGTTCTTAAAGGATACAAATAATTAAAAAAACTTTTAAAAAAAGGACGAAAAATATTTTTTGTCCTTTTTTTTGTGTCTTATTGATACGATTCAAAACACTGGGGATAAACAAATTAAGGTGTCAAATTAACCTTAGAATAATCGGTATAATTCAAAAAAATATTCAACCCTCTCCGAGGTTCAAAAAAATGTTTAGTCTCAGCACATAGCTTTTAATGACAGACTTTAAACTAAGAGGTGCTTTAATATCATTTAAAAATTAAAACGGAATCAGTAAGAATTTTATTATGACTTTTAAGCTTGAAACTTCCAATAAAACATCACCTAACTCAACGCTTGCTCAACATCTTCCCAAATATCATCGATATGCTCCAAGCCGATGGACAGACGAATTAAGCCATCAGAAATACCAACTTCTAAACGTTGTTCAGGAGTTAATTTAGAATGGGTTGTTGATGCTGGATGTGTAGCGATACTTCTAGTGTCACCTAAATTGGCCGTTAATGAAAACAAGTTTAAATTATCTAAAAAATTTCGACCTGCTTCTAATCCACCTTCAATTTCAAACGTTACAATTCCGCCACCATATCTCATCTGCTTTTTCGCAATTTCATACTGAGGATGCGATGGTAAAAATGGATATTTAACCCATTTAATATTTTTAACAGTCGATAAGCGTGTTGCTATTTCCAACGCATTTTGGGAGTGCTTCTCCATTCTTAAAGGTAACAACTCAAGTGATTTTGAAAGAATCCAAGCATTAAAAGGACTTAAAGCAGGACCTGTATGGCGAGCGAAACCTTCTATTTGCTTAATTATTTCGTGTGTTGATAAAATAATACCTCCTAAAGTTCTTCCTTGTCCATCAATGTATTTAGTAGCCGAATGAATAACTATATCCGCTCCAAATTTTATAGGCTGCTGAATAATAGGCGTAGCGAAACAATTATCAACCACAAAAAGAATATTCTTAGCTTTACATAACTTTGCAAGCCTTTCAAGGTCGATAATATCTAAGCCAGGATTTGAAGGTGTTTCAATGTATAATAATTTTGTGTTTTCCTGAACTGCTTCTTCATATTTATCATATTGATCAAAATCAACATAAGTTGAAGAAATATTCCATTTAGGGAGAATTTCAGTCAATAATTTGTGAGTTGATCCAAAAACAGAACGACAAGAAACGATATGATCTCCAGCACTTAACAATGCTCCGAATGTTGTGAAAACAGCTGCCATTCCTGATGCCGTAGCCCATCCTGCTTCAGCACCTTCCAAAGCACTCATTTTATCAAGCAGCTCTGTTACATTTGGATTTGAATAGCGAGAATAAATATTTCCTTCTTTCTCTTCTGCAAACAAAGCACGCATTTCTTCAGCATCATCAAAAGCATAACTGCTCGTTAAGTATAAAGGAACGGAGTGTTCTTTGTACTGAGAACGTTCCGTTTGTAATCGAATAGCTTGTGTTTCTGGACGCATTTTAAATGAATTTAGTTTCAAAAATAACTTTTATCTCTTCCTTTAAAGAAGAAGAAACAGAACAATACTTCTCTAATGTTAACTTAATTGCTCGCTCTAATTTAGCTTGATGAACTTCCTTATTCACCGCAAAAATCAATTTTATTTCTTCGTAAATAGCAGGAACAACATCGGCTCTTTTTGTTTCAATTTCAATCGAAAAATGAGTCGGTTCTATTTTTTGTTTTCTCAAAATCAATAAAACATCAATAGAAGCACAACCAGCCAAAGAACTAGCCATTAACTCCATCGGTCGAAGTCCTTTGTTTTTACCACCTACATTAGGACTAGCATCCATTACACAAACTGCTCCATCTTCATTTTTGACTTCAAAAACAAATGGTTCTTCTATTAAATTTAATTTTAAGCTCATCTTTTTATTTTTTTAAAAGCTAGTAATCCTCTCCCAAAACAACCCTCCAAAGAGAGATAAGTTAAAGTTACAATTCAGTTTTGAAAGCATCTGGAAGAACAGCAAAAAATAAATCATCAGCATTGTTAAAATCTACTTTTTTCAAATCACTAAATTTTACCCAACCTGTCTGGTATCTGTATTGATTACTCTGAAACAATTCATCTATTTGGAAAAAAGGGATACTTGAAAGTGCTTTTTGAGAAGTAGCACCTAAATAAATTCTTAAATAAAAATCATCTGTATACGCTGGAACATTCTCTTTTTCAGCTTTACGGTATTCATATTTATAGTCGAATTGAATCGCTGAAATATCAGACAATACAGCGCTTGCAGTTGGAAAACTTCCTGCTCCTTTACCAAAAAACAATTGTCTATCTGAAAAAGAAGCTTCAACAACAACCGCATTAAATTCATTATCAACCTGATAAGTAACGTGATTTGATTTAACTAAATGAGGCGCTACAAATCCAACAATCTTATCTCCTATTTTTTCTGAGCGAGAAAATAATTTAATTCTATATCCTTTTTCTGAAGCATAAGAAACATCTTGTGGTTTTACTTGTCGTATTCCATAGTTAAATAAATTATCCGGATTAACAGAAGTTCCAAAAGCATGTTTAATTAATAATACTAATTTAAATTTTGAGTCAAACCCATCAACATCTAAAGTAGGGTCAAGCTCAGCAAATCCTAACTCTTGTGCTTTAGCTAATGCATCATCATAAGAAACACCATAATTTGCTTGCGTTAAAATGTAATTTGTTGTACCATTCACAATTCCTTGAACTGACGACAATGAGTCATTGTTATAGTATTCTTCCAAATTACGAATAATAGGAATTGATCCTCCAACAGAAGCTTCATATAAAAAGGAAACATTATTCTCTCTCGAAAGCGAAATCAATTCATCTAAATGCTCTGCAATTAATTTTTTATTAGCTGAAACAACATGCTTTCCTTTCGAAAGTGCTTCCCTAACAATCAATAAAGCTTCATTACTATCGTTAATTAATTCAACAACTAAATTTACTTCATCATCATTTAATATAGTTGCAGCATCAAAACCAATCAATTCTTTTGCTACAGTTCTTTCCTTTGTTTTATCTTTTACAACGATGTGCTTAATTCTTGCATCCAGTAAATGTGATTGATTTAAAACCTCGTACAATCCAGTACCAACACATCCAAATCCAAATAACCCTATTGTTAATTCTTTTCTCATTTCTTCTATTTTTTTTTTAATTTATGATTTCATCTCTTCGTTTAAACACAGTTGGTTTAAATCGCTTAAAATCGTTGAATAAAAATTCTTTCAATATTTATATCAATTGATCGTTTTCAACTAAAAATCCATCATGACCAAAATCTGATGTAATTGAAGTAAATTGCGCTCCATTGATATATTCTTTCAACAGTAATTGTTCATTTAAAGGAAATAATCCATCAGAATCAATTCCTATCACTAAAGTTTTTGCTTTTATTTTTGCCAAAGAATGTATTACTCCTCCTCTATCTCTTCCTACATTATGTGCATCCATTGATTTACTTAACGATTCGTAAGCGTAAGCATTAAATCTTTTCGCTAATTTCTCACCTTGGTAACGCTGATATGAACTAGCCTTAAAATCATCAATTTTATTTAAGCTCTCCTCCTTTTGAGTTTTGTTATAACCAGCATAAGAACGATAGCTTATCATTGCAATACTTCTAGCTATTTTCAATCCGTCTTTAGCATCATCAATACTTCCTTTTCCGTAAGTAGCATCTGCATAAAGTGCCATTCTTTGCGATTCATTATAAGCAATTCCATACGGAGAATGTTTAGCATTTGTAGCTATTAAAACCAATTTATCAAACAAAACAGGCTCTTCAATTGCCCATTCAACCGCTTGCTGTCCACCTAAAGAAGCTCCGATCAACACATCAACTTTATCAATTCCAAGACGTTTTCTCAACACTTCATGCGCCCTAGCCATATCTCTTGGAGTTACCAAAGGAAAATCATTTAGATAAAGTGCTTTATTCTTCGCTAAACTTAACGGACCAGTAGTACCGTATGAGGATCCAAGTGCGTTTGCACAAATAATATAATATTCATTTGGATCAAATAATTTACCTTCTCCAAATATCCCTGACCACCAATCAAAAACATCACTTGATCCCGTTAAAGCATGACAAACCCAAATAACTTTAGATTTTACTGGTTGATAATTTCCGTAAGCGTGATAACCAATTGTCAAACCTTCAAATTCAAAACCTCCTTCTGTTTTAAATTGAGCTTGATCTTCTAAAATATTGAAGTGAGTATAGAACTTATCTGATGATATATAATTTGAATACATAATATGAAAATAAAATGATTGAATAAATTGAACGGAAATGAAAACAGTCTAAAACTGTAAGCAATTCATTATCATATATTTATTCAGAATTGTTTGGTGGCTAATTGTTAATGAATTGTTTTGTTCCTTTTCCATAATTTAATTTTTATATTCTCCCACTATTAGGATCTGGAATTGGCACCGGTTTTCCAACCTTGAAAAATCAAGGCTTTAAGTTGGTTGCCAGAGGATCATAGAGCCAGTCTCTCCCCCTCTTCTTTATAATAATATTTTAATAAAAAGTGAATTTCGTTTAATTCAACTCTACAAATATTCTAAAAATTAATTGAATATTCCAAATAATTCAAAGATTATGAATGAAAAAATATTTTTCTAAATCTTTTTCACTTTAAAATAAATGACTGTAAAGCTAGCCCTTACTTGTAACTAAATCTAATTTGAAGTGGTAGAAAAACAAATTTAAACAATAAAAAAGCAACGAATATTCCAACTAAAGCTCCAACAGCGACATCACTTACGTAGTGAACACCTAAGTATACACGACTAAATGCTACTAAAATTGCAATGCTGTAAAGCAATAGGAAACTTCTTTTATAAATAGTTTTAAAAATTAAATACGAAAAAGTTGCAATTCCGAAAAAATTAGAAGCGTGAGAAGAAATAAATCCATATTGTCCTCCTCTATATATTTCACCATTTGGCATTGTATATAAATGAAGTTGACTTTGTAAATCTAAGTTATGAGAAGGTCGGTATCTTAAAAAAAACTCTTTAAAAAAATGAGAAGCAATTAAATCAGAAAATGCCACAGTCAATAAAACACCACCAATAAACAGTAAGAATGTTTTTCCTGAGAAATTTTTAAAAACTAAATAAAGCAATAAAATATAAAATGGAATCCATACTTTTTTAGAAGAAACTACCCACATAAAATCATCAAAAAATGAATTATGATGACTATTTACAAATAAAGTTAAAGAAGTATCTATTCCCTCTAAGAAATCAATCATTATTTAACGTATTCCAAATCAAATCCTTTAGTTCTAACAATCCTTCTTCTGCTACAGATGAAATAAACAAAGAAGGAATACCTTCTGGAAGCTCTTTTCGAATTTCTTGTTTTAATTCATCATCTAACATATCAGATTTCGTAACAGCTAATAAACGATCCTTGTGCATTAATTCAGGATTATACTGTCTTAATTCATTCAGTAAAATTTCGTATTCCTTTGCTATGTCATCACTATCTGCAGCAACCATAAAAAGCAATAATGAATTTCTTTCAATATGTCTTAAGAAACGAAGTCCTAATCCTTTTCCTTCGTGAGCACCTTCAATAATTCCAGGAATATCAGCCATTACAAAAGAGCGATAGTCTCTGTATTTAACGATTCCTAAATTAGGGCGTAAAGTAGTAAAAGGATAATCACCAATTTCTGGCTTTGCACTTGAAAGAACAGATAATAAAGTACTTTTCCCAGCATTTGGAAAACCTACTAAACCAACATCTGCAAGAATTTTAAGCTCTAAAACTTTCCATCCATCTTGTCCTGTTTCTCCGGGCTGAGCATATCTAGGTGTTTGAAAAGTAGATGATTTGAAATTATTATTACCTAATCCTCCTCTACCTCCAGGAACAAAGATAATTTCTTGTCCCTCTTCAGTAATTTCACATAAAATCTCACCCGTTTCAATATCACGCGCAATCGTTCCAATAGGTACTTCGATGTATTGGTCTTGACCTTGAGAACCTTTCATTAGATTACCACTACCGTGAGAACCATGACCAGCTTTAATATGCTTGTTAAATTTTAAATGAAGCAAGGTCCATAACTGTTTATTCCCTTTAAGAATAATATGTCCACCTCTTCCACCATCACCACCATCTGGTCCACCTTGAGGAATATATTTCTCCCTTCTAAAATGTGTTGACCCACCGCCTCCACTTCCAGATTTGCAATGAATTTTAACGTAATCAACAAAATTATCAGAAGCCATAATTAAAAAATATAAATTTCTATTTTAAAGAATAGAAGTAAAACAAGTATCAAAGGTACGCAATTAAAATCGTCCAAAAATAAAAAACCAAGCAGATTAAACTACTTGGCTTAATAAAATATCGCTGTAAATTAATTTAAATTAGCAATTGCTTCAAACAAACGGTTTGTAATTTCATCAATAGAACCAATTCCGTTGATAGCTACAAATTTATTTTGCTCTAAATAAAAATCTTTTACTGGAGTAGTTTCATTTTTATAAACAGATATACGATTTGCAATTACATCAGGATTTGCATCATCAGATCTACCGCTTATTTCAGCTCTTTTCTTTAAACGCTCCTTTAACTCACCTTCTTCAACTTCTAAAGCTAACATTAAGAATATAGAAGTATTCAATTCACTTAGAAAATCATCTAATGCTATCGCTTGCGCATTTGTTCTTGGGAATCCGTCAAAAATAAAACCTTTAGCTTTTTCATTTTTCAAGACTTCAGAACGCAACATTTTAATAGTAACCTCATCTGGAACTAATTGTCCTTTGTCAATAAAACTTTTCGCCAAAACGCCTAATTCAGTTTCATTTTTTATATTGAAACGGAAAATGTCACCCGTAGACAAGTGAATTAGACCAAATTTTTCAATTAATCTTTCAGATTGTGTTCCTTTCCCAGCTCCCGGAGGACCAAATAAAACTATATTTAACATTCTGTTTTAGTTTACTAGTTTATGCTTTCAATTTGTATATATCCTGTAAATTCCTTCCTCTTTCATTGTAATCCATACCGTAACCTACAACAAAATCATTTGGAATCTGAAAACCTATAAATTCAGGTTTAGCTGTTCCCTTAAATGCATTTGGCTTAAATAACAAGGAGCAAACTTTAATTGATCTTGCTTTTTTAGCTGTTAAATTATCGATTAAAGCACTAATTGTCAACCCTGTATCTACAATATCTTCAATTACAATAACCTCTTTCTTTTCAACTTCAATATTTAATCCGATTAATTCTAATACATTCCCTAGTGATGAAAAATCATTATATGATCTCAACTTCACAAAAGAAATTTCGTTTTCCAAATTAATTCCTTTTAATAAATCGGAAGCGAACATAAAAGATCCATTTAGAACGACAATGAATAGTACTGACCTCCCTTTATAAGCTTTATTAAGCTCTAAAGACAAGCTCTTTACTTTCGCTTGAATCTCTTCATTCGTAATGCAAACATCAAATTGTTTATCGTGAATTTGTACCATTTAATCGCTAAAATAAAGCACAAATGTACAATTTAAATGAAATAAATACAATAATTTACAGGAAAACAACAAACTAAAATAATAAAGAAGCTATCTTTGTAATATGGAAAAACAATGGTACGGAAAAAATCTTCGTCTTGGTATTTTAGGCGGCGGACAATTAGGAAGAATGTTTATACAAGAAGCTATAAATATAGATGTTCATGTACATTCATTGGACCCTGATGAAAATGCACCTTGCAAATCTATTGCTCATGAATTTTCAGTTGGCAGCTTAACTGATTTTGATACTGTTATGGATTTTGGGAAAGACAAAGACGTTTTAACCATTGAAATTGAAAATGTAAACGTTGAAGCTTTAGAAAAATTAGAAAAACAAGGAGTAAAAATATTTCCTCAACCTAATGTCATTCGTATAATTAAAGATAAAGGGCTTCAAAAACAATTTTATATTGACAATCAAATTCCAACAGCTCCTTTTCTATTAATTAATTCAAAACAAGAACTACTTCAATCTACTCCCCCATTTCCTTTTGTCCAAAAAATGAGAACGGGAGGTTATGATGGAAAAGGAGTTCAAATTATAAAAAATAAGCACGATTTAGAAAAAGCATTTGATGTTTTATCAATTACTGAAGAAATGGTTCCTTTTGAAAAAGAACTTTCGGTAATTGTTGCAAGAAATGAACATGGAGAAACAAAGGTTTATCCAACAGTTGAATGTGAATTTAACCCTCACGCTAATTTAGTAGAGTTTTTATTCTCTCCTGCAAACATCTCTTCTACTGTTGAGGTTAATGCTCAGGAAATCGCTATCAACATCATTAATAAATTAGAAATGGTAGGACTATTAGCAGTGGAATTTTTCTTGTTAAAAGATGGCACTGTAATGGTAAACGAAATCGCTCCAAGACCTCACAATAGTGGGCATCATACAATTGAATGTAACATAACATCACAGTTTGAACAACACATGCGGTCAGTTTTAAATATGCCCCTTGGTTCTACAAAAATGATTCAAAGTGGGGTAATGATCAATCTAGTAGGTGAAGAAGGTTTTTCAGGATTGGTTTTTTATAATGGCTTAGAGAATGTATTGAAACAAGAAGGTGTAAAAGTGCATCTTTACGGAAAAGAAAATACTAAACCATTTAGAAAAATGGGACATATTACTATTTTTGGAGATGAAGTAGAACTTGTAAAAAACAAAGCTCGATCAATTCAAAAAATGATTAAAGTTGAAGCTTTTAAATAAAATAATTTGAATAAGTTAGTAGCATTTTTATTTATATACCTTATTGTTTTGACTAGCTATTCACAATACTTCGCTAAAAAGTCAGTTAATTTATTGATTATCAGCAAAATAAGTGATGAAAAATTAGGGTAACTCATTGATTATCAGTATCTTTACTTGCATGTATCAAACACAAACAACCAAGAGTTATCCAACATCAAAAGTATCATTTTTTCGGCATTTAAGCAAATGGAAGAAAAATTAGATGCAAGGATAC
>Ga0335396_10002814_pt1 | contig 20608 bp, 11 predicted proteins | sample FRY02_FD_205743 | JGI IMG/M metagenome (GOLD analysis project Ga0335396, IMG submission 205743) | Freshwater microbial communities from Lake Fryxell liftoff mats and glacier meltwater in Antarctica - FRY-02 (spades assembly) (version 2) | ecosystem: Environmental > Aquatic > Freshwater > Ice >... | reverse complement strand
AAACAAGGTTAGTTCATATTTCTTCAGATTTAGTTTTTTCAGGTGATTCTGGAGAAGGAAATTACTTAGAAGATAGCCCCGTAGACCCAGTATCTATGTATGGAAAAACAATGGTAGAAGGGGAAAAAGCAGTTGCTGATTCAAGTCCAAGTGCTGCAATTCTGCGCATATCATTACCTATGGGGCCAAGTTTTAGTGGCCACGCTGGGGCAATCGATTGGATTCAATCCCGTTTTAAAAAGCACAAGCCAGCTACACTTTACTTCGATGAATTTCGGTCTCCTACCTTCGTGGAAGATCTTAACAAGGTATTTGAAGTTTTTCTTTTGAACGATATTGCAGGGATTTTTCATTTAGGGGGGCCCAAAAATTTGTCACTCTATCAAATCGGACAAATCGTAAATAAGGCAGGGGGATACGATCCAGAACTCCTCCAAGGTTGCCCCAGACACGCTGCAGGCCCAATGCCACCTCGAGCTGGAAATGTTAGTATGATTAGCGATAAATTAAATAAAGTTCTGGGATTTGATCTGATTAAACCTTGGCCTGCCGCTCTTCATTTAATACCTCAAGACCTTCAATGGCATTTCTTTCGAGAGCCCTTGATCGATTTTTCTCCTCATCACTTAAAAGAAAATCTCTATAGGCATACTTGGGAAGTTCCTAAACTTTCTGACTATCTGCTTACCACTAGGTTTCGACAAAACCATTAATCCTAGATTTCTAACCTTTCTTCCCCTAGGGCCTTAAGCTAAATTTCCTATAATTTACATCAGGAGGCTATGGTATGAACCTGTTGCATTTTGATTGTTTTAGTGGAATTAGTGGGGATATGGTGTTGGGTGCACTTGTCGACCTTGGTGTTCCTTGCGAGATTATTTCTGGGGCGATTGAATCGCTAAACATTGGTGCCTCCGTAACCTTCGAGAAAATTCGTAAAAATGGTTTTGCTGCCACCCTCGCATCAGTGGAAGCCCCGATTGAAACCAAACCTCGATATTTAAGTCATATTGAAAAAATCCTTGACGAGAGTTGTCTGTCCTCCGAGCAAAAACTGCTCGCAAACAAAATCTTTCTTAGGCTTGCCCACGCTGAGTCTACTGCGCACGGAATCGCTCACGACAAAATTCATTTTCATGAAGTTGGCGCTGCCGATAGCATTGCAGATATCGTAGGGGCTGCTGTTGGTTTATCTTATCTAAAGGTTGATGATTTTTCCTCAAGATCAGTGCCAACTGGGCACGGTTCTATCAAATGTGAACACGGAATTATGCCTATCCCAACCCCCGGTACCGCCGCTTTACTTGAAGGCGCCCCAGTGGCATTTGTTAACATTGCCAAGGAACTTACCACACCTACTGGCGCTGCAATACTAACCACTGTAGTTTCTACCTGGATTGAATCACCTCCCCCTATGACCATTACGAAAATTGGTTGTGGTTCTGGGACTATGGATTTCCCCACTCAACCTAATATCCTTAGGTTGTTTTTAGGCCAAGGCGCATTAAAAGCTAATTATGATGCTGCTTGGGTTATGGAAACCAACCTAGATAACATTAGTGCCGAGCACATTGCCTACTGCACCGAAATCTTAATGGCTTCTGGGGCACTGGATGTCTATTCGATTCCCATCACTATGAAAAAAGGGCGGTCTGGAATTATTTTAGGGGTAATTGCAACCTTAGAAACGCTCGAAAACCTGCAAATGATTCTCTTTCGAGAAACAGGCACTATGGGAATCAGAAAATATCAGGTAGATAGAACCAAACTGGAAAGGGAATCTATGATTGTGCAGACAAAGTTTGGACCTCTCTCTGCAAAAAAAGGTTGGTTTGAAAATAAGTTTAGTATCATAACTCCCGAGTATGAAGATTGTGCTAAAGCTGCTCGTAGTCATCAAGTTTCCCTTAGGGAAGTTTATGCAGAAGTAATTAGGAATGCGTCGTTGTAAATTGTTTCAGAATGAAAGAAAATAGAATGCCAAGTAGCAATGAGATTCGTAGCCAATTTATTAATTTCTTTACCCAAAAATATGGCCACACCTTTGTGCCTTCAAATGGAGTTGTGCCTTTTGAAGACCCTACTTTGCTATTTACCAACGCTGGTATGAACCAGTTCAAAGATGTTTTTTTAGGTACGGGTTCTAGACCATTTAAGCGAGCTGCTAATACACAAAAATGCATTCGGGCTGGTGGAAAGCATAACGACCTAGATGATGTAGGCAAAGACACCTACCATCACACATTTTTTGAAATGATGGGTAATTGGTCGTTTGGAGATTACTTTAAAAAAGAAGCGATAAGTTGGGCTTGGGAATTATTAACAGGTGTATGGGGCTTAGATAAAAGCAGATTGCATGTAACTGTTTTTGAAGGCGACTCAAAAAACAACCTAGGTCCTGATGAAGAAGCTGCACAGTTTTGGCGCTCCGAAACCACCGTTCCTCATAAAAATATTCACCTAGGTAATAAAAAAGATAACTTCTGGGAAATGGGTGATACCGGTCCTTGTGGCCCTTGTACAGAAATTCACATCGACCTTACTCCAGATAAATCTGGCGCTTCACTTGTCAACAAAGGGTCTGCCCAGTGCATCGAAATCTGGAATCTTGTTTTTATTCAGTTCAACCGAAACCCAGATGGTTCTCTATCCCAACTACCCGCAAAGCATGTTGATACCGGTATGGGATTTGAAAGAGTTACCGCAGTTCTTCAAGGCAAAAATAGCAATTACGACACCGATATCTTTACACCGATCTTTGATGCCATACGCGATATGAGTGGCGCAAAACCTTATACTGGCATTCTTCTCGATCATAAAGATATTGCCTATAGAGTTATTGCAGATCACATTCGCACCCTTACTTTCGCCATCACCGATGGCGCTGTTCCTAGTAATGAAAAACGAGGCTATGTTCTTCGCAGCGTTCTTCGCAGAGCTGAACGGTATGGCAGACAATACTTAGGCTTCAAACAACCTTTTCTTCACAAACTTTCAAGCACCGTTGTGCAAAATATGGGAAGCGTTTTTCCCGAATTACTCGTTAAACCTGATTCAGTTTCCAAAATTATCCTTGAGGAAGAAGAAGGGTTTTTACGAACAATGGAAAGAGGTTTGAAGCTTTTTCAAGAAGTTGCAGATCGAACCATCGCCTCGGGCAAAAAAACTATTCCTGGTTCTGATGTCTTCGACCTTCATACAACTTATGGATTTTTTACTGATATCACCGCTCAAATGGCAAGCGAAGTAAACCTCGATATCGACTTTGATGGATACCAAAAACTTCTCGATAAATTTAAAATCGAATCGGGTAAAGATAGGAAAACTTTTGTTGTAACAGCAATTAAAGGTGAAATTCCAACTTGCGATGAATCTCCAAAATTCCTTGGTCTGCAATCTTCTGCCACTATTCTAGGTTGGATTGAAGACAACATCGTTTATTCTCAAGGTTCACTCAAACAAGATCAAGAAGTAGCGCTTCTACTTGACAAATCCTGTTTCTATGCCGAGCAGGGTGGGCAGGTTGGTGACTCTGGTACTATCAAAACTTCCACCGGAACATTTTTGGTGGAGGATACTCAAAAATTAGGAAATGGCGTCCTTCACCTAGGAAAACTTATTTCTGGTTCTTTCGAATCTGGCCAATCTGCTCACCTTTTTGTTGATATTAAAAGAGAAGATATCAGGCGTAATCACACCGCAACTCATCTTCTCAATCTAGCCCTTAGGCAAGTATTGGGTAACCATATAGATCAAAAAGGATCACTTGTAGATAACGAGAAAAACCGATTCGATTTTTCACACAATCAAATCATTACCACCGACGAGTTAAAGAAAATCGAGAATATTGTAAACGAAATTATTCTGGATGATCTTGAAGTTGATTGTAAGATTATGCCTTTAGATGAAGCTAAGAAAATCCCAGGCGTTAGGGCGGTCTTTGGTGAAAAATATCCAGATCCAGTTCGAGTCGTGTCGATTGTTAACCCCACGAACCCCCAGTTTCTTGGCTCGGTTGAGTTCTGTGGTGGAACACACCTTGACCGTACTATTCAAGCCGGTATGTTTAAAATCATTGGGCAAGAATCTGTTGGTAAAGGGGTAAGAAGGCTCACTGCAATTACAGGAAAAGCTGCTTGGAATGAGTTCCAAAAAGTTTCTTCATCGTTGGATGCAATAATTGAGAAACTAGGTTCGAAAAACGATAACCCTATCGACCGCATCCAATCTCTTCAAGATGACTTAAAAGCCACAAAAACTTTGTTGAAACAAGGGCAGGGGGCAGACCTTGCTTCTGCAATGGATAAACTTCTCGATAGTGGCAAAATGATAGAATGTGCAAAAATTGCAAGCACTGCTAAAATCATTATTGGGGAAATTCCTGCCGCTGCTCCCGATCTTATCAGGCAACAACTTTCCAGAATTATTCAAAAAGCTGGAACTTCGGTTGCTTTAATTATTTGGACCGAAGAAGGAAAAGTTGGCCTTATGACCGCGGTCAGCGAAGATTTACAAAAAATAGGTATCGAAGCTGGCAAAATCGTTGCAGAGATTGCCCCTATCGTCGAAGGTAAGGGTGGGGGCGCTAAAGCCATCGCTCAAGCTGGTGGCAAAAATCCTGCCAAAATACCTGAGGCCCTTTCCTTTGCTTTTAATATCATCTCTTCAAAATTAGCTTAAGAAATTATTGATTATGACCGATCCCAACGCCAAAGACCTCTCCCCAACTCTTCGTACCGCTATTACCTTGCTCGAAGCGGGACAGCCCGACCAAGCGGTCTCTTCAGCTAATTTTCATGCAGATAAAACTCTGCGATTGCATGGCGATTCTCCACAACTCCTTGATTCCCTAAACGAATTTGGTTGGGTGCTTTGGTGGGCTGGTGAACAAGACCGAGCCATCGAAAAATTCAGACAAGCCACTGCTCTTGCTCTTTCGATTTCTCCCCTAGAAAATTATGTTCGTTTAGTTGTCCAACTCGGACTCTTAATTGCCCAAACAGGAAAAATCGAACAAGCAAGAAACGAACTGCTTCAATGTTCTTCCTTCGAAATCCAATCCGAGGATCAATGTCGATTATTCTACCACCTTGCAGAATTTAGCCTTTATCTAGGTGATATCGATGCCTCACTGCAACACATTGTAAAAGCTATTTCTCTTAATGATTTATCTCGTAAACTTTCTTTCTGGCGTTCAATTGCTCTTCACGCAGAAATTTTAAAAACAAAATCGCCAGACAATAAATCTTTTGATACCGTCAAAAACCCTAGTGCAGATGCTCTCGAAGAATTAGTTTCCGCTGTTATTAGTCGTGCCCCAGAAAGTGACCCAGTTATTTTGTTAGAAGTAATGGAAGAATTACGAAGTGTTCTGGATTTATCACCTAGCGCAACACTGGTGCAAAAACTTCGACTCGATTCCGAAATTGCAAACCTTCTAGGTAACCTCGAACGACATTCCGATCGTATCCAAATTATCTCTTCCCAAATTCAATACTTTGAATCTGCTACACCTCTCGATCGTATCCAGTTGCAATTGGCAATTGCACTTGCTTATGCTGAATCTTTTGAACTCCAAAAAGCTGCTGACCTTTATTTACAATCAATCAAAGAATTAGGTGCGCTTAACGATCCCGAACTTTCTTTTCAAGCAATGTTCCAGTTTAGTATGCTTTTAGATCAGCAAACAAAACACCCCGAGGCTATTCACTGGCTTAGATTAGCATCTGAAGAAGCCTTTAAAACCGATGACTTTGTAGGCGTATTACGAGCAAAGGGCATCACAGGCATCGTTTATCTTCACCAAGGAAAATCAGATCAGGCACTTCCTTATCTACGCGAAGCTCTCGAACGACTTGCACCGGGCGATCCCTATGCCAGCAAAGTGATGAAACATTGGGAAAGTTTTCAAGCAGGCCAACCTTGCAATTGCTTTAACTCACTGGAAATTAGTAAGCAAAAAGTTCGTAAGCAAATATTATGTAATTCGCCACGGGGTTTTCTACGCGATGTTAAACTTACAATTGAAAACGATATTTGGAAAGTTGATTTTGATTTTGCAAGATTTCCTAAACCTGAAATCTTACGCCTTATTCAAACTATCAGTCAAGCTGCCAAGGAATTTCACCTTGGCTAAAAATCTCAAGCATTTATCTTAAACCTTGGCCAACTGATAACGGCGCTCCAAGCGTTATACCCCTACTTGGATTTTGTTCCGGTTGAATATAAATTTGATTGGCTGGTTGACCATAATAAGGCACAGAAGATGCTGGGCGAATGATTGGATTAGAATATTCATCATTAGTAGGGGTTGTAGGTGAAACTCCACGATAAACAGGTTGGGGGGCTTCAAGAATTGGCTGCCCAGGAGGAAATGTTTGCCTTGTTACTACCATACTTTGAGTGGTCGAAGTTTCATTTCCCCTTTGGGGGTTTGAAGCTAACATTCCTTGCGTTTGCCCTGGGCGATTAGTTCGCAAGTATGTAATCCATTTGTCTTCAAGTTCTTCAATTGTATTAAATCGGTAATAAGTTTTAACAGCTTTGTCCCAACCATAATTCATTCCATAAGCAATAAACGATAGAAAAGACTGTTTCCCGCTTAAGGAAACCAAATATTCACTTACAGAAAAACCTTCTGCGTAAAGAACCATCACATCGTTTGGGTACTTAGTCATCGTAAATAATCGGCGTAGAGGAATTTTTCTTCCCGGCGTGGAAAGGATATCTCGGGTCATCGAATCGTGGCGCTGTTTCTCGAGGTCGTCTTCTGAAAGAACACATCCACCCTCATCGGCCCACCGAGGTACAGGAGTACGAAAATAGTAAGCAAAAACGGTGTGGGTGATTTCGTGAGGCAAGACACTGACAAGAATACGATCCAGGGGGCCTTCTACCTGCATTTCTTGCCCCAATACCCGACCTTGGTCAAAGGCAAAGGAAGTTGCACCTCCTGCACCATTGGTTGAAATCAACACCTTTATGGGGCACGGTTCGCCCCAAGGCACCATCTCTTGTCCAAGCCACTCCAGGGCTTTCTGCTTGCGGTAAAATTCCGCATATTGCCCTACTTGCTGGGCAATTTGTGGGGTTGGAGCATTGATTACAAAGTTTTGTGTTCGGTAAGACGCACCCATCGATAAAAACGAAAGCAAAATCAGTATCCAACCGTTTTTTGCTTTCATAATCCTTACCCTCATATTTGCAACTTAATCATTCATCGCAAGGATGAACGCAAAAATGAAGCCAAGTCGCTTATAAATTATCAGGTCAGAACTAAAATGAACTTAAACCCCCATATGATCAATCTTTACAGCAAAGCTTACGCAAATTAACAGGCTCAAAAACACTCACTTCCCGTGTAAAAATTACAATCCAAGATCTTGATTTTGTAAAAAAAGCCCCGGCGTTTTGGCTGAGGCTTTTACTTAATCTTCCCAATTCTAACTTTACTTCGTTGCACCTTTCTTCTCGGCTTCAATTGCGCCTGTTGGGCCAAGTTTCTTTATCAACAACCCTGTTGTATTATTGTAAACATAAATCAAACCAGATTCGCCACCTGTTGCTACCAATGTACCATCAACGCTTGATGCCAATGCGTACAAGAAATCATCAGAAACAGGAAAAGTCTTAACACTTGCACCCGAATCAGCATTCCAAAGACGCAGGGATTTATCGCCACTGCAAGTTAAAAAGGTTGGAGTAATCCCCACAAATTGCAGTCTAGAAATTTGCTTTGTATGCCCTGCAATAGTTTTAGATTGTTCTCCTTTTTCAATATCCCATACCTTGATCGCACTATCTGCACCACAACTAACAAGGAATTTCCCATCATTTTTCCAACCCACATCCATCACATGGTGTGTATGCCCTTCAAAAGATTTTATAAACTTTCCCGAGGGCATTTCAAAGACTTTCACAAACTTATCCGCACCACAACTTGCGAGCATTTTTCCATCTGGGCTAAAGGAAACTCCAAAGGCGGTATCACTATGGGCACCTTTCACTTCAAGTATCTGTTTGCCTGTTGCAACATCAAAAATTTTCACTTCTCCATCTTCGGTTGCTGCACCACCCGCAGTCGCTATTAGCTTACTATCAGGTGAAAATGTTAAGGCAACAACTCGATCTGCAAAGCCTTCCAACTTCTTAAGCTCGGCTCCTGTTAATGCATCCCAAATTCGCACTTCTTGAAAACTTCCACTGGCTAACATTTTTCCATCTGGGCTAATCGCAAGCGATTCAACAATAGAAATATGTGAAGCCTTGGCTAGTTTTCCATCTGCAGTCACTAGGTTTTTTGCTTCTAAATTCCTTAACAACGCTCCACTTGTTCCATCATAAACATGCACCATATTACCCCGAGCAGCAATCAGGTTTGACTTATCTTTATTGATCACAATGCCCCGAACTGGAAATACCGAGGAAGGGGGCAAAGAAACAATAACCTTTGGCTTAACCCGAGCAGCACTTGGCGCCTTAGCGCCCTGATCAATCCACAATTTAAGTAAAGCAAGTTCTTCGGGGTTTAAAGGCTCTTCACTTTTAGGGGGCATCGAGGGCCGAGTTGTTTTTCCACTTAATTGATGCATCAAACTTTCCGAGGCTTTTCCAGGAATTAACACGGGGCCTTTTTTTCCCCCCTTCATCAATGCTTCAAAGGTGCCCATATCAAGTTTACCTTCTTTGATATTTCCACTATGACAAAAATTACATTTCTTAACCAATATTGGTTCAATATCTTTGTCATAGCTTATTGCATCTTTACGCTTACTTTCAACCACCACAATTGGGACAATAGGAGCAGATTTTTTTGGCTCATCCGCAGCTATAATTGTACTTAAACCAAACACCATCGCACCAATCGCTAAATTAAACATTTTGTTTACCTTCTTAATAGAATTAGTTTTACTTCACCACAGTTACATTTGCCTTCAACTCGTGCAAGATTTCTTCTTTCCCTAGAAACATTCCTTTAAATTTTAACACAATATCATTCCTTGGCCCTGGAACTGCATCTACAGCAACCTTCACTTTAATCTTTGCAAGCTCAGAATTAATTGCGAACTCCGCTTGATCTAAAGTGATTCCTTTCATATTAGCAGGTAAAATCGATTCGACCTTGTACACACCTTCATAGTTGTGCAGGCGTTTTACTTTTAATTCCAGCATACCTTCTTGACCCGTTTTGACCTGTACCCCAGCATTTGTAATGCTAAATTCTCCAAGCGCTTTTGGTAAAACCGTTAACTCAATAGGTGTGATAACTGAAACAATATTAACCGCTGGCTTTTGTTTGCCTGCAGCATCTTTGGCAAAACCCATAATCGTCTGGCCTCTTAGCAAAATACTATAAACACCAGGTGCTTGGGTTGCTGGAACCGTAACTGGAATACTGCCATCGTTTGCTGCTGGGGCAATGCTGATCGCTTTATTGTTGTTTACAAAATTTGCAGGTAAATCGACGGGTTCAATCAGAATTGCAGCTTTCATCTCTGGGTCACGCTTCACAACTAAAACCTTAATGGTACCCTTTTCACCTTGAACAATTTTATTCTTATCAATGGTTGCATTCATAATTAGGAAATTTTTGTCACGAACTTCAGCAAATAAACCTCTATCTACCCTAGTGATAGCAATAATTTGTACATTAGGGGCCAAAGGCCAGACTATTGAAACTGGAATTGCTTCCTTAACAATTTTTTTCCCTGCTACCGTTGCGGTACCAATTATTTTTGGCGATGAAATACCATCTGCAGCTTTTTCTTCAGCCTTAATTGCAACGCTACCACGGTTTAGCGAGTCATTTATTACCAACGGTTCTGCTTTACAACCCGCTGGCAAACCGTCCACCGTAATCGAAATGTCTCCCTTAAAACCTTCGTCACGAAAGGCAAACAAAGAAACATAACTCATTCCACCCTGAGGAATAGTCAAAACATCTGGCCGAAAATTAGAAGACGGCATTGCAATCAAGGTGAAGTCTTCAGAAGGCGAGGCGATTCTTAGCTGGTAATGATGGCGAGGGCCAAACAAGTTCGATGCCTGCCTACTTCCAACCAAAACGAAATATTCACCATCTTCAGGCACATTAAACAAATAACTTGCTGGGTCTTGAGAGTTGGAACCAAGCTTTATATTCAAGGGGTCTTGCTTATCATCCATTTCAACAACCGCACTTTTTCCATCTTTTCCCACAACTCTAAAAAATAAATCTGCCTGGGATCCTAACGCTTCTCCAGTAAGTTTTATCAGCGCTTTTTCTCCTTTTTTACCTGCAAAGCTATACCAATCTTTATCTGCACGCTTATCAATCATTCCACAAACCAAGCAAGGCATCACAATTTTTTGAGCCTTTCCTATCACATCGTTTTCTTCTTTTTCTAAAACTACAGGCACATCTGACACCGTTACTAATGCCGCATTTGAAGATCCCGCTGCATTCTTAACTTTCGTTTCAAACGCTTTATTCCATACCATTGCTGTCGAAATCCTTGTCGTATACTTCGAAAAGGGGTAGATGCTACCAGTAAGGGGCGCAGAAGCTTTTTCTAATAAAATACCATCCATCTTTAACGAGGGGTCAACGACTCCGCCAGGCAAGTTCCTGCCATAATAAGTTGCAGGAATTGTCTGCCCTGCGGTTAAACTATTCGGAAAAACTGCATCAATCCAAGGAAAGGTACCAACCATCAACCTATAAAAGTGCTCAACAGTTCCCGTGTTATAAGTAAATTGGCAAAGTCGAATGGTGTATTCACCATCCACCGCAACAGTGATATCTGCTAGGGCGTCATTACCATCATAATTTTTACTGGACGAAAGCAACCTACCTTCATTGTCAAAGATTTCTACCAAAGGATTTGCTTTGCTATCGATACTAGAAGCCAAGCAACTAGCTAAAACGCGCTGTCCTTTTTTTGCTTTGAAGGAATAGTAATCAACATCGGTGGGGGTACTGATTACACCGTTTACAACCGAGTTTATTTCGATTTTTTGAGTTTCAGGAATATCGTTATTTGGTTCTTTTTCATTTACCTCGATTAAATCACCAATGTGAAAAGCGCGGGGATTACTTATTCCATTTTTTCCAGAAATCCGCACATCGTGAATTCCAAGCGGTACATCTGCCGCAACTGTAACCTTAAACTTTACAACTTTGGGTTTAACGGGCGGGAGAGGGGGAATTTTAGGATCAGCTTTCGTTGGATCAGCTTTTTTAGGGTCTTCTTTCTTAAGTTCTTCCAATATTGGCTCTGCTTTTATCCCTGGGTGACTAAATACCATTTTGTCTAATTCGTCTAAACCCGTTCCGGCAAATAATATTTCTACGGTACTGCCGGCTTTTGCACCTGCGGGGCTAATCGAAAGTAATTGCGTATGTGGCAAAGCAGAATCTAACATTTGCCCTACACTTTTGTGGGGGATTAAAAATATTAACCCGATCGTGCTCAATGCCATTATTCTGGTAAAACTAAGCAAAAATCGCTTCATTTCTTTATTTCCTTAACAAATTTAACCACATTAATTTTTAAAAACTAGCGGTTGGCAGGTGATCAATTGCTCTATTCTTAGGCTATTTCTTGGGAGGTCCTATACTATTACAATCATATCATAAATAGAAATCTATTTCTGGTTAAGAAAAAGAAATACTAACAATCTTGACTTCCTTATCGTTATTACAGATAAAGACTTAATGTTAATTCGGGGATTGGCGCAGATTGGCTAGCGCGCTTCCTTGGGGTGGAAGAGGTCGCAGGTTCAAATCCTGTATCCCCGACTATTTTCAAAACAAGAGCCTTTCTTCTTTACCGTTGAAGGGCTTTTTTGTTGTCGGAACTAGAGTTACAAGTTCAAAAAGACAATTTTCAAATACCGACTCTTTACTTAGTAATCAGCCGTAAGTCATTTGCTACGAGGATTTTACGGAAGTTCAAAAGCCTTGTTTGCAATTTCGGCAGTTTCGTGGCTACCAAGAGCGCAAGCGTCGAGTTCCAACTTCAACTTCGCTTCTCGATCCTGAAATTCGGTTTCTTTGTCGGTGTTAATCTTTTTGTCGAGCCGGGTGTTCACAAGCTGATTCTGCTGCTGGATCAGCAACGACAACTGGCGGTTCATTTCTACTCGTCGCTCCCGATTAACCTGCTTATCTTGACCGTCTGGCTGCGACCCTGTTTTGCGAACCACTCCGGAACGTCGCCGCTCCCGATGCGGATCTTGTCGAAGATCGCCAGCATTTGCATGTCGATCTTTTTTTCGTTAGGACGAGCCCGTGGATGCCCCGGAGCGTTATACTTTAAGCAGTGGTTATAGGCTCATTCTTTGCTGGTGGTCTTCTTGACGACCGACTCCTAGGTGACGATGGCTTTGCCGTGTTTGCACTGAAGCAAGCCCCCGGCTTAAATGAGTTCATGGGAACAGTAGACATTCTCTCCCAACAGGACTTGCACCATGTCCCAAGTCACCCGATCAACCAGCGGCTTGTGCATCCCAGGATGCATTGACCCGGGTACTTCCCTTCCCTGCTGTATATCCGATTCCGGAGGATGGTGCAGAGCTTGCTTCGGGAAAATCAAGGAACGGAATCGCTATAGGGGGGGGCCCCCCTGGTAGAGACGCTCCTGAAGGCTAACGGGGATATAAGCGTACAGTTCAACAAAGAGCTTGGTGGCTTTTGTGCCGTTCATGGGGTGGACCTCCACAAAACCACGTTTCTCAATTCGGATATTTGCGGTAGCCGTAAGGAACCGTCTGCGTGAATAGACCTTCTTCAACCAACCGCTTTACGCCACCTCTCACATCGATTGATTACTGCTCAGGGTAGAGTTTGCCAACCTGCGGAGTTGCATCCGGTCTGATGGCGTATTCTCGGTAGGGTGCATCACCGAAAAGAATGGCAGGTCGAATTCTGATTCCATCCATACAAGCTCAACGTAGTCGAACAGGTTTCGTGCCGCTAGGTCCATCTTGTAGAACAAGATTCTATCAAGCTCGATAGCGTGTTTCTTAGCGTATGCAATCAGTTCTTTAAAGGTCTTCTGTTCATCTGTCTTGAGTCCGGGTCGAAATATACCCATTTCCGAAAGGCATCTGGGCAGGACTAGAGGCCCCCAGTGCCCGCCCCTAGGCTCGCATAGCGAAGTGCAAGAAACTATTTCTGTTTCCATACTGACAAATCGACTCGGAGCCGCTCAACCATATCGGGCGGAAGATCAACTGCCCCAGTCTCTTCACCATCCTCGCCAATGTCCTCGCTATCAGTGCCGATACCGAGTTTCTCGCGAAGCTTGTGCTCTGACGCAATGTGCTCAGGATTAATGCGGCCTTCAACCCGCATTTCGCCGCCAAGGGTCACTTCAAACAGTTGGGCCCGCCTGAAGAGTTCTTCGAATATTCGTTCGTCATATGTTGCTGCGAGGTAAGGTACAGCGATTTCTAGTGTCGGTCCATCGCGACCCTGAACTCCCATTCGTTCGCGCGCGACCTTGCTGCCAATTCTATCAACTCGCCCGGTACGCTGCTCAATCGTCGCCGGATTCCAGCACAGGTCGTGGTGGATCACGTGACGACATTCGCGGTGCAGATCAATGCCTTCCTGTCCGACGGAAGTAGAAACAAGGATCTCCGGGCGGTACGGAGTGTTGAACCCGAGAAAATACCTGTCTCGATTCTGAGTGTCCCCTTTGACAAGCTGGACGACATTACGATTTTCAGCCCCAGCATGGTAGCCAGACAGCAACGCATGGTTCTTCCGGGCGCGAACAAGGGTCTCCAGATAGGCTTTGACACGATCCCGTAGCGATTCCAGATGCCCGTCAAGAGGTTTGACATATCGCTCTAAAAGGAAGCCAGCCCAGCGTTGGGTATTGTCCTTCTCCAGGTGGGCCAGATAACGAAGCAGAAATTCATCGGCCATCAAGATGCGGCGAAACACCTGCCCTGCGACGGCTCTGGTTTTCAAATCAAACTCAGCCAGTAGGTCCTGATGCTCGGCCAAAAGCGGCTGGTGACCATCATTGGCCGCAATTAGGCCTGGCCGGAAGTACGGAGCAACGATCTCCCCAATTGCATCCTTACGAAGCCGTCGCACCCACAAATCAACGGATTCCTCCATCGTGCTCTTATCTTGCCCGGATTGTGCGCCAACGTCCCCTTCTTCTTCGGCTTCAAGCGGGTCTCGAACCTGTGCGTGTGCTTCAGGGTCTGCTGATCGTATGGTGCGACCGGCGCGCTCACTACGAGAAAGTGGTTCCCTCGCATCCAGCCAGCTCGGCTCTATGATCCGATCTTTAAGCTCAGGACAATTCCGAAGGACTTCTTCTAACCACTCGGCCCCCTCTGGCAACTCACGCCACCACTTAACAGCAACTTGCTCTGTAGCCGCGATGATGAGGCGTCGGTCGGGTTTGTCGGAGTTCGCGTCCTCCCCTTGTTCCAACAGCAACTGCCCGATCTGTCGAAGATTCTCTACGGTCAATGCGACTTGGGATGGAACACCGATGCGGCCTCCACGAAGTTTGCCAAGTAACGGGTGATCCTGAATCAGCGAAAAGAGCGCCTCCCGTCGATTGAAGAATCGCCGACGAAAATTATCAAATGCCGAGGCATCGCCAAACACGCCATCCCGTATTTCGCCAAGGTAATTGTCGATCGCCACTTGAATTTGATCGCGAATAGTCTCGGCTGTTTTGGTGTGGACACAGAACACCAATGATTTCTGACCCCGTTTGAAGAACTCCAGAGCGCGGCGGACCGTTGCTTGCACTTTGCGATGTTCGGTGTCGGGATCATGCTCGTTTGTTCGTTTTCCGATCATCTCTTCAAGGATGGCCCGGTAATCACGCAGAAGGGGATTGCTCGCATGGGCGAGTTGCTTCCAAACAGCCGCTGTTTCGACCAAATGTCGGTAGCTTCCCGTCAGTTCAGCCCCCAGACTGGGCAACCCTCGTTCATTCTTGGCCAGTGCGACGGCCCGCATCATCACGTATTGAGCAAGTTCATCTTTACCGTCAATTTTCATGCCGGGCGACCAACTGAATGTGGGGCTACCACGACCGTTGGCGGACGCCGCTTTATACCCCACGAAATGTTCTCGATAGCCACGGGGATGTTGGTGGCGAATAACAAACGGACGGAGGTGCTTTCGTAAAGCTGCATTTCGCCCTTCAAGGTCAAGAGCGGCGACAACAGCATGTGACACTCGTGGTGGACGAATTTCAACGGCCAACTTATGACGTTCCAATTCGGGGGCGCTCATTACAGCTTTCCACCCCTCCGCTACAATCCCTTGATCGACGGGTTGGAGGCCTTTCCAGCGTCTGCGAAAGATCTCGCCGCAATCGCGAGCACCTTCCATTGCAATTCGTAATTGAGTTTCAGCATCGTCAAGATGAATGAAGCGATCTTTGGGCAGCGACAAGACGCTGCGTAGCTTGAGTAAGCTTAAGAGTTCATCATGGCGAAGTTGAAACGGTGTTGCCGACAAGCCTAACAAGCGGCAGATCTTCCCTGTCGTAAAAGCTTTAAAGTGGCATCTGGCCTGAACTTTATTTTTGAATCCGTGAATCTCATCTATGATAACGAGTGGGAACTGCGGCCAGTCTGTCACCAGAGCGTAACGTGCCAGATCGTCAAGAAGGCCAGAGAGCGTTCCTTCATCCGTACCGTTCAGAGCGGTTGCCAAGCGATCCGTGATACGGGGATAGTTGCTAAGTGCGCGCGCAAATGCGTTTTCCAAATCCGTCGAAATGGAATTAATCCATAAATGGCCAGAACTTCGCAGATCGAGTAATTCATTAAGTTCTGGGATACCGAACTTGTCGAACACTCGGCCCTTTCGGCACCAATAGCGGCGTGTTTCCGCTGGAGAGCGAAAGTGGCGAAATACTGCGGCCAAACCGCGTCGCCTCCACAGGTCACGATCATTGAGGGTCGCACCAAACACACTCTGCTTGGCAATGAGCAGCATTGGCTTGCCACGAGTGGCGTTACGCATTTGGACCGTCAGGTTTATCATATTACCGGACTTGCTGCTGTTTTCGATTGGAGATCTGATCTGGAGCCAATCCAATTCATTGTCATGCCGGGCACAGTCTTTCTTGAATGACTCCGCTTCGCGCATCCACTTGTTGAACAAGGCATCATTCGTGGGAGTTACAACCAATACCATGGGCTTATTTGCCGGAAGTCCATCCGGTGACTCACCACGACGAATAGCATCCAGCATCGAGACAGCAACCGCCAACCCAACATAAGTTTTACCCAATCCCACTTCGTCGGCAAGGATCATTAACTCACGACGTTCTTGTTCTTGTGCCCCGAAGAAACGGTTAAGTATGGCACTGGCCGTATCGGATTGCCGTGCACAATCTTGTGCGATTTGTTTGCTGAAGTCTTCTTTGTTACCGAAGACCTGACGTAATGACTTGCTGAGGTCAATTTCTGGAGATAACTTCATTGGGCATCTCCCAGAATGCGTGCTTGATAGAGGCGGAACCCTTCGGTTTGTAAGCCCGCTTGCTGAGTAACAAGGGAGTTCAGCATTTCCCGGCAACGCGAAACGACGGGATCGAAGCACATTTGTAATTCAGAATCGACGATAGCGGCCTTGCACCGAAGAATGGCGGCGAGGATCTCTGTTAATTGGAATCCGACAGCGGTTAAGGTCTTCTGCGGTTCATCGCGTATTGGGGGACGAGTCAGACTCGCAAACGCCCTTTCTGCCAGTTCCAACGGACTTATCGGGCCTCGCAGCACCGCATCCAGCGACGAGGGAGAATATCCGGCGCAACGAATTTCGGCCTCAATGCCGGGAATTGCCTGCACAAAGCGGCGAATGAAATAGGCTAGAATTTTACTGGTATCAACCGGGGCGTCGGGCTTTTGCCCTTTTGTGCCTTCACCCGGTAAGCCGCCCCCGTCATCCTCTTCGTCTGGTTCAGTGCCAAACAAAAAATATTCAATCAGTTCGCCTTCGGTTGGTTTTCTCCCAAAAAGGAGCAGTGGAAGCTGAGTCTTGTCGTCAAAACGAACGGGAAAAAGTGCGGAATGGCCCTGCCAACGAACCTTGACAAACACATGTGGCAGAATCTGTTGGCCGGTCGAATCGGTTGGAAGCTGCTGTAGGCGGTCATCACATTTCTGGCAGGATGCGAGGTCCAGCGTGACGGTCTCAAGCTGTCTCTGACCCAAAGTCTCGGCCCGATACAAGAGCCAATAGCCGTTATCACCAGACCTCGCAGGGATGGGCATGAGCACGACGAGATCGTGAGGAACTGTATCCCGAAAAGTAACCGTGACCATTGATCCCGTGGCGATGACTTCTGCAAGAAACGCCGGGACAAAATAGTCTTCTTCGGCGGTTGGCTGCACGGTTGCCGGAACGCTGTCAGCATGAACCTCTGTCGCTGGACCAGCAAATGCCAACAAGCCAACAAGTTGTTTTCTTTGGCGTGGTGTAAGGCGGTATACGAATCCTGCCTCAAAATTTGACGGTCCACCAAGGCCCAGCCCGCGCCGGGTGCAATTCGAGGAACCAGCATACAGAACGCTTCCTGCTGTTCCGTCCACAAGAATCAATTTGGCGTGCAAGTCTCGCTGGAATTCAGAAGAATTGTGATTCCCGTTTCCGAGTCGGTTTCCGAATTCTGACTCTTCCGTTTCATCACCGATGTCGTCGGGACTCTGGGATGAATTCTGCTGCCCTGCGTCCGGTAGCGTAGCCCGAAGACAAAGGCGGCTTCTGAGCCGTTTCTTCAGTTCAATCGCCACACTGCTATCAAACACAGGCAGCCACTTCTTGCCATCCGGTGACTTCTCCCCACGACACACCAAATCCAAGTTGGCGGGCGGTCCAAGCTGTTGGAAAAGGTCCGACAGAGCTTCGGCTGCCGTGATCCCTTCGGCCCAGAACGGCGAAACCACGGTCACAGTTTCTGGAGCTTTCGCTGAGATTGCCGACCAATTATCGCGAACGGTGCGAACAACTTCGGGAGCAGCGACCAACGCCACTGGATCGCCCGCTCCCGTGGTTCCATCAGAAAGAAGGCCCGCTTGCACACTTAACGCTGCAAGTTGACTTGCTAGCTGTGGGCTCTTGGACTCTGCGGCAATCTGTTGAACAATCTCGATGGCTGTCGTCAGCAGGGTGCGGGAGGAGGTGCTCCTTCCGCCGAAGTCAACAGATACGACACATTCGTAGTTATGCCGAAAACCTTGCCGGGTGAGATTTGCAGATCCGACGATCACACGCATTCGGCGATCAGGCTTCTCACCACCAACGCAGTCCACACGCACCCACATCAGCAGTGAGATCTTCGAGTGCAGCTTACGGGTCACGATGGGAATGGCGTCAATCCGGGGCGAAAGACGTGCCAGCCGGTCACAGCCGCTCAGATCATACAACACCGTGACTTCGGCCTTTTGCAGCCTCCGCTCCAACTCCGAGCGAAATGCCTTAAGGCGGCTGATGGGCGAACGCACGCCGAATGCAACCGCCAAAAGTTCTTCTTCAACGAACTCGAAATCAACCTGATAGGTCGTTGCAACCAAGGATTCAAGTACGAACCCTTCACCGGGCGGCAAGTAGTAGTCAATGAGGCGGTTAGTTCGTTCCATATTTTGTCTGGCTTTCGTCGCTGGTTAATTTTAGGCAAGCACGCCGTTCTCGCGAAGCATAAAGACAAACGGCTCGAACCGATATGGATGCGTCAGCGATATGCCAGCGGCAAGTGCAGGCCGATCATTTCGTTGGAAGCGTGGGGAAGGGCGTAACAAGGCAGCGGTATCCCAGCTAATCCAGTCGCGTTTCGGCGCACCGCCGTCCACTTTTCCAGACTGAACCCGGTGATGCCGATCCAGCAACTCGGTTACAAGCTCGCATTCTGAACGGCAGCGGTCGATTTGGAAGCAGAATCCGGCCACACTTTCAATGGCATCACGAACATCAAGTCGTTCGCAGTGTTCACGAAAGCCTCGTAACTTCTGTGCGGTATCCCGGCAGGAGTCCGACGCTTTGCGGAAATCGGTTTCGACGACCAAGTCCGTAATTGGTTTGCCAGCGTTTTGCGTTCCCCACCACAACAGTGTCTCAAATGTCCTCAAAACAGCCTCGTGAAATTGCTCAGTCACCACGATGGCATCGATGATCACCGGCAAGCCGAGCTTAATGGCCTTGGGAAGGGTTGCTAGCATATTTCTTAGACGTTTCAAGGCAACGGTATCCCACACATCCGGAACATTGTTCGCCATCATTTTGAGCGCCCGACTTACGCATTCACGACGATCATCGGCGGTTAAAGCTTCGCCCAACCGCTGCCGTTCCTGCCGGCCAGCAGCTTGCAAATGACACTTTTCACCCCATGCCACCAGTTCATCCAGTGGCAGCGAAACGCGAAGGGCACTTTCAGAATCAGCGAATTTCGCTTGGTCTTTTTTCTCGAATGGCAGTTCTGGAAAGTTCTCTGCAAGTTCGGTTCCCCCTATGGCCAACGCTCCGCTGTCCGCATGAACGAGCTGCCCCCCGACCATTGCGGTCCAATATGTTCCAACCGCCCCGGTACGGGACTGGAACTTCAAGAGCGGGAAATCGCAGTTCACCTTTTTCCCATTGGTTGCGAAATGGTGGTAGCTCTTTTCAGCATAGGTGATGCCGCGCAGACCATCGGCCGCTCCGTCGCTGCCAGCCTCGCGAGCAGCCACGCAGGCCAGAGCCCATAACCGCTCAAAGGGCTCAACCGCCTTTCGCCGCTGCGATAACCCTGATGCACCCGGCAACATCTGACGGTGTTTTTCCGCGTTGGCGAGAGCGGCACACAACATGGACAGATACCGAGAACGGGTCGTGATGGTCGTCACGCCTGGCAGCAGTAAATCGGCGAGAGAGCCGTAGGTCTGAAGTGCGCCCAGCGGATCAATGCTGCCGGAACTTCCCCCAAGCGGATCATAGGCGGTCAAAAACGGCAGCATGAAATACCTCACCCTTGTATGCAGAACGAAACTCCTTACGACATTTAACCAGCAACATTGCGGTTCCTCTTAACGGCAGCCTGGGGTGCGTTTTTTTGCTGAGTCTTCCGACGACCTGGGCTTTCAGAGTCTTCGTCACTTTTATCCTTGTCCTGACCGTGAATCCATTCTTCTACTTCGAGGCACTTGAAACGCAGGAACCCTCCCATGCGGCGGACGGGATGCCCGCCCTGTTCGCCCTACCGTTTCACGGAATCCGTGCAGGGGTAAAGGTGCTCCGCTATCTCCAGCACACTTCGCCATCGGTCATCCACGACTATCTCCTTTGCCTAGAGTTGTGGTCAAAATCTAAAACAAGTTATCAAACCGGACGACAAGTTTCAAGGGAGTTCCTCACGGGCAAAAGACTAACGACTGTCGAGTTTTCCTGCAAAACCCCTTCGCAACCCAGTTTCTCAACTGCGAATGCCAGCGATAAAAAGTTTAATAGCCGTCCTGTATCCCCGACTATTTTCAAAAACTAGAGCCTTTCTTCTTTACCGTTGAAAGGCTTTTTGTTTTATCTCACGGGTTGTTTTCAAATAAATACATAGATTTTAAACTGTTTTACCCGAAAAGTAACCGTTTTAAAGAGTTTGTTTAA
>Ga0335396_10002812_pt1 | contig 20618 bp, 11 predicted proteins | sample FRY02_FD_205743 | JGI IMG/M metagenome (GOLD analysis project Ga0335396, IMG submission 205743) | Freshwater microbial communities from Lake Fryxell liftoff mats and glacier meltwater in Antarctica - FRY-02 (spades assembly) (version 2) | ecosystem: Environmental > Aquatic > Freshwater > Ice >... | reverse complement strand
ACTCGCAGAGAGTGGTGAGGATGCAGAAGATATTTATGGGGGAGATGGTGGTCTTTCGAACAGTGGAGCTTACGGTGCATCAGGTTTTGATGAACTTGGATTCAGTGGCTGGGGCTACAACCGTGGTGCATTTGGTTACCAGACCGGAGTACCGGGATTGCGCCCTGGCGATGGCGGTGGTGGTGGAGGTTATACCATTTTGCCGATCATTGGAGGTATAGCAGAGAAAAGAGCTGGCGGGGCTGGTGCTGCCGGACGGGTGGAATTCCGTTTCAGCTGTAACTACCAGCTCACAATGCAGCCCTTGGCTTCCACCGTTTGTGGTAGCGGGGCTTCCACGATTACGCTTCGTTCGAGTTCTATGCCCAGCGGTAATTATGTGGTGACCTATAGTACCACGAACCCCACAACAACGGGCAACACCGCCAGCATGTACTTCGATGGCACCAATGATAGTGGTACGTTCTCTACCATCTCGCTGTCAGGGTCATCCGTGATAACCATCACAAACCTTGCTTCTGGAACCACATGTACCAATGCGGTCAGCTCATTTAATTCCGTCACTGCAAGTGTCGAAAACACCTCCTCCAACGACTGGAACCAATCAGTAGATTTTATGGGTGCAGGCCGATCGGGCGCAGCCAGTTTTACACTTGGCACTAAGGCCTATGTGGGAACAGGAAAAGATGCCGTTGATCACTATACGGATTTTTGGGTGTTTGATGCCTCAACGAGTGCTTGGACACAAATCGCAGATTTTGAAGGAGCAGCACGCGAAGGTGCATTGGGCCTTGGCATTGGCAACAACGGTTATGTTGGTACGGGAACAAACGGCTCCAGCTACTACAACGATTTTTGGCAATACGACCCGCTAAGGAACGATTGGATACCAAGAACTGCGCTGCCTGCTGCAGCCCGCAGTTTTGCTACCGGATTTGTAATTGGGGATAAAGGTTACTTGGGCACCGGTTGGAATGGAACGACCTATTACAACGACTTCTGGGAATACAACCCAAGCACGAACGGATGGACTGGAAAGACTGCCTTTAACGGTACGGTTCGATATCAGGCCGTTGGTTTCAGCATTGGTAGAAAAGGTTATTTAGGAACTGGGGGAAACGGAGCTCTCTCCTACTTTAATTTCAGCGAATATGACCCTGCAAACAATACATGGACGTCCAAAGCTGGGTTTCCCGGTACTGCAAGACGCGGGGCAGTTGGCTTCAGCATTGGCAGCAATGGTTTTGTGGGTATAGGTTGGGACGCTACTACGGATTTTGCCGATTTCTATCAATATAACCCTACCGCCAACACGTGGACGGCAAAGGCGAATTTCCCTGCTACTGCGCGTCACAATGCTGTCGGCTTTAGCTTGGGGAGCAAAGGATACATTGCTGCCGGAATTGCTGGTTCAAGCTATTTCAAAGATTTTTACGAGTACAGTGTCACCAATACGGTCATTAGCACTGGGACAATTGCATCCACTTCTTTTTGTACAGAAGACGCTATCAGTATTCCGTTCACTACTGGTTGCGTGGCGTTTCATCCCACAGCAAATACGTTTACCGCTCAGCTCAGCGATGCTAATGGAAGCTTCGCGAACCCGACCGTACTTGGATCGATTTCCGGAAGCGGAAGCGGCACCATTTCGGCAACACTGCCTGCTAACACACCTGCTGGGTCTAATTACCGTATCCGAGTTGTAGGAAGCAATCCAGAGACTGTGGGATCAGGCAATGGCGCTGCTTTCGCAGTTCGTACAACCACGGTCAACACCATTGTGGCCACTGCAAGCGATCTATCCATCTGCCAAGGAGAAAGTTTTGACCTGAGCGTTTCCAATTCTTCGGTGGAAGAGGCAGATTCAAGCATCATCGTTACAGGTGACTTTGAATCGGCCATGGACGAATGGTCATTCCTTGACTTCAGCTCATACGAGAATGTCGGAACCTTTTATGCTACTCCATACAATCTTTGGATAAACCCTGATGGGTATGGAGTAGAGAGTAACGATTCTTCGGCATATTATTATGTAAGTAGTTCTGGCCGTGTGGAACCGGCTGTTACAAACACGGTTTTGCAATCGCCAGTATTCAGTACCATCGGCTACAACCGCGTCTCGTTGACGTTCTTTCATAGTTATCAACACGGGAACTTCAATAATCAAGACTCCATTCGAGTTCAAGTATCAGAGGATTATGGCTCTAATTGGACCACCATTTATCTGAACAATTCATCAAATGTTGGCTTTGCAACACTGTTTTCAGAACAAATCATCAATTTGGATGCCTACGCCAACAAAGGTGCTTTGATGCTCCGGTTCAACTACGCGGCCTTGGGGGGAATGGGTAGATGGTATATTGACAACATCACTGTGAAAGGTGTGAGCATACCTAACACTTACGAGTGGACATCGAGTCCAGCCGGTTTCACCAGTTCGCTTCAAAACCCAACTGGGTTGATGCCAATGGCAACTACCATCTATATGGTGACCAACAACAACAATTATGGTTGCAGTGCCAACCTCAGTGAAATAGAAGTGGAAGTTCGCGATACGAGCAGTTCAAGCTCATTCATCAGCATATGTCCCAGCGCATTGCCTTACAGTTGGAATGGTCTCACTTTCGCTTCTGGTGGAACACAGACGGCAACGCTCACCAACCTTGCGGGTTGCGATAGCTTGGCCTCCTTGCATCTTACCATACTCCCGGCAAGTACTTCTACCACAGAGATCAGCATTTGCCCCACTGATCTGCCTTTTACTTGGAATGGACTGACTTTCACAGGAGGCGGAGCACAGACGGCACATCTTTTCAACACCTTCGGATGTGATAGTGCCGCAACGCTCAATCTCACGATAAAGCCTGAGACAAGCTCCATCATAAATCTCAATCTCTGCGACAGTGAATTGCCCTATTCGTGGAATGGTCTGACTTTCACGGGAGCGGGTTCACAATCGGTTCTTTTCACCAATAGTGTGGGCTGCGATAGTACCGCCACCTTGAATGTTGCTTTGATTCCTTCTTCGAATGTGGTAGCAAGCACCAGCCTAAATGCCATTTGTCCTACTGGCACCACCGAACTTTCGGCATCATCGAGTGTGGGAAATGAGATAACCGTGCTTAGAGAGAATTTCAATGCCACGGGCAATGGTTGGGCAACGTACAACTACGGTAGTGGAGGACAACCGGCCAATGCCGATTGGTCTTTGCGTCCTTATCCGTATTCTGAATTGGGCTTTGACTTTATCAGCAATGACAATTCTCAGTTCTACATTTCGAGCAGTGTCGCACAGGGGAATGAGGTCACTACGTTCACCATTTTAGAGTCACCCGAGTTCAGCACGGTTGGTCTCGCTTCAGCCTCGCTCTCGTTCTTTCATCATTTCAAGCATCAACCGGGAATAATCGGAAATGCGAACGACTCCGTCCGTGTTCAGATTTCCACCAACGGAAGCACTTGGTCCAACATCTATTTCAACAATTCCAGTTCGGTAGGCACTCCTGAGAGTTTTGTGGAGCAGATAATTTCCTTGAGTGCGCATTTGAATCAACCCTCTGTGAAATTGAGGTTCGTTTACAATGGCACTCCATTCAACTTGCCTGGATGGACGGGATTTAACATTTGGTGGGCCATTGATAATGTCACTGTTTCAGGTTCTATTTCTCCAGCAACCTATTCTTGGAGCTCGGCCCCCGTTGGATTCACTTCCACGCAACAGAACCCCAGTGCTGTAAGTCCTCCAGAGACGACCATCTACTCGGTAGTCGCGGAAAACGAATTCTGCACATCTTCGGATGACGTTACAGTTGTTGTCAATGCCACAAGTGTTCCTTCAGCAACCAATCTGACTATCTGTGATTCAGAACTACCCTATAGTTGGAATGGACTGACTTTCACAGGAGCCGATACGCAAACCGCAAACTTCACAGTGGCTGGTGCTTGCGATAGCGCTGCTACATTGGTATTGGCGGTGAATTTCGGGTCGAGCTCAACTACGAACCTTACAGTCTGCCCGTCTGATTTACCATACTCATGGAACGGACTCACCTTTTCAGGTGCAGGTTCTCAAATAGCATATCTCACCAATAATGTAGGCTGCGACAGCGCTGCTACGCTTGTTCTTGGTGTGCAGTATGCTAACGCTGTTTCCAACACGGATATGACCCTTTGTGAAACAGACATACCCTACATGTGGAATGGTCAGTCGTTGACTGGGTCTGGAAGATTCAGCGCCACTTTGGAGAACATCTTTGGTTGCGACAGTGTGGCCAAATTGAATTTAGTGGTCAATCCGTCCCCAACCAATGTTTTGGCTACCGCTGATGCTACAGCTATTTGTAATGGCGAGAACATCGATCTGTTCGGGTCCGTGGATGCCCTTAGCCCGAACATCACCGTGCTGAGTGAAGATTTCAATGGCAATGCTGACTATTGGTTGTCTATAAACGAAAGCACAGGGGGCGCAGCCGCATCCGCAGCATGGATGCAACAGCCCGATGGCTATCTGTACGCTGGTGCCGTGAACATGAGTAGTAACGATCAATCTGCGTTTTATATCAGCGACAGTTATGCGCAAGGAAGCGGAGGCGTTACCAATACCACGCTGCAATCACCCGTTTTCAGTACGGTGGGATTATCTGCGGCCACGCTGAGGTTCTATCATACCTACTACAGACGTGATTCCAACGAATCCATCAAGGTTCAGATCTCAACAGATGGCAGCAATTGGCAGAATGTTTATTTCACGAATACAGAATCTCCAGGCAATTACACGGCATTCGCTCTTGAGACCTTGTCTCTGGGTGCTTATATGGATGAACCTTATGTTTCCATCCGATTCGTATACAATGCAGCTAATGATTTTTTGTGGGCAATAGATAACGTGACCATTACCGGCACGCCAATGGCTATGACCTATGAGTGGAGTTCAGACCCTGCTGGGTTCACTTCAACAGACCAGAATCCGGCCAACGTTGTTCCTGATCAGTCCAGCACCTTCACTTTCACAGCTATCAACGGAACTGGATGTGGTGCTTCAGCCGATGTTGAGGTAGCGCTGTCTGGCACAACTGCGCTTAGCCCCGTGAGTGTAGACCTTACCATCTGCGAAAATGAGTTACCGTATCTCTGGAACGGCCTGACCTTTTCCGAGACAGAAAGCCAGACCACAACGTTGATGAGCATTTTGGGATGCGACAGTGTAGTTACGTTGAGTCTTGCCGTTCGTACTCCGAATAACTCGGTCACCAACATAGCTCGATGTGCCGAAGCCCTGCCTTATGTGTGGAATGGATTGACCTTCACTACCGCAGGTAGCCAATCTGTAGTGTTGGAAGACGCGTTTGGATGCGATAGCACTGCCACGCTTAACCTGTACTTAGCGTCATCACCAATAAGTGTTGTGGCTTCGGCCTCTGATAGCAGCATTTGCGGGATAGAGGTTGACCTTAGTGCTGTAATTGATGCACCTGATGGGGTCATTTTTTCTGAAAACTTCAATGCTGCAACGAATAACTGGTTGACTTTCAATAACAGTGAAGGCGAGGGCGCCCTGGCCCTTTCAGGTTGGAAGTTGAGACCAGATGGGTACAATAATCAATTTAGCAACGATAATTCGCAATACTATAATACAATAAGTGCTGTTCCTTCAACCAACTTCACGAATACGGTGCTGCAATCGCCTTCTTTCAGCACCATGGGGTATCCGAGTGTCAACTTAGTGTTCTATCACTACTACCGAGATAAGAACGCCAACGATTCCATCCGCGTGCAGGCCTCGATTGATAATGGCCTTACGTGGTCCAATGTTTATCTCCATACAACTGGAGATGTAGGTGGTCCAAGTTCATTTCAGCAAACAACAGTATCGTTGGATGCTTTTGCTGATCAACCAGCAGTGATGATTCGGTTCAATTATCATGCGGTGTTGGCCGCTTATTACTGGACGATTGATAATGTGAGCATTATCGGAATTCAGGCCGAACCAGATTACAGTTGGGCATCAGCTCCAGCAGGATTCACGGCATCTGTGCAGGCTCCTACTGGAGTGAGTCCGATTGAGACAACCACCTATACCGTTACAGTTCTGAATGCATATGGATGTACGGCCTCTGATGATGTGACAGTCAGCGTTTCTGGGGCTCTCACGCCATCAAGCACTGTTCTATCTATTTGTCAAGATGAGCTGCCGTATAGCTGGAATGGCTTAACCTTTACTGGTGCTGGAACTCAAACTGCTTATTTGACGGGTGCTTCAGGCTGCGACAGTGTTGCCACATTGCTACTAACTGTCAATCCTTTAAGCTCTTCAACCACCTTTGTTGAGGTCTGTCCATCTGAGATTCCTTACGTGTGGAATGGATTGTCGTTCAGTTCCAGTGGTACACAAACGGCTGCGTTACAAAACGCATTGAGCTGTGATAGTCTTGCCACGTTGAATCTAACCGTGCGGGCACCGAACAGTTCGAGTACAAGTTTTTCCGTTTGTCCCAGTGCTCTTCCTTTGACTTGGAATGGAGTTGTTTTCAATGAGGCGGGAGTCCAAAGTGCCACACTTACCGATGTCAATGGTTGCGATAGCTTAGCTACCTTGAATCTCACTGTTTATCCGACATCAAGTTCCACTACTCTCTTGAATGTCTGCGCAAGCGAATTGCCTTATGTGTGGAATGGTCTGACCTTCAGTGCATCTGGGATTCAAACAGCATCATTGGAGAATTCCCTTGGATGTGACAGTTTGGCCACGCTGAATCTAACGTTGACTGTGCTAAGCTCAAATACGGATCTGACGATATGCTCCAACGAGGTTCCATACACATGGAATGGTCTTACATTCAGTGCTTCCGGAACGCAGTCTGCTTATCTGACAAACTTGGCTGGTTGTGATAGCACTGCCACGCTGAATCTAACCGTGGTTGTGCTAAGCTCAAACACGGATCTGACAATATGCTCCAACGAGGTTCCATACACATGGAACGGTCTTACATTCAATGCCTCTGGAACGCAGTCTGCTTATCTGACAAACTTGGCTGGCTGCGACAGTACTGCCACGTTGAATCTAACGGTAAGTGCCAACCCGATTCCTACAGGGGTAGCCGCAACTGCAAGTGAAGTTTCTGTAGAATTGGGTTCTGCCGTCAATCTGTTTGCTACTTCGGATGCTCCTGACGGAACTATTCTTACAGCGGATTTCAACGCAGCGACCAACAATTGGACGGTGGTCGACCTTGCTAATCCGTCAAATACAGGGGAACCGAATTTTACGCTCACCCCTCACAACACGTTTATCATCTATACCTCAATACAGAGCAATGACAATTCACAATGCTATGTGAGTACCACCTATAATTCAAGCGATGTTAACGTTGCTTTGCAATCTCCTTCGTTCAGTACAGAGGGATACTCTTCTGCATCGCTCTCATTCTACCATCGTTACAGAGCGGGATTCAGTGATGAAGATATCCAAGTTCAGGTTTCTACAAATGAAACCAATTGGAATTCAGTTTATTCTCATAGTGCAGGAGCTGGAAGCATAGGAGGCGCAAACTTCGTCCTTCAAACGGTATCGCTGAATGCGTACCTCAATGAACCTGTTGTTTACATCAGATTCCTTTACAGATCTCTTGATGGGGGATGGCTTTGGGGAATAGATAATGTGAGCATAACGGGTGCGGCAGCAGGCAACAGCTACAGCTGGTCAGCAGATCCTGTAGGTTTTGTTTCTGTAGATCAAAACCCGACTGGAGTTAGCCCTACTGAAACCACCATTTATTCGGTTACAGCTACGAACGCGTATGGTTGTACAGCAACGGATGACGTCACCGTTACGGTTATAATTCCATGCACTGACCAATGGACTGGGGCTTTTTCTACAGATTGGAACAATGCTGGAAACTGGTGCTCGGGCAGCGTTCCAGGTGCTACGGATGACGCAGTAATTGTTGCAGCAGCTAATCAACCTCACGTTACCATTACATCGCTATTCGGAGCATTTTGTGACAACCTCACTGTGGAATCGGGCGCTACTTTAACCGTGGATGCCGGTGAAGCGCTTACCGTGAATGGAGATTTGAGCAATGAAGGAAGCCTGTTGATAAAAGCAGATATAACAGGCATAGGTTCACTCATCACCGAAGGAACGGTTACGGGTAACGGAGCATTTCAAATGGAGCAATACCTGACAGGTGCAGGTGGCGGCACACCAAATGGATTGTTCTACTACGTGAGTAATCCTGCCACAGGCGCTACAGCCGAATCTTATGATGTTGCTAGTGGTAACAAGCTTTGGATTGCGGATGAAACAACCCAAAGCTATCCGCAAATAACTAATGGAGCCACGGTACTGAACCCAACTCAAGGTTATGTGGCGCGTATGGGTTCCACAGAAACCATCACTCTTACTGGAACTAGCTTCAACACAGGTAATCAAATCGCAACAAGTCTTACTAGAACAGAGACTACAGCCACAAACCGCGGCTACAACCTAATTGGTAATCCGTATCCATCAACTGTAAGTTGGGATGCTGCTACCAAAACCAACTTGGAAACCACCCTATGGTACAGAACGCATCAGGGAACCACCATGCTGTATGACACCTACAATGCTATAGGTGGGATAGGAACCAACAACAACCTTGGTGGCGCGGTTAACGGAGCTATTCCGCCAACACAAGCCTTCTGGGTACGTGTTCCAACTGATGGACTTTCGGGACAATTAGATTTCACCAACGCCATGCGAAGCCATGGAACATTGGCAGGCATTTACAAGACCGAAGCAGAGGAAGGAACAGTACGAATTGCTTTAAGCAACGAGACCAACTCAGACGAAGCTATTGTGTCGTTTAATGCAGCTGCGCTAGACACGTATGACGACTTTGATAGTCAGAAGTTTTGGGCATCATTGAGTATACCACAACTCTACACAAGTGTAGGTACAGATACCTTGGTCATCAACGGATTATTCAGCACGGTAACTAACCCCGTTGTCGATTTGGGAATGAAGCTGCCAGCACAAGGAAACTACACCTTAGATGCTACAAGCATTACTGTTGTGGGAGAGAGCGTCTATCTTGAAGATAGAATGCTCAGCATCTTCCAAGACTTGAATACAGAATCGACCTACGTATTTACTTCTGATGCAGGTAATGTTTCAAGTCGTTTTGCACTGCACTTCGGTTTATCTATTACAGATATTGATGAGGTTGCCAATAACATTGGTGTCTACGCAGCCGATAGGCAAATAAACGTGCTGCTTCAAGGTTTACAATCAGGAACTATTCAAGTAATGGACATGGCAGGTAGACTAATTCATACCCAATCCATAATATCAGACAGAACAGTCATCGATATGAATTCTGCTTCTGGTATTTATGTCGTTAAAGTCGAGACAGCAGCACAAACCATCACCAAGAAAATAAGCATCCAATAATATCATAATCATGAAAAATACAGCAAAAAAGAGTTACACAAAACCAAGCGTAACCAAGGTTAAGATTGATAATGAGATTAGCATGGTAATGATGTCTCCTTTCGGCCCAGGAGGAGACCCAGAAAGTTCATTCAAAAAACTGAACCCGCTGAGGTGGTGGAAGTAATCTTAACTTAACGCATTTTATAAAAAGCCCTGCTGGTATTTACCAGCAGGGCTTTTTTATTGGCCAAAAAAAACCGCCCACCATTTCTGGCAGGCGGTAACTCAGCCCTATCCGAAAAGCCTTTCTATCAAGGGCCGGGATGATTTTAGGCAGGAAGACCATTAACGCTTCCGCTCCATGGGCTTGGCTTACCAGAGCCAATAGCGCGCATCTGAAAAGCATAGTAAGTAGCAGATGCCAGCCCAGTTATCTGCTGATTGGTTGGACCAATGGGGTCAGCATACGTCCAATCGTCAACCGCTTCCGCCAATGTGCTTTCTTTTGGCAGCAAACGGTAACGTACCTGATAACTAGATGCGCCATCTACCCTATCGCACCTTACCTCAACGTTGCCTTTTCCTTGCAATGTTTTGGTGCGAATATCTCCAGGAATAACCAAGGTGTGCGAAGAAGGCAAGTCAGCCAATGGAAAACCTGAGGTATTCAGAATTTCCTCATTGCCACCCCCAATCACATTCACGTAATCGCGCAGCGGACGCATAATATTAAAAACCTCCTCACGCCTACTCTGCATGGTGGCTGTTAACGATTTACCTCCATCTAGCGCAGCTTTGTATGCCTTGTCTAGCGCAACAACCGCAAGGTCTACATCTGCCAATGGTGGGGTTGGTGTGGCAAAATTGCCACTTCCAGCCATCATGGCTAAAATGTTTTGACAGTAAGGAATTATTTCTGCCACCGTTAGGCTGTATAAACCCAATTTTACTCTTCTCCGTCTCATGACATTGAATTTTAAATGAAACTAATTGCGGCTTATCGGATGTGCTTATATAACTAAACGTGGTCCTGTATTATTTTACAACACCCTCTATTTTTTACACTTTTTAACACTTTTCGTGCTCAGCGGGGTAATGAATTTATAGGGTTACCCCTTTAGGTCGCACTGCATCTTATTGATTCATAGGTAATTGATTTTGTTTTCACCATTCTGTGCAGTAATTTTTCAAACATTAACTCTCTGAAGTTCAGTCTGTTGAACCTATAAAAGTACTCGTCAATGTATCTGTGCAGATATTCCCTGTTGCAGTATGAGTGAACGCCCCTGAGCCAGATTTCCGGCACGTATATCCTTCGCCCCATTTTTGATCGGACAGATGCCGTAGACACTGGTCAGTGGTTCCGAAATCGTTCCTGAATTGTTGTCGCGTTACTCCTTTACATATCTTCATGGGTGTCTGTTTTTTTGTCAAACATTCCACACAACACCGTAATTTATTTACGGCCTGCGACCTAAAGGGGTAACCCTATGAATTTATTTCTAGCATAGTTGCTTTAAGTTCTAGAATGGTTGTTTTAACTCTTAGAGCAACTGATAAAAGTTCTAGCATAGTTGCTTTAACTCTTAGAGCAACTGATAAAAGTTCTAACATACTTGCTTTTAAAGCTGGCATACTTGCTTTTACTTCTAGAAGGGTTGCTTTATGTTTGAAAGCAACTGCTTTGAGTTTCAACGCAACCCTTCTGAAATTTAATTGGGTTGGTTTCTGAGTGAGGATGGCTGCTTTGCGCTGGTAGGTAGTCTAATATCAGCAGGGTTGGATGGTAGCGGCTCAAAATCATCAAAGGTTTATACAAAACCCAGAAAGCCGATAGGTAAATAACCGCCACACCTGGCATGCCTTTCCAGTTCTTGACTGCCTCATACACTGGGCAAAAAAAAGGAGTTCGGCATTTGGGCGTTTAACCCCAAGACATAAAGCCTAGTAATAGCTGTTTATTTCCAATTCCCACACCCTACTGGACAGGCAACTGAGTTGAACTGAATAGAACTAAAACAAACGCTGAAAATAATTTTGTGCTTATTCGCATTGGGAGTAATTAGCTTATAGGGTTACCCCTTTCGGTCGCAGACCGCAGATAGATTACGGTGTTGTATTGGATGTTTGTATAAAAACAAGCAATCATGAAGATAAATAAGGGACTTACACGTGAGGGATTCAGGAATAGTTTCGGCAGCTCAAATCAGTGTCTACAGTATCTGTCTGACCAAACCAACTGCAACTACCCCACTCGCATAAAGGATTTCTACATTGATGTTCCTTCCGATTTTGACGGGGAGATACGCCAACAGACACACGATGGTCAAACCTATATACTTACAGGTAAATCGTGCGAAGGGCCGTTTCACATGAAGGTGTTTGACCCTAAAGGAAACGTAAGCGCAGAGTACGACTACAAGCGAGGAGAACTTTACGAAGACAAGCAGATGGTTGAAATGCAAGTGGCGCCTTATGAGCTGAAGATGGTGGTCGATACGGCCTATCAGGCCATCAGGGTTGAGAAGTAACCTTCCCTTGCGTTCAGACAAATGGAAATCCCAAAGCCGTAATGGCCTTTCCCAATCGGGAAATAATCCAGTTTCAAGGGCATTTGTTGATAACCAACTTCTAAACATTTTCACTCGGATTGATTTTTTGGATAAATTTTTTCTAGGGGTATTGCTCCGCTGAGGCTAAAGTATTACATTTGCAGTCCTTTTTCGAGGGGGGTCTACGCGCCAAAACCGCTACAAACCCCGTGGATAAAGGGAAGTAGAGTAAAAGCCGGTGTAGCTCAGATGGCCAGAGCAGCTGATTTGTAATCAGCTGGTCGGGGGTTCGAATCCCTCCACCGGCTCGTTCTTTGAAAATATTAATAGTGTAGGGGAGATACTCAAGCGGCCAACGAGGACAGACTGTAAATCTGTTGGTTTTACCTTCGAAGGTTCGAATCCTTCTCTCCCCACCACGAACATTATAAGCGGGAGTAGCTCAGTTGGTAGAGCATCAGCCTTCCAAGCTGAGGGTCGCGAGTTCGAATCTCGTCTCCCGCTCTTTAATTGACAAATGACCCCAAAAGCTGCGGGGTGTGAAAGCCGATGTAGCTCAGGGGTAGAGCGCGTCCTTGGTAAGGACGAGGTCAGGGGTTCAATTCCCCTCATTGGCTCAACAAAGGAGGAGTTAGAAAAAAGAGGATTGAGGAGAAAGAAAAGTAGTATTGAAAAGTAAGTAACAGTAATAATCAAATCAGTAATAATTAAACAATAATTAACCATGGCCAAAGAGAATTTTGATCGTTCCAAGCCCCATGTCAACATTGGTACAATTGGCCACGTTGACCACGGTAAAACAACACTGACCGCTGCTATTACGCACGTACTGCATAAAGCAGGTCTTTCTGCAGAAAGAAGTTTTGACTCAATTGATAATGCCCCTGAAGAAAAAGCCAGAGGTATTACAATAAACACCTCGCACGTAGAGTACACAACTGCTACCCGTCATTATGCACACGTTGACTGTCCAGGTCACGCGGATTACGTGAAAAACATGGTTACTGGAGCTGCTCAAATGGACGGAGCTATCGTTGTTTGTGCTGCTACAGACGGGCCAATGCCACAGACGCGTGAGCATATCCTTCTTGCACGTCAGGTAAACGTACCTAGAGTAGTTGTTTTCATGAACAAAGTTGACATGGTCGATGACGAGGAGTTGTTGGAGCTTGTTGAGATGGAATTGAGAGAATTGTTAGCTTTCTATGATTATGATGGAGAGAATACACCAGTTATCCAAGGATCTGCACTAGGTGGATTGAACGGAGACGAAAAATGGTCTAAGACCATTATGGAGTTGATGGATGCTGTTGATACTTGGATTGAAATTCCACCAAGAGAAATTGATAAGCCATTCCTAATGCCAGTTGAGGACGTGTTCTCAATCACTGGACGTGGAACTGTTGCTACAGGAAGAATCGAAACAGGTGTTATCAATACTGGAGATGGTGTTGAGATTCTTGGAATGGGAGACGAGAAATTGACTTCTACCATCACTGGAGTTGAGATGTTCCGTAAGATTCTTGACAGAGGAGAAGCTGGTGACAACGTTGGTCTTCTATTGAGAGGTATTGAGAAAGAAGCGATTAAGAGAGGAATGGTAATTGCCAAGCCGGGATCGATTAAACCTCATACTGAATTCAAAGCTGAGATCTATGTTTTGAAAAAAGAAGAAGGTGGACGTCACACTCCATTTCACAACAAGTATCGTCCACAGTTCTACATCAGAACAACAGACGTAACTGGTGAGATTTTCCTTCCAGAAGGGCAGGAAATGGTTATGCCTGGAGATAACTTGACAATTAATGTGAAGTTGATTGTTCCGGTTGCAATGGCTGTTGGTCTACGTTTCGCTATCCGTGAAGGTGGTAGAACAGTAGGTGCAGGTCAGATTACAGAAATCACCAAATAATAATTAAGGGCAAAGGTATTCTCCGCCTTTGGCGGAGGGTGCCTTTTGCCTTCAATAAACGGGTGTAGCTCAGTTGGTAGAGCACAGGTCTCCAAAACCTGGTGTCGGGAGTTCGAGTCTCTCCTCCCGTGCTAGAAAAAGAGATTTGAGACGAGGGATGAGAGACGAGAATTTTGTCACTCTTCAATAGTAGCAACAGAAGAAACGAAATGGCGAATATCAAGACATACGTAGAAGAATCTTACAACGAGCTTGTAAATAAGGTTTCTTGGCCAACTTGGGCTGAGTTGCAAAACAGTACGTGGATTGTGGCCATTGCTTCGGTCATCATCGCACTTGTAATCTTCGTTATGGATTTTACGTTCGGCATCAATGGTGGACAAGACACGGTTTGGAAAGGCGTATTAGGATTTTTCTATGAGTTATTCTGAGCAAACTGAAGTTAAGACAAGGATGAGCGAGAGCAGTAAAAAGTGGTACGTGGTTCGGGCCATCAGTGGTCAGGAATCAAAAGTGAAGGATTACATCGAAGCAGAGATTTCTCATGCTGGGATGTCAGACCATGTTGCTCAGGTGCTTATTCCAAAAGAAAAAGTATTTCAGATTAGAAAAGGAAAGAAAGTAAGCAAGGAGAGAAATTTCTTCCCTGGCTATATTTTAATCGAGGCTGATCTGATTGGTGAGATTCCACACATCATTAAAAATGTTACAAGCGTTATCGGTTTTCTAGGTGAGACCAAAGGTGGAGCGCCAGTCCCATTGCGTCAGTCTGAGGTGAACAGAATCCTTGGTAAGGTTGACGAATTGGCAGAAAGCGATGAGGAAATGAATATTCCTTTCGTTGTTGGTGAGGCGGTGAAAGTAATTGACGGTCCGTTCAACACGTTCAGCGGAGTCATCGAAGAAATCAATGAAGAAAAGAAAAAGCTCAAAGTAATGGTGAAGATCTTCGGAAGGAAGACCCCATTGGAATTGAGCTACATGCAAGTAGAAAAAGAGTAAACAAACGAGGATTTATCAGTGCATTGATTTACGAATGCTTCCCCCTGCGCTGTCTATCATATATAAATAGTTCAAATAACAATAGTTAAACATGGCAAAAGAGATAAGCGCATTAATTAAGCTCCAGATACGGGGTGGTGCGGCTAACCCTGCCCCGCCTGTAGGACCAGCTTTGGGCGCTAAAGGAGTCAACATTATGGACTTCTGTAAGCAATTCAACGCTCGTACTCAGGAGTCGCAAGGAAAGATATTGCCGGTGGCGATCACAGTTTACGTGGACAAGTCGTTCGAGTTTGTGGTCAAAAAATCCCCTGTAGCTGTCTCAATTAAAGAGGCGATAAAGCTGAAATCAGGTTCTGCAGAGTCTAACCGCGTTAAAGTGGGAAAACTTTCTGTAGATCAGATTAAAGCAATCGCTGAGGAAAAACTGCCTGACATGAACTGTTTTACTGTTGAATCTGCCATGCATATGATCGCTGGAACAGCGCGTAGCATGGGAGTGACTGTTAATGGAAAACTTCCACAAAAAGCTTAAGAAAAAATGGCACTTACTAAGAATAGAAAGAAAGCCCTTGAGCTAGTGGATGTTGAAAAGACATATTCACTCAGCGATGCAGCAGGGCTGATTAAACAAATGCCGGCACCTAAGTTCGATGCCTCGGTTGACCTTGCCGTAAGGTTAGGAGTTGACCCGAGAAAAGCGAACCAGATGGTACGTGGTGTTTGCAGCCTTCCGCATGGTACAGGTAAATCAGTAAAAGTTCTTGCGCTTTGTACTCCTGATAAGGAGGAAGAAGCAAAGGCTGCCGGTGCTGACTTTGTTGGACTTGACGAGTATCTCGACAAGATCAAAGGGGGATGGACCGATGTAGATGTTATAGTAACCATGCCAACAGTTATGGCCAAATTGGGCCCGTTGGGTAGAATATTAGGACCACGTGGTCTTATGCCTAACCCAAAAGCGGGAACAGTTACCATGGATATTGGTAAGGCGGTTTCGGATGTAAAAGCCGGTAAAATCGACTTCAAAGTTGATAAGTACGGAATCATTCATGCATCGATAGGAAAAGTGTCTTTTTCGGAAGACAAGCTTATCGAAAATGCAACTGAGTTGATTACAACACTTATTAAGTTGAAGCCAACTGCGGCAAAAGGAACCTACATTAAAAGTATCGCTCTTTCGGGAACAATGTCTCCGAGCGTGAGAGTAGATGTTAAATCAGTTTAATTCGGAATACTGACACAATGAACAAACAAGAAAAAAATCAAGCAATTGAGGCTTTGACTGTTGAGTTGGAGAACAACCCGAATTTTTATTTGGCTGACATCTCTAACCTCAATGCTGAGCAAACTTATAAGCTTCGTGCTGCGGCACACAAGAAGTCGATTGGAATAAAGGTTGTAAAGAACACGTTGCTCAGAAAAGCAATGGAAAGAGCCACTGGCGATTTCGAAGGTCTTTATGGCGTTTTGAAAGGTAACACTTCAATCCTGTACTCTGAAACTGGCAATGCTCCGGCAAGGCTTATCAAAGAATACAGAAAGAAGGGTAATCGTCCACTTCTTAAAGGAGCTTACGTAGGAGAAAGCATCTATCTGGGAGACGAAAACATTGACTTTTTGGAAAACATCAAGTCAAAAGAAGAATTGATCGGAGAACTTATCGGACTTCTGCAGTCACCTGCGAAGAACGTTATCTCCGCGCTTCAGTCACCTGGAAGAAACCTTGCCGGAATACTACAAACACTTGCCGAAAAAGGCGAATAATCGCTTATCGGTTTTCAATTAATCAATTTACAAACACGAATAACAATTAAATAAAATGGCAGATCTTAAAGAATTCGCAGAAAAACTCGTTAACCTTTCTGTAAAGGATGTGAACGAACTTGCACAAATACTTAAAGATGAATACGGAATTGAGCCTGCAGCAGCAGCCGTTTCTTTTGCTGGCCCAGCGGCTGGTGCAGGAGCTGGTGGCGATGAAGCAGAGGTTCAAACCGAATTCGATGTTATCCTTAAAGCAGCTGGACAGTCAAAATTGGCTGTTGTTAAGTTGGTAAAAGAGCTTACAGGTCTAGGTCTTAAAGAGGCTAAAGAACTTGTTGATGCAGCTCCAAAGCCACTTAAAGAAGGTGTCTCTAAGGAAGAAGCAGAAGCTCTTAAATCTCAGCTTACTGACGCAGGAGCAGAAGTTGAGATTAAGTAATCTCCCTTTCTGAGTTTTAAAGGTTGAGGCAGGTCCCGATGAAAATCGGGACCACGCCTCGGCCTATTACCGTTTACAGTTAATTCATTTTCACAAACATCTAAATTCAAGACCTTGGCGCTGAACACAAAACCCGGACGTAAGAATTTTGCCTCCACAAAAAATCAGATTCCTTATCCTGACTTCTTAGAAATACAGCTCAAGTCTTTTAAAGATTTTTTCCAGCTGGAGACAACTCCAGAGAACAGACATAACGAAGGTCTCTTTAAAGTATTCGCGGAGAATTTCCCGATTACTGATACAAGAAACAACTTCGTTCTTGAGTTCTTGGACTACTTTATAGACCCACCGCGCTATTCTATAGAAGAGTGTATCGAAAGAGGGCTGACGCACAGCGTTCCTCTTAAGGCCAAACTAAAACTCTATTGTACAGACCCAGAACACGAGGACTTTGAGACCATCGTTCAGGATGTGTATTTGGGAACCATCCCTTACATGACACCAAAAGGATCATTCGTGGTCAACGGTGCCGAGCGTGTAGTTGTTTCTCAGCTTCACCGTTCACCAGGGGTTTTCTTTGGACAGAGCTACCATGCCAACGGTACAAAATTGTACTCGGCACGTGTGATTCCGTTCAAAGGTTCTTGGATTGAGTTTGCGACTGACATTCATGGTGCGATGTACGCTTACATTGACCGTAAGAAAAAGCTTCCTGTTACCACATTGCTTCGTGCAATCGGTTTCGAGAGCGATAAAGACATCTTGGAGATCTTTGGTCTTGCTGACGAAGTAAAGGTCAGTAAAGCAGGTCTTGCAAGGATTAAAGGCCGAAAATTGGCCGCAAGAGTTCTCCGCTCATGGGTTGAGGATTTTGTGGATGAGGATACGGGCGAGGTTGTATCTATTGAACGAAATGAGGTAATCATTGATCGTGAGACCATCATCGATAAGGAACACATGGACCTTATTATGGAAGCAGGAGTTAAGAGTGTTATTCTTCACCGTGAGGAAGTAAATGCTGCGGATTATGCCATCATTTACAACACACTTGCTAAGGATACTTCAAACTCTGAGAAAGAAGCGGTAGAGCATATCTACAGACAACTTCGTAATGCAGAGCCGCCAGATGAGGAAACCGCGCGTGGTATCATCGACAAGTTGTTCTTCTCTGATAAGAGATATGATCTTGGTGAAGTAGGTCGATTCCGTATCAACCGTAAACTCGGTTTGAATACGCCTGAAGATCAAAAAGTACTTACCAAAGAAGACATCATTTGCATCATCAAGTATTTGATCGAATTGATCAACTCTAAGACCGATGTGGATGATATTGACCACTTGAGCAACAGACGTGTGCGTACGGTTGGTGAGCAATTGTATGCTCAGTTCGGTGTTGGTCTTGCACGTATGGCAAGAACAATCCGTGAGCGTATGAACGTACGTGATAACGAGGTTTTTACCCCGATTGACTTGATCAACGCGAAGACACTTTCTTCGGTTATCAATTCGTTCTTCGGAACTAACCAACTATCTCAGTTCATGGATCAAACGAATCCACTTTCTGAGGTAACTCACAAGCGTAGAATGTCTGCCCTTGGACCAGGTGGTCTTTCGAGAGAAAGAGCTGGTTTTGAGGTTCGTGACGTTCACTATACACACTACGGACGACTTTGTACGATTGAAACTCCGGAGGGACCTAACATTGGTCTTATCTCATCACTTTGCGTGTATGCGAAGGTGAACAAGCTTGGATTCATTGAAACACCATACCGTAAGGTAATGGGTGGAAAAGTGGACATGAAGAGCGCGCCAATTTACTTGAGCGCTGAAGACGAGGAGAAAAACACGATTGCGCAAGCAAACGCGATTTTGAAGGACGATGGTACTTTCGGAACAGACCGTATCAAAGCACGTTTGGAAGGTGATTTCCCGGTAACGAGCCCAGACAACATCAACTTGATGGACGTTGCTCCAAACCAGATTGCTTCTATCGCGGCATCATTGATTCCGTTTTTGGAGCATGATGATGCGAACCGTGCATTGATGGGGTCGAACATGATGCGTCAGGCAGTTCCACTTTTGAGACCACAAGCTCCTATTGTAGGAACTGGTCTGGAGCCGCTTGTTGCCCGTGATTCACGTGTTCTTATCAACGCGGAGCGTGATGGAGTTGTTGAATATGTAGATGCAAACAAAATCAGCATCCGATACGAGCGTTCTGACCTTGATAAGTTGGTAAGCTTTGAGGAAGATCTGAAGACTTACAAACTTGTTAAGTTCCGTAAGACAAACCAGAATACAACTGTTAACCTAAAACCGATTGTGACGAAAGGTCAGAAGGTGAAGCAAGGCGAAGTGCTGTGCGATGGTTTCGGAACAGAGAAAGGCGAATTGGCAATCGGACGCAACCTTAAAGTGGCTTTCATGCCGTGGAAAGGATACAACTTCGAGGATGCAATTGTAATTTCTGAGAAGGTTGCCAAAGAAGATATTTTCACATCAATTCATATTGATGAATACTCATTGGAAGTAAGAGATACCAAACGAGGTTTGGAAGAACTTACGGCTGATATTCCGAACGTAAGTGAAGAAGCTACAAAGGATTTGGACGAAAACGGTCTAATTCGCGTTGGAGCAGAGGTTGGACCTGGCGATATTCTTATTGGAAAAATCACTCCGAAAGGAGAAACCGATCCTTCTCCAGAAGAGAAACTCTTGAGAGCCATTTTTGGTGACAAAGCGGGCGATGTGAAAGATGCTTCATTGAAAGCGCCTCCATCATTGAACGGAGTTGTTCTTGAGAAGAAATTGTTCTCTAGAAACATCAAGGATAAAAAGAGCAAAGCAGACGAGAAGAAAGTTCTTGCCAAAATTGATCAGGATCACGAAATCGAGTTTGCAAAGCTGAAAGGCCTACTTGTTGACAAGCTTTTTGTTCTTGTAAATGGTAAAACAGCTCAAGGAGTTGAGAATAACTTGCGTGAAGTGTTGATTCCGAAAGGAACCAAATTCACACAGAAGTCGCTTTCATCTATTGAGTATGATAACATCAACCCAGCAGGTTGGACAACAGATGAGGATAAGAACACATTAATCAAGGAGTTGCTTCATAACTTCAACATCAAGGTGAACGACCTTCTCGGAATATTCAAACGTAAGAAGTTCGCCATCTCTATTGGAGATGAGCTTCCAACAGGAATCGTTCAGTTGGCCAAGGTTTACATCGCTAAGAAGCGTAAGCTGAAAGTGGGTGATAAGATGGCAGGTCGTCACGGAAACAAGGGTATTGTTGCCCGAATCGTTCGTGAGGAAGACATGCCATTCCTTGAAGATGGAACTCCAGTTGATATTGTCCTTAACCCACTTGGTGTACCATCAAGGATGAACTTGGGACAGATCTACGAAACCATCCTTGCTTGGGCAGGAGAAAAACTAGACCGTAAGTATGCTACACCGATTTTCGATGGCGCTACTTTAGAGCAGATTGAAGCTGAAATCGCAGAGGCAGGCGTTCCATCATTGGGTAGAACATAC
>Ga0335396_10002796_pt1 | contig 20678 bp, 15 predicted proteins | sample FRY02_FD_205743 | JGI IMG/M metagenome (GOLD analysis project Ga0335396, IMG submission 205743) | Freshwater microbial communities from Lake Fryxell liftoff mats and glacier meltwater in Antarctica - FRY-02 (spades assembly) (version 2) | ecosystem: Environmental > Aquatic > Freshwater > Ice >... | reverse complement strand
TAACAATTGAATCGTCCACCACAACTATGCGCTTGCCTTCAATGACTTCGCGAAGTGGATTAAGTTTCAGGCGAATACCAAGCTGGCGAATAGTTTGGCTTGGTTGGATAAACGTGCGGCCAACATAGGCATTCTTAACAAAGCCTTGGGCAAATGGAATTCCGCTGGCTTGGGCGTAACCAACAGCTGCTGGTGTGCCAGATTCTGGAACGGGAATCACAATGTCGGCGTCGACGGGAAACTCTTTAGCCAGTCGGCGACCAACTTCAACGCGCACGCCATGAACGGCGTTTCCATTAATGGACGTATCAGGTCGCGCTAAGTAAACAAACTCAAACAGGCAGCCCTTTGGATCGGCGGCAGCAAAACTTGACGAACGAAGTCCATGCTCATCGATGGCAACAAGCTCGCCGGGTTCAATCTCGCGCACAAAAGTAGCGCCAACGATATCAAGCGCCGCAGTTTCCGAGGCAATAACCCAGCCACGATCCAGGCGCCCAAGAACTAGCGGACGAATTCCTTGCGGATCGCGCGCGCCATACAAAGTTTGATCATCCATAAACACCAGCGAGAATGCGCCACGAACTTTCGGCAGTTCTAACATCGCTGCTGCTTCCGTGGTCATATCAGGATGAGCAGCAAGTAGCGCAGTCAAAATGTCCGTGTCCGTTGTCGCGACACTTCCAAAGTCTGGATATAACTCCCCTGACTCCGCGCGAACAGCGCGAAGGCGAGAGGAAAGATCGTGAGTGTTGGTTATGTTGCCATTATGCGAAAGTGCTAGGTGGCCAGTGGCCGTTGCGCGAAAGGTTGGTTGGGCGTTATCCCAACAGCTCGATCCGGTCGTGCTGTAGCGAGTGTGGCCAATTGCAATGTAACCAACCAAAGATTCCAAGGATGATTCAGTGAATACTTGGGAAACCAAACCCATGTCTTTAAATACTGTGATGTTGTGACCATCGCTAACTGCAATGCCAGCAGATTCTTGGCCCCGATGCTGCAGCGCATACAGACCGTAAAAAGTTAGTTTTGCGACTTCTTCATCAGGCGCCCATACGCCAAACACCCCGCAGGCATCCTGCGGACCTTTTTCACCTGGGAGCAACTCATGATTGAGTCGACCATCGCCTACCACGAGTTGATTCTATCGGCACAAGATTCCTAGATAATCGAAGCATGGCAAAAGTTAGTCGTGGCGATGCGCTTGAGGCAGCCACGATCGCCCTGGACAATATTCACGACAATGAAATGTTTGCCAGCGGCGTTCGAACCTCACTTGATTGGCTGGCCTACGAACATCCAGGCCGATCAGTTGAGGTCCGTGTCCCTCCCTATCGCGTTGTTCAGATCTTGGAAGGAACGACTCATCGCCGAGGTACGCCGCCGGCAGTTGTCGAGATGTCGCCTGAAACTTGGCTCCGGCTGTTCACTAGCGAACTCAATTGGGCCATAGGAGTTACCCAGGGATTGATTATTGCCAGCGGTGATCGAAGCGATTTAAGTAAGATTTTTTAGCCGAAAAGTCGAGGCAGCGTTTCTTCACTAATTATGCGAAGTTCTGAAATATCCACTGAAACTGTTTCGCCATATACTCCTGACAATTCAAGTGAATTGCTAGTTTCGTCAACCACACCAATCTGTGTGACTGGAAATGACTTTGCTGTGCACAATGCTAGGAACTTTTCTTTATTAGAGGGCGACAGAACTACAACTGCTCGCGTTGCTGACTCACTCCAAAGGAATATAAATGCATCTTCGCCGCCAGGAACCGTTAACTTTGCACCGATTCCAGAACGCATCGCCATTTCAACTACAGCTTGGGCAATTCCACCATCAGCAACATCGTGAGCCGCAGAAATAATTCCATCTCTTGAACCACTAACCAAAATCTCTGCCAAAGCCTTTTCAGCTTGCAAATCTAAAGCAGGAGGCACGCCACCAAGGTGAGCATGAATTGCGTGCGACCATTCCGAACCTGCTAGTTCATCGTGAGTGGTTCCAAGTAAGTAAATTATATCGCCACTGCTTTTCCATGCCATTGGTGTTCGGCGAGCAACATCCTCAATCACACCAAGTAGCCCAACCACTGGTGTTGGGTGAATTGCCACATCTCCTGTTTGGTTATAGAACGAAACATTGCCACCAGTCACCGGTGTTCCAAGTTCTAAGCAGGCATCAGCGAGTCCCGTTACGGCCTGTTCGAATTGCCACATGACTGCAGGATCCTCTGGCGAACCGAAATTCAAGCAGTTTGTTACCGCAAGTGGGGTCGCGCCTGTGACAGCAACATTTCGGTATGACTCAGCAAAAGCAAGCTGCGCGCCGCGGTAGGGATCAAGAGCAGCAAATCGTGCATTGCAATCTGTAGAAACTGCAACCCCAAGACCTGTCTCTTCATCGACTCGAATCATGCCACTGTCTTCTGGTTGAGCCAAGATCGTGTTACCCATTACGTATCGATCGAATTGTGAGGTTACCCAGCTTTTAGAAGCAAGGTTTGGGGTACCAGTCATTGTTAACCAGGTTTGCTTAACTTCGGCAGCACTAATTGGTCGCTTCAAACTCCCTGGACCATTTGCTATTCTCACATCCATCCAATCTGGCCGAATAACTGGCCGGGAGTAAACCGGACCATCATGGGCAACAGATCGCGGCGGCACATTAACAATTTCTTGACCATGCCATTCAACAGTGAGACGGCCGGAGTCGTTCACAGTACCGATCACAACTGCTTCAACATCCCATTTTTTACACACGGCCATGAAAGCGTCAATCTTGCTAGGTTCAACGACAGCGCACATTCTTTCCTGCGACTCGCTCATCAAGATTTCTTCAGGCGACAACGTGCTGTCGCGCAGCAGAACTCGATCTAGCCAAACATGCATGCCGCCTTCACCGTTGGAGGCAAGTTCTGAAGTTACACACGAGATACCTGCGCCACCAAGATCTTGAATACCTTCGACTAATCCAGCATGCAGAACTTCAAGTGTGCATTCGATTAGTAACTTCTCCATAAACGGATCGCCCACTTGAACACTTGGGCGCTTAGCAGGGCCATCGGCGTCAAATGTTTCCGATGCTAAAACTGAAACGCCACCAATACCATCGCCGCCAGTTCTGGCGCCGTAAAGAATGACGGCATTTCCAAGACCAGTTGCTTTGGCCAAGTGAATGTCTTCGTGCTTCATAGTTCCAACACAAAGCGCATTAACAAGTGGGTTTCCCTGGTAGCTCGGATCAAAAACTATTTCGCCACCAATGTTTGGCAAGCCCAAACAATTTCCGTAGCCACCAATACCTGAAACAATTCCAGTCAGCACGCGACGTGTGTCTGGATGTTCTGGATCTCCAAAGCGAAGGGGGTCCATTACTGCAACAGGGCGCGCTCCCATCGAGATGATGTCGCGAACAATGCCTCCAATACCAGTTGCTGCGCCTTGATAAGGCTCAACATAGGACGGGTGATTATGCGACTCGACTTTAAATGTGACAGCCCAGCCGTGTCCGATGTCAACGACGCCTGCATTCTCACCAATACCGACCAACATGGAATCATTTTCTGGAACCTTAGTTCCAAATTGGCGCAGGTGAACTTTTGAGGATTTGTAGCTGCAATGCTCAGACCACATCACCGAGTACATTGCTAATTCTGATGAAGTTGGCCGCCGGCCCAAAATCTCACGAATTGACTGGTACTCATCGGGCTTTAATCCAAGTTCAGCAAATGGCTGGCTCTCTGCTGGATTAGCTTTTGCCTCAGTTACGGTGTCAATTCTCATGAGGAAACGCGACCTTCATTAACTAGAGATTTCAGGAGTGATGTAAAAAACCCAAGACCATCGGTGGTTGGACCAATTAAATCTTCCACCGCATGTTCTGGGTGCGGCATAATTCCAACTACGTTTCCTCGCGCATTTGTTATGCCCGCGATATCTCGGCGAGATCCATTGGGATTTAAATCCAGATAACGCGCGATAACTCTGCCTTCACACTCTAGTTCATCCAAAGTTTTTTCATCGGCGACAAACCCACCTTCACCATTTTTAAGTGGGATCAAAATCTCCTGACCAATTTTGAAATCAGTTGTCCAAGATGAGGAATCATTTTCTATACGAAGTTTTTGATCTCGACAAATAAAATGTAAATGATCGTTTCGAGTTAATGCGCCAGGCAATAAATGCGATTCAGTCAAAACTTGAAAACCATTACAAATACCAAGGATTGGCAAACCCCCATTAGCCGCGTCAACAAGCTTTTCCATTACGGGTGCGAACTTTGCAATCGCCCCACATCGCAAGTAATCACCATATGAAAAGCCCCCAGGCAAAACAACAGCATCTACAGAATGTAGATCAGCGTCAGAGTGCCAGAGTGAGACAGACTCGGCTCCTGCAATTCGAACTGCCCGAGCTGCGTCTCTATCATCAAGAGATCCAGGGAAGGTGATAACGCCAACCCGTGGGGTCATGGACGAACTTCTATCGTGAAATCTTCTATCACTGGATTGCTAAGGAGTGTGGCGGCGATCTCGTTTATTTGGGTGAGATTTGCATCATCTAAGTCGCCATCAATTGTTAATACAAACTGCTTACCTTGGCGAACATCTGTGACTCCGGTAAGTCCCATTCGAACAAGTGCACCCAACACAGCACGACCCTGCGGGTCAAGAATTTCAGGCTTAAGTGCCACATCAACAATGACAATAGCCATGGCTTCTCCCAAACATTTTTAGACTATTTAAGAGTTTAGCTCGTCATGATTCTGTGGTTGGCCACCGAGCATATTTAGGCGCCTAAGGGAAGTTCTCCTAAGTAATTACAAAGGACTCATAGCATTAAATTTCCCATTGTGATTCCTGTCGATGCCATTCAGGCGGAAAAAGATCCTCAGGGTCCAACATGCCGCGAAACCACTTTGATGGGCAAACAACAAATTTAGATTTTTTTCCGAGCTGAGCTGCCCACCAGGAAAATGAAGAGTTCGAAATAATTATGGCATCTGCTTGTGACATCAAAATCAGTGTTTCTTCCGGATTATTTTCTGAGGATTCAGCAAATTGAACTGGCAGTGAAATTTTTAGATTTCTAAGTAGCTGTTTAGCTAAAACAAAATCATCAGAGAAAACAAGGACTCGGTCATACTCAATGGATGAATTGTCTAATATCAAATTAATGGCAGAAATATAGTAATCACTGCTCAAAACACCAAAAGTATCTTGCACATTCATGTAGTCACCCCGTCGGATGTGCACAGAAATTGTGGAGGACTCAACCATCTCAGATGAACATTTATCAAACCACTCACTAACTGAACCTAGAAACAACGAGTCAATTAAATTTCTTACCTTGGGGTGCTCGAGATATTTATAAGTCTGAAAGTATCCAAATATTAGATTTTCTAAGACGTGGGTTTCCAAAGCTGGATCATAACCGACACCAGAAGATGTGTAAGTTGGAAAAAGGGCACGTGATATTCGAAATGAAATCTTGTCAAGCCCGGCTATAACAAGATTTCGATATGGCCGATATTGAAACATTGCATCCGGGTTAAAAAAACGAATGTCACTACCATGAGGTGGAATTCCATCCACATATCTGCTGAAATCGAAAAGCACACTCTCTTTATTTTGAAGCGAGTAATAGGTACCAGCCGTGAGTATAAAGAGTTGGTTTCCCACCCCACCAGCCATTAAAAAGGATTTTGCTTGTCCTCTTTTTTTCATGTTTTAAAATCCTTCGAATCCGCTTAATACCGCATTTGATTGCCCAACAAAATCTTTTTTACACCATATGAACCTTGTTAACGGTTTCTATCATCACATTTACGTTGCTTTAACGTCAAGTCGCAACGCGTGGTAAAATCATAGGACAGATTAGGGCGAAAACTAATCGGTTAAAAGGCCTAATCGAACCTGCTCTTCGAACTGCGGCACAGTTCTTTGAAGGTCTGTGAAAGTACCTATGCCCAATACTTTTCCTCCTTCTAAATATATAACTTGATCGGCATCTTTTATGGTCGTTAATCTGTGAGCAACAATAATTACGGTGGTGTTTCCTCGGAGAAGCTTTACGGTGTCCATAACTTTAGACTCGGTTACAGCATCCAGAGCGCTTGTGGCCTCATCTAGCACGAGAAGTTTGCCATCGCGATACAGGGCTCTCGCAAGTCCTAATCTTTGACGTTGTCCACCAGACATTCGATTAAAATTTTCAGTGAGACTTATGTCTTCAAGATTTGAATTCAAATATTCGCTAAGGTGAGCCACATTCAGCGCAGCCCTCACCTTATCAAGGTCAATTACTGCAGAATCCCACTCAAGTGCAACATTGCCCGCGATACTGGCAGAGGAAACATGTGTATCCTGCGGAACGTAACCAAAAGAATCTCTTGACACTGTAAAGTTCCAGATCACCTCTCCTTTTTGAGGAGTGAGCAAGCCAAGACAGACATCAATTAGCGTTGTTTTACCTGCCCCAGAGGGTCCAACAATCGCGTACTGAAGCCCCTCCTTAAAAGACAGATTTATACCTTCTAGAACAGGCGCACTTCCGGAAGCGTAAGTAAAATCCACCCCAACTAATTCCAATGCATTAGGTGAATCAACTGGCTCATTTGTGGTGGCTTGTGAATCATTTTTAACCCTTGCGTTAATTGGTAAGAGTGCCTGCCTAGCAAGAGGGATTGATCCGATTGCCGCTAACGCAAGCCCTTGCATTCGATTTACAATCGGAAGCATCCTAAAGCCGGCCGCGGCAAAAATCGCTAATGCTGGCACAACCTCGGCTTCACCAACGAGCAGCCACGTGGCCCCAGCTACCACTAGAAATCCAAGCGCAAGAGAGGACTCCATAAAATACCTTGGTAATGAAGTCGTGAATCCTTGCATAGCTCTCGCTTTGGCTAACTCTGAACGCTGATTTTTCAATGAACTATTAAAAGTCTTGGACTCGTTTACCTGTAGTAGCTTGTTCATGTGAAAATAGTCTGCCAGAAGCTCGTAGGTAACATTTCCATTCTTAAAAATTATCTGACCGGTTCGAGCTTGCGAGGCTGAAAGAAATTTATGTTGAACTATTGCTACTAGAGCAAAGTATGTGAGTGCGACAATAGCGGTTACGGGCTGAAATGCTAGGACTACTCCAATAATTACAAGACCAGTTATCAATTCAATGCAAATATTCACAATCGGAAGGAGGTAACCATTAATTAAAGTTGCAGGAGCTCTGTCTACGGCCGTGAAAAAATCAGATTCGTTTAACGCGAGACGCGTTTCCAGCGGTGCCCCTTGAAGGGATTCCATCCTTCTTTGACCTAATTCAACTTCTTGCTGCGCAAACTCTTTAACACTTATCCATCCAACTAACGTTGAAAGCGCACTTCTAAAAACAAAAAGAGAAAGAATTAGAACTAACAATCTCAAGCTTGGTTCTGTTGCAGGATTTGAATCTCCACTTGTAAATCCTGGCGTAAATAATTTTGAGAGTAAAAATAAAGCAACTCCATCCAGAGAAGCAATCGCGACCATGGATACCGAATACGTAAAGAAAACTTTTCTACCCCTCTGGGTAAGCTTCCTAAAACCTAGATTTGCAATCGAAATATATTCCCGCATAAATAAATTCTACCTTCTTTTAACCATTTTTAAATTTAAGGACAATAACTGAATGAGGAATGTTGAATTTTATGAACTTAAGTTGTCTTATGTTTTGGGCTAAAACTTTTTAGATCCGAAATTAATATTGCTGGAATAAGCCTCAACCTTGGGTATATTTCACAAATAATTTTGGGAGTTTTATGCTCGGTGTATTCCATTTATTATTATTAAAAAATTAACACTTAAATTAGGTTTCATGCCGCTGACCTTGACTTAGGTTTGATCTACAACGATAAAATGTCAATCTAGGAGTAGATCCCTATTCCAAATTAACCAGACTTTATGCGCTCAATCCAATAACTTGCCCACATCGCTTCGCATTTAAATTTTGGACTTATCTCAAGAAATTTTTCCTGTAAGTGACTTTCAGTTAAATCCTGGAACTTCTCAAAAGAGTCAACTACCCAGATTGGAAGACCTAGATTCTCGTAGGTTTCAGTCATATATGATCGCAAGACTACGGGCACGCATCCCAAATACATTGCCTCCCAGGTGCGATGGCAATCAATTCCATTACCTGGAGGACTAGCTACAAAGCCATAGCGTGCCAAAGCAACTCTATGTTGCCTAGGGGTGAGTGCAACTAATCTGTCGGCGACTTCACTATTAGATAGTTGACTTGCAACCATATTGTGCTCTATTAAGTTTGTTTCTAAGTTAAAAGCCCACATGATGCGGAATGTTCTTGCTTGAGATTTGGAACGACTTGCGCGAAAATCTTGTGGACGCCCATTTTTGGATCGCCAGGCATTTTCTAGTCCAATCGGTAATGGCGCAACCCCAGAAACTGGATATCTGAGATTTTGAGCAAAGGTAGAGACCACTCCGGTCTTTGCTATCAGGCTTCCAAGTGAATGATCATGGTTCTCATCTGAATTTCCGAGCATAAGAGTTATCGGCGCTTGAGAATGAATTAGGACACGTTCATACAAATCTACTAGTCGATCTGATTCACAAAATATTACATCTCCTGAATTTATGTCTTTATTGCTTAAGGCTTCATTTCCAAATTCCCAAACATGATCCGCTATTTTTCTAAACGTGTCACCACTCAAGAAAGGAGCACTCGTAGGCCGTCTTGAAAGCCTGATGTTAAATCTCCGCCTAAGTTCTGTAATTACGCTCCTGGGATTTCTCGCAGCGAAACTTAAAGCAGCCCTTGCTTGACTCAGTATTTGCCGTCTTCTTACTCCAGGTAGGGATACGGATTCACTGTTGTTTGCCTGAGAGAACAAAAACTCTAATGAAGAATCGTGGCGATGAAGGTACTTGTGTATTTTTGAATGAATATGAAGATTAAAAAGCTTGACTTCAGAGTTTTCGTCATACTTGACGCTCAATACTCCATTCTGGGCATCGAGATTAAATCTAAGTCGGGAAAGTTGTTCACGCGAAAGTAACGACTCGTCTGGTTCTTGAACAAACTTTGTTCGTGGTAACTCTAAAATAGGAACGTTGCGCGGATCAATCCCAGCAACCCACTGCCCCAATTGTGCAGCATCAACGACTCCCCCAACTTCCGTATCGTCTAGCGTCAACAAGTTTGATTTTGAAATATTATTCACACTTAGCACGGAAGCAATTGTGGGAAGCGGTAATACCTTTTCGGGATTTAGCTTTGCCCAGCTTGCAATTAACGCCATTTCATTGGGAAAACTACTAGTAGTTGAAGCAAAATCTAGAAGTGAGCGCAGAGCACTTTGGCTATTTGAGTACAGCACAGAAGCTACCGCGTTATCAGAGGTATGAAACGGCAGAAACAAGCCATGACGATTTGAAGCATCCAATTGCAGGATCAGGCGATCTATTCTGAATAGAAGTTGGTCTAACTCTGCATGAAAAATACTATCTGTTTGGTCCAGTTCAACATATTGTGCCAAAACAAAAAATCGTTCTAATGTTTTGAGCCAAAATCCTTTTCTAAAAGAGTTTGGGGAATTTACGCGATTTGCTGCATCATTAAATTCAGTGTGGTTGTAGAAGTCCTCAACGGCCGTAAATCTAGCGTCGATCTTTTTTAAGTGACGCTCCATGCGGGCATTACCTATCAAATGCACCTTTAGCCCACTATATCGGATTGCCATTTCAAGTGAGGAAAGTCCATATCCAGGCAGACTGCGACCGAGAAACACAAAGTGCACTTCTGGAGAGTTGCTCAATTCGTCCAATCTCCTTTCGCTCCAAAGTTCTTATTTATATCAAGAACAAATTCAATCATATTGAATTATCAAACCCACTTCACCGTTAATCGCGGTGCGATTGTGGCATTTATTTCTTGACCTAATCGTGAAATTACAATTTAGAAAATTTTTCTATCTGGTTAATTGTGAAATCCCTATCATTGAAATTTTTTTGAACTTTTACATACCAATCGGTGGTCCACTTTATTGTTTCTTCAAATTTCAACTTGTTGTGCCAGCCAAATGTTGATTTCGCAAGGGACGCATCCAAGGATAATAATCCTGCTTCGTGGGGTTGGATAGCCTCAGAAAGTTTCCAAGTTGGTTCAACAGATAACTGGACAGCAACCATTTCTGCGACATTGGCTACCGTAACAAATGATTCTTCATCTGGTCCAATATTTATCATTGGGTGCTCCGCACCAGTGAGCAATGATTCACTCACCATCAAGTAACCATTTAAGCAATCCAGAACGTGCTGCCACGGACGAACTGAATTGGGATATCTCAAGACTGGGACTTGGTTATTCATGTAAGCATTTATTAAATCCGGCATTAGACGATCTTTACTCACATCGCCACCGCCAATTACATTTCCAGCTCTAACTATGGTTGTTGGCGTCCCCGGAAAACTTGAGAGCCATGATTGAGTTAAAAGGTCTGCCATGGCTTTGGATGAACTGTAGGGATCAAATCCGCCCAGCGCATCATTTTCTATGTAACCAGCAACTTGATTTATGTTTCGATAAACCTTGTCTGTTGTTACTACCACGTGCGCTTTGACTGACTTGGTAGTTGAAACGGCTTCAAGGACACTCAAGGTTCCCATGACATTCGTTTCGAATGTGTATCTTGGATCCAAATACGATTCTCTAACCAAGGGTTGGGCGGCCATGTGAAAAACTACATCTGGATTTACCTGTAATACCGCGGCTTTGACTTCATCTGATTTCCTGATGTCAATTCTAAAATCATTTACCAAAGACTCTGAAACGTTGGCGCGATCAAACAATGAATTTGTTTCTGGATCAAGTGCGATTCCTGAAACTTCGTGTCCCATGGATTGTAACCACAAAGCAAGCCAGGCTCCTTTGAAGCCAGTGTGCCCTGTGATTAAGTAATGCATAACTACGCCCTCGAGTTAACAAATTCAATTATTGAAGATGTTGCGTAGTCCAACATCTCTGGAGTTAGTCCTGGGTAAACACCAATCCAGAATGTTCGCTTCATAACAATGTCAGTGTTGGTCAAGTCACCAACAACTCGAAACTCGACATTCTTATAAGCGGGCTGCTTTAAAATGTTTCCAGCAAACATCAGGCGGGTACCAATTTTTCGGGAATCTAGGAACCTCAGTAATTCTTCTCTGTCAACGTTATGGTTTGGATCCAGAGTTATCGGGAAACCAAACCACGAGGGATCTGAGTTAATAGTGGCTTTCGGAAGAATTAGCCCCTTTACTCCCTCGAGTTTGCCGAAAATATAATTGAAGTTAAATTTCCTCGCTGCGACAAAACTATCCAGCTTTGAAAGTTGACTTAATCCAAGTGCTGCCTGCATGTCAGTTGCCTTCAGGTTGTACCCAATGTGACTGTATATATACTTATGGTCGTAACCTGGCGGTAAATCGCCTAATGTCCATCCAAATCTTTTGTTGCATGTGTCATCATGGCCGGTAACGCAGTAGCAGTCACGACCCCAATCTCTAAATGATTCAACTTGCTTTTTAACTAATGGAGATTTAACAAAAACTGCTCCTCCTTCACCTGTCGTGATGTGGTGAGCCGGATAAAAACTGGCAGTAGCAGTGTCACCGAAACTTCCAGTTCGTTGACCTTTGTATGTGGAACCAAGCGCATCGCAGGAATCTTCGATCAACCAAAGATTATGGTCTTTGCAAAGTTGTTGCACAACATCTAAATTAAATGGATTTCCCAACGCATGTGCCATCATGATGGCTCTCGTTTTGGGACCCACTGCCTTGGCAAGCATTTCGACTTTTGCGTCATAAGTTTCAAGTTCCACATCAACAACAACTGGCTTAAGCCCATTTTGCATAATTGGATTGACCGTCGTGGGGAATCCCATGGCAACTGTGAGAACTTCATCGCCAGGCTTGAGTGCCTTGTCACCCAATTTCTTGCTCGTTAAACCAGAAAGCGCGACTAAGTTTGCACTTGATCCACTATTGACGAACAACGCGTCACGCGACCCGACATATTTTGCAAGCTCACGTTCAAAGATTTCTGTAAAACGCCCGGCAGTAAGCCATCCGTCAAGAGAAGAATCGACTAAGGATACGAAGTCTTCTGGTCCAAGCACTTTTCCGGATACTGGAACCGCAGTCTCACCTGGAATAAATCCATCATTTTCAAGTTTGAGTCTTGCAAAATCGGCTACCTTTTCGAGAATTTCTGAACGCAATGCGTCAATTTCATTTTGCACAAAATTCCCTTACCTCACGTACGAATTAAGCGTTACTCCCGTCCCAACGTCATCAGCCTCTGCGCTATCTGGGCTAGGCTTATTAACAGGACAACTTAAGGATAGTTCAATGAAGGTGATTATTCTCGCTGGCGGCCTTGGAACTAGGTTGCGCGAAGAGACTGAATTTAAGCCTAAGCCAATGGTGGAAATCGGTGGAAAACCGATTCTGTGGCACATTATGAATAATTTTGCACATTTTGGCATCACCGATTTTATTGTTGCAAGTGGGTACAAAAATGAGTACATAAAAGATTATTTTTTGAATTACGAATCAAGGCAGCAGGACTTTACTGTGAAGATCGGAAGCCCTGGCGAAGCAACGTTCCATGGGTCAAAAAATAGTGAGAACTGGAGCGTCACGATTGCTGACACTGGCGAATTAAGCCTGACTGGCGAACGGGTTCGAATTGCTTCCAAATATCTGGACCCAGGAGAACCATTTATGGTTGCCTACGGGGACGGGCTAGCAGATATTGATATTAATAAATTAATTGAGTTTCACAACCAAAAAGAAGCCATCGCAACGCTAACTTCCGTCCAACCAATCAGCCGTTATGGCGTACTTGAACTAAATGATGATTCTGAAGTTGTAAATTTTCGAGAAAAACCAGTATCTAGCAACTGGATAAATATCGGATTCTTTGTTTTTGATTACAAGGTATTGCATTTTCTCGATGATGGTCCGCTAGAAATCGGCCCCTTAAAGTCACTTTCTGAGCAAGGGCAATTACGGGCCTATCGGCATTCTGGATTCTGGCAACCAATGGACACAATCCGAGAAGTAGAATTATTGAATTCACTTTGGGATTCAGGAGCCTTGCCTTGGCGAGTGGACAAGTGAACTCGACAGTTTCATCACACTTTGTAGAAGTACTTGAGCAAAATGAAATTAAGCATGTCTTTGAATTAATCGGTGGAATGATCACCATTCTGGTTGATGAGTTGCACAAAAGTGACACCATCCAGGTCCACAGCATGCATCATGAGCAGGCCGCCGCCTTTGCGGCCGAGGGACTAGCTCGAGTTGATGGAAAATTTGGAGTTGCCTTGGCTACTAGTGGGCCAGGAGCAACAAACCTGATAACTGGAATCGGAAGCTGTTTTTTCGATTCTGTTCCCGTTTTATTTATTACCGGGCAAGTCAATTCCTATGAAATTTCCGACAACCCAAATCTTCGCCAATCGGGCTTCCAGGAAATGGACATCGTCTCCATGGTCAAACCAATCACCAAATTTGCCAAGCGCATAACGGATCCAAACGAATTTTCAGCCGTTTTAAAAGAGGCGATCGAAATTGCTACTACGGGAAGAAAGGGGCCAGTACTAATTGATATCCCAATGGATTATCAACGGGCAGAAATTAAAGTAGCTACTGTCAACCAGTCAAGCAAGGTCGCTTCACCTAATGACTCAAAGGTAATTGAGTTTAATCAACAACTTGCATCCGCACTTGATCAATGTATGCGACCACTCATTATCGCTGGAGGTGGAATCGCTGCAGCAACTCAAACTTCTAACTTTCGTGATTTCGTAGCTGCAAAGAAAATTCCTGTTGTGAAAACTTTGATGGGAATTGATTCACTGCCTAATGCAAGCGAACACAATGTTGGCTTTCTGGGCAGCTACGGAAATCGGTGGGCTAATCAAGCCATAGCTGAGTCGGATCTACTTCTTGTAATGGGTAGTCGGCTGGATATAAGACAAACGGGTTCAGATGTCACTGGATTTAAAGGTGACCGACATATTTTTCAAGTAGATATTGATTCAGCAGAAATCGATTATCGAGTCCAGACCACAAAATCTCTAAATTGCTCTCTTGCGGGATACTTTGCATTTGCGAATAAGGCCCAATTTAATTTCAACGATCAAAAACTTGAGGCTTGGCTCGACCGCTTAACTTTGTTAAAGCATAAATACCCTCATGATTCTGAAAATATCCCAACACAAGGAGTGAATCCAAACTCGGCCATCGAAAAAATTTCTCGAGCATGGCAGGAAGTTGGAACATTCGTAAGCGATGTCGGTCAGCATCAGATGTGGGTCGCGCAAAGTCTCCAAATAGCAAGTGAGCAACGTTTCCTAACCTCTGGCGGGATGGGTGCCATGGGGTTTGGACTGCCGGCAGCAATCGGCGCTGCGTTCAATAACTCAGCCGACACCATTTGCTTATTTGTTGGTGATGGTGGTCTTCAATTAAACATCCAAGAATTTGAGACACTCAAACGAAACAACTTAAACGTAAGACTGATAGTGCTTGATAATCAAACGCACGGCATGGTTCGTCAATTTCAAGAAACCTATTTTCAAGGACGTTACGGTTCTACTGTTGAGGGATACTCTGCGCCTAATTTCGCTTCTGTTGCGGCGGCTTACGGAATAGAAAGCATCGAAATTTACTCAGATCAGGAACTTGAACGAGCAATAACTAAGTTTGAAAACTTCAAGGGGCCACTACTTTTAAACATCCGCATCGAAACCTTATTAAATGTCTACCCCAAGTTAGCTTTTGGACAGAACTTTGGAGACATGGAACCCCAAGTTAAATCAAGTGAGATGGAAGGCACTTAAAGACTTAAGGTGTTGAACTGCATTCACACTTATCAAAAGCCTCTCCATTAAAACATCCCACTTTTAGTCATTCATACCCTGAATCGTCGCCGAAACAGCCCTTATAATAAAGGGGTTGTTGCAATTACTGCGAAATTTTAGGACTGGGAAATGCGATCTGGAATTTACTCCCCTGAAGCACAAATACTTGACGTTTTTCATTTTATGAAATCAGGGCAAAGTCTTCGTGATAACCAAGTAAGAGCAATCGAGTTTAAAGTCGAGCGCATCGCAAAACCCTGCTACCTCATTCCTATTGGTAAATTTTTTGAAGATAACCAAGAATTGATCAAAATGATGGGAATTTGGCGAGATGCCCATCAGTACGCGTACCCTTCTCGTTTCACTGTCACTGATGAGGGAACTGCTAAGTGGCTTAAATCTGCTGTTATTGAAAATGTTGATCGGCTCCTTTTCCTAATTCAGAATCCAGCGGGCAAGGAACTTGGACACATAGGACTTTTAAGAACTGGCAGTGACAGGTGTGAGATTGACAATGTGTTGCGAGGCGAAACGGACATTCCTGGAGTTATCAGTGCTGCTCTCGCTGAGATTGAGAAGTTTGCCTGCGAAGAACTTGGTGTAGAAATTCTCGATTTAAAAGTGCTTGCTTCAAACACACATGCTTTTGATTTCTACCTTAAGAATGGCTACCACGAAGTTGATCGTGTTGGATTGACTAACGCTGCAAGTGGTTCGGAAACAAATTTAATAGAGTCCGCAAATGATATCCAGGAATACTTCATCTTGATGAGTAAAAATATTAGGGATTCTAATTTAGGCCAAGATGAAATCTTGACCGCTGGGCCATCAATTTCGAACCGTGAGTTGGCTTATGTGAGTGAAGCCACAATGAAGGGTTGGAATCATCACCATTCGGACTATCTCGTCAAGTTTCAAACAGAATTTGCTGAGTATGTTGGAGCCAAGTATGCACTCGCAACTAGTAGCTGCACGGGAGCACTTCACTTATCGCTGCTCGCATTAGGAATTGGACCCGGCGACGAAGTGATCGTTCCAGAAGTCACATGGGTTGCAACGGCTTCTGCAGTTAGGTACACCGGGGCGACTCCGATTTTTGCAGACATTGATCCGTCAACTTGGTGCATGGATCCTAAAGCAGTTGAACAAAAAATCACTTCCAAAACTAAGGCGATAATGCCAGTTCACTTATATGGATTTGGCGCTGACATGACCGCACTCGCCAAGTTAGCAAAAGCACACAACCTGTTCGTCATCGAAGACGCTGCTCCTGCAATAGGGACCATGATCGATGGTAAACCAGCAGGTAGTTTTGGAGAATTTGGAACATACAGTTTCCAGGGCGCAAAAATGTTGGTTACTGGGGAGGGTGGGATGCTTGTTACATCCGATCCTGACCTCTATGAGCGTGCCCGAAAAATCCAGGATCACGGTCGTAAACCAGGAACTTTCTGGATTGAAGAACTCGGTTATAAATACAAAATGAACAACGTTACGGCGGCACTTGGTCTGGCTCAACTTGAACGAAGTGAGCTACAAATAAATCAAAAGCGAAGAATTGCCAGTTGGTATCAAGAATTTCTTGGACATCATCAGTCGCTGAAGATGCAGCAAGAAGCGCCAAACACTCGTTCCATCCATTGGCTAAATAGCATCACACTTGGTTCAGATCTAAAAATTACTCGGGACGAAGTTATGGAAAAACTAAAGGCAGATGGAATTGATACGCGTCCTACTTTTCCTGCAATAAGTCAGTACCCGATGTGGGATAAAGTCCATGATCCTGGACCAGTAGCAACCCAAATTGGGTCTACTTCAATTAACCTACCTAGCGGCGTCAAACTAAGTAGAAAATCAGTCGAACGTGTATGCAAATCCATTCTGAACGTAATTTGATACACGGAACTAAATGACCCAAAAACTTTTTGAAGTTTTCCTAGGTACCTTTAATGCAGAGCCGTGGATTCAGCCAGTAATCAATTCACTTGAAGCTCAGGACTGTGCTGCCTTCAATGTGAAGATAATTGATAATGCGTCAACCGATAACACGGTTTCTCTAATTGAGGAAATTTTTTCAAGATCAACTATGAAGAATAATTACGTCTTGATCAGAAATAATAGAAACATTGGGCCAATTAGTTCTTTCTTAGATCGACTCGATCAGTTCGAGAGTGACTGGATTGTCATGATGCACCAAGACGACATCTACGATTCAAATCACATCAATACGTTGACGAAGGCAATGACTGATTCTGATCAAGAAACGGGCATAATTTTTACTGCTATGAAGCGTATCGATGGCCAAGGGAACGTTAATATTTCTCCACCTACACTTTCTTCTAAATTGTCTACAATCGATCGACTCGAAAATTTCATGTTGAGCCTGCAGATTTCGCCTATAAATTTCCCGGCATGTGCCCTAAAAAAGAGTGAGCTGCTAAAAACAGATACTGCACGCCATACAACAGCGTTTAATGACATTGAGATGTTGCTGCGAATAATGTGTGTGTCTGACGTGATTTATGTACCAAGGGAAACGATGCACTATCGCGTCTACGCTGGCAATGCCGCTTCAATTACTTCAAGTTTGGCGAATGATCGAGCAATTCTTGTTGGTCTTGTTGAGTTATTCCATTCCCGCGAGGTTAATCAAGTACTGGACCTTGTGAGCACTCCCAGCCAGTGGAAAAAATTAATTGATTCGATTAACCAAGCAATTCAAATTCGGATTGCGAATGTTGACATCCAGAACTTAGCTCGCAATTTAATTGCAGAGGCTCTTACTCGGCGAATTGGATACAAAAATCGGGAAATTACAGGTTTCCTTATGAATTCATTGACGAATTTAGGCTTGACACGCGAATCAGAAGTAGCAGAGAACTTGTATCAAGATTCGAATTATGTAAAAACTGAACTTCTATCTTCAAGTGAAGCTACAAAGTACATGGCGACCGATCCTGTGTCAGGGAAGAAGCCATTGATTATTAAGTTGCACGATCTGTTTCCGTTGTTTACCAGGGAAGTGTTTTTCGATATGATCTTTCGAAGTCGCCTGCCCATAATGGCTAATCGTCCATTTGTACGAGTTTGGAGACTTCGAGGAAAGTGATTTTGAAACACTTAATCAAAGACCAGTCCAACTTACGCGAGAGATTTAAATGAAGATTTACCTTGGGGGCCTTAACGCCAAAGCGCCACTCCACAATGCCTCTATTCCACTTGACAAAGAGGCAGCAATTTCGCTACTTAATGCCTTTTTGGCAGCTGGATTAGAAATTTGTGATTTTCTGGGTGACGCTGACGCCTTAGTGCTAAACGACATGGACTTAAAGCTCCTTCGACGCGCTCATAAATCAGCAGTAGGTGAATTTCCAATAATATTTGTCAGGAATGAGCCGATTGTGGTTTGGCCGGAGAATTACAGCCCAAAAGCGTTATCTCTAACGTCAAAATTAATTGATGTCGGTCCTTATGGTCACGACACGCACTCAAATTTTCCTTGGCCCCAAGATTGGAATCAGAATTTAGAGTTTAAGGAAGTAGTTAATCCTCGAAGTGAATCGGTTGTTTTGATAAGTGGGAACAAATTAAGTTTTATTGAAGGAGAAATGTATTCACTCAGAAGAGAATGCATTTATAACTTGCCTGACCTTGATTTATACGGAAACGGATGGAATTCTGACTTTTTGCAAAAGCTGCTGATTTTTGCAGAGGAAATCAGGCTTGCGATAGCGAGTGGAATCCTGCCAAGATTATCAAATTCTCGTGGATGGCTAAAACGGCCGTCCAACTGGAAAGGTGCGACCCCATCAAAGCTAGACACACTCTCACGATACAAATACTCACTTGTCATAGAGAATTCGACTGGTTACTTGTCGGAAAAGATATTTGACTCATTTTTCGCTCGCTGCATTCCAGTTTATGTCGGGCCTAGCGTTGATAAATTTGAGATTCCAGAAAATTTGGTCGTGAAGGTTGATCCCAACTTGAGTTCCATAGAACGGGGAATTGAAATAGCACGAGCAATGGACTACGAACAGTGGCGGGCCAGCCTAAATGATTGGTTAATGAGCGATTCAGTTTTCAATAAATGGAGTGCCGCAAATGTTTACGATGGGATCGCAAGTGAGGTCTCGAGCTTCATCAAAAATTCTCTGAAGTGATTTAGAGACTATAAAACTTCAGACTTTTTAGTTTAATTCGTTCCTCATTGCAGTTAGTCTCAATCTTTTGACGATTAATAACACTTGCCTGATCAATGAGTGAATCTTCAGTGAGTGCCAGACGTAACGACTTCACCACTTCCATTTGATTTGGCTCAATCAACTTTCCAGTGGTTCCGTCCTCAATCCATTCGTCTCCACAAGAAGTATTTGTTTGAATTGGAAATGCTCCCATAGCCATTGCTTCAAGGAGAGAGGTGCTAATTCCATCCGAAAGGGATACTCCTACGTAGATTCTTGCTTTACCAAACATGTTTAGCATTTCAGGGTGTGTTAATTTTTTCTTTGGAATCGCACTAATATTTAAATTTACATTCTTTCGAATTTGTTTCACAGCCTGAATGGTTTTTCTATTTGCTGAGTAAACGACAACTTCATACTCCACTATTTCACTTGCAACTTCAGAGATCGCACTAAGTGCTATCGAAGCGCGTCCAACAAAAGATTCATATCCCTTAACAAGTATTATTTTCCGATCTGAGGGAGCATCGAGTGTTGTTTCAAGAAAGACACTTGGAATCCCTCCCGCATTTGGAGATACCTCAAGAAACTTGCCCACAAAGCCGTGCTTGGTTGCTAAGGCTAGATCTCTATGACATTCTGCTGAATAAAAATCTGAAATTTTCATCAATTTTTCTATTCGCTTTTGATGCCGCTTGAATCGTTGAAACCAATAAATGTCACTTCCCCAATTAGTGGAGATTACTTGGGTATGTTCATTCAAGCCAAAATTGCTTGCTCTACTCGCGATGTAACCGGCGTGATTTAGTTCCAACGCATGAATGTAATCGGATTTATGCTTCTTTGAAATGCGAGAAACAAAATACCCTTGCAATCTATTAGAAAGAATTAGATCTAAAGACCAGATCGGAATGGTTAGAAGTCTCATCCAAGCAGACAGGCTATAAGTTGCAACATTACTGCTATTAGAAATTAGTTCACGAATCACTGGATGAACTTTTCTATTGGGAGTAGAAGGAATCAATACAAAATCGATTTGCTGATCGTGAAACTGACTTAACCATCGTGCGCTGTGACTACTGTCTAGCATGCAAATAATAATTGCTTGTCTTCTAGAATTTTTAGATTTGGACATTAAGCTATAGCTACTAATATCGCCATTCGAAACGATCGATCCAACGTGAACCAGAGTTCTTTAGCATTTCAATGTCTGCAGTAACCATTTGTTCTGCAAGCTGGCGTGGCTCTGTCGAATAGCTCCATCCCAATTGAGACTTGGCTTTGGAGGCATCACCAATCAGTGCATCCACTTCAGTTGGACGAAGATACTTCTCATCAAACTTTACGTATTTTTCCCACTCCAAGTCAGCGGCTTCAAACGAATATTGCACAAATTCTTTTACCGTAGTTGAAGTGCCCGTTGCCAAAACGTAGTCATCCGCTTTATCCACCTGAAGCATCATCCACATGCCTTCTACGTATTCGGCTGCATGGCCCCAATCGCGCACAGAATCTAAGTTACCTAAGTAAACTTCGCTTTCTACACCGGCTTTAATTCGTGCCACGGCTCGAGTGATCTTGCGG
>Ga0335396_10002792_pt1 | contig 20693 bp, 17 predicted proteins | sample FRY02_FD_205743 | JGI IMG/M metagenome (GOLD analysis project Ga0335396, IMG submission 205743) | Freshwater microbial communities from Lake Fryxell liftoff mats and glacier meltwater in Antarctica - FRY-02 (spades assembly) (version 2) | ecosystem: Environmental > Aquatic > Freshwater > Ice >... | reverse complement strand
AAGTCGTGAAGTCTTCTTGGGTCTCAGTGCGCTTGGAGGGACTCGAACCCCCAACCTTCTGATCCGTAGTCAGATGCTCTATCCGTTGAGCCACAAGCGCTGGTAAGTTCCAAAGTCTAACTTATTTCAGGGAAGAAAAACGTGGCCGTCCGAGTTCATCCATGGATGAATAGAAAATTAAAAGCCGGAACAGACTTCCAAAGTATCTTCGCTAAAGCGCGCAGCGTTGCGCCCGAAGCCTTTGATGAAACCTCCATCAGAAACCTAATTGGCGGCAACTAGCAGGTGCTGGGAACCACAATCAGCCACCACTCTCCGGTTGATAACTCTGAGATTATTGGGCCTTCGATGCTCAATCTCAGTGAAACCGAAGAAGCGGTTCGTCAAGCCGTCCTAATGGACAAAGATTGGACCAAAGTCCCGCTGGATGAAAGAAAAGCCAAGGTTTCCCACGCCATAGAGCTTCTAAAAGCCAACCGCGACGTGATAGCGCAATTTCTGATTTGGGAAATAGGTAAGCCCTGGAAATTAGCCTGTGCCGATGTTGATCGTTGCATCGAAGGTGTCGAGTGGTACCTGGGACAAATAGATCGTCAGATGGAAGGCAGGACCCCGCTAAACGGTCCCGTTTCAAACATCGCAAGCTGGAACTACCCACTTAGCGTTTTAGTCCACGCCGAGCTAGTTCAGTTGCTTGCCGGCAACGCAGTAATCTCAAAGACTCCAAGCCAAGGTGGCTTCCACGCTCTAACCCTCTGTCACGCTCTAATGGCTCAAGCTGGCCTTCCAGTGACCCTTGTGTCCGGTTCTGGTGCTGAGCTCGCGCCTGCGCTTGTTAGCTCACCAGATCTTGGGGCTTTGGCGTTCGTGGGCGGAAGAAATAATGGTCGCGCAGCGGCCAGCTCGTTGAAGTCACTTGATAAGCGCCACATTCTGGAGCAAGAGGGCTTGAACTCTTGGGGTATCTGGAACTACTCAAACTGGGACGAGCTTTCAGCTCACCTAACCAAGGGTTTTGAATATGCCAAGCAGCGGTGCACTGCATACCCTCGTTACGTAGTTCAGCGCGAGCTGTTCCCACAGTTTCTAGATATGTACCTAGATGTAGTCAAGGGCCTGCGCTTCGGTCACCCTTTGGCAGTCGATGATCCAAACGATGACTACCCAGATCTTCACTTTGGCCCACTAATCGGTGCCAAGAAAGCCTCAGAACTAGACAAGGCTTTCAAGGAAGCCGTCGACCGCGGTGGCGTGCCACTGTATGAAGGCAATCTAACCCAAGGAAAGTTTCTAGACGGTCAAGACACCTCGGCATATGTAGCCCCTAGAACATTGCTAGAGCCTCCAAAGTCCTGGTCTATCCACCACTCAGAGCCGTTTGGACCACTGGATTCAGTAGTGCTTGCAGACAGCGAAGCTGAGCTAATTGCCGCCATGAACGTGTCAAATGGAAACCTAGTTAGCTCGGTAGCGACCGACGACCTTGGTTTCGCAGAGCGCGTCCGAGAAGAGTCTCAAGCATTCAAGTTCGGCATCAACGTCCCAAGGTCTCGTGGAGACAAGGCCGAAGTCTTTGGTGGTCGCGGTGCTAGCTGGCGCGGCTGCTTTGTCGGAGGCGACCTGTTGGTCCAAGCCGTCACCGAGGGTGAAGGCGTGCTCTTTGGAAACTTCTCCGATGGCTCCAGATACCCAGCGGTTGCCTAGACTCGCTAGCTTCCTGACCCCTAGATAAGGAGCCACTGGTTCTATGAGAATTCTTGCCTTGCTAGCCGTTGGCTTTCTTCTAACCGGTTGCGCAGCTGCAGACGAGAGTCCGACCACTGCGACCAGCCAGAGCCAGGCTGTCGAAGTTGAGATCGAATCTGAATCTGGAGCTCTAGAAGAATCGGAGTCTTCCCTCGATAGCGAGCAAGTCGAAGAACCTGAAGCTTCAGTGCTGGACACAGAGGCTGCTTCCGAGGAAGCCGCAACTCCAGCACCCGCTCAAACTCAGTCGGCACGGCCGACCGCGACCGCGGCGCCGCGGGCGTCTCAAACAGCTGAGCCGATCGAGACAAAAACGCCAGAACCAACCCCGGAGCCAACCCCGGAGCCTGTCGAATCGAAGTACTCGATGGCGAACATTGCAAAGAACAACTCTTCTTCGAGCTGTTGGGTTGCTATTTCGGGCAAGGCATATAACCTCACTGAATGGATCAACGGACACCCCGGAGGTCCTTCGAAAATTTTGGCTATCTGTGGCAAGGATGCTACATCGGTCTTTCAGGGCATACATGGTGGCCAGTCAGGCCCTGCTTCAGCCCTAACCCGTTACCTGCTTGGAGACGTAGCCGCGTAGTATCTGCTCGAATCAAGAAGATCTTAGCGGTGGGAAACCCACAGCCCAGTGAACTGGGCCGTGGGGCTTGGCGGAGACGAGAAGGACTCTAACCTATTCCCTGACCCCCTGTAAATAGACACTTGCAGGGCTGCGAAGTCCAAAACTACGCCAATATTGAGTCATCTTCAAACTCCTCTTCGCCAACAATTCCGTAATATTCGAAGTTCTCGAAGGCGTTTTCAAGGGCGTCAAGAATTGTTTCGAGCAACTCTTTGAAACCGCCAGTTCCCCGAGAGCCACGGCTAGCCCCACCCCTTCAGCTACCCCTTGCCCAACCAGAACCCAAGCTGCTGCACCGACAGCTACCCCCACCCCGTCTCCAACTCCAACTCCAACTCCAACTGCTGCTGAATCACGACTCTCAATAGCAAACATCGCAAAGAACAATTCAGCGGCAAGCTGCTGGTTGCGATAGCTGGCAGTGCATCTGACCTGACGCGGTGGATTGCAAACCACCCGGGAGGCTCTAGGGCAATCTCTAGTATTTGTGGCAATGATGCAACTTCGGTGTTTGAATCAAGACACGGCGGTCAGTCTCAACTCCTGTAAGTCCTCGAGAGCTACCTGCTGGGTCCCGTTGGAAGCTAGCTTTTTGATGGTTTAGGCAAGGCTTTATTTGTTGTGACCGCTGCCAGCCCCATCAATACCGCCATAAGGTAAAAGACTCCAGACAGCGTTCCCGCTGCAATTAGCCCAGCCAGAGCAGGGATTGCGACTTGACCTAACCGGTTCGAGGTAAGCCTCACGGAGATCGCCATACCTTTGGCGTCCTTAGGTGCGATACGAGAAACCCAGGCCATTGTGAAAGGCTGGGCGATTCCCATTGCAAAACCGGTAATGAAAACCAAGATGGCGATGGTCAGATAGTTTGATGCAAACCCAAGCCCGACGCAGCCCAAAAGGGTCGCATTTAGCCCCCATAGCAAAATCCTGCGCATGCCGATTAGCTGGGTCAATCTGCCAAGAAAAATCCTGACACCCATCGATGCAAGTGCCCTGAGGGCCAGTAAAATCCCAATCTCAGCGGGGGTAAAACCCAGTGCCAACCCGATGACGGGCAGAAAAATAAGCATCACATCAACCACTGCTGTTGAAGCCCCTGCTACAAAGATTGCTGGCTTATACCCCTGGGTTGAGATGACTCTTCTGAAAGAGCCAGCTTGTTTTATTGCTCTGCTAGGAAGTGTTTGGGGTTTTGCCAAGACCGCAGCACTGAGGGCGGCGAGGACAAAGAGGATAATGGCGAACCAAAGAGCCGGAACAACTTCAATCTCCGGACCCGAAGCATCGGCTAACAGGCCTCCTATGAATGGTCCGACGGCATGGCCCAGGGAAGCGTAAAAAGTAAGTAGGCCAAAGTTTCTCTCGTATTTTGGATCTGGGCTTTTTTGGGCAATCAAGGTTTGTCCACCAACCATGGCTAAAAGATGGCCAATTCCTAAAAGTGGCATCCAAGCCAAAAGCCCCCAAACACTTTGCGAGAAGACGAAACCTATGGTGGCGATTAGCGCGACTATAGGTCCGAGGAATAAAGCTGTGCCGGCAAAACCTCGATCCACGAATCTAGCTAAAGGGATTGCAAATATAAGTGGGGCAATTGCGAACGCCGAGCCCACGACTCCAATCAGCGCTGCCTCCGCACCGAAGTTGATAGCTTGATAGCTGGCCATCGGACGAACCACATACACTCCGGCTTGAATCAAGCCAGAGTGTATTAGGACAATCCAGAACCAGTTGGCCCCAGAGAGTTTGGTTCGGGCCATCTATTTGAGCGCTCTTGCCCTAGCTAATCTAAAAATTGGTGGGACCACCAACACCAGAGTCAGGAGGGCATATATCGAAACGGTGAAAGGTGTGCTGACCAAAATACTCGGGTCTCCCGCAGCGCCCTGCAATGCCCTTCGGAACTGCTGCTCCGCCATTGGGCCAAGAATCACCCCCAGAATCAAAGGGGTGACTGGATAGCCAAACTTTCGGAACAAAAGCCCAATAATTCCAATCACAATCGCTACCCACAGATCGAAGGAGTTGTTGTTCAAAACGTAGGCTCCGACCATGGCAAAGGTGACAATGCCACCATAGAGATACGGAGTCGGAATACTCAAAAGCTTTGCCCAAAGCCCCACCAGAGGCAGGTTGATGACCAACAAAAGTGCATTTCCAATAAACAGCGATGCAATCAGCGTGTAAACCAAAAGCGGTTGGTCGGTAAACAATAATGGTCCGGGTCTGATGTCGAATTGCTGGAATGCAACTAGCATCACCGCAGCGGTTGCGCTGGTTGGAATACCAAGCGCCAGAAGGGGCACCATAGCCCCGGCCGCATTCGCGTTATTGGCAGCTTCGGGGCCAGCAACGCCTTCGATGGCGCCATGACCAAACTCATTGTGCTTTTTCTTTGCAAGCCGTTTTTCCAGCGCATAACTCAGGAAGGTCGGAAGCTCAGAACCGCCGGCAGGGATAACTCCAGTTGGGAAGCCGATGGCCGTGCCTCGTAGCCAAGGACCCCAAGAGCGTTTAAAGTCACTCTTGGTCATCCAAGCCAATCCCTTAAATGCCGTCTTATCGGCTTTCCCAAATTGCCCGTAGAGAGCCACGTAAAGAGCTTCCCCCAAAGCAAATAGCGAAACCACCAAAATCACTGTCTCGACACCATCAAAAGCATCAGGAATACCGAAGGTTAGCCGCTCAGCACCTGATTGCAGATCTAGCCCAATCAGTCCAATCGAAAGACCAAAGGTCAAAGACAGTAGGCCTCGAACCATAGATTGGCCCAGGATCGCGCCTACCGTTCCAAATGCTAAGACCATCATGGCGAAAAAATCCGCCGGGGTCATTCGAATGCCAATCCAAGCTATCGAAGGAGCTGCAATCGCCACAATTCCAGTTGCAATCGCACCTGCCACAAAGGAGCCGATAGCAGCGGTGGCAAGGGCCGAGCTCGCGCGGCCATTTCTTGCCATCTTGTTGCCCTCAATGGTCGTCATTACCGACCCAGATTCACCTGGGGCATTCAAAAGAATTGAGGTGGTCGAACCGCCGTACATTGTGCCGTAGTAAATAGCGCCGAACATTATTAGCGCCGCGGTGGGCTCCACCATCAAAGTAACCGGCAGTAATAAGGAGATGGCGAGCGCCGGACCGATGCCCGGAAGCACGCCAACCAGAGTTCCTAAAATTGTGCCCAGAAGGCCAAATCCCAGATTAGTGAGGGTTAGAGAGTTAGAGAAACCCTCAAGAAAAAGTGAGAAGTCCATTACCAATCCCCGCCATCTTGTTCATCCACAACAACACCATCGTCGTTGATAATCTCCTGAACCGGACCTTCAACAGGTGGGTTTTGGATTCTTGAAATTGTGTCCAGCCCCGAAGGCAACTGCAATCGCAAGCCTTCGTTAAAGGTCAAGAATATTATTGCGGCCACCAAGGCGGAGATCAAAGCCAGCTTTAGATTTGGCTTTGCCCCAATAGCCATTGAGACAAAAAAGAATAAAACGGTTCCCATGATTGGGAAGCCGAGTATTTGCAGCAGCGAGGTATAAAGGATCAATCCAATAGCAAGGACCCCGAAGGCCTTCCAGTTGGGGTCACTTACTGCTACTCCACCCTCAACACCCTCGGGAGTGCCGCGCTGGCCTCTAAGAACCGCAAAAATTTGCAGCCCTGAAAGCAACAGCATCAAGCCGCCCACCATAAACGCGAAAACTTCTGGCCCGACAAAGCCAACCGCGTTTGATTGCTCTATGCCTGCAGTGTCAACCAGTACTACGACGGCAACAACAAAGAGGAAGCTGGTGAAAACCAGCTCCCCCTTTGCTGCAGCTTTTAGACTAATTGTCACAGACCAAGCTCACGATAAATTGAGCTGATGTCTCTTTCTTGCTTCATAATCCAGGTCTTGTATGAATTACCAGCTAGCCAGTTATTGGCCCAGATCTGATCCTTCATGACCTTTTTCCACGTAACACCGTTGCGAGTCACATCAAGTGCGCGAATGACTAGGTTGCGGTTTGCGTCCGAAGTTCCTTTTGGAAGCATTAGCCCGCGCCAGTTACCGACCACGACGTTCACGCCCTGGGACTTGAGTGTTGCAACGTTTATTCCAGGCACTTTGTTACCGGATGAAATGCCAAGCATGCGCAGGGTTCCGGCATCGATCTGAGCCTTGAACTCTCCATAACCGGAGATTCCCGCCTTTGAGCTGCCGTTTAGCAAAGCTGCTGTAACTTCCGCACCACCCGAATAAACGACGTAGTTCAGATCCTTGATGGTCAGACCCAGCGCTTCATAGATCAGCACGGTTGTGTAGTGGTCAATGCCGCCAAGGTTTCCACCGGCGATTGGCAGAGTTGCCTTCTTGGCTCTGATGTCCTTCACCAAATCGGCCATGGTCTTATATGGTGAATCCGATGGCACAACAACAACTTCCCATTCACCCATCATGCGTGCGGTCGGGACTGCGTCCGAGGTGTCGAATGCAACTTTGGTTGAGGCCACTCCACCAATCATTGCGAATCCGGTGACGAGCGCTTTACCAGACTTGCCCTTTTCGTTCACCAAGAAGGCGCTTAGACCAGTAGTTCCACCGGCACCAGAAAGGTTTCGGAAGCTAGCCTCGGTTTTGAGGGTGCCCTCTGCCTTCATCGAGCGCATTAGCTCGCGGCCAAATGTGTCATAGCCACCTCCAGCACTGCCAGCCATGTACAGATCCATTGACTTTAAAGACGGGAAGGTTGGATAAGCCCAAACCCTCTTGCCCTTGAATGAGCCTGCTGTTTCAACCTTGCAAACCAAGTTGCTACCATCGGCACCTCGCTTCACTGCGACCTGCTTTAGAGTGTCGCAGGTTGTGCCATACCTTGCGCTTTTCGCAGAAACGCCGGCTGCGGAAGCCGGGGCTATTGCGAAGGTGGAAGCAATTAGGGCTAAGCCCGTTGCCGCTACTAGTAGTTTTTTCAAAGTGTGTCCTCCTTGTAGACGTGAGGGATTCCAGTGAGGGTCCCAACATCGGAGCACAATCAGGGTTAGAAAGCCTTTGCCAACCCCGTTGTTGACCGAAGACTGAGTCTCTTCCACCGCAATTACTTGCGGCCAAATGTTCCGGGTTGCCAGCCGTGATGACGAAACACTTGCTTCGGGAATACTCCCCCAGTAATTGTGAGAGTACTCCTAAGTAACGAACCGCTAACCAGATATACCAATTCGTTATTTTTGGATTTCTAAGCCTCAACAAGGCCCAGAAAAATCGGCGACCAAAACTTTAAAGCACGAGGCATTTAATTAGTCTTTCCACTAGCCACCAATGCCCCTGACATGCTCAGTGCCCCGGCGAAAAAACCGGGGCACTAAGGGCTTGAAACCTAAAGCAAGTTCGGAACAGTTGTCTATACCGCTGATGGCGAGAAGCTAAATTATTCAGCTATTTCAGCCAAGAGCCGGCACCATTCGGCAATGCTTTGTGGGGCCACTAAGAGACATCAAACCAAATCCTTGCCGGCTGCTCAAAAGCTCGTGGAGATAATGAACAACTTCGCGATCAACATGCAGTGCTAAACAAGTCGGCAGTTACTTTTTTAGCGTGGGTCTCTAAAGACAAGAAAACCATCTTCCTCTTAGGCAAGGAAAATGGTTTTTCGAGCGGAGACGGAGGGATTCGAACCCTCGAGGGGATTTTGGTCCCCTACCCACTTAGCAGGCGGGCGCACTAGACCGGGCTATGCGACGTCTCCATTTGCTAGCACAGCCTACAAGATACTGGTCACTATCCCAAACTTGAGGTTCGGGCTAATTAGAGCAACTAGTTGTTGCGGCGTTGGTTCCCTTTACCCAGTCTGGTAGATCAGTAGATGCCGTTCCATCAACCGGCTGCTCGGTTCCGTCTGGGTTAGTGGTCGATGTTGGGGTTTGGCTTGGAGATGGACTTGCAGTGGCTGTTGCCGAACCTTCGGCAATCACAGCACCCGTGCCTGGGTTGGCCTCTGCTAACACGAGCGGCTGGTCACTCTTTATTAGGTCAAATAGCTCTTGGGCGCGCTCGGGAGACGCTGCCACCCTGCCTGCATATTCGCCTTCTAGGTCATAAACCGGAAGTTGAATAAAAGTAATTTTGTCTAGGTCGACGTTGTTGACCTGCCTGGCAAGCCCGTAGATAACTCCAAGATCGGTCAAGCTGTTAGAAAGCGTCATGTTTGAAAGCGCTGCGGTTCCAAGCTGGAACATTTTAAACGGATTAGCGAGTGCGCCTTCGTCTTTCAGTTTTCTCATCAATGAGGTCAGAAACACCTGCTGGTTTGAAATCCGGGATAAATCAGAACCATCACCAACACCGTGACGGGTTCGAAGGAATGCTAGGGCCTCATCACCAATAAGAGTGTGATCGCCTGCCTCTAGATAGAGATTCGTATATTTGTCATCGATTGTGTTCGCGACGCAAACATCGACCCCACCGATTGCTTGGCTCATTGCAATTACACCCTTGAAATCAATCATTGCCAAATACGGAATCGCAACCCCGGTTAGCTCCTGCACAGCAAGCAGTGTGCAGGCAGGGCCCCCTTTGGTCATGGTTGCATTTATCTGAGTAAAGTCCTTGGCCGGGAAAGCTTCTCCACCTTTTGGATCTGGGCACTCTGGGACCGAGACCATCAGGTCTCTCGGGATGCTCATGGCAACAGCGTTTTTGCGGTCTTGGGAAATGTGGACCAAAATTATGACGTCCGCGAGCGCCGATCCGACTGGTCCGTAGGAAGTTGAGCCCTGATCGACCCTGGTATCAGAGCCGATCACAAGCACATTGATGGGACCGTTTATGTCGGCTGGGCTTGGAAGATCGAAGCTGCTGCCGTCTGTCGAATAAACCTCAATGCCCGAAGCACTTAGTTGACCGGTTATGTAGAAATAGCCGCCAGCCACAGTTGCCACTGTCCCCGAGATCAGGGCAATCAAGACCCAGACAATGGCCTTTAGCCAGCCGCGGCGCTTGGGTTTTGAGTCCTCTAGGAACTCGTATTCGGAATCAGTCACTTAGGTCTTTTCCAACTAGTGTTGTTTACATGTCTGAGGATACCCGTGCTACTCAACTATTGGAAAGAATTCCAAGCGAATTCACACTTGGGGTCGCAACCGCGTCTTGGCAAATAGAGGGTGACAGCCAAGGCAGAGGGCGGTCGATCTGGGATGATTTTGCAGATATCCCTGGCAACATCAAAGACGGAACCAAGGCGGATCCTGCCTGTGACCATGTAAATCGACTTGATCAAGACCTAGACATTTTGGCGAACCTCGGTGTCGATGCCTACAGGTTCAGTGTTTCTTGGCCAAGGGTAATCCCAGGTCATAAAACTCCAAGCGTTAGCGGCATTGATTTCTACAGCAGGCTGATCGACGGGCTATTGGAGCGAAACATAAAGCCGGTGCTAACCGCCTACCATTGGGACCTCCCGAGTGAGCTTGAAGCTAAAGGCGGCTGGCTAAACAAGGACATCCACAACTACTTTGCCGAATACGTGGATCTGTTAGCAAAGAACTATGGCGATCGGGTTGATCGTTGGGCAACCTTCAACGAGCCTTGGGTCAGCGCGTTCCTGGGATACGCCACAAAAATGCATGCTCCAGGTCTTGGCGTTCCTGCCGCGGGTTTCGAATCTGCCTACCGCCTAATGACCGCCCACGGGGCTGGCATGAGCATGCTTCGGGACCACAATGTGAGATCTCCAGGGCTAGTCCTGAACCTAACCACTGTGATTGCAGAGGATGCAGCTGCAGCTGATGCAGCCGAGCACCTAGACAGCCTGCAGAACAAGTTTTGGCTTGACCTCCTTGCAGGCCGCGGCATCAGCCCGGGACTTATTGAGAGGACGCAGGGCATCACAGACTGGTCATTTATTGATGAATCCCAGCTTGCGAGCATCTCTCAGCCGCTCGATTGGCTTGGCATCAACTACTACACGCCAATCAGGGTTGCAGCGACAGGTGCAGGCACCTCAACCGAGGTTCAAGGCCAGGACTTCGCCCTTTATCCGGGTACTCCAGCTGGAGCCACGATGGCATCAAGAGAGCCAAGAACTGAGATGGGTTGGGAAATCCACGCCCCCTCTATTACGGAAACCCTGAAGCAGACCGCCGAACGCTTGCCGGGTGTGCCGCTATACATTACTGAGAACGGTGGCGCATTCGATGACAAATTGGTTGACGGTGAAATTCACGATGCCGACCGTGTTGATTACTACCTGAATCACATCTCGGCTGCCCTGGATTCCAAAGACCAGGGCGTTGACCTCAGGGGCTACTTCGCCTGGTCAATGATGGACAACATCGAGTGGGCAGAGGGCCTAGAAAAGCGTTTTGGCATCTACTACGTTGACCCTTCGAACCAAGAGCGGATTGCCAAAGACAGCGCCAAGTTGATTCAGTATCTAGCTAAAAACCGCTAGCCCTTTACCGAGCCTGCAAGCAGCCCTCTTACGAAGTAGCGCTGAAGAGCGAAGAACACGATCAGTGGCACGGCCATCGAAATAAAGGCGCCGGCGGTCAGAACTTCCCAGCCAGAACCGCGGGTTCCAACCATTTCGGCAATACGCACGGTCATTGGAGCAACCTCCTTAGAGCCGGCTCCAAAGGTGAGACCGACCAACAAGTCGTTCCACACCCAGAGGAACTGGAAGATCAGGAATGAAGCAATTGCTGGCACTGAGAGCGGTAACACGATCTTCGAGAACAAAGTAAATGGCCCGGCACCGTCCACACGAGCAGCTTCTATAAGCTCTTTAGGAATCTGACTGATGAAGTTGTGCAGCAAGAAGATTGCTAGCGGCAGCGCAAAGATGGTGTGAGCGATCCAGATAGGGATGTAGGTTCCGGTAATACCAAGGTCGGGAATGATCGTGACATCACCGATTTGAAGGCCTTTGGCGAACAACTGCAGCAGTGGCACCAGGGTCAGCTGCAATGGCACAACCTGCAGAGCAAAGATTCCGAAGAACAAAGCGTCGCGGCCCCTGAAATCAAACCACGCAAGCGCATAAGCAGCGAAGACGGCAAGGGTGATCGGGAAGATAACCGCTGGCAAAGTAACAGCCAATGAGTTGAAGAAGAACTGAAACAGCGGTGGGTTTGTGGTGGTTCCCTCAAACAACACTTTTTGGTAGTTCTCGAAGGAAATGTTGGGGTCAGAAAAGAAGGTCCACCAACCAGAAGAGTTGATGTCTTTTTCTGGCCTTATCGACGAGACCAAGAGGCCGAAGGTTGGGACAGTCCAAACAACAGCGATAATCCAGGCCGCCGCTGATGCAATCGGGGAGCTAAAAATGTTCTTCGCACGACCCTTAGCGCGCACGGACGCAGCAGATGCAGTCATTAGCGCTCGGTCCTTTCTAGGCGAAGTTGTCTGATGTTGTAAATGATCACCGGAATCATGGCGACGAACAGAATGATTGCCAATGCCGAGCCAGTTCCGTAGTTCATCTGCCTAAAGGCCTGTGAATACATCTCGTTTGCAATCACGTTGGTCTGAAAGTTTCCACCGGTCATAGTTCTAACGATGTCGAAAACCTTGAGTGTTCCAATGATGATCGTTGTCAAAACAACAACCAAGGTTGCTCGGATCATGGGGATCGTGACTCGAACTAAACGTTTGATCGGAGTCGCACCATCCAACATGGCGGCTTCAACAATTTCATCGGGCACGTTCTTCATGGCAGCCGATAGCACCACCATGGCAAATCCAGTCTGAATCCAAACCATAACTGCGATTAGTAAGTAGGTGTTTCCAGGAGATTCCAACAACCAGTTGGGGGGCGTGCCACCGAAAGATTTTACGATGGCGCTCAAAAGACCAATGTCTGCGCGCTTCTCATTTGGTTCAAAGTAATACATGAAACGCCAAATAACACCCGCTCCAACAAAGGAGATAGCCATTGGCATAAAGATTAAGGATTTGATGATGTTTGGTCGCTTCATGTGATCTGTCATGTAGGCGATGGAAAGCCCGATCGCCGTTGAAAAGAATGGGACCAAAAACACCCACACTGCAGTGTTGCGAAGCACCACCAGAATTTCGGGGATGGTGAATGCCCAAACATAGTTATCAAGGCCCACGAAGTTTTCGCTCTTGGCATCCATGAACGAGAAAATTATGGTGCGAATTGTCGGGTAAATAAGACCGACTAGAAGTAGTAGTAGCGCGGGAACCAAGAAAACCAGGTACTTCAGCCACTCTTGGGCTCTTACGGTGGCCCTGCCGGCAACCAGAAACAAAACAACCACGACCGAGGCGAAGGCAAGCAGCGCCGCTGCTAAAAGTGTGAAGTTCTCACCGATGATGTCCCACGGTGTTTTTCTTGCCGCGAAGATCGCGAATTGCATCATTTTCAAATCCTAGAGTAAAAACCGTGGGGCCCGAATTTCTCCGAGCCCCACGGTTTTCTAACTAATTAGCCTTAGTAAGGCCAGCTTGCGTAGATAGCGTCTAGAACAGCCTTGTCAGACTTGTCCTCAGCCACCCATGCGGTCATCTCGGTCCAGAAGGTACCTGCACCAACAGCTGCTGGCATAACGTCAGAGGCGTCGAAACGGAACAGGGTTGCATTCTGAAGGATCTCAACCGCAACCTTGTTTACTGGGTCAGCAACGTTTGCAGTGTCTAGTCCCTTGTTAGCGGAGAACCAACCACCAAGAGCTGCTTTAGCGTTGTTCCACTCAGGGGTGGTTAGGTAGTGCTGAACAGCTGCTGCTGCTGCAGAGTCAGTGAATCGACCAACGAACTCGCCGCCGCCAAGGGCTGGCTTGTTGTCAGCAGAAACGCCTGGGAAGTAGAAGGTAGTAATTCCACCCTCAACATCGGTGTCCGCAGGAGTAACGATGGTGGCGCCATAGTCACCAACCAAGATTCCACCTAGGAATGATGCCTGGCGGTGCATTGCACATGAACCATCAACAACACCAGCTCCACCAGCTGAGAATGAGGTGGTGGCAATTGCTTGCACGTTACCTACATAGTCAGGGTTCTTGATGATCTTGCCAGCTTCGGCTATAACCTCAGCGACCTTAGGATCGTTGAATGGAAGTGAGCCATCAACCCATGCGTCATAGGTCTCGCCATCCTGGAATCGAAGCATAAGGTCTTCCATCCAGTCGGTAGCTGCCCAACCGGTCGCTCCACCAGACTCAATACCTACACACCAAGGCTGTACGTTGCCCTCGGCTGCGATGGTGTCAGAAAGTGTTAGAAGCTCTGCCCAAGTGCTTGGGATGTCCCAGCCGTTGTCGGCAAAGGTCTTTGGTGAGTACCAAACGAATGACTTTACGTTTGCACCTAGGGGAGCTGCGAAGAAGGTTCCGTCTGCAGTTCCATAGGTCTTCCAGTCAGGTGAGTAGTTAGCATCAACTGAAGAATTTAGGTCTGCGTCTGCAGGAACCAAGCTGTCAGAGAATGAAGCCAATAGACCTGGCTGAGGGAAGATCGCTAGGTCAGGTGCAGTTCCACCCTCAACGCGAACAGCAATCTGAGCCTCAAACTCTTGAGTACCGTTCCAGTTGATGGTGATGCCGGTACAGTCTTCGAACTCAACGAATGACTCGATGAATAGTGATGCTTCTGGGTCAATGATGGTGGTGTAGATCTCTACTTCAGCACCTTCGTTGCCTGCATAAGCTGCATATGCTTCACAGCCGGCTACGGTTGCATCGCCGGTGTCGGTGGTGCCTCCTGCTGTGGTGGTCTCTTCGTCGCTCGCTGCACATCCAGCAAGAACCAAAGAAGCCGCAATCGCCGTTGCGCCAATCGCAACAAAACGAGAACGTATTGTCGACATTTTTGTCCTTTCGAAATTGATTCGGGTGTAAAAGCCCAAAGCCCCCATCAGGAGGATATCTAAATCATAGAGACGCAGGGCAGACTTGAAAACTGAAAGCGATTACATTTGAATAACGAATGCTATGCGGCAGGTAGCAGTAGTCTTTACATTTTTTACAATTGCGTGCTGAGCACTAGAGATTCTCTCCAAACACAAGAAAAACCAGCCTCAACTTTTGTTGAGACTGGTTTACATCTTTCTGGCGGAGGCCGTGGGATTCGAACCCACGAGACATTTCTGCCCACTGGTTTTCAAGACCAGCTCCATCGGCCGCTCGGACAGGCCTCCGCGGAAGAGTTTAGCGGTTATTGAATAAATTCAAGTCCCTCAAGTGACATCAACACTTGAGCGACACCGTCTTCAGTAACGGAAGCTGTGACTGCACTGGCAGCAAGTTTTACTTCTTCTGGCGCCTGGCCCATGGCAAAAGCATGGCCGCCGAGACTCTGAGCCCATTGGAACATTTCAATGTCGTTCCTGCCATCACCAATAACAGCAACGCGATTAGAAGTGTGGTTGTAGTGATCTCTTAGTTGGTTTAGGGCGTGACCCTTGTCAATGCCCTTTGGGGCAATGTCTAGCCAAGCTGTGTAGCCAATGGCGTAGCTAACGGACTGCAAACCAACCTCATCCATGATCTTCAGAAACTGATCAACATCGTGGTCCGGCGACAATACAACGACTCGGCTCACTGGGTGGTGAAGTAGTTCTTCTAGGGGTGTTTCAACGTTCTGGTCCCCAAGCGCATAGCTTGGGAAGGGTTTATTAAACCGATAACCACCGTCCAGGTCCTCAACAGCGAAGTGCGCATTAGGAACAGTTTCAATAAGCCTTGCAAGCACGTCTGCCGGGTCAAAGGTCTTTATGTCGTGGATTGAAAAGCCCTTGGGGTGAGCACCATCAATCTTTATAGTGACTGCACCGTTAGAACAAACCGCGTGCCCGGTGTCGATGCCAAGCTGCCTGATAACAGGGTAGGCGTTTGAGGCGGCTCTGCCGGTTGCAACAAAAACGTGGTGACCCAAATCACGAACTCGGTTTATTTGAGCCAGCACATTTTCTGAGAGGAAGCCGTCATCGTGGACCAGGGTGCCGTCTATATCGATGCCGATCAACCATTTGTTATCTTCAACCATTTAGTTCTTCGGCCCAATCTTTTCAGCGCCACCGAGGTATCCACGAAGCGCGGCCGGTATCAAAACTGATCCATCAGCCTGCTGGTGGTTCTCCAAAATTGCAACCAGCCATCTGGTAGTTGCGAGGGTGCCGTTTAGGGTAGCTGCGACAGCTGGTTTGCCATCTTGATCGCGGTAACGAGTGTTTAGCCTTCTGGCCTGATAAGTCGTGCAGTTTGAGGTTGAAGTCAACTCGCGGTAACCACCCTGGGTTGGAACCCATGCCTCGATGTCGTACTTCCTTGCTGCACTTGAACCGAGATCTCCGGCTGCCACGTCGATGATCCGATAGGGCAACTCACATTTCTGAAGCATCTGCTCTTGCCACTCAAGCAACTTGGCGTGCTCGGCTTCAGCGTCCTCAGGTCGGCAATAAGAGAACATTTCAAGCTTGTTGAACTGGTGAACCCGAAGAATGCCTCGGGTGTCCTTGCCGTGACTGCCAGCTTCCCTGCGATAGCAAGTCGACCAGCCGGCATAGCGCATTGGAGTTGTTAGATCATCAAGGATCTCTCCGCTGTGATAACCGGCGAGGGCAACCTCGCTCGTGCCGGTTAGATACAAATCATCGGCGGGAAGGTAATAAACCTCGGCGGAATGCTCTCCTAAAAAGCCAGTTCCCTGCATGATCTCGGGCTTTACCAGAGTCGGAGTTATCAAAGCGGTGAAGCCAGCTTCGCTGGCTTGATCAAGTGCTAGCTGCATCAGAGCAAGTTCTAGCCTTGCTCCAAGCCCTTTCAAAAAATAGAACCTAGAGCCAGAAACCTTGGCGCCGCGCTCGATGTCTATGACATCTAGTGATTCACCAAGAAACACATGGTCCTTCGCTTCAAAAGAAAACTCGGGCTTGTTGCCAACCTCTTTGAGAACCACAAAGTTTTCTTCGGATCCGGCTGGCACTCCTTCAAGAACGACATTCTCGATTCTGTGAAGAACTGCCATCAGCTCTTGGTCAGCGAGGTTTGCCTCGGCCTCAAGTCTTTTTACATCGCTAGACATCTCTTGGGCTTGAGCCACAAGCTCTGCCTTTTCTTCCTTGGGGGCCTGAGCAACCAGCTTGCCGTGGGCATTTTGCTTTGCCCGCATAGCTTCGAACTGCTGCAGCGCAATCTTTTTCTGTTCCGCAAGCTTCACAGCTAAATCAACTAGCGCCTCATCCGCGCCGCGAGCAGCCTGAGAGTCCCTAATTGCCTGAGGGTTTTCCCGAAGTAAATTGATCTCAATCACGGGCTCAAGCCTACCTGCTCGCTAGGCGTTGCTTGGGATTAGCGGGTATCCCGAAGCTTTTGAAGCCAGGTTTGGGCCGACTGATAGTCAGGGTTTGCGTTATTACCAAGGTGAACAGAGTCAGAGTGGTCCGCTCTGGGATAAGAACCCAGAAACACCACCTTGGGGCTGAACCTATGAAGACCCATCAAAGCCTCGCCAATAGCCTCGTCATCCAAGTGGCCTTCAACATCGATGTTGAAGCGATACCTGCCGAAGCGGTCGCCAACTGGCCTGGACTCAATTCTTGAAAGGTTGATGCCCCTGGCCGCGAACTGCTCAAGCATTTCTAGTAGCCCACCAGGACGATCATCCGGTAGCTCAACCACCACGCTGGTTTTGTCCTGGCCGGTCTTGGCAGGAGGTGTTCCCGCTTTGCCGATTTCGTAGAACCTGGTTTGAGCATCTTGGTTCTCACCAATGTCGCTTGCGATAATCTTAAGGCCGTAAATTTCGGCAGCAGCACTCGCCGCAATTACGGCGTGAGCAGTCGAGCCGTTGGACAGCGACTTAGCCGCAGCTGCAGTTGATGCAGCCGGTATGTGGGTATGAAACTTCAGATTTTGGCTCAGCCATTTCCTGGATTGGGCGTAGGCGACTGGGTGGGTAAGTACCTCTTGAATGTCTGCAAGTACAGTTCCCGGCCTAACCATCAGGTCAAATTTCACGGGAACCAAGTACTCACCGTAGATCTGAGCACCCGCAATTGTTGCAAGCGCATCGCTGGTGGCACTGACGCCGCCCTCTAGTGAGTTCTCAATTGGCGCCACTGCTCGATCCGCTAATCCAGACAGAACAGCGTCGATCGCCTCGGTAACACTTGCCATCGGAACCAGTTCAGCACTAGCTGCCCCAGGCAGCATCTTTGCCGCCATCTCGGTGAATGTTCCGGCTGGTCCCAGGTATGCAATCTTGTTGTCTTTAGACATGCTTCAAGATTAGGGCAGGCGAGAAACCTCGGATAGCAATACGATGCGTTTATGCATAAAAGAGGAGATGTTCAAAGACTGCGGGGCGTGCTGCGATTGGGCGCTTTAGTCTTTGCAATTAGCTCGCTGGTCCTGTTCATCGCACCTCGTGTGTTCACCGATCTTCTTGGAATACCCGGTTCTTTGAACCTCGATTGGGCGATGCAGCTATCTGGCGTCACAATACTCACCCTCGGAGCTTTGATGTTTGTGATCGCTCAGGCAGGAAGCACTAATGGTCTCTTATGGGCTGCCAGGGTCATGATGGTTGGTGCTTTTGGATTGGGTGTAATGACGCTACTGATCCCTACCGGCGTTACTTGGTTCGTAATTCTCTACGCACTAATAGGTTTTGGGTTTTCTTCTGCTTACCTAGTTTTCCTAGCAAGGCCTAACACTCAGACAGATTGAACATCAATCGGCCTGAGATTTAGCAACTTCCTCCGGGTAAAACTCTGCGGCCGGCAAAGACCAGAACTCTTCGAGAGTATGTATTCCTTTTTCGGAATACTCAGCCGCTAATGCTTCACCGACAAAGCGCAAGTGCCACGGTTCATAGCTGTAGCCAGTAATAGCTATTGTCTCTTCCTCGTAGCGAACAATGAACCCAAATCGCCAGGAGTTGGCGGCTACCCACTTACCCGCAACAGTTTCTCCAAAGCACGTCATAATTGCGCAGCCCTGAGCCGGCACAGAAACATCTACAGCCAAGCCAGTTTGGTGCTCTGAGTGACCGGCCTTTGCGCTTCTCACAAGAGCTCCTGCCAAACCGTACTGACGAGTCTTTGATTCAAAGAGTTTCACTTGATAGTCATAGGTGCGATAGGCGGAGTTCACGAACAACTGACCGAAGCCCTCGGCGTGCATTTGCTCCGCCATCAGAACAAGCGCATTGGCGGCCGAGGGCGCCAACACTAATTCTCTTGAGTTATCTAAGGACTTACTCGAGGGCATGACAGTAAGACTTGAGGGTGCGAAGTCGATGGGGTCTAGTCTCCGCAGCTTGTTCACAACTACGTAGGGCTGGTTAGCTGAATCAATCGTGAGTCGCGGATAGAGGTAATCGGTTAGCTCGGGAGTCGGGGGCACAAGGCCCTGAACGGCATTTGCTGTGATTTGCTCGTTGACCATCTCGAGCTTGGGGCTCGCAGAAGTTCCAGACTGAACCAGCAAGCCAACTCCCAAAATTGATAAAAGAACCGGAGGCCCAAAAATAAATATGGGACTCCGTTTCAGGGGCGTAGAATTGGACATCTCTAAACCCTAAATCCAGGAGACTAATTGGCCACGAACACCTCTCGGGATGCCGCAAAAAAGGCAGCTCAATCCGGCACCATGACTCCAAGGCAAATCTGGATAGTTCTCATCGGGCTTATGTCCGGAATGTTTTTGGCAGCCCTAGACCAATCTGTGGTTGGAGCTGCCATGCGCACAATCGCGGATGACCTTTCGGGTCTCTCGCTACAGGCGTGGGCTACCACCGCTTACTTGATAACTTCAACTGTCACCACCCCTATCTACGGCAAACTCGGTGACATATTTGGGCGCAGACCATTGTTCATGATTGCGATCGTTATTTTCATAGTCGGCTCAGTGACAGCTGGTTTTGCAACCTCAATGGCTGAGCTTGCCGGCTTCCGAGCACTGCAGGGCATGGGTGCCGGAGGATTGTTCTCACTGGCCCTAACAATTGTTGCCGACATTGTCCCTCCAAAGGAAAGAGCGAAATACCAGGGCATGTTCCTGGCGGTATTTGGCACTTCGTCCGTACTGGGCCCGGTGGTCGGCGGAGCCCTTGCAGGAGCCGGCGAGATTCTGTTTATTGACGGCTGGCGCTGGATTTTCCTGATGAACATCCCAATCGGCGCCGTTTCCCTATTTATGGTGGTCACGTTTTTGCACATCCCACATAACCCAAGACCCCAAAAGATTGATTGGTGGGGGGCGGTAACAATCGTGCTGGCCGTTGTTCCATTTTTACTGATTGCGGAGCAGGGTCGCGAGTGGGGCTGGTCCAGCCCAATGGCTATCGCAATGTATGTCACCGGAGTGCTTGGGATTGTCAGCTTCATAATGATTGAAAAGAAGATGGGATCTGCAGCGCTAATTCCTCTTGCTCTGTTCAAAGAGCCGACTTTCGCAAGAACCCAGATTCTTGGCTTCATTATTGGTGTTGGGATGTTTGGTGGAATGATTGTGCTGCCCTTGATTATCCAGGTTGTCTACGGTGCCAGCCCAACCGAAGCTGGCTTTTTGATGCTGCCCATGGTCGCCGGAATGATGACCGCAACTATTAGCTCTGGACGAATTACATCTAAAACCGGCAAATACCGGATCTTCTTTAACACCGGAACCGGAGTGTTGTTCTTGGGATACCTATTCATGCTTTTGATGATGGATGCTTCGACCCCAATTTGGGTCATCTCAATCGGCATGGTGATGATCGGCCTCGGCTTAGGACAGCTAATGCAGACCACAATGGTTGCAAGCCAGAACTCGGTTGCCGCGAGAGACATTGGCGTGGCTACTAGTTCCGCAACCTTCTTTAGGCAGATGGGTGGCACCTTTGGTGTCGCGGTGTTCATGTCGATTCTGTTTGGTCAGGTTGGGGACAAGATAACCACTGCCTTCGAGCGCACAGACGTTCGTGAGGGAATTGCCAGTGCTGTTGGTGACCCCCAAGTACTAGCGAATCCGGACAACAACGCGATTATTGACATTCTTCAAAGCGGACCGTCTGGTGCAAGTCAGATAACACTTGATTCGTCGTTCTTGATCGGCGCAGATGACAGGCTGACGTTGCCCTTCAGAATCGGCTTTGTTGAGTCGTCTCTCACCGTGTTTTTGGTTGCGATTTTCTTTGTTGGGGCAGCCTTTGTAATTAGTTGGTTTATCAAGGAGGTCCCACTTCGGGAAAAGAGCGCTTCGCAAGAAGTTGCTGAAGCCGCGAACTCCGCGAACTAGTTTTATCGGTTAGGCTTTTCTTGCAACACACGGGAGTTCGGTAAACCGGACTGAGAGGAAGACTAGAAATAGAGTCTTCGACCGTCAA